>ERZ773070.2535-NODE-2535-length-10270-cov-2.892119_pt1 | contig 10270 bp, 14 predicted proteins | sample MGYA00580618_ERZ773070 | MGnify/ENA primary metagenome ERZ773070 (study PRJEB29015, sample SAMEA2738023) | human oral metagenome | biome: human oral; feature: human-associated habitat; material: dental | place: China | collected 2019 ...
ATTCTCATCTTTATAGTATGCCTCAATAAATGTTTTAGACTTCTGAGGTTTCCAAGCTTCTTTTATTATTTTAACTCCTTCAGTTAGTTCAGCATCATCTATATTTCCAGCTATTTTCTCCAGTTCCATAACTCTTGAAGCCTTCAAGTTGCCATTCTTATCCTTCTTTAATAATAAGTTCACTATTTCAAGCAAATGACTATTTTCATCTTGAATAGATTTATAAATATATTTTTTTACCTTCTCTATTCCTGAATGTACTGTATCATCAAAAGCATCTACCATTCTATAACCTAAAGTTATACTATATTTTCCATTGCTAGTTGTAAATGTATGCGATTGTTGGTTATCATTTACCCCATATAGTTCACTTTTTAGCTCTGTGATACTTTTAAAATCAGCAAAGATAGCTTTTTTTACTTGCCCGATTTGAGTTGAAACTCCTTTTATCTTTTCCATTGCATTTAAAACTGTTTCGTCAACAAGTGTTTTATATCCTTCTATCTTTGCTTTTCTTGCTTCTTCTTTCTTCCTTTCTTCTTCAAAAAATTGCTTTCTTAATATTTCCCTTTCTTCAGCTGTTAAATTTTTTAAATCCATAATTACCTCCTATCCAAAGTATTCTTTTAAGCTTTCTTGAAATAATCTTTTTTTCTCTTTATAAAACTCTAATGTAAATTTTCCATTTTCTGTATTATCATTTTCATATACTTCTATCCATTCATCACACCATTTTATCTTATGTTCAATTTCTTCTTTTAACTGATTATAGTTATAGTAAACTCCTACTTCATAATCTGTTCCAATAGGTTCTGAACCAACAGAATAATATGTTATAGTGTTTTCTTTAACACAATCTTTACAGAAAGTTTGACCAGGACAATCTTCAAAAAACTCTTCGCCATCTTTAATTTCCCTATCACAATGCTTACAATAAATTTTTATACTCATATTGTTTTGTTCCCCCTATTCTTAGTCCTTTAATTTCTTTATATAAATAATTCCAAATGTAGCATCAGTTGTTTTAAACTTTTCTTTTACTTTTTTTTCTTCATTTTCTTTAATTTCTTTTAATTGTCTGCTTGTCATTTCTCCATTAAATTCAGATGTCCAACTTGTAAAAGTTATAATCCCTGCTATTGAATAGAATCCACTTATATAGTATTCATATTTCTTTTTTCTTCCAAAAAATCCCTTTTTATAGTCTTGTCCTATATTAAAACCTGCTATAAATAATGCTAAACATAGTCCACCTAATGCCCAATCACTCATAGTTCCCTCCAATTCTAATTAACACTATTCAAATTAACACCAATTAGCTAAAATTTCATTTATCTTTTTAATCATTTTTTTTATTTCGTTATCAATTTGAATATAACTTTCTCTAGCTTTTGAATTACCTTTATTAACTGCTTGAATGCAATTTTTTCTCTTTATTGAAAGAGATGCCAACTCATTAAGTTCTTTGTCAATTTTTATAGCATCTTTTCCATACTCTCCAACCAATATTCTTTTTGCTTCTTCCGTTAAAATCTTATCTTTCATTTTATCCTCCCTTATAAAGCTAGTGTTTTAACTGCGGCTTGTATATGCTCTTTTGTTATTTTTTCAGAATTATTTTGTATAGCTATTTCATTGCTAGATGTCAACAAGTTAGCTAAATGTCTTGCTGAACCCCTTACCATTGTATTAATGTACTTTATTAACTCTTGTAGCTCAGCTTCTTTGTATAGGTCCACTTCTCCTTTTAAGAATTGCTTTATAATATTTGAAGTATCTTCTATTGTTAAATCTTTCAATGTCATATTTACGACTGCCCTAGAATACAAGTATTCATATTCTTTTCTTTGTCCAAATATATTAGATTTTAGTCTTTCAGTTCCTGCTATAACTATTCCAACTCCTGTTTGGTCAGCTATACTTCTAATTATATCTATAACACTTGCTTTTAAATGTTCCCCTTCGTCTATGACAATTATTGTTTCAGTGAACCTGATAGCATCTTTTATTCTATCTTTCAATACTTCAGAGTTTCCACTTGAATCAAGTCTTAATTCCTTAGCTAATTTTCTTATTAATCCAACTGCTGAGATTCCATTTTCAGCAGTTATTAAAACTCCCTTACCTCCATAAATTTTTAAATATTCCCTTATAGCGTGGGTTTTCCCCAGTCCTGCTCTTCCAAAGATATAGCCAATTTTTGCACTTTCCATTAGCTGGTCCACTACATTTGAGCTTACATATTTTTTAATTGTATTCAGTACATGGAATACTCTTCTTTTAACTTCTGTATCAGCTGAAAAGTCTATTCTTTTCATTTTTCTTTTATGTCTATTTAAAAAATCTTCAACCTTTTCAGCAAATACTTCATTATCTCCTACATATGTTCCTTTTCTCCATTCACTTAATGTACTTGCCCCAACTCCCATAGCTTTTGCTATTTTTGCATAACTCATATTATTTTCTTCTGAGAACATCTCTAATCTTGCTCTTAATGTATCCATCTTTGCCTCCTATATATCTACATATATTCCATTCCCTATGTGAACTTTATTCTTTTTCTCAATCATTTTAGTTTCTTCTTTCTTTTCTTCTATAACTTGAGCCTCCTCTATATTTTGCTTGTCATTATAGTAAATTAAATTTAAGTCATCTCTTATTTCTTCAGTAATACTTGAAACTTCTGTACTTAATTTTCTAATCTTTTGTAATCTCTTCTTATGTGTCTTCATAGCTGTAACATCTTTCCAACCAGCTAGACTAGCTTGTTCAGCCTTACATAAGAACTCTCCACTATCAAGGTAAACATAAATATACTGCAAATTATGTGGATCGTATTTTATCTTTACCTTTTCTGTCTGATGATAATATAAGTATTCATTTTGATAAAAATTCTCCATAAATTCAATACCATTTTGCTGTACTGTTCTTATTTCTTCATACAAGAATAAAAGTCTTAACTGCTGTTCTGTTAGCATTTTTCTATCAGCTACTGGATTTTCCTCACTAAAAACTTCAAGAGGTGTCCTGTTATGCATTCCTTTTCCTCTATGCCCTTTTAAACCGTTATTTCTTCTACTTAAATAATAATAATGATTTTTTCTTTCTATAAATTTTGCTATTTCTTCTTCTAACTCCCATTGCTCTAAAATTTCATTTTTTGCTATTTTTTCTAAGGCAAAACTTTTCATATGCTCAGGTCTTTCTACTATGTTTCCTCCTTTATATGTATAAAATTGCTTTGCAAAACTTTCTTTAAAATCAACGAACCATCTTTCTATATGTTTTGCTTGTGCATTATATTTTCTTGCATGACTTACATCTATTCCTGCACTTGCATATATTCCATCTAGTTCTTCAGTTCCTTTTAAAACTTTTGACTTGTACGCTTTTCCATTATCTGTATAGACATGCTCAGGTAATCCATACTTTTCAATTCCATTTTTTAATGCTATTGCTATTGCTTCTGTTGTTTCACTCCAGGCTAAACTCCAACCCACTATAAACCTACTTTTTACATCAATCCATACTATCAGCTTTGGAGATCCAAAGTATCTTTCTCCATTTGCTTTTTTTCTATTTCCTTGATAGCACATCATTTCCAAGTCATGTCCGTCTGACATCCAAACTTCTCCAGCTTTTATATCTTCATAGCTTCTTATAATATGTGGCTCGTAAGTATCTTTAAATTCTTTTGCTCCCATTCTTGCTTTTTCTTTTTCAATAATATTTATATCTTTATTAAAAATATTTCTTAATGTCCCATAAGTTATGCACTTATCGCCATATAGTGCTATTAATCTTTCAAAAACAAACATAAATGAAACTTTGTTTTTTGTGTAATATAAAGCCTTTGCTGTTTCTATTATCTCCTTTCTTACTCTCCTTATCCCTCTAGCTGTCCCGTGTCCTGAAGCTAATGCTAGTGGATTATGTTTATTTTTTATATATACTCCATACCACCTACGAAGTGTAGGGACTGACAATTTCTTCAATATCTCCATTTGTTGAGAGTATTTGTCTTTTGCTTCTTTTATAAATCTATTTATTATTTCTTCTTTGCTACCTTCTCCTTCTTCATACTCCTCCTCTAACTTCATACATATAACAAACCTTGAATTAGCTACTCTTTGATTCCAAGTTGGTAGCTCATCAACTGCCTTTGCTTCTCTTTTTGCTACTGTCCTAGTTGCTACTTTCTTCTCTTTTTCTTTCTTAACTGTTAATAATGTAGCTCTATAAGCATCAACATCTGAGGCATCATATACATTTCTTTGTCTCTTTTCTATAATTACTTTTTTAACTTTCCAGCCTTGAGCTTTAGCAAATCTTAGAGTTTGGGTTCTTTCTTTTCCTAAGATTTTTTGTAAATCTTCTATTAAGTATCCTTTTTCCATAAAAGCCCCTTTCTAAAAGATTCTCGTTTTCAAAGCTCTTTCAATACCTCTTTCAGTTTCTATATCTCTTTCAACATTTAGTCCTCTTAATGCTCTATATACTTTCTTTTCATCTAATCTTTCTTTATTACAAAAATCTTTCAATGTCAAATCTCTTTGTAATAGTAACTTTTGAAAAGTCTTTACTTTTTTATCTCTATTTTTAATATATCCTGGTGTCTTTTCACATAGTGCTAAAACTTCAGCTTCTCTTTCTTCTAATTCTCCATTTAAAAGTTTTTTAAACTCGTATTGACTTAGATTAAGTTCAATCATTACTTTTTGTAAGCTTATTTCTGAATCAATCAATTTCTTTTTTAATTCAATTATTCTTATTAACTTCTCTCTATATTGCTCTACCTTCTGTTCTATACACATTTTCAAGCTCCTTTTCTAACTTTAAAATCATCTTTCTATATGTTGCTGGGTGCTTCTTTAAATGTTCCAGCATTCCTTTTATATAAATTTCTCTTTTCATTTGCTCTCCTTTTTGATATAATCAAAATGAAATATTTGCTATGGACATCACAACTTTGCCGAGGGGTGATGCCCTTTTTCATTTTAATCATTGTAATATTGATAACCTGCTCTCCTCTAGTTTCTGTCCAAAGTATTTCCTCAGATATATCTTTTAATCTTAAATACTCCACTGCCTCCTCTTCTTTTCCACATTTAACAAACATTTCTAATGCTATTGAATGTCTTAAATCATCAATAGAATAACTTTTACCTAAATATTTTTTTGTGTTTTGAGTATTCCAATAATATAAGGTTGTAAAATCTAATTTAAAAATCTTATTTTCAAGCTTATATTTTTCTGCATACTTTAATAAATCCCTTGCTAAATCTCTACTTATCTTTTCTCCCAATAAAGTTGACTTTGAATAGTCTATGTCCTCAACTTTTATTTCTACTATTTCTTTGAAAAAAAGCCCCCTTTCCTTTATGATTTGATATATAAGTCTTTCTCTTTCAGGTACTGAACTTTGTAATATATTGAACTGCTCCATTGTTATGAAGTCTTTAACTTTAAAGACTCTTTTATATCTCTTAATATTTTCAGTTATATCCAAGCCAAGCACTTCCTCAAAGAAAAATTCTAAAGCATTAAGCTCTACTAATACTGTATTTACTGATAATTCCATTAATTTTTTATCTAGGTATCTAATCACATCTTCTTTTTTTACATCTATCACTTCCTTATTTGTTGCTTCCAAAAAATCTTGTACTGCCTTTTTATATATCTTTTGTGTTGCTACTGAATAATCTCTATATGCCATTTCTGTCTGTAAACTAAGTAAGTCAAAATAAAATTTATTCATTTTCAATAACTATATCATCTCCATTTTTTTCATCATCTTTATCTTCAATAACTGTAACTTCTTCATTTTCTTCATATTCTTCGTATTGTTCATTATTTTTAATGTCTTCTTCTATTTCTACATCATCTCCATAAACTTCATCTGTTAAATCATTTACAACTTCTATTATTGTATCTATTTTCTTTTTAATCTGTCTTATATCCTCTCCCATTTCCTCCACTTTTTTAAAAAAGTCTTGTGATTTTTCAAAAAATTCAAAAATTGTATTTATTTCTTCATCTCTTTTAGTTATGAGAAACATCATTTTATCCAGTTTAGGCTCAAATGTTGCTGGTACTCCTGAAGACAAAACCATTTCATTTTTCTTTATTTTTGTAAGCATTTCTTTTGAGAACTCTTTTATAAACTTTCTGAACTCTTTAGCTTTCTCAGTATTAGCCAAGAAAGCTACCTCATAGATTCCTGCTTCTGTAAATATCCTTTTTTCTCTTTTCTTTAAGATTCCCCCTTCATTGTTTAGAACTTTCTTTAAGTATGAATATTCTTTATTTTGTAAGTTTGGATTATTTGCAATAAAGTTTCTGAAACTCTTATAATTTAACGTTCCTATTGCTTTTGCTAGTTCCTCCATCTCCATTTCAATTTCATTATTGTTATTGATTGTTAATTGAAGCTCAGTTTCTCCAAATCTTACCAAGCTATTTTTATTGCTCATTTTCTCCTCCAATCTCTACTATTATTCCATCGCCAACATATATTTTTTTAGATTGTGTTAAATGTTCTTGTATTTGTTCCCCTAAACTATTTAATTTTTTCATTCTTTCTTTATAAGCTTTTATTGTTTCCATATTATCCCAGTCTGATTTTTTTTCTACTCTTTCCTTTCTTCCTAAAATGTAAGTTATTTCATTATCTTTATTAGATATTCCTAATAGTTGCCATTCTTCTTTTAGTCTTTTGTTTACCTCTTGGTAATCTTTTAATTCTGTTATTTCTTTTATATTTGCTAACATTTTATCTCCTTTCAATATTTGATTTTTTTGTCTATTTAAGTTATAATTTAATAAAAACTAGTGGAGGTATACTATGCTTAACCTTATTCGTGAAATTCTTGAAGTAGATGACTTCATAACTTGTAATGATTACTTGCAAAAAGGGTGGCTTCTTTTATTTATCAAACAAAATGTGGAGGAAGATTGGTATGATGTCCCAAAAGTCTATCCTACATATGTTATCGGTCGTCCTACTCAAGTTGAGAAAGAGTAATCTTTTGCCTTTTAATAGTTATTTAAAAAATAATTTATAAAAGCAACTTTTTATGGTATTTTTTTTTCTGCGGTTTTATAAGCATATAAAATCTTTTCGTTAAAGATGTTTTTTAAAGAATGTTTAGAGTTATTGTTAAAAAATTGCAGTATTCTCAATGATTTGGAATATTCAATAGAAATACCTCAGCTATTCTCTTAAAAAATTACGAATTTTATCACATAAGGCTGTTAAAGTGTAAATCATTCGTTTTTAGGTATATAAAGGAGTATATAGGAAATAAACAGATGAAAGCGAGGTAATGAACACGACTGAAACAAAATAAAATTTAACACTTTTTAAGAAATTAATTTTTGAATAAACCGAGTGGATATTAGAAAAAATCATCGGGAAAGGCTCTGACTTTTAAAGTTTTCTAAAAGCCTACTATTGTCCCCTACTCCCTATATTACTGACTCTTAAAACTTGCTAATTAACAAATTATTTGTACTTTTGCCGTATGTATACTTTTCCAAAAGCTGAAAAACTCTGTAAACGCGATTATATACAGCAACTTTTCGCTAAGGGTGAGGCAATTACCTCCTATCCTATACGCTTGTTGTACACTCCTATCGCTACTCTTGAGGTGCCTTATCAATTACTGATAAGTGTGCCTAAACGCACTTTTAAACGCGCAGTAGATAGGAACTTACTCAAACGCAGGCTGCGAGAGGCTTATCGCTTACAGAAACACCTTTTACCTGTAAAAGAACAACCCTACGCTTTAGCTTTTATTTATATCGGAAAAGGAAAAGCCACCTATACTGAAATAGAGAATGCCGTGAAAACAACGCTTTCACTATTTGCTAATTCACCTATTTAACTATGAAAAAAATCGTTGTTTTCGCCTCAGGTTCAGGTTCTAATGCCGAACGCATCGCTACTTATTTCGCCGAGAAAGGCAGCGCAAAAGTGTGTCTGATTCTCTGTAACAATCCACAAGCAGGAGTTTTGGCTCGTGCCAAACGTTTAGAAATACCTTCACTCGTGTTTGATAGGCAAGCGTTCTACAAAACAAACGTAGTGCTCGATGTACTCGCAACACAACAACCCGACCTTATTGTCTTGGCAGGCTTTTTGTGGAAAGTCCCCGAGGCTCTTATAGCAGCCTACCCCAACCGCATTCTCAACATTCACCCCTCACTCTTGCCAAAATATGGAGGCAAAGGAATGTATGGCGCTCACGTACACCAAGCTGTAGTAACTAATGGTGAAAAAGAGAGCGGTATCACCATTCATTTTGTAAACGAACATTACGACGAGGGCAATATCCTCTTTCAAGCAAAAACCGAAGTATTACCCACCGATACTGCCGATACTTTAGCTGAGAAAATACATCTCTTAGAATATGAACATTTCCCAAAAGTAATAGAAGAATGGTTGAAAACTTGTTAATTAAAAAAAAAGTTGTACCTTTGTGGAATTAGTAGTTAATAACTAAATATCTAAAACAATGAAAGCAATTAAAACCTTAGTAACAAGCATCTTATTAGTAGCCAGTTTCGCTACTACACAAGCTCAAGACAGTAAAGCTGTTGACATTAATAACACTTCAGTGGTAAAACAAAAACCTCACTGCTTGCATTATCAAAGCATTTATACCACCAAAGAAGCTAATTTTGACGAATGTTTGAACGACTGGATAGTCAATAATTTAAATTATCCTCAAGAAGCCCTCAACAAAAAAATCAAAGGAAATGTGAAAGTATATTACCTAATTGACAAAAAAGGTAATTTTTCTGTTCAAAAAGTAGAAGGAGAACCTATTTTAGCAGCCGAAGGTAAACGCCTTTTTCAAAAATTCCCCAAAATGGCTCCCGCTAAAGACGCTCAAGGTCGTGAAATCGATGTACAAGGAATCTACCCCTTAGAATTTGATTTCGATGTAGTAAAATAGATAACAAGTAACAATCGTGAATAAAGAACATTTAAAACAATTAGAAGCTGAAAGTATTTATATAATGCGCGAAGTAGCAGCTCAATTTGAACGCCCTGCTCTACTTTTTAGCGGTGGAAAAGACTCTATTACCTTGGTGCACTTGGCAATGAAAGCCTTTGCTCCTATGAAAATACCTTTCCCGTTGGTTCATATCGATACAGGTCACAACTTCCCCGAAGCGCTCGCTTATCGCGATGCCCTTGCCAAACGCATTGGTGCTGAACTCATTGTACGACAAGTAGAAGATACTATCAAAGCTAAAGGTCTTACTGAACCCAAAGGCAAATTCGCCTCTCGTAACTGGCTGCAAACACACACCTTATTAGATACTATCGAAGAATTCCATTTCGATGCCTGCATCGGGGGCGCTCGCCGTGATGAGGAAAAAGCTCGCGCCAAGGAACGTTTCTTCTCAGTAAGAGATGAGTTCGGTCAGTGGGACCCAAAACTACAACGCCCTGAACTCTGGAACATCTATAACGGTAGAATCCAAAAAGGTGAAAATGTACGCGTATTCCCCATCTCAAACTGGACAGAACTCGATGTGTGGAGCTATATCCAACAAGAGAAAATTGAACTCCCTTCTATCTATTTCGCTCACAACCGCGAAGTAATTGAACACGAAGGTCGCCTCATCGCTGTATCACCTTTCATTCAAATAGATGAAAATGATACCATTCTCAACAAGCGTGTACGCTATCGCACTGTAGGCGATATGACCTGTACCGCAGCTGTAGAAAGCAATGCTACAACCCTTGAAGAAGTGGTAAACGAAATCACTGCTTCTCGCATCTCGGAACGCGGCGAAACCCGTATAGACGACAAAGTAACCGAAGCAGCGATGGAAGACCGCAAAAAAGGAGGATATTTCTAATTAAATAACCTCAAAAACAAATCATTAAAAAAATGGTCAGATTTTTGTATGAGTAAAATCTGAATACTAAAAAACAAAATCACAAATGAGAAAAAATTTATTATTTACAGCCATAGCGCTTTTCCTTTTAGCAACTGCCCCAACCTTTGCTCAAACATTGCAACGCCACAAACCCGTACCCGAAATCACCTTACCACAAGCCAATGGTGAAGAATTGAAGTTGTCTTCCTTACGCGGTAAATACGTACTCATCGACTTTTGGGCATCGTGGTGTATGCCTTGCAAAAAGGAAAACAGATACCTCAAACAGGCCTATAAAGAGCTCAAAGAAAAAAACTTTGTTATCCTATCTGTATCCATTGATAGACCTAAAGATAAAGACTCTTGGCTCGAC
>ERZ773070.2538-NODE-2538-length-10263-cov-12.317986_pt1 | contig 10263 bp, 16 predicted proteins | sample MGYA00580618_ERZ773070 | MGnify/ENA primary metagenome ERZ773070 (study PRJEB29015, sample SAMEA2738023) | human oral metagenome | biome: human oral; feature: human-associated habitat; material: dental | place: China | collected 2019 ...
TATGCGGAAAATTGGATCTTGATGTCGTCGTTGCCCAACCGTAGCGGCATCATTGCTTCCTTTACCCACACGAAATAGCGATTAACCATTTTTGTATACTTCCCTAGACATGACGAATCCCTCCTGTTGTAATTTTTATTTTACAACAGGAGGGATCTTTTTACTGTCCGTTCTCTAGGGAGCAGACCAAACAACTTATTCATCGAATATGTCTGCATGGGTTCCAGTTTCGACCAGAGTCAAGGTTAGGATGTCGTTTTCAACGAGGTATACCAACAACCAATCCGGTTGAATATGGCACTCGCGAAATCCAGACCAATTCCCATGGAGTTCGTAGTCACGGTATTTGGCATCCAACTTGTGTCCTTGTCTCAATTCCTCGACAACATCATCCAGAAGATTGAGGTTCAAGCCGCGTTTTTTGGCACGCTTGTAGCTCTTCTTATAAGCAGTGGTGAATTTGATGCGATAGGTCATTCTTCCAATGCCTTCTTTAAATCATCCATGTTATCATAGCCAGGGACATTCGGGTCGTGGGAGATCCTTCTTGCTTCTTCCATTGCCATCAAGGTGGTTTGCTTATAACGGGGGATTTCGATAGAAAACGGAATACCTCCACGAAGGACACACTGATGCAGAAACATATTAACAGCACCGGACATATCTAGACCTAGCTCGGAAAACAAAACGCCAACCTGTTCTTTTATGTTCCGGTCAATTCTTATTTGAGTGGGGACAGTTGACATGATGACCATACTCCTTCCTTTTAGAACCAGTATAGCTTGTTTGGTTTACGATGTAAAGCAAAACGTTTGAGTATAACTAGGGAGAGGCGGTCAAAGGTTTCATTTTTACAAAAGCAGAGAGCTGTGTGGGGGGAGGCAATAATCTCCAAGCCGTGCACCACACGGCATCTGACAGAAGAGGAAATCAAACGAATTTTCGTCAAGGCACTGAACTCCTTGGTGGAAGTCAAAGAGAACGTAATCGCGGAACTACGCTCCCTGATTGACAGCGTTTGCCGGACGGGGGAGATGACGGAGGAACGGGATAACGTAGAGCAGGAACTCGGTGTTTTGGCAGAACAGCTAGAAACGCTGATTCGTGAGAATGCACGGGTAGCACAGGATCAGACGATGTATCTGAAACAGGAAAATGAGATTCCTGGACTCTATATGGAAAAGCAGGGGCATTTGGAAAAATTGGACAAGCAAATTTCGGAGAGGGACGGCAAGAGAAAGACCTTGGATGGAATGACACAGATGCTTTGTGGTATCCATGGGGAACAAATTGAGTTTGATGAAGAGTTATGGAGTGGGCTCCTCGATCACATTGTGGTCAAGGAGGACGGGCAGGTGGTTGTTGTTTTCAAGGGTGGGATTGAGATTGGTGTTGGAGGATGAGTGCCTCTAGAAAAAAATAGATTCCATTATGCTCCCCATCCTACATTATAGTCAGATGCACATTCCTTTTCAAAGAGAATGAGATTTTGGATATCGTAAAGCAGAACTGCATCACCACATTCGGTGGTTCTGTAGGAAAATCGGCATGGAGCGCCTACCGCGCTCAAGGGATGATGAAGATTGCCGTTCTGGATGCTGACCTCATAGCAAGGAAGCAACATAGATTTCCGAATCTCGTCTGTATGGAAACTATCTGGTTATCATAAATCCGGAGAAAATGACGTACATTACGGCTTTATCGAGGCGTTTATTGAGCGGCTTAGCGAGAAGTACAACATCCGCGAAATTGTCTTTGAGCGACGTGACGCGGTACAGATGGTGCAAAACCTCGAGGGGATGAGCTTCACCGTTGTTCCATTCGGGTAGGGCTTTAAGGATATGGGGGCACCAACCAAGGAGTTGATGAAGCTGACGCTGGAAAAGAAATAGCGCACGGCGGGCATCCCGTCATGCGCTGGATGGCAGACAATATATTCATTCGCACCGACCCTGCAGGAAACATCAAGGCGGACAAGGAGAAATCCACCGAGAAGATCGACGGCGTGATCGTGCTTATCATGGCGCTTGACCGTGCGATTCGGTGTGGGAATGATACCTCCGCATGTGTCTATGATGAGCGAGGAATTTTGTTGCTGTGAATTAGTGTTTATTCGAGCGGTTCCGGTTTTGACAGCGTGACCTTGTCGTATGCACCGTTTTTCTTATCTTCGGGATGGGGTTCCAATCCGATGATGGTAATATCTTTCTGCTCTGGGCCATACACCCAATACATTCGCATGGCGCGACTGGTTCGGTTCTCCAAATATGACTGCCAGACCTTTTGTCCGTACCGTCTGGTTAAATCTTGGATTTCGTGTGTATGGAGGCTTGGATAGAATGGATTGGAAGCAAGAAGTTTTAATGCTTTGCCCCATTTTTTATAAAGGTTGGCATCTGCTTTTGAAATACTTCCATCCATGCTCTCTTTGTGCAGACGCATCCACAGTTCAAGCATTTCAGGAATACCCATATGAATCGAAAAATCCATATTCAGAATCCGGAGAGGTCAATCGGTGCAGAAACTTTTCCTGCATTCAGATTGCGGATGGATTCATCCATCATCTGTAGCGTACGTTTCGATATTTCCTCTGGACGAACCAGTTCTCGCGGCTCTAGCAGGATGATGCCGTTATCGTATTCCTGTACTTCGTAATAATCATATTTAGCACCGCGCAGTGTCAGACGTTTCTTTGCATCCAAGTGAGCCTGATAGCGACCTTTGATTGCAGCTTGCATACATATTCCTCCGTTCTAAGGAGTGGGATTTCCCACATTTGATATGGTTAGTATAAATCAAATTCGAATATTGTGCAAGACATGGGGATTGGGAGATTGCAGCGGACATAAAAATTACAAACCTGAAATGGAGGTTTCCATGAACTTCTTCACAAAACTCTTCCGTTCACGGGACAAGCCCAAGAATCACCTCGGCGGCTTGTCCTTTTTGTTTGGACAGACAGCGGCGGGCAAGGCGGTCAATGAGAGGACTGCGATGCAGACAACAGCGGTTTACGCTTGCGTGCGCATCCTTGCCGAATCCATCGCAGGATTGCCGCTCCACGTCTATAAATACAAAGGGCAGGGAAAAGAGCGTGTGTATCTACCTCACTTTCGTTGGATTTTCTATATATTTTCATTATACTACAGTCCACCCAATAATATGATCAGAAACACATAAAAAACACTAACTTTAATTTTTCGACTTGCATTAACAAAAGAACTGTGCTATTATTTCTAACAGGTCGTATGAACGATATGCAGACAGAAGGGAATCACCATGACAAAGCCCCCCCATCGACAGATGAACAAATTCGGTTCTTGTCCCTTTGCTACGGCGCAAAAACTCATCGCAGGGAAATGGGCGATCCTCATCATGCGTACCCTTGCCGCCGGTGCAAGGCGCTTTGGCGAAATTCAAAAGGAAGTCGGCGCAACACAGGCGACACTTGCCACACAGCTGAAAACGCTTGAATATGAAGGCCTGCTGACACGCACCGCCTTCCCCGAAGTCCCGCCGCGCGTCGAATACGAGCTGACGCCAATCGGTTACGCGTTCACCCCCGTCCTCGATTGCATTGAAGTGTGGGGAAACCGCTACATCGACTATCTGCATCAACACACGACACAGGCAGAATCTCTGCCGCAGGAAGAACCCACTCTATCATCACATAACGAAAGGTGATGCCACATGAAAATCACATATTGGTCCGACTACGCCTGTCCCTTCTGCTACATCGGAGAGACACGCATGAAAAAAGCCATTGCCGCGATGGACACCACCGAGCCGATTGAACTTGAAATGAAAGCGTTCCAGCTTGATCCAAATGCACCGCGAAAATCCGTAGGCAACATGACCGACCTCTTCGTACGCAAGTACGGATTCTCGCCAGATGAAGCAGAAAAGCGCATCGACAGCGTTACTGCCATGGGCAGACAGGAAGGACTGAACTTCAACTTTGTCGATGCCCAGTTTGTCAACACCGTGGATGCACATCGTTTGACCAAGTATGCACAAAGCAAAGAGCCGGAGAAAGCCGACCGTCTTATCGAGGTTCTCATGGATGCCTATTTCGGCAAAAATGCCGCCCTCTCCGAACCCGATGTTCTGCGCTGTGCGGCACAGTCGGCAGGTCTTAATATGGAAGAAGCGGAAAAAGTGATCAAGTTCGACACGCTCTATCTGGACGAAGTGCAGCAGGATGAAACGGAGGCCTATATGCGTGGCGTCAGCTCCGTGCCGCTCTTTATCATCGGTGATGAACGCATTGCCGGCGCAGACAGCATCACACGGATGAAAGCCGCACTCCAAAAGGCACTGGAAAAATAATTTTTGTAGGTTGTAAAATCAAGTTGCACAGGAAAAATTCCATAGCGGAAGCCTTATGGTAAAATAGAGTTGAACAGACCAATCTACCAAAGGAGTCACGCTATGGACTTTTTATATGTGCAACTTAATTATACAATCGACGTACTTATGAAGAGCGCGTCATCATCCAGATCAGACATAGAGACGGACGCTCCCTTCGCAGCATCGCACAGGAGATCGGCTGCGCGCCCAACACCGTACACAACGAACTGAGGCTGGGCAGAGTTCTGCTCCACAACGGGAAGCGCGTGGGATACAGAGCTGTCAACGGTCAGGAAGTATACGAGAGCAACCGCGAACACTGCGGACGCCCCTCGTTGCATGAAAGCAAGAAAGCATTTCTCTCCTATGTAGTGAAGATGTTTCAGGAGATCCCTTCACCAACAAAGTGTACTGCGCCTCCTGCGGCAGCAAGTGTGAGCGTGACACTTGGACGAAGGGAACTAAGGTGTGGTCTTGCAGTCAGCCGCGCACGAAATGCGGATTGAAACGGCTGCCCGAATCCGAACTCAAGGAAGCGGCAGAATCCTTGTTCGGTGACTGCTACGAGGGCATCGTGCAGAACGTCGAGCGGGTTTCCATATCCGATGATGAAGTGATTTTCCATTTGAAAGAAGGAGGCGCATACCGATGGCAAAGACAGTGCGGGTGATTCCTGCAACGCCCAGAGTGTTTCGGTCAGAGACGGTAGCGGTGCATGGGCGACGTAAAACGGCAGGGTATGCCAGAGTTTCCACCGACCACGAAGAACAGGCTTCCAGTTATGAAATGCAGATGGCGCATTACAAGAACTACATCGAGAGCCGTGCAGACTGGGATTTCGTCGGCATGTATTCGGACGAGGGAATCAGCGGCACCAACACAAAGAAGCGTGACGGCTTCAACCAGATGATCGAGGATGCCCTTGCAGGCAAGATTGATCTTATCATTACAAAGTCCGTCAGCCGTTTTGCGCGGAACACTGTGGATTCTCTGCAGAACGTCCGAAAGCTCAAAGAACATGGCGTAGAGATCTATTTTGAAAAAGAGAACATTTGGACGTTCGACACGCGCGGAGAACTCCTTATAACGATTATGTCCAGCCTGGCTCAGGAGGAGAGCCGCAGCATCTCGGAGAACACCACATGGGGAAAGCGCAAGCAGTTCGCGGAGGGAAAGACCAGTGTGGGCTACAGCGCCTTTCTCGGCTATGACAAGGATTTCCAAATCAACGAAGAACAGGCGAAAATCGTAAGGCTCATCTACAAGCTATTCGTTGGCGGGCGATCCTTCTACGCGATTACCAAGGAACTAGAGAAACGGGGCATCAAATCCCCGTCGGGTAAGGATAAGTGGTACATCTCCACAGTGCGTTCCATTCTCACGAATGAGAAATACCGTGGCGATGCGCTGATCCAGAAGGAGTATACGGCGGACTTCCTCGATAAGACGCGACGGAAGAACACGGGCGAGATTCCGCAGTATTATGTGGAGGAGCACCACGAGGCGATCATCCCGCCAGACTTGTTCGACTTTGTGCAAGCGGAGATAAAACGCAGAGAGCAGAACGGCAAGCACAGCGGTGTGAGTATCTTCGCGAACAAAATAAAATGCGGCTGCTGCGGCGGTTGGTACGGGGCTAAGGTATGGCACTCGACGGATAAATACCGCAGAGTCATCTACCGCTGCAACAAGAAATATGCCCACAAAGGGAAGCCGTGCAGCACACGGCATTTGACGGGAGAGGAAATCAAACAGATTTTCGTTAAAGCACTGAACTCGTTGGTGGAAGTCAAAGAGAACGTAATTGCAGAACTCCGCTCCCTAATTGACGACGTTTGCCAAACGGGGGAGATGACGGAGGAGCGCGGTAGAACAGAGCAGGAACTCGGCGTTTTGGCAGAACGTCTTGAAACACTGATTCGTGAGAATGCAAGGGTGGCACAGGATCAGACGGCATATCTGAAACAGGAAAATGAGATTCGCGCACTCTATGTGGAAAAGCAGGGGCATTTGGAGACGTTGAATCGGCAGATTGCCGAGAGGGAGGGCAAGAGAAACACCTTGGAGGGCATGATTCAAGTGGTATGCGGTATCAACGGGGAGCAAGTTGAGTTCGATGAGGAGCTATGGGGCGGACTGCTCGATTACATCGTGGTCAAGGAAGATGGGCAGGTGGTTGTTGTTTTTAAGGGTGGGATTGAGAGTGGCGTTGATGGATGTAGAGGTTTGTTCTATTTAAGGAAACAAAGCGGATGAAGATTGGTACTCTATAGGGGGACATTGGCAGGGAAAAGATGCGCTGAGAGAAGTTGGACTACAGTTATCAGCGTTTCTTACAATACAGTCAACAAATTAATTAAGAAGTGTTATCCTTAAAGCTTTTCGAGTTGTTTTAAATGATCTTGCACTAATGTGTGTGAATACATTTTAGGTTGATCGGAATCACGAACAATTCGCCATAGGATAGCAGCTGCCTTTAATTTTGATTTGAACTTGTCATTTATGGGATCAGCGCAGAAATCTTTTAAGAAGCGGTTCCATTCGCATACAGAAGAATCATACTTTGCATACGTCGATATCCCCTTATATACATTCAACATGTCCTGTATAGTAAACGATGTGTCGTGATCCGCTTTCACCTTTCGCCATGCGGTCGCCATATCTGCTGTAAATTTAAAGGGAGAAACCCTCGTCAGATTTGAGAAATATGTTCTAAACTTTGTGTTGAACGAAAAGTTGCAAGCAAGTAATGGTGTGTCCAAGGAAATCGCTCCAGATGATATCATCTGCTCTTTTTGGGGAGTGGCTTTGACTATGTTCCCTTTAAAGTATTCTGCAATGTTGTGATTGAGATCTTTTTTTACCCCCCTGTGTGCAATTCCAAGCTTTTTGCAAATCTCTACGAGTTCTGTTCGATACCAATAATATTTTATAAACTCCTCATATGAGCGAATCTCATCAAATGCAGGACGCTGTGTCATAATGACATCTCCTCGTAAATAGCAGGTCAGACGAATAGATGTCTATCATTATATCACATTTATGGTATGACACAACGCATGATTTCGAGATGGAGTAGGCGCGTGTCTTTCGGTGTGGCCGCATCACTGTGGTGGAGGAGTGTACGGATGTGACGGGGATGCCACTTTTATCCTTTGCTCATCCCGCAGAGGATCTCTATTGCCGTGTCGATGCACTCTCCTTTGTCGTCGAGATTACGGCACAGGGACGGGATTTCTTTTATAAAGAACACTATCCATCCATGCGACTTGTGGAGGAGAATGGGCGGTACTATATCCATGGATTTTACAATGTGGGCGAGGAGGCGTTTATCGCGGATTACTTTATCCACTATGGAGATGAAGTTCAAACGGTCGAGTCTATGGCACTCAGAGAGGTGATCCGTACACGGCTACGTACGTTGACGATGCATTATAAGGAGATGGCTTAATTACTCATCGACTACATTTTGATTATGTGCAGAACCTCCCGCATAGGGAAACTGTGGCGGGCACAGACGAAACACGAAGGTCTCGCGATCAACGATACCGATTGTCTGGTCGCTATCGTATAGGGCGAGAAGGAACTCTGCCATTTGGTTGCTTGTGTGATAGGTGCCGAACGCCTTGTCATAGTCATAGGCGGCGTTGTTGTTCGCGACTGCGCCGAACTCGGTCTGCGTTGCAGCGGGGGCAAGGAGCTTTGCACGGAGCTTCGCGCCGCGTGCTATGAGTTCATGTGCGAGTCCCTCGGTGAATGCACTGACATAGAATTTTGTCGCGCAGTAGGTGACAGCAGTTGGGACAATGGTGTAGCCGCCGACGGAGGAAATGTTGATCAGCTGCGTATCTTCTATCTCAGCGAAGTCTCGTACGAAGAGTGTGGAAAAGACGGTCAGTGCCTCGATGTTTAGATGAAGCATTTGTCTGATTTTGTCAAGGTCGGATGTGCCGACTGCGCCATAGCTTCCAAAGCCCGCATTGTTGATCCATGTCCCAATAGGTAAGGCTTTTATTGTATCATAGACTTGTGTGACGTTCTCGACAGAAGAGAGATCGGCAGTTTTGATAACGATGTCCAGTGCCGGATGTGCGGCAAGAATCTCTTCCTTTAGGGCATTTAGTCGCTCTGTGCGCCGTGCAATAAGGATGAGGTTATGTCCGCGCTCAGCGAATGCTTTTGCTGTCGCCGCTCCGATGCCGGAGCTTGCTCCCGTGATGACGGTGTATCTGTTGTTTTGTTTGCTCATGATGAAATCCTCCTTCTGGCACTACTTTACAATGTAGAGTATACTCTATGTCAAGGAGAGGATTTTATGGAATATAGTATTGGTGAATTTTCACGGAAAACGGGGCTGGGAATTCATACGCTGCGTTACTATGAGCATGAGGGACTGCTCCTGCCGGAGCGTACGGTGGCGAATCGGCGGTGCTACTCTGAACGAGATGTTGCGTGGGCAGCATTCATCCTGCGACTCAAGGAGACGGGGATGCCAATTCGGGAGATTCGGCGCTATGCCGCATTGCGGGCAGAGGGCGATGGCACCCTTTCGGTGCGGATGGAAATGCTCACAGCGCATCGCGCCAATCTTGCGGCAGAGGTGGAGAAGCTGCACGCACATATGGAGGCACTCGATAATAAGATTGCATTTTATCGCGCGGAAATTGCGGAGCGTGGTAAAGGATGATTTGATGCGGAGTGATCTATGTTATACAATCTGTACCAAAAATGTTACAGTGATACATGGTTAGCCTAATACGTTTTTGAAAAAGCTTTGGTAAAGACATATTTTCTGTGTTATGTCTTTTTAAGGAAGTTAGTCATGAGGGGGAAGCGAAATGCTTATAGCGTATTTAGATATTTTAGGATTTTCCAGACTCATAAAGCAAGATATGGCTAAGGTTAATGATGTATTATGTATAGTTCAGGATAGAATGAAAACAGCGTTTATGGACGATAAACTCCATCCTCAAGAGGAGTTTGAAAAACATAATCCGAAAGAAAGTTGGGCGCTTTCAGAAAGAAGTAGATTTAGTACATTTGACTATTTCATTAGCGCCAGTGATTCGATTGTGATTATTTCCAAAAACGATACTCCTTTGTTCATGAGAAATCTCTCATATTTTATGGCTACAGTATTTATGTTATCCGCTAAGTCTTTTCAAAAAAAATTTTTAGATATGGAGTGCGTGGATTCAGAGCGTTTTATTGATTATGATGGAATTGATTTTCACCCGCATAAAGCTGAACCTATTTTATTTCGAGGAGGTATTGCACAAGGTGAACGCGAGAATATATGTATTTCTGAGATAAGAAATATTATTGACAAAAAACTAGAAAGAGCTTGGAATATAAGTGGCGAAACTTTTCTTAAAGCTGTTAAAGCGGAATCAAGAGGGAAGGGACCACGCCTGTTTTGTGATAAAAGCATAACGGAATGGGTAAACAAGCTGCCAACTCATGAGACAGAAGATTTACGGAAAATACTTCGTAGAGTAGGAGAGGGGGATGAAGAGTCCTGTGAATTAGTCTGGACAATAGATGCTTGTGAATCAAATTTTGGTTCAACGAGGGGAACGTCTATTAGTAATCTTGAAGATAATGCTACTAGAGCTATAAGGGATAATCTATTCCCACCTGCAAAAAACTTATGTGAGGCGGCTCGTAAGCTTTATGATGAGGAGGTTTTTATACACTATAAGGAGTTTATGTATTTAACCGTGAATGGAATACTGCAGTATTCTAAAAAAAATAATTTGACTAATATTAAAGATGTAGAAAAAAATCTACTTAAAGAAATGGAAAATATTGGCTTAAAACTAGAAAAATATATCTTCATGAGTGAATAATGCCTCATTAATGAGAAGATTCCATTCGCCCTACCTAGCGTTTGGAATCTCTTTTCTTTTGCAA
>ERZ773070.2540-NODE-2540-length-10256-cov-10.319969_pt1 | contig 10256 bp, 8 predicted proteins | sample MGYA00580618_ERZ773070 | MGnify/ENA primary metagenome ERZ773070 (study PRJEB29015, sample SAMEA2738023) | human oral metagenome | biome: human oral; feature: human-associated habitat; material: dental | place: China | collected 2019 ...
CCTCGGAGACGGTGGCGCCGTCGGCGGCGGCCTGAAGCACCTCGGTCTCCCTGGCTGTCAAAGGGGAGTCGCCGAAGACGAGTGAGTCGGCGGCCAGCGCCGGGTCGACGACTCGCAGCCCCGCATGGACTCGGCGCACTGACTCGGCCAGCTCGGTGGCCGGAGCGTCCTTGACGACGAAGCCGTGGGCCCCGGACTGGATGGCGCGCCGCAGGAATCCGGGGCGCCCGAAGGTCGTGACGATGAGGACCCTTGTGGCCGGCAGCCGCTCCAGGAGCCTCGCAGTCGCGTTCAGCCCGTCAGTGCCGGGCATGTCGACGTCCATGAGAACGACATCGGGCCGGTGCTCGAGTGCGGCGGGTAGGACATCGTCCCCGTTTCCGACCTGGGCGACGATCTCGATATCGGCTTCCAAGGCGAGCAGCGCGGCGAGCGCTCCGCGCACCATGGCCTGGTCATCGGCCAGTATCACCCGGATCATCGATCATCTCCGTTACTCAAGGCTTCGTAGGACCGGCGACATTAGTGCTCGCCGGAGTGGGATGCGCGCACTGGGTCAGTCGGTCGCGTCGTGCGTCAGACGGGAGGATAGACGGCGGGTACTCGCCCTCAGGACGGTGCCGCTGCCACTGGAGGGTGCCTCGATGGTGAGGTTGGCACCGTTGTCCTGACAGCGCTGCCGCAGCCCTTCCAACCCGTGACCGTCTGCGACGCCGTTGGGTGAATCGATCCCGACGCCGTCGTCGATTATCTCGATGGAGTCGGCGGTCAGACTCACCCGGCAGCGCGAGGCGTGGGCGTGGCGCACGATGTTGGTGACGCCCTCGCGCACCACCCAGGCGAAGAGCTCGCGCAGCTCGGGGTCGACGGCCTCAACGGTCAGCGGCAGGTCGGCACGGATACCAGCCGAGGTCAGGACGTTCGCGGCTCGGGCCAGCTCGCCGGTCAGGCTCAGCTCACGGTAGCTGTTGACAGCGGAGCGCACGTCAGCCAGGGCGGAGCGCGCCAGGGACTGCACCTCGATCAGCTCTGCCTGGGCCTGGTCGGAAGCGGTGTCAACGAGTCTGGTGGCGAGCTCGGTCTTCAAAGCGATGACGGTCAGCGAGTGCCCCAGGATGTCGTGCATGTCCCTGGCCATGCGGTTGCGCTCTTCGTTGATCTCCAGCTCGTGAGTGCGCTGCTCCAGAATATGGGCCACACGCTGCTGCTCCATGATGTAGCGCCCGAAGACGCAAGCTCCTCCCGCACCGAGCAGAGCGATCCACGCGTCCTCACTCGCGGACCAGGACGGAGCCATCCTGGGGACGAGGAACAGCGCGCCAGTCAGGATCGCGATGGGCCCGGTGGCCGCCTGCCAAGGCAGAGAGAAGGCTAGGACGACGGCCAGGAAGACCACCAGCTGCAGGCCCGGCGATCCCACACCGAGGGCGGCTCCGGTCGCCGTGAGTGCGCCGACGACGATGAGCGACAGACTCAGTCGGCTGGGCCAGGCCAGTCCCCGGCGCACCCGCCTCACGCTCAGCGAGCAGGCGGTATACAGGCACACGCAGGAGACGACGGCACTGACTGCGCCCCAGACTCCGCTGGATCCTTGGGCTATGCCCGCCCGGACGACCGGAACCATAAAGGAAGCCCACACGATCCCCCAGCCGACCACCACGACTCGGGTGCGACGCGTTCGCGCCTCACCTGGGGACGAGGCGTGGACGGGCACGGGCATGATGGTACTCATGCTCGCCCCCGCATCTATACGCGGGCCGTGTCTCGGCCCATCCTCCAGGCGGCCCCGCCCAGGAAGATCGCGAGCCAGGTCAGGACGTTGGCCATCCACCACCAGGAGAAGGTCTTGCCTCCCATGGGCCACAGCGCCAGGTTGTGCAGCCCGTACATGGGGGTGAGGCTGCCGATGCGGTCCATGGTGGAGCCCGGCGTCAACGGGATGAACATGCCGCCGAGGAAGGCGAGCAGGGCCATGAGGGGCCCGACCACCTGCATGGCATTGTCGGAGGGGAGTACGTAGCCGATGAACTGACCGAAGGCGACGAAGACCAGGGAACCGAGCCAGATGATGAGCGCCGAGGTGATCCAGGCGCTCGCCGGCATCTGGGCATGACGGTAGGGCCCGAAGGCGTAGACGGCACCGATGGCCAGGACGCTGATGAGCATGCCGACGATCGCCTTGGCGGTGATGTAGGCGATGGGCTTCAGCGGCGTCAGACGCAGCTGACGGCTCCAGCCCGAGGCCCGCTCGTTGCTCACGGCCGCCCCTGCCCCGGTGGTGGTCATGAGCGCGCCGTACAGGGCCATGCCGATCATCATGTTCGCCACGACGTTGCCGTTGCCGTAGGGCGTTGAGGAGTAGTCAGTGGTGGTGAACATGAGGAAGAAGGCCACTGGCAGCAGGACGGAGAAGATCATGGCCCGACGGTTGCGCAGACGCCGGCGTGCCTCGAGCGACAGCAGGGCCAGGCTCAGCCCGCCCAGAGGCGGAGTGGTACGGGGGCTGAGATCCGGGCTGCTGGAGGCTGTGGGCAGGAACGAAGATGAGGAAGACATGGAAGACATAGTGGATCCGTCAGATGGAGGGGGTGGAAGGGTGACAGTAGTGCAGGTACGAGCGGTGCGGCTCATACTGACGCTCCCAGAGCGGGAGCAGTGGCGTCGCCACTGGTCAGGGCCACAAAGGCATCTTCCAGGCCACGGCTGGTGATCTCCAGGTCCTTGGCCAGGTGCTTGTCGAGGAGGAGCGCGGCGACGGCGTCGCTGTCGGTGGAACTCAGTGAGAGTGCGCTGCCCAGGATCTCGATGTCGGAGACCATGCCCTGGGCATCTAGATCGGTCAGAGCGCTGCGTAGCTGCTCGGCCGTGCAGGTCAGGGTGGCCCGTACGCTCCGGCCGCTCACGGAGGCGCGGATCTCGGCTGCGGTGCCGTCGGCGATGATGCGCCCATGACGGATCAAGATGATTCGGTCGGCGTAGGCGTCGGCCTCCTCAAGGTAGTGCGTGGCGAAGAGGACCGTGCGTCCACCTGCGGCGTCGGCATGGATGGCCTCCCAGAAGCTACGGCGCCCCTCGACGTCCATGCCGGTGGTCGGCTCATCGAGGACGAGCAGGGCCGGGTCGGATACCAGCGCCATGGCGAAGCGCAGACGCTGCTGCTGGCCGCCGGAGCACTTCCTGACCGTCCGTGAGGCGAAGTCAGTGACGCCGGCGCGCTGCATGGCCTCGTCGACCTCGATCCGGTGGGTGAAGAAGCTCGCCGTCAGCGCGACCGTCTCACGCACGGTGATGTCGGGCAGGAGCCCGCCTGTCTGCATGACGGCGGTGACCAGGCCCCTGTCGACAGCCTGGCGCGGGGTCATCCCGAAGGTGCGCACTTCGCCGCTGGTGGGGCGGCTCAGCCCCAGGATCATGTCGATGGTCGTCGTCTTGCCGGCGCCGTTGGGGCCCAGGAAGGCGACGACCTCGCCGGGGCGGATGGTCAGGTCGATACCGTCGACGGCGGTGAGGTCACCGAAGGACTTGTGAAGGTTGGTTGTCGTGATGGCTGCATCGGTGCTCGTCCGGAGCGGGGGCTCGGGGGCGGGCAGGGTCGTCGTTGTGCTCATGACGCAAGAGTCGTTGCGCCGCTGCCGCGGTCCATGGTCCGTCGGTCACTACTTGCTCATGACATATCTCAGGGGTGCGCATGGCTGTGGAGCCCAGCGGGCACAGGCGGGCGGCGGGCACAGCAGCCAGGTCGCGCCGGGGATCTTGGACCTGCCGACGCCGTCGACGGGAAGGCCGTCAGCTGGAAGACCAGCGGCGAGAAGTAAGAAGCGCTGAGAGCCATGAGGCTCATCACCGCGATTATCCAGCCCTACCAGCTCCACAAGGTGACCACCGCGCTAGTGGCCGTCGATCTGAACGGGGTCACGATCTCCGAGGCGCAGGGCTCGGGCCGGCAGAAAGGACATGCTGAGGTCTACCGGGGCGTGGAGTACCGAGCCGACCACGTCCCCGTCCGCATCGAGGTGCTCGCCGCGGACGCCGAGGCCCCGTGAGCCGTGACCGTCATCGCGGAGGCGGCCCGGACTGGGAACATGGTGACGGCAAGATCTGGCTGGCCGCCGAGCACGGCGGCACCCGGGGCATCGAGGGCTTGTCGCTGGCGCTATCCTGGTCGGCAGCTATACCCGGGCGCCCGTAGGCAACCGTCGACGGTCTCGGGTCCGCAAGCACACCACCGCAGGCGCGCCCGGCGCCAAGGAAGGACACCGCGTGTTCGGCAATCTCTCCGACCGGCTCACCGCCTCATTCAGCTCTCTGCGCGGCAAGGGCCGCCTGACCGAGGCGGATATCGACACCACTGTTTCGGAGATCCGTCGGGCCCTCCTGGAGGCCGACGTCGCTCTGCCGGTGGTCCGCGCCTTCACCGCGGCGGTGCGTGAGAAGGCCAAGGAGGCCGCCCGCTCCCAGGCCCTCAACCCCGCCCAGCAGGTCGTCCAGATCGTCAATGACGAGCTCATCGAAATCCTCGGCGGGCAGTCCCGCGAGATCAACTGGGCCGACCGGGGTCCCACGATCATCATGCTCGCCGGCCTCCAGGGCGCCGGCAAGACGACGCTGGCCGGCAAGCTCGGCCGCTGGTTGCGCGAGGAGGGCAGACGCGTTCTGCTGGTCGCCTCCGACCTGCAGCGCCCCAACGCCGTCACCCAGCTGGGCGTCGTTGCTGAGCGCGCCGGAGTCGACGTGTGGGCGCCCGAACCCGGCAATGGGGTGGGCGACCCCATCGCGGTCGCCCGCAGCGGTGTGGAGCAGGCTCGCACCCACGGCTACGACGTCGTCGTCGTCGACACCGCCGGGCGCTTGGGCGTGGACGCGGAGATGATGGATCAGGCGATCCGCATCCGTGATGCCGTGGGCCCCCACGAGATCCTCTTCGTCCTGGACGCCATGGTCGGTCAGGACGCCGTCAACACGTCGGTGGCCTTTCGCGACGGTGTTGGTTTCACCGGTGTCGTGCTCTCCAAACTCGACGGCGACGCTCGCGGCGGCGCGGCCCTGTCCGTGCGCGGGGTCACCGGCGCCCCGGTCCTGTTCTCCTCCACCGGTGAGGGCGTCACGGACTTCGAGCGCTTCCACGCCGACCGCATGGCCTCCCGCATTCTTGACATGGGCGACCTGCTGACCCTCATCGAGCAGGCGCAGAAGGCCTTCGATGAGAAGGAGGCGGAGGATGCCGCCGCCAAGCTCGCCTCCGGCGAGTTCACCCTCGACGACTTCATGGGCCAGCTGCGTCAGATTCGCAAGATGGGGTCGATGAAGAAGCTGCTGGGCATGATGCCCGGGATGGGTCAGATGCGCGAGGCCCTGGAGAGTTTCGACGAGCGGGAGGTTGATCGCATCGAGGCCATTGTGCACTCCATGACGCCGGCTGAGCGGCGTGACCTGTCCATCCTCAACGGCTCGCGTCGCTCGCGCATCGCCCGTGGTTCGGGCACCACCGTTCAGGCCGTCAACGAGCTCGTCGACCGCTTCGGGCAGGCGAAGAAGATGATGGAGGCCATGGCCTCTGGTGGTGGTCTTGACGGCGCCGGGATGGGCGGCGGCATGCCCGGTATGGGCTCGCTGCCGGGTACGGGCAGGCGCGCCAAGGCACGTCAGGCCCCCAAGGCCAAGCGGCGCAAGGGCGGGAAGAAGGGGCGGTCGGGCAACCCTGCCAAGGCGGCCCGCCAGGCGAAGGAGGCGTCGGCCCGCGCTGGGGCGGGCAGGGGCTCGGCCTCTGATGCGACGCCCGCCCCGGCCGCCGGCTCGGCCTTCGGGCTGGGCGGGGCGACCGCGCCCGCAGCGGGCGACTACGGCATCATGCCCGACCGGGAGACGGCCGTGGCTCCCGCCGCCGACGGGAGCGGTGATGACGTCGTCGACGCCATGAACGCTCTGCCGGAGGATCTGCGCCGTCGCCTGGGGCTGGGCTGAGACTCGCCCCGAGTGGCACGAGCGGCTGCGTATCGTGCGAGCGGTCGGTCAGACCAGCGGAGTGGTGAAGCGCTGACAGTAGTCGGAGTCGATGGGACAGGGGCGTCCCTGCGCGTTGGTGATGATGGTGCTGACGGTGCTGGTGAGTTCGGCGACCGCCTGTGCGGTGAGGTGGGCGGTCCACTCGTCTTGCGAGCCATCGGGGGTGAGCTGCTCAATGAGCTCGACATCGTGCCCGGCGGCGTGGATGAAGCGTCCGATGTACAGCACGGTGCCCGGCAGGAGGGCGACCTCCTGGGCGGCGGGGACGGCGGAGATAGGGTCGAGGTCACGGCCGGTGCGGGCGACGACGACGGCGATTCCCGGACTGGTCAGTCCGATGGAGGCCACGGACAAGTCGCGGCTGGTGGCGGTAATGTTCTGGGTGACCAGGACTTCGGGCGTTTGGCCACGGGGGCTGGTGACTCCGCGGAAAGTGACGGCGCCGGTTGCGGGCAGGTGACGCAGGCCTTCGATGGCGTTGTTGAAGCGTTCTTGCGGGGTTGGTTCGGCGGTGTCGGTCATGAATGGTCTTCCGGTGGGTGGGGGCGGTAGGGGGTGGTCGGTGCCCCGTCTCGCCACGAGGCGCCCCTGATAATATTCTCGGTTGCAATCCGCGCTGGGAATGGGATGCCGGTTGGCGGGTCCAGTGGTGTGGCGGGGTCGGTTGGTACGGCGGGCAGAGGTCGGGCATCGACGGGGAGCCATGGGTCGGGTGAACGATCGAACATGGTATTCAGCTCGGCGGGCCAGGGGCGGGCGTCGGCGCGGGTCGTGGCCCAGGCCTCGCCGGCGTGCTCGACGACGAAGATGGCGGAGCCGTCAGAGCGTGTGAGGTGGAACAAGCCGACGATCCACACCTCTTCCCGCCCGTGTCCGCGGTCCATGAGAGTGCGGAATCCGCGCCGCAATCTAAAGCTGTAGGTGGCTGGTGTCACTGGCTTCAGGGACACCGGGTCGTCGGCCCAGCGGGGCACGATGGGCGGACCGTGACGGGGACGCGTTGCTCTTTCGGGGACGATGTAGCGCGCGTGTTCGTAGAGCAGGCGGTTTCGTCGGCTGTTCTCCAGCCTTTGCTCCCGTTCTTCTTCATGCGTCAGGAGGTCGTAGTCGAGTTCGCCGTCTTCGGGGCGGACGGGGTAATAGTGCCGCCACCAGCGTCGATCCTCCAGATCCGTGGGGATCTCCCCCAGGCCCAGGCGGGTGGCCTCGGCCTGATTGATGCGCAGACGATCCTTGGCGGGCCGGTCCAGGTCCTCGATGTCCCCGGTGAAGGGCCGTCGCACACCATCAGCGCCGATGAGATCGAATACGCTCACTTCTCCGCCAGCTTCACCCGCAGAATATTTTGCTCGTCCAGAGACGATTCAGATATGCTGAATGTAGTTCCCGGTTTGAAAAGGATCTCCGCTTCGCCACCGTAAGCCGACAGTTTCGACACGTCGACACCGCTGTTCCCATTGATCTCGAAAACTACGGAATTTTTTGAACCGCTTTGGAAGTTGTCGGCGACGCTCTCGTTGTATGAAGAACTCATGAATGCCTTGTCCGTGTATTCACCGGTACCGGTCTGAAGGTGAGTGTATACGTCATCAGGGACGTTCGTTCCTCGATAGGTCGTGGCGGAGACTTCGGGTAGCTGGTTCATTCCCGACAATGTGTTGTCGATCCGAGTCTGCACATTGGATGGAATCGGTGTGTCGGGAGCACCGCGTAGTGCCGGATTCATGGTATGGTAACCGTCATTCGTTGTGTAATCGTAGACGCCGAGGGCTCCTTCCGGCGTCATTCCTGTGGCTTTCGAGGTGTTCTGAGCCCACTCGTTCACCGCCGTATCGTTGTAAGCGGAGTGTCCCGGATCCGGTGGAGGTGAAGGAACCTTGTCGGGATCGATGGTGCCGTCAGGAGACGTCTGCTCTGAGCTTCCCTCACCCCCCTGAGAGGAACTGCCATCCGAGCTGTGATCGGAGGACGGGCTATCGGAGCCATCGGATGAGTCGTGATTCCCCTCGTGGGAATCGTTCCCCGAGCCGTTGCCGTGGGCGTTGGGATCGTCGCCGTTCTGCCCGTGGTGGGTGGTGGCGTCGGTGTCGGGCGTGCTTGTCGGTTTGCCGGTGTCGTTGGGGGCGCCGGCGTCGTCGGTTGTGTGGGTTCCGTTGGTGGTGGTGTCTTGGGTGGTATGGGCTCCGCTGTTGGTGTGGGCGGGCTGATGGGTTTCGCCGGTGATTGGATCCAGACCGTGATAAGTGGTGGGCCCTCCAGATGAAGCGGACGAGGAGGCCATATTGTCGACGGGTCCCTGAACCGGGTCCAGACCATGGTAGGACGTACCCGCTGAAGAACCGGAGGAATCGGCACCGAAGCTCGCATGAGAAGCAGAAGAGGTTTCCGCCCTGCCTGAAGAGGTCGAGTCGGTTTCGGCGTGGCCGGTTGAGCTGGAGCTGGTTCCGGCGTGGGGGGTTGAGCTGGAGCCGGTCTCGGCGTGGGGGGTTGAGCTGGAGCTGGTTCCGGCGTGGGAGGTCGAGTCGGTTTCGGCGTGGGAGGCCGAGTTGGTTCCGCTGTGGCTGGTCGAGTCGGTTCCGGCGTGGCCGGTTGAGCTGGAGCTGGTCCCGGCATGGCCGGTCGAGCTGGAGCCGGTCTCGGCGTGGGAGGCCGAGCTGGAACCGGTTCCGGCGTGGGAGGCTGAGTCGGTTCCGGCATGGGAGGCGGTACCAGCGGTACCAGCGGTGTGCGCGGCAGAGGTTGTCGTCGAGGCGGTATGCGACGTTCGCCCGGTGTGCTCATTGATCCACCGACCAGCACGATGACCGGCATCGGTCGGAATCTCGTCGAGCTTGTTGAGCAGAGACTTGATCTTGCTCGCCAGAGGCGAGATTTTGCGGAAAAGTTTGGATAGAGCCTCGAACGAGGAAATAAGGTCCTTCACGCGATGAGTGATCGTCGATACTTTGCTCGTGACCCACGTACTGATCTGAGCTGCCACCGCGGGCGTAGCCAGACCTAGAGAGAAAACCTCCTCCAGCACTGACTGGCTGAACATGCCAATAGCCTCGGCAATAGCGTCACGCACCATGTCGTGGACGATCTGAACCACTACGCCGGCCACGCTCAGACCAGTGGACACGCCTTTGGCCAAACCGCCCATGGACTCCAACGCGCTGGCCAGACCCCGTCCCTGAGATCGCCACGCATCAGCTGCTTGACCGACCTGATCGGCCATGTCACGATTGATCGTTGTACGCAGGCTCTCCGCCTGCTCATTCAAATGTGTTGAGATATTCGACCACGTCTGCGATCCGGCACGCACGGCATCAGCATCACCGGTCAGTTTCTCGAGCATCTCAGGCAGAGGCGGAATATGCTCGATGATCCACCCGGCCACCCATCCCACGGCACTGGCCACCGGATTGAACACCAGCGACACGGCATCAGCCGCCGTCCCCACGCCCGCCAAGGTGCCCTGAACCCACGAGCCCTTACCAATGGACTCCGACAAATCTGAAATATCCTCGCCCAGGCCCGTCCCCGACCAGAACGACGTTGAATCCTTACGGTCGGCGACCAGCGATCCCGTACTCACAGTTCCACGCCATCCTTACGACCAGCATCAATACGACCCACAGTCGATGAGCCCCGGCCAACGATTACAGAACGATCACACGATGTCGCGAACACCCGAGCTACGGTACACGAATCGACCCGGTGTGCGGTAGTCCCGCGGAGAGTCACGAAGCCGGCTGATGGGGCCGCCAGCCGTCGGCGGCGGGGTGTCCCTGGCAAGAGCCTCCGACGCTCCGGTTTCCAGTGCGCACGAACGAAGGAATGCGTCTCGACGAGCCTGCCCTCCTTCCTCCTCCGCCTCTCCGGCGGGCGGATGCCGCTCGGCCGGCTGTCTTAGGGCGTCCCGCTCATCGGGAGCCCGGTCGCTCGGCCGAGCCGACCTTGCCGGCCTGTCGCTCGCGGTCGGGGGAGTGCTCTCACGGCATATCGGGCAGTGGTCCAGCCTTGTTCCCTGCCGCCCTGCATGGGGTGCGCAGGCTCACAGCCAGCCGTTGGTTTCGGCGGTGCGGGCTGCTTCTGTGCGGTTGCGCGCGTGGGTCTTGGCGATGGCGCTCGACAGGTAGTTGCGCACTGTTCCTCCTCCCAGGTGCAGGTCGGCGGCGATCCGCGATGCGTCGGCGCCGCGGGCGGCCATGCGCAGGATCTGCTTTTCCCGTTCGGTCAGCGGGTTGGGGCCCAGGATCACCGACTCCTGG
>ERZ773070.2541-NODE-2541-length-10253-cov-4.995391_pt1 | contig 10253 bp, 7 predicted proteins | sample MGYA00580618_ERZ773070 | MGnify/ENA primary metagenome ERZ773070 (study PRJEB29015, sample SAMEA2738023) | human oral metagenome | biome: human oral; feature: human-associated habitat; material: dental | place: China | collected 2019 ...
GAGGGTAAGAACGACATCGACTACTACCGCGGGGAAGTCACCGGCCCCACCGCCGACCAGGTCGACTGGGTCGCGGCCCGCCGCCCAGACGACCCCTCCCTCAAGACGGTACGAGTCGCGCAGGAGGCACGCTCATGAACCTGTCCATCGATTGGCCCCTCATGGAGTCAACGGGGGAGATCATCCTCTTCGTGTGCACGGCCATCGCCATGGTGGCGTGCGCCCTGGGGGTCCTCTTCTGCAAGAAGGCCGCCCACGCCGTCATCTGCATGGTCGGCGTCATGCTCGGCCTCGCGATCCTGTACATCGCCAATAGCGCTCCCTTCATGGGAGTCGCCCAGATCGTCGTGTACACGGGCGCCATCATGATGCTGTTCCTGTTCGTCATCATGCTCATCGGTATCGGCGCCTCCGACGACTACGTGCGTCAGAGCCGCGGGGCGATCATCGGGTCCGTCCTCGGCGGGCTCGGGCTCGCTCTCATCATCGCGACGGCGATCGTGAAGTCCTCCCACGCCGCGCACGCCCCCAGCAAGGCGACCCCCACCTCCGACGAACCGATCACCGACCTGGCGATCATGCTCTTCCAGGAGCACTGGCTGAGCATGGAGCTCGCCGGTGCCCTGCTCATCACGGCGGCCGTCGGCGCGATGCTGCTCACCCACTCTGATCGTCTGACCGCCAAGGCCGATCAGGCGCAGACCGCGCGCTCCAAGATGCGGGCCTTCGAAGAGAAGGGTGCGCGCATCGGTCAGCTTCCCGCCCCCGGCGTCTACGCCCAGTCGAACGCGGCGGACGTGCCGGCGCTCTCGGGCGAGACGCTCGGTCCCGTCGAGGAATCCGTGCCCCGCGTCCTGCGCGTACGCGGCCTGACCCGCACGATCGGCGAGGTCACCCCCGAGGTCTCCGAGCAGCTCGCCCTCGCGCGCACCGAGACCGCGGCGACCGACGCGATCGACGAGTCGCCCTACACCATCGGGCGCACGCCCGACGTCCCCCGCTCCGGCGCCTTCGGCATGCCCGGCGCGGACGCGCCCACCGGTCTGGCCCAGCCCCGGGCCCGCAAGGCGCGCACCACCACCCCCATTGAGAAGAAGGAGGAGAGCAAGTGAGCCTCGCCTGGTACCTCATCCTTGCGGGTGTGCTGTTCGCCATCGGTGCGACCACGGTCCTCGTGCGCCGCAGCGCGGTCATCGCGCTCATGGGCGTCGAAATGATGCTCAACGCCGCGAACCTCGTCCTCGTGACGTTTGCGCGCATTAACTCCAACGTTGATGGCGAGATCATGGCGTTCTTTGTCATGGTCGTCGCGGCCGCCGAAGTTGTCGTCGGCCTGTCGATCATCGTGTCCATCTATCGTTCGCGCTCGACCACGAGCATGGACGATCTCAATCTGCTGAAGAACTGAGGGAGGACGTAACTCATGACCACCTTCATTTCCCCGCAGACTCTCACCGTCTACGATACGGTCGCGCCCACCGGAGCCGCTGCCTACGCGTGGCTGCTCATTCTCATCCCGCTGGCCAGCGCAGGCCTGCTCCTGCTGCTGGGCCGCGCCTCGGACAAGTGGGGCCACCTGCTGGCAACCCTCGCCTCCTGGTCCACCTTCGTGGTCGGCGCGCTGATCGCCGCCCAGATGTGGAACGCCCCCGTGGAGGCGCGCCGCTTCGGCCAGACGCTGTTCACCTGGATCCCCGCCGGTGACTTCACCGTCGACTTCGGTCTCCTCGTGGACCCGCTGTCGATCACGTTCGTCATCCTGGTGACCTTCGTCGGTTCGCTCATCCACGTGTACGCGATCGCCTACATGGAGCACGACGCGGCCCGCCGCCGTTTCTTCGCCTACCTGAACTTCTTCATCGCGGCGATGCTGACCCTGGTGCTCGCGGACTCCTACGCCGGCCTCTTCGCCGGTTGGGAAGGCGTGGGCCTGGCGTCCTACCTGCTGATCGGCTTCTGGAACCACGTGCCCGCATACGCGGTCGCAGCCAAGAAGGCGTTCGTCATGAACCGTGTCGGTGACATGGGCATGCTGATCGCCATGATGGCGATGGTTGCGTCCTTCCACTCGGTGTCCTTCTCCGAGGTTTCCGCCAAGGTTGGCTCGATCCCCACGGCGTCTGCGACCGTCATCGGCATCTTCCTGCTGGTCGCCGCCTGTGGTAAGTCCGCTCAGTTCCCGCTGCAGGCGTGGCTGGGCGACGCCATGGCTGGACCGACCCCCGTCTCCGCGCTCATTCACGCGGCCACGATGGTCACCGCCGGCGTCTACCTGATCGTCCGTTCCGGCGATGTCTTCATGGCCGCCCCCATCGCGGCGACCGCCGTCGCCATCATCGGCGCGATCACGCTCCTCTTCGGCGCGATCGTCGGTTGCGCGAAGGACGACATGAAGAAGGTCCTCGCCGCCTCCACCATGAGCCAGATCGGCTACATGATGCTGGGTGCGGGCCTGGGCCCCATCGGCTGGGCGTTCTCGATCTTCCACCTCTTCACCCACGGCTTCTTCAAGGCCCTCATGTTCCTCGGCGCCGGTTCCGTCATGCACGGCATGGGCGACCAGGTGAACATGCGTCGCTTCGGTGCCCTGCGCGGCGCCATGAAGGTCACGTGGCTGACGTTCATGATGGGTTGGCTCGCCATCCTCGGCGTTCCTCCGTTCTCCGGCTACTGGTCGAAGGACAAGATCATCGAGGCCGCCTTCAGCGCCGACAGCTTCGGCGGTAACACTGCTCTGTGGGCTGGCTGGGTCTACGGTCCCATCGCGATGATCGGTGCGGGCATCACCGCGTTCTACATGTCGCGCCTCTTCTTCATGACGTTCCACGGCAAGGCCCGCTGGACCACCGAGGCCGAGGGCGCGCCCGTGCACCCGCACGAGTCCGGCCCCCTCATGACGATCCCGATGATCATCCTCGCCATCGGCGCGGTCGCCCTCGGTGGCGCCCTCTCCGTGGGGAACATCTTCACCGAGTGGCTGGTCCCCTCGATCGGTCACGTCACGCACGGCGACCCCGTCCTTAACGAGTACGTCATTCAGGGAGCCACCCTCGCCCTCGTCATCCTCGGCGCGGCCCTCGCGTGGATGAAGTACGGACGCGACGAGGTTCCCACATCCGTCCCCGCAGGCAACGCCCTGACCGAGGCCGCACGCCGCGACCTCTACCAGGACACCGTCAACGAGACCCTGTTCATGATGCCCGCCAAGGGCCTCGTCACCGTCGCGACCGTCGGCGATGCGAGCGCCATCGACGGTGCGCTTCGCGGCCTGGGGGGCGGCTCCCAGATGCTTGGGCGCGTCGTCGGAGTGACCCAGAACGGGCTCGTGCGCACGTACGCCGCCTACATCCTGGGTGGCGTCATCCTCGCCCTGGCCATCGTCCTCGGATTCAGGCTGTAAGGGGTACACGACAATGGAAAGTGCAATGATTGCTGCTAACTTCCCGTGGCTGTCCGTCCTCGTGGCCATTCCGGCTGCGGGCGCGGCCCTCCTCGGCTTCGTCCCGCCCCTGAGGCGCGCCGCCGGGCGCGTCGTCGCCCTGGTGGTCTCCCTCGTCGAGCTCGCGCTCGGCGTGTACGTGGCCGCGTCCGTGTTCGACTGGTCCGCCCCGGCCTCGTACCAGGTGTACGAGTCCCACCTGTGGATCCCCCAGATCGGCATCACCTGGTCCCTCGGCGTCACCGCGCTGGGCCTCGTCATGATCCTCCTGGCGATCGGCCTCGTGCCGCTCGTGCTGATTGCGGGTTGGGACGAGGACGATGCCGCGGACCGCGGCGCCTACCCGGCGCTCGTCCTGGCCCTCCAGGCGTTCATGGTCGTCATCTTCGCGGCCTACGATCTGACGGTCTTCTACTTCGCCTTCGAGGCGATGCTCGTGCCGCTCTACCTCATGATCGGACGCTACGGCGTCGGTGACGAGGCCGCGCGTCACAAGGCCGCCATGAAGTTCCTGCTGTACTCGCTGTTCGGTGGGCTGGTGATGCTCGGTGGCATCCTCTACCTGTGGGCGAAGGGTTCGCAGGCGTTGCAGGACGTGTCGACGTTCTTCCGTATCGATACGCTCGCTCACATCCTGCCGAGCGCCCCGCTCGCCATTCAGATGGTCGTCTTCGTGACCTTCATGGTCGCCTTCGCGATCAAGGCGCCCATGGTCCCGGTGCACACGTGGCTGCCCGACACGGCCGCCGTCGCCCGCCCCGGCACCTCGGTGCTGCTCGTCGGCGTCCTGGACAAGATCGGCACCTTCGGCATGATCGCCCTGTGCCTGCAGCTGACCCCCGGCGCGGCCGTCTCCGCGAAGTGGGTCATGTGCGTGCTCGCCGTCATCTCCATCCTGTGGGGCGGCCTGGCGGCGAACGGTCAGAACGACATCATGCGCCTCGTGTCCTACACCTCGGTGTCGCACTTTGGCTTCATGGTCCTGGGCATCTTCATCGGCTCGCAGATCGCCCTCGTTGGAGCCATGTTCTACATGGTCGCCCACGGTGTCTCGATCGCCGCGATGTTCCTGCTCTCCGGATGGCTGTCGCGCCGCGGTGGCACGCAGGACATGCGCGAGTACGTGGGCATGCAGCGCGTGACGCCGGTCCTCGCGGGCCTGTGGCTCGTGTCCGGCCTCGCGTCCATCGCGCTGCCCGGCCTGTCCGGCTTCGTCCCCGAGTACCTCGTGCTCATGGGCACCTGGTCGGTCAGCGGTCCGCTGGCGATCTTCGCGGTTCTCGGTGTCGTCATCGCCGCCCTCTACGTGCTCATGCCCTACCAGCGTGTCTTCACCGGTGCGCCGGGCAAGGGCAAGGAGGAGCTGGCTGACCTGGTGACGCGTGAACGCGGCGTCATGGTGCCGCTCGTGGCCGCGATGCTCATCCTTGGTATCTGGTCGGCGCCTCTCGTGAGCGCCCTGACCCCGGTTGCTTCAGACCTCGACCTGACCAACTCGCAGGTCCCGGCCGCCGCTGAAGGGAGCGCACAGTGAACGTTCTACCCATGGCTAACTTCCAGGCCCCCGAGGTTCACTGGGTGAGCCTCGCGCCCATCCTCATCGTGCTGGGCGGCGCGGTCCTCGGCGTCCTTGTCGAGGCCTTCGCCCCCGCGAAGGCTCGTCGCCCCCTCGTGATCGCCCTGTCGATCCTGGCGACCGCCGGCGCGTGCGTCATGCTCGCCCTGCGCTGGGTCCCCGTCCTGGAGACCCCGGTGACGCTGGGGGAGTACATGGAGGATCCGCTGACGATTGCCGCTCAGTTGGCACTCGCCATCATCGGCTTCTTCGCCGTCCTCGTGATGGCCGACCGCACCTCCGTCGGTGACGGCGCGTTCGCCGGCCAGCCGTCGGATCGTCCGGACTCGGCCGCCGAGGAGCTGTCGGAGCGCAAGGGCTACCAGCGCTCCGAGATCTTCCCGCTGACCCTGTTCTCGCTGGGCGGCATGATGATGTTCCCCGCCGCGGATAACTTCGTGACGCTGTTCGTGGCCCTCGAGGTGATGTCGCTGCCCCTGTACATCATGGCTGCCACGGCTCGCCGTCGTCGACAGCTGTCCTACGAGTCGGCTCTCAAGTACTTTGTGCTCGGTGCCTTCTCCTCGGGCTTCCTGCTGATGGGCTCCGCCTTCCTCTTCGGCTTCTCCAACTCGCTGCGCATCTCTGCGCTGGCCGAGGCCATCTCCACTCACACGAACATGGAGTGGATGGTCCTCGTGGGCGTGTTCTGCGTGATGGTGGGCCTGCTGTTCAAGGTGGGCGCTGCCCCCTTCCACGCGTGGACCCCCGACGTCTACACGGGCGCCCCGACCCCGGTGACGGGCTTCATGGCCGCCGCCGTGAAGATCGCAGCCTTCGCTGCGATGATCCGCTTCTACACGGTCGCCGCCGCCTACCTGCAGTGGGACTTCCTGTACATCTTCACGGCCGTGGTGGTCCTGACGATCCTCGTCGGTACCTTCGCCGGCCTCGTGCAGGATGACGTCAAGCGCATGCTGGCCTACTCCTCGATCGCCCACGCGGGCTTCATCCTGATGGGTATCCTCGCGATCCAGAAGGGCGGCACGGGCCATGTGTTGTTCTACACGCTCGGTTACGGCCTGGCGACGGTCGGTGCCTTCGGCGTGGCTACGCTGGTGCGCGGCCGCGACGCGGACGGCAACGTCCTGGGCGAGGCGACGAGCCTGCGCAAATGGGCGGGTATCGGCCGCACCAACCCGTGGATCGCGGGCGCGATGCTGATCTTCCTGCTGTCGTTCGCGGGCATCCCGCTGACGGGCGGTTTCATTGGTAAGTTCGTGATTTTCTCCGACGCGATCAAGGCCGGCATCGGCTGGCTCGCGATCGTCGGCCTCGTGGCCTCGGCGATCACCGCGTTCTACTACTTCCGCCTCGTGCGCCTGATGTTCTTCACCGAGCCCGGTGAGGAGTCCGTTGTCGTGAAGTCGGAGGGCCTGTCCGCTCTGGCGATCGCCGTGTGCGCGATTGGGACGCTCGCCCTGGGCGTCTTCCCCGGTCCCGTGTTGAGTCTGCTCGAAAAGATCGTCATACTGATCCCGTGAGCGCTCAAACACCCGATCTTCATGTTCCCGACCTCGAGTCCCGTATTACCCCGGGGCTCGAGGTCGTCGAGCGTCGTCTCCTCGACGCTGTCTCCTCGTCTCGTGACCTGACGGACGAGCTGACTCGTCACCTCGCGGTTGCGGGCGGCAAGCGGATGCGTCCGCTGCTCACCCTTGTGTGCGCGCAGCTGGGCGAGCCCGAGCGTGCGCTCGACGAGCAGGTCATCACGGCCGCGACGGCGGTTGAGCTCACGCACCTGGCGTCCCTGTACCACGACGACGTCATGGATTCGGCTCCCACGCGTCGCGGTGTTCCCTCGGCTCAGCACCTGTGGGGCAACAACCGCGCGATTCTGGCCGGTGACATCCTGTTCGCTCGCGCGTCGCTGCTGGTGGCCTCGCTGGGGCCCGAGATGGTCGCGCACCACGCGCGCACGTTCGAACGCCTGTGCGAGGGCCAGCTCAACGAGACCTTCGGTCCGACGGATGGCGCCGATCGCGTCGACTTCTACCTGCAAGTCCTGGCGGATAAGACGGGCTCGCTCGTGTCCACTGCCGCGTCCTTCGGCGCGCTCCTGTCGGGCGCCGGCAAGCTGATGGCGGACGTGGTGAGCGACTTCGGTGAGAAGGTAGGCGTCGCCTTCCAGATCGCCGACGACGTGCTCGACCTGGCGTCCTCGGGCGAGCAGTCGGGTAAGACGCCCGGCACCGATCTGCGCGAGGGCGTGGACACCCTGCCCGTCCTTCTCCTGCGTCGCCGTGAGGCGGCTGGCACGATCGACGAGGTTGGCGCGCGCATCCTGCGCGAGCTGACGGGTGACCTGTCCTCGGATGAAGCCCTGGCCTCAGTCGTCGAGCAGTTGCGCAGCCACGACGTGCTCGAAGAGACCCGCGAGCTCGCTCGTACCTGGGCGAACGACGCGGTCGCCACGCTGGCGCCGCTGCCCAAGGGTGAGGCGAAGACCGCGCTCGAGGCGTTCGCGAACCTGATGGTGGATCGCCTGGTCTGATTGTCGATAACGAGGCCGGGGCTCGGCTGCGCGTGATTACGTGGCTGGCCCCGGCCTCGTCGTGTGCCCGGGAGACCCTTGAGGTGTGTGAGGGGTCTCAGCTAAGGTTGCCCTTGGCAACGGCGCGCTAGACTTAGTGCCCAGGTGCGCGCACACGCGCGCGGTCACGAAGAAGGAGAAATTGGTTGGCACCGCTCAACGTCGCCGTCATCGGCGCTGGTCCCGCTGGCATTTATGCGTCGGATATTCTGTCCAAGTCGGGGCTCGAGGTGAATATCGACCTGTTTGAGCGTCTTCCCGCGCCCTACGGTCTCGTGCGCTACGGCGTCGCTCCGGATCACCCGCGTATCAAGCAGATCATTGTGGCGCTGTACAAGATCCTGCAGCGTGGTGACATCCGTCTGCTCGGCAACGTTGAGGTCGGCCGTGACGTAACGATCGACGACCTGCGTGACCACTACGACGCGATCATTATTGCGACGGGTGCGGACCGCGATCACCCGCTCGATATTCCGGGCGTGGACCTGCCCGAGTCTTACGGCGCCGCCGACTTCGTGTCCTGGTATGACGGCAACCCGGACTACCCGCGCACGTGGCCGCTGAAGGCCCGCGAGGTTGCCGTCCTGGGCGTCGGCAACGTGGCGCTGGACGTGGCTCGCGTCCTGGCCAAGCATGCCGAGGATATGCTCAAGACGGAGGTTCCGGCCAACGTGGCCGAGGCCCTTGCTGAGAATCCGATCACCGACGTGCACGTGTTCGGTCGCCGTGGCCCGGCCCAGGTGAAGTTCACGCCGCTGGAGCTGCGCGAGCTGGGCAAGGTGCCGGACGTAGACGTCATCGTCTCGGAAGAGGACTTCGACTTCGACGAGGGCTCGGAGGAGGCGCTGCGCGCGTCGAACCAGCAGCGTCAGGTCGTAAAGACCCTGACGAGCTACGCGATGGCGGATCCGGAGGAACACACAGCCTCGCGTCGCATCCACATTCACCTGTTCCAGGCCCCGGTTGAGATCGTCGCGGACGAGAACGGCCACGTGAAGGCGCTGCGCACCGAGCGTACTGCCCTGAACGGCGACGGAAGCGTGTCGGGTACGGGCGTCATCACGACGTGGCCCGTGCAGGCCGTGTACCGCGCGGTGGGCTACTACTCCTCGCCGATCCCGGGCCTGCCCTTCGACGAGCGCGCCGGCGTCGTGCCGAACGTTGAGGGCCGCGTCATCGAGGGTGACACCACGAAGGACGAGTCCGCCCCCGTCATCCCGGGCGTGTACGCGACGGGCTGGATCAAGCGTGGCCCCGTTGGCCTCATCGGATCGACGAAGTCGGACGCCCAGCAGACGATCTCCCACCTCGTCGAGGATGCCTCGGAGGGCCGTCTGCACGCGAACACCGCCGAGGTGGGCCACGAGGCCATGGTGGCGCTCCTGGAGTCCCGTGGCGTCGATTTCACGACGTGGGAGGGCTGGGAGCTCCTGGATGCCTACGAGCAGGCTCTGGGCGAGGCCTACGGCGAGCTTCCGGGCGGCCGCGGCACGCGTGAGCGCATCAAGGTCGTGTCGCGTCGCGCGATGACGGACATTTCGCGCGGCGCACAGGTGGATCCGCAGGCGACGGATCTTATCGGTGAGATGGGCGAAATGGGCGTGCCGAGCGCCCCTGAGCGCTTCGATGACTACACGGGTCCGGGTCGCCGTCACTGAGCGTCCCTGATCGTTGCGAGGCCGTGGCCGGGTCGTCCGGTCGCGGCGTCGTTGTGTGGGGGAGCGGGGCTGTGGCGGATCTTGGTGCGCCTGGTGGCGTGGAGCGTAGATGGTTGTTTCCCATTGGAGCTTCGGCTGGTTCTCAGCAGCTTCTCAGGTAATCCCCATAGGATCGCCTGTATGGTGCACCGCAACTATCACAACGGTCTGAAGACGACGCTCCTGCTGGGAGGCATGTGGGCGCTGTTGCTCGCTATTGGTGCGATGATCGCCGCAGGTACGGGGCGTGCCGTGTGGTTGTTTGTGTTCGCGGGCATTGGGCTTGTCCAGACGGCTTATTCGTATTGGAATTCTGCGACGATCGCGCTCCGTTCTATGGGTGCATACCGGGTGAGCGAGGTGCAGTACCCGCAGCTGTACGCGATCGTTCGTGAGCTGGCGGCGCGCGCACAGCAGCCGATGCCGTCGATCTGGGTGGCGCCGTCGCTGACGCCGAATGCCTTTGCGACGGGGCGTAACCCGAACAATGCGGCGGTGTGCTGCACGGAGGGCATCCTGGCTATTCTCAATGAGCGTGAGCTGCGCGGAGTGCTGGGGCACGAGCTGATGCATGTCTATAACCGCGACATTCTGACGACGTCCGTTGCTGCGGCGATGGGCGGTCTGATCACGTCGATCGCGCAGGGACTGCTCTTCTTCGGAGGGGGGAACCGTCGAGAGGGCGGGGGAGTGGGCTTCCTTGGCCTCCTTGCGATGAGCATCATGGCACCTTTTGTGTCGATGCTTATCCAGTTCTCGCTGTCGCGTACGCGTGAGTTCGATGCTGACGAGGATGGCGCGATGTTGACGCAGGATCCGCTGGCTCTGGCGTCGGCGCTGCGCAAGCTGGAGATGGCAACGGACCGGCGTCCGATGGAAGACACCCCGCGCACGCGCAACGTGGCCGCGATGATGATCGCGAACCCCTTCCGCGGGCAGTCTGTCATGCGTCTGTTTTCAACGCACCCG
>ERZ773070.2542-NODE-2542-length-10251-cov-37.832778_pt1 | contig 10251 bp, 9 predicted proteins | sample MGYA00580618_ERZ773070 | MGnify/ENA primary metagenome ERZ773070 (study PRJEB29015, sample SAMEA2738023) | human oral metagenome | biome: human oral; feature: human-associated habitat; material: dental | place: China | collected 2019 ...
CTTGGCGACCCTCATCGCCTCGCAGGCGGTGATCTCGGGCGCGTACTCGATCGCGAGGCAGGCCTCCCACCTGGGCTACCTTCCGCATATGAAGGTCAAGCACACCTCGGCGACCGAGTCCGGCCAGATCTACCTTCCGGCCGTCAACCTGCTGCTATTCGCCTCCGTCGCATCGATCATCCTCATTTTCCAAGACTCCGACCGGCTCTCCGCGGCATACGGGCTGGCGGTCACCACAGACTTCCTTCTGACGACGTCGCTCCTGTTGCTGCTTACCCGAGCGGGCTGGCGCTGGCCTGCGTGGGCGACTGGCTTGGCCGCCGCGGTGCTCCTAACCGTGGAGCTTCCGCTTTTCGCCGCGAACGTCACGAAGATCGCGACGGGAGGCTGGCTTCCGCTTCTGATCGCGACGCTCATGCTCGTTGTCATGACCACATGGAGGCGCGGCGAGGAACTCGTGACGTATTCGCGCCGGGCCGGCGAGGGAAGCCTCTCCGAGTACCTCCGGGGTTTGGCGTCCTCCGCCGTTCGGCGAATCCCCGGAACCGCCATCTACCCTCATTCGATGCTCACAACCACGCCCCTCGCGTTGAAGAAGAACACAGAGATCAACCGAGTGCTGCATGACAACGTCGTCATCGTCTCGATCAAGACCCTTCCCACGCCTCACGTTCCGCGTTCGAAACGGGTGGTTCTCGACGAGATCGCCTCGCCAGTGCGAGGCGTCACACATCTGACCGTCCGCTACGGATTCATGGACGAACGCGACCTGACGGAAACCATCCGCCACGGCCAGCGAACCCTCAAGCTTTCCTGGAAGCTCGACGACGAAGCCTTCTTCATGCTCTCCCACATCCACATCATGGAGGGGAGCAAACGTTCGATGTGGAAATGGCGAAAGAAGCTCTTCATCGGCCTTTCCCGCGTTTCGGTCTCGCCCTCGTGGGTGAACAAGCTCCCCAAGGACAGAACGGCGGAGATATCGATGCGCGTCCTGATCTAGGCGCGGGGCGCGAGCAGGTGATGCCTCCCGCCGAGCACCCACTTTTGCGCAACCCCGACATCGACATTGCGAGTATTCATCAGGGACGCCGCACCGACGCGGCGGAGCCCGTCGGCAAGATGCGCGACGTTCACATCGAATTCGGCCCGCGTGTCAACGGGCGACCATCCTCAGTCACAGCTACAGGGAAGAGCACTGTTGACAATCGCATTGTTGAAAACACTCCCTCAACAACGTTTCCAAACTAGCGGCCTCCCGAACGCGCTGCGTATCGGCAGGGAATCAGTTCCCAGAAAGGACGTCCTTATTCTTCGGAATCGACGCCGCAAACACAGACGCGCTCTGGATGCTGCGCCACGACGAAGACTGCGGCCCGTGGAAGGCGCAGGACAAAGACAACCGGCCGGCCATGGAAGAAGCGCCCAAGAAATTCTGAAGCAAGGCCTGCTCGGCTGCATTGCAGGAGCCGCGAAGACTTGCCTGACGAGCAATGCGCCGTCGCCCGTCCGAAGGCGCAACCCGAAAACGTTCCTGGAAACACTCGGCCACGGGGCCTAGAATCGACCGGTGACAATGGAACCCGAGCGTTTCGAGGCGAGCCGCGAGCGCTCAGCTGCGGAGCCCGCACCCTCCAACGCACAGCCCGAGCGTCCCTCGGCAAAAGCTGATATTTTCGAGGGTTTGCGGCTGTCGCTGGCCGCGGGCCTGGGGATGTATCCGCTCGGCATCGCCTTCGGCCTGCTCGTCATTCAGGCGGGGCTGCCCTGGTGGGTCGCCCCGGCGCTTTCGACCGCCGGCTACGCCGGGTCGCTTGAGCTCCTGCTCATCGGAATGATCACCTCGGGCGCCGCGCTGGGCGCCATTGCGCTCACCGCCTTCCTCGTCAACTTCCGCCATGTCTTCTACGCCTTCTCGTTTCCGCTGCGGGCGGTCAAGGGCAAGCTGGCCCGCTTCTACTCGATGTATGCGCTGACGGACGAGTCCTACGCCGTCACGGCCGTCGACCCCGAGAACTGGACGGCGCGCAAGCTCTTGACGGTGCAGATCGCCTTTCAGTGCTACTGGGTCGGCGGCGGGCTCACCGGCGTCGCGCTCGGCTCCCTCATACCCGAGCCCATCGACGGGCTGGACTTCGCCCTGTGCGCCCTTTTCATCACGCTCACCCTTGACGCGTACAAAAACGGCCGCGAGGCGCCGTCGGCGCTCCTGGCGGGGCTGGCTTTCTCCATCGGCGTCGTCCTGACGCCGAATTCGGCGATCTTCACCTCGCTGTCGGCCTTCGTCGCCATGCTGGCCGCCCGCTACGCGATATCGAAGGTGCGCCGCCCATTTAAACGAAAGGGAACGGCGGAGGGCGGCGATGCCTAGCACCGGCCGCATTCTGGCCGTACTGGCCACGGCCTTTGCGATCACCTTCGCCCTGAGGGCCGTTCCTTTCGCGATCCTCAAGCCGCTGCGCCGATCACGATTCGTCACGACGATGGCCGCATGGATGCCCGTCGGGATCCTCGGAATTCTGGCCGCTGCGACGTTCCGAACCACGGCGCTTGCGGGGAACGGCCGCCTGCTCCACGCCTCGATCGCGGCCGCCGTCACAGCAGCCGTTCACCTCCTGTGCGGGCGGCGCACGCTTCTGAGCGTCGGCCTGGGGACGGGAGCCTTCGTGGCCTTAGTCAACGTCTTCGCGTGAGCAAGCCGGAGACTTTCAGCTGGACCGCAGGCGCCGCTTCGGGTTCAGGAGCCAGCCTTCACTTCGGCTTCACCCACGGGTCGGAGCTTTCCCTTTGGAAGCCCGGTGGGGCTTCCAATTGAAGAGCCACTGCGTTTTCCTTAAAGAAAATGAACTGCCTCCTGTGCAAAACCGACGCAGCCTGTATGCTTGGCAGCATGACCGAACTTGGAGTCACAGGAGAGCACACAACCGGCGGAATCCCGCACGGTTCCACGAGTCTCACCCCTTTCCTCGCCATCATCGGCGCGGAAGAGGCCTTGGACTTCTACCGCTCGGTGTTCGACGCTCGGATAGTCGATGTCACCGAATTCGACGGCGTGGTGGTCCACGCCGAGCTTGACTTTGGGAGCGGCAAGCTGCAAATCGGCGAACCCAATCCCGAGTACGGCTTGGTTCCGCCGCCTTCCGAGGGCGCCTGCTACTCTTTGGGCCTCTACTGCCCCAACGTCGACGACGTCGTGTCGCGGGCCCTCGCCGCGGGCGCGACCCTGCGTGAAGAGCCGAGCACCTTCATCTCCGGCGACCGCTATGCTTCGATCCTCGACCCGTTCGGCGTGCGATGGTCGATCATGTCCAGGGTCGAGGACATCTCGGAAAGCGAGAGCGCTCGGCGCGTGGCCGAGTGGGCCGCGGGGCGCGCGACAAGCTGACCGAACTTTTTCGCCGACCGATCTCTTTTGCGGACTGCGCTCACGCCCCGAAACGCGCCGCCTTTTCGCCCGCCCCAACCGACGCTCGCTCTCAGAGAACCGAGCCGCTTTTCCGCCGCCCGCCCTCAGCAAGCTCAAGGCTCAGTAAGAAGGCCATGAAGATCCTGATTCTTGGAGGAACGGCCTGCCTGGGCCATTCGATCGCGGCGTCCGCACTGACCGCCGGGCATTCCGTCGCCTGCCTTGCCCGAAGGCGAGGAGGCCTCCCAGGAAAAATACGGGTGGGCCAAATCCGCCTGCGAGAAGGCCGTTCTTGCGGGATTCGGACTCGAACGCTCGGGCCGGCCACACCGGCGAGGCCGTCCGCGCTCCGGCGGATTGGCCGCTCGCCCGAGGCGTCGGCTTCTGGGCAGGCCCCAGGTCCCTCCCGTTGTGGGCGCCGGCGCCCAGCCTGGAAGGGATGCTGGCGGCGTCGAACGGGCGGGCGCTCGGGGCGGGCCTCAAGCTCCCCTCGGATTCAGCGAGTGCGGACGCCGCGAATGACTATGGCGGATATCACGGCCAGTGCCGCGGACGCTCCGCCAAGCCACGCGAAGCTGCCCGTCGCTGTGAGGATCGCAGCCCCCGCCGACGAAGCCGCAAACTGAGCAAAGTATTGAGCGGCGCCGTTGAGCGCCAACGCGGTCCCTTGCAATCGCGGATTGAGAGTGGCGGCGAGGGTCATGAATGCGGGCTGCGCCGCGACGACGCCGACGCTCCACACCATCTGGCCGAGCACGGTCACTGCCACGGGGCCCGGCGAGAAGACGACCGCCGTCACACCAAGGGCGGCGGCGCCTCCCGCCGCCGCCGTATAGGAGGCGGCGCGCCATCTCGCGAGCAGACGCCCGCCCACGACCGCGCCGGCGACTCCCGCCGCGCCCGCCGCGAGCGTCACCCAGGACATTTCCGCCGACCCGAAGCCATAGCGGTCCTCGTAGAACGCCCCGATCGACGTGTACGCCACGGCGAATCCGGCGTGCCACAGACCGGTGCTCAGCAAGAGGAGAAGAAGCCCGCGATGGGTCAGCGCCGCCTTCAGCATTCCTGCGACGGCGGCCGAGGCGCCGCCGCGAGCACCGTCGGCCGTCGCGGATTCGCCGCCGCTCGCACGCACGCCGGCCGTCTGCCGCCCGACGCCGGCGAAAACACGCACCGCCGGGAATATCGCCAGAAAGCCGGGAATGGCAATGAGGAGGAAGGTCCACTGCCAGCCGACGGCGGAGGCCAGGAGAGAGCCGATCGGGACTCCGACGACCGTGGCCGACAGCAGCATGCCCGTGACTGCTCCGACATTCGCGCCGCGCGTTTGCGGCGTCGAACGGCTGACGACCTCGCCGAAAACCGTCGGCATGACCATCCCCGCGCCAAGCCCCGCGAGCGCGCGGCAGGCAAGGCCCATCGCGAGATTCGGCGCAGCGAAGGTCAAGGCCGTGCCCGCCCCGAAGACGGCCAATCCCGCGACGGCAACCGGCCGGCGGCCCCGATAGTCCGCCAGCGCCCCGAAGAAAGGGCTCATGGCTGCGTATGCCAGGGCGTATGCGGCCACGAGAAGGGCGGAGAGTGAGGCGGAAGCGCCCCAGCTTTGGAGTATTTCGGGGGCGATCGGGGCCACGACCATGGAGTCGCAGCCCACGAGGAAGGCGACGGCGCCGCCCAGAATCACGGCCGGGCGCGCTGTTCCCGAGCCGTTCCTTTTGCCCGCGGGACTTCCAGCTTCGTCGGCCGAAGGCTTTTCGCCGTGCCCGGCCCTACCCGCCTCAGCCTCGGAGGCGTCCGCGGCGCCCTTCGGATATTCCGCCGTCTTTTTGCGGCTGTGCGCCTCGTTCTCTGTGTGGTTCATTTTCAACACATCCTTTGTTCGATGTTCGACGAAGATAGAACATAAGGTAATGCAATACTAGAGGAATGGCAAGGAGTGTTCATCCCGACCTCGCGGACGTGCCCCTGACCGCGGTGCTCGCGGCGCTTTCGGATCCGCTGAGGCTCGGCGTGGTTCGCCTGCTCGCGGACGGGTCCGAAAGGCAATGGGGCGAGTTCGACGCGCCCGTCTCCAAATCGACGCTCAGCCACCACATGAAGGTGCTGCGCACCGCGGGGATCACGGCCACGCGGGCCGAAGGGACCAGATGCTATGTCCATCTGCGGCGCGAGGAGCTCGACGAAAGGTTCCCCGGCCTCCTCGGCTCGATCCTCGACGCGCAAGGCCAGGGGGCGGCGCCGGTCAAGCTCAGGTAGCGACGCCGCGCATCGCGTCGTCGTCGCGGACTCCGCCGCCTCGGGCCCACCGCCATGCGCTTACGGCGAACCGGGATCCGGCCGCCGGGGCCTGCGCCCGATCGCAGGGGCAAGCCGCCGCATGCGGCCTACGAGAGGAGTGATGCGCTCGCGCACGCGCTTGCCGGCCTCTGTCTCATCGATCAGGCCGATCGCGTAGTCCGCGCAGCTCACGGCGCCTCTCGCCGTCCGAATTCAACGTGAACTCCTCCCCCGCCAGAATGCAGGATCCGGTTCGCTCGCCGTCGGCGTACAGGCTTCCGGCGCCGCCGACCACGAGCAGCCGCGTCGCGGCCCCTGCGAGGACCGATGCAAGATGCCCGAGATGACGCTTATACAGCGGGAGGCCTTCGGGCCTCGACGTTCCGAATGCATCGACGACGGCGTCAAAACCCGCTAGGTCGCCCGCCGTCAGATCGAAGACGTCACGCACCAAGGCGCGCCCGGCGGGGGTCTCGACGTCTCGGCGGACGATTGCCGTGACGTCGTTCCCGCGGGCGGCCGCTTCGCGCGCGATGAGAGAACCGGATTTTCCGTTCGCTCCGATGACGCCGATCTTCAGCGGCCCGCAAGGCCTTCCGGCTTCGGGCGTTTCAGCTGCGGCTGTTTTCATGACGCTCCTTTTTCATGGCGCTCTTTTGAATGGGCTTGCGGAACCAGGCTAAGGTTCTTGGTGTAAATTTGAAAGAAGGCACTTTAAAGTGCTGTAGGAACCTACAGGAAACCAATGCGGAATATGAACGAAAATCAAGCATCGCATACGCAGAGGCGCCAGCTGCGGGAGGAACAAGCCGCGGACGGTCTCCCGGACTGCCCTGTGGAAGTCGCGCTCGGCTTCATCTCCAGCCGGTGGCGCATCCTCATCATTCGGGACCTGCTCAAGGGCGCATGCAGATTCAGCGAATTGCAGCGTTCCGTACGCGGAATCTCGCAGAAAATGCTCACATCCAATCTGCGCGCAATGGCCGATTGCGGGTTGGTCACGCGAACCGCCTACGCCGAGGTCCCGCCCAGGGTCGAATACGCGCTCACGGAGCTGGGCATGAGCCTCTCCCCCGTCTTCGCCGCCCTTGAATCTTGGGGCGAAGCGTACAAAGAGAGGGTTGCGTCGCAGGCGTGCGGCGCGACCGAGGGAAAGTAAAGGCACAGAAAGAAAGGCTGGGCGAGACAGCATGAAAGCCGTGGTGGTTTACAAGGCTGGCGGACCGGAGGCCCTTCAATGCCGCGAGGTCCCGACGCCCGAAGCGCGCCCCGGGTGGACGCTCGTCAAGGTCCGCGGCGTCGGCGTCAACCATTCCGAGGTCTTCACGCGCGAAGGAAAATCGCCGTCGGTTTCGTTCCCCCGCATTCTAGGAATCGAGTGCGTCGGGCAGGTGGAACGCACATTCAACCCCCGCCTCCACGCGGGCCAGACGGTTGTTTCCATCATGGGCGAGATGGGGCGCGCTTTCGACGGCGGTTACGCACAGTACGCGCTCCTGCCCGACGAACAGGTCTACCCGGTCTCCACATCTCTGCCGTGGGAGCAGCTGGCCGCCGTCCCCGAAACCTATTACACCGCCTTCGGCTCGTTGGAAAGGCTTCGCCTTGAGGACGGCGACGACGTGCTGGTGCGCGGGGCGACGTCGGGAGTGGGGGTCGCGTTCTTGAAACTCGTGAAGGCCCTTTGCCCCTCGTGCCGCGTCGCAGGCTCGACGCGCAGCGCGCAAAAGGGCGAACGCCTCCTGGACGAGGGGTTTGACCAATGCGTCGTCGACGATCGCAATACGCTGAAGACGGGGGACTCCTTCGATGCGATCCTCGATCTGGTCGGCCCGGCGGCGGCACAAGACACCTTCGCCCATATCAGGCCGGGCGGAACCGTGTGCATCACGGGGTTGCTCGGCGGGCAGTGGACCCTTGACGGCTTCGACCCCATCGCGGACACAAACGGGGGATACCTGACCGGATTCTATTCGGGCGACGTCGACGGCGAAAGGCTGCAAGCGCTCATCTCGACGATTGAAGACCGCAAGATCGACGTGAGGCCAGAGCGGACGTTCCGCCTGAGCGAGATGCGGCAGGCCCACGCCTACCTGGCCTCCCGAGATTCCTTCGGCAAAGCCGTGGCCATCCCGGAATTCGACGAATGAGCCCGCTCCGGGCAGGGCAGATGTCGCAATAAGCTTGCAAGCCGGTCACAAGAGCGATAAACCGAACTGATTAAGCACCATCGATATGGCGAGCGGGTTGAAGAAAGTGAAGACGATCGCCAGTATCGAGTAGGCCCTGTTTCTTGCATCCCCGTCTTTCGAAGAGAAAACCAGGCCGGCAATTCCCAGAGACAATCCCACAACACCCCATATTCCCGCGACCAGCATCAGGATGAGGAGCAGGAAAAGCTTGGCCAGGTCGCCGTCCTCGGGAGCCATGCCGGAATCGGCGAGCGACCAGAGGTCACGGAGGCCCTCCTTGAAGAGAAGCAAGGCTATGACGTTCACAAGCAAAGCGGAGGCGGCCACCCAGAATGCAGCCACGCCCAGCGATCGTTTGCGCCTCGCAGGCTTCTTGCCGCCCCATGCGCTTCCTCCGCCCGACGTCCGGGGGGCGCCGTAGAAACCGCCCGGCTGCCGGCGATTCCAATCGTATCCGGGGTCATCGACGCCGTAGTCGCCGTTTTCGTGCATCTCTCTATCCTTCTTGCTTGCCGTCAAGCTTTGTTTGCGAATCCGAAACGGATGGGACCGCAGGCTACTTGCATTCTATCTAGAGCCGCCCTGCCCGGAAAGCGAGCGGTTGGGGCAAACTCCACGCTTGCCGCATATCGGACTGCCCCCTTGGCGGCGTCTCGAACTCCGCGCTTGCCGACGTTTAACGTTCGCGTTAGTCGAATCGCAGGACCCGCACGCCCCCAATGCCGCCTTTTCCCAAGCAGATTGGCATTGCGCAACGGCGAAAGCATACGTACGATGAAGTCGTCAACCCGTCATCTCCAGGGAACCGCCGCCCTCGTCCAAACGGCGAGGCCCTCGGAGCGATTCCGCGCGAGCGCGCCGAAAGCCCCCGGAGCAGGAGGCAAGGACGGGACCAGAAACAAGGACGGACAACAAAGAAGCGCGAGCCGAGGCAAATGGAACTGAAGTCCGAGTACATGTTGTTGAGCGCGCCCTATCGGTTCGAATTGCATCATCTCACGCCCCTCGCCCCGAGCGTGATCGCCAGGGACCTGCTGTCGGTCGCCGCGCCCCAGCGCGCATCCGAAGGCGGCGATCCGGCCGTGAGAGACCTGATTGAGCGTGCAATGGACAGGCTCGCCGCGGAAAGCAAGAGGCCTGGAGCGGCAGACGATAAACACGCAGCGGCAGGAGGCGCGTCCGCATTGCGACTCATTGCGGACGTCTACGGAAGGCTACCAGACGGGGCGCGCATTTCAAACGATCTCTCCTTTGCCGCAAAGGAGACGTACCTTCCCAGGCCCGACGACGGCGCCGGCAAGGCCGACGTCGGGGAAGCGGCGCAGGCTTTCGATGCGCCGCTTCCCCCGGATTCGCTCCCGGATCCGGCGCGGGCCCCCGATTCGGCCCGCGCACTCGATTCGATGCGTGCCGCCGATGCGCTCCGCGCGCTTGCGCCGAGCCTGGGCCCGTTCGAAGAGCTCGGCGCCGAGAACGAGATCGTGGAAGAGGGCCTCGCCGCCCAGGGCACCGCACTCCGGCCCGCGAATCTCACGATCGATCCTGCGAATCTCGCGATCGATCCCTCGAGTCGCGCGGCCTCCGCCACGCAGTGGAGGGTCCCCGCATGGCTCATGGCAGTCGCCGACAACCGCGGCCCTCTGGGCTTGAGCGACGCCTTCGTCGTCTTTCTGCTGTCTGCCGCCTACAGTTCGCGGCTCATCGACGACAAAGCGGCGGCAGAGGCGATCAAACACTACGGAGAGAAAATCGCCGCTTTATACACGGGGTGGGAGCAGTTCCTTGCCTCGTGCGCTTTGGGCGCCATCCTTGCAGGCGAACCTTCAAACGGCGGCTCGAACGACGGGAGCCTTTTGAGCGCCGTCTACGGCTTCGCGGTTTCACCCGCTCCCGTGTTCGAGGCCGCCGGCTTTTGGCCGCGCCCTAACTTGAGCTGGCTCGCCGGGAATCTGGCGCCACTGCTGCCCGCGCAGACGCTCGCCGAATACAAAGCGTACGTCAATGCCGTGAATCCCCCTACGCCGAGAGTTCCGCATGCTCCCGGCCCCCAACGGTTTGCCACCCGCCTCCTTTTCGAGGAGGCCAAGCAGGTCCTCGATCGCAGTTCGGCGAGCCAGGCCGAATACAGGCGCTGCTGCGAAGCCGCCGACGGCATCTGGGCTGAGACGGCGCGCCGCCACGGGGTGGACTTCATTCTTCTCAACCCCGCCGGCTCCGCAGCCGTCCATCTTCCCGACCTGTCGCACACGAGAAGTTCGGACCCCGCGCACTCAAACCGGTTTTGGCCGGCTTTCAGCGCCGTCAAGGGTGAAGTCGAGGGTGTGCCCTTCGCCTGGATGGACTGCCCCGGATCCGCGGGCTTCCTCATGACGTCGT
>ERZ773070.2543-NODE-2543-length-10249-cov-5.434275_pt1 | contig 10249 bp, 6 predicted proteins | sample MGYA00580618_ERZ773070 | MGnify/ENA primary metagenome ERZ773070 (study PRJEB29015, sample SAMEA2738023) | human oral metagenome | biome: human oral; feature: human-associated habitat; material: dental | place: China | collected 2019 ...
GGGCGCGCGCCCGCTTATGTGAGGGGTGCGCGTGCATCACGCGTGGCACAGGCGATGACGCTCGTCGGATCGCGTCGCGATTGCGTGCGCCACGGATCGTCGTGCTGGGGTGCGATGGCGTGCGCTCGGCCTCCCGTGGCGTCGAGGCCCGTGTCGGGGCGTGCTGAACGCTGGCGTCGGGCGGGCGCGGAGTGGCGACTACGGTGAGTTGTGCCCTAGGTGGCGTGAAACAACCGTGAAACCGGCGAAGGCGCGGGTTGCCGGCTCTCGCCGCGGCTGTGAAGGCGGCCAATGCGCGCCTGCGTCCGCTGTGGCGGATACCGGCAGACGTGTGGTTGTCGGGATTCGGGTGAGCGCCCGAGAGCAAGGCGCCGGGAGGTGCGCCGCTGCGGTGACTCGGGGGGGGATATCTACATCTAGAGTCCTTGCAGCGGCGTGTCGTCGGCGTGTCGCCTCATAGATGTAGAAAAAGCCCCAGCCGGTTCGCGGCCGACCCCGTCCGGATCATCGCACCGCAGGCCGCGTCGGGGAGACCTCGCGGCCATTCGTCAAGTGCGTTGACGTGGTCTCCGCAGCGGTTCAGCAACTGCCGCATCGTCGGAGAGCGCGCCGACACTTCGGCCTTGCCGCGCGGTTGCAGGTCAGCTCAGTCGCAGACGTCTTCCGTGAGCCAGTCGTAGGCGATGCGCGTGGTCCCGTTGGCCACCGTGATCGTGCCGCACTCGCGGAATCCGAAGGCAGCGAGGGCGTGACGCATGGGGACGTTATCCTCGTGCGTGTCGCAGCGAAGATAGTCGGCGCCCTCGGCGGCGTACGAGAAGATCGCGCGCGCGACGCCCCGCCCGCGCACGGCGACGACGCGGTGGATGACGTGGTAGTTGGCCTCCGACCGCCATGAGCCGTCGATCTGGGTGTAGGTTGGCTCAGGGCCTGGAGCGTAGGAGAAGACGCCGAGCGGCCCGTCATCGTCCGCGACGATGTAGCAGTGCCCGCGCCTGATGTCCTCCTGTGCATCCGCACGGCTTGGATACCCGTCGGGCCACTGTGTCGCGTTCCCGTTCGCCCGCATGAATGCGCGGGAATGCTTATACGGGCACTTCAGAGTTGCTTAGTGTGGAAACAGAAGACTGTGGGGCTACTGGCAGATGCAAGTTAGCTGTGGGCAACTATTTCCTCGAAGGATAAGGACTCTGTATGTGTCGTGATTCTCAACTGTCTCTCGCCTATATTGTCACCAGTAAGTTCTAATGTGTGGAAAATCGGTTGCCTGTTATCTGTATAGGTTTGAGCTTGATTTTCTCGTAGCTGAAGAAAAGTGCGCGGTATGTAACCACTTTTCCCGTTGATGTTATGTCTCAGTTTGATGGGGGTGTCCACGTTAGAAGAGGTTGCAAAAATGCAACGGTCGAAGATGATGTGGTCTTGATCCTCGAATAAAAATGATCGATTTGCCGTCCTGATGGCTATGTTGGCCTGAGATGCGAAGTAGCATGATGTGAATTCGGTGTTTGAGTGCGTCAAGCCTAGGTCAATGTAGACTTTCTCGAATATGCATTGGTTGAATTTTAGGTCGGTGTCACGTTCAGGCGTGTGTTTGCCGTCCTCTGTGGGTTGTTTGATCGTGAGTGTGCCCCATGTGTAATTTTCTGGAAGCTGCGTCTTGTTGAATGTGCCTTCGTCTTCTGTTCTCAAGTAGGCAATTGTATTATTTGACTGTTGATAATTTGTATTAATTGGGTGGAGGAAAATACATTCTTCGAAAATGAGATAATTTTTGTCATCGTAGTCTGGAGTATTCTCTTTGTTGGATGTGCGAACATTGATTCGATGGTAAAGGCCTTCCTCGGACCCATGCTTGCAAAATGTGATTCCCTTGAATTCTCCACGGCTGATATATTCCGGAAAATTGTCGTGTGAAACTATCGTTCCGGGTGTATTTTCTTTGCATTGTGAGTGGAACTTGAGTTGTTTCAGGAAGGTACTCTTGTGCCACACGAGCTTAGTTATCGTGCATCCGCTGAAGGTTGCATTTTCGTGAAATACTGCTCCCGTTAGTTCAATGGTGCATTGTGTCTTGCGGTCGATCATTTTAAATTCGGTATAGAAGTTAACGTTCCTGAAGTTTATAACTTCCATCGACCAATTTGCTCGAAGATCTGTTTTGTCGGGAGTTTGTATTCGTTTGAAAATCACCTCTAGAATTTCGCTCTGAATTCCAATGTGATCTTCTTTCGTTCCCTCCGATTCGAGTAGTTGACCCTCGTGGCGTAATTGGAGACATAGTGTGCTGATGATGTGCTGTTGGAGTTGTCGTTGCGCAGTGGGATTGAGCACGGTGCTATGAGCGACTGCATCGGCAAGTTCTGCTAAAAGGCTGATTGCTGCAAGGCGGATTCCTGGATTGTCGCTGTCGAGTGTGTGAAGAATATGCTCGCGGCGCTTCCAGTATTCGTCTCGCTCAATCTGCTGTTGGCGGATTCGGTCGCGTTCCTGACGGTCTGCCTCGAGTTCGCGCTGTTCCTGTGCTCGTTGGTCTTCCTCTTTGGCGTTGTCTTCAATTCGTTGCTGCCAGGATGAAAATGCAAGAGCTGCCCCCGCGATCGTTAAGCACACGGTTATTCCGTTGGCCGAGGGCCAATGGAAGTGACCGCCCCACCAGAATGCAATGGGGGTGCAGATAATGAGTAACAGTCCGGCGAGTGCAAACGGAATCCACCACTTCATCAGCCAGGCGGGCATGGGGGGCAGGCGTCCGGGTTCGCGCTCTTTCGTGTTTGTGTCGCTAGTTGCCTCGGTGCTGTCCGTGTGCTCATCGTCGGCGGGGACCATGGTGGCTCCTTTGCTCTGGGTTCACTGCTTCGCATCGTAGCAGCCTGTTCAGGGGGAACGGTTCTGCGCTGCTAGTTAAATCAGCTTCGGTGTCAAGTGAGTGTCCGGGAGGGTTCCTGGCGTTGCAGTTCTACAGCGTGGAGTGTGCCAGCAGGGCCCGATGGGTGGCTGCCTGGGCCCCGTAGCTGGAGTGATAACCCGTTTGATGGCAGTGCTGGCGGCGCGCCCATGCCGCCACCTAAAGGGTTAACGTGCGCATTGACGGGTTAAGGCTGCCGCCCATGAGGCCGAGGTGCCCTGAGCGGGTCGATGTGCGCGGGCTACGAGCGTGAAACGCGCGTAAAACTGGTGTTGCCAGCCCTGGCGGCCCGTGAAACGCGCCTGAAACCAAAGTGGTGCTCGCCCGCAACGACGCGGGCAAACAGGCGATAGCGAGGCTGGTCGCCCAGCGGATCACGCCAGGTAGCACAGTGTTCCTCGAATCCGGGACGACCACCTATCACGTGGCCACCGAGCTGCAGGCCGCCGAGCTGACCGTCGTGACCAACTCGCTTCGCATCGCGGACCTGCTGACCTCCGCATCCGGAGTCGAGCTGATCATGCTGGGGGGCCATATCAACCGCGAATACATGTCCACGCAAGGCGCGGCCGCCACCAGCGAGCTCGCCAACCTGCAGATCGATGTTGCGGTGCTCGGCTGCTCCGGAGTGGGGAGGCGGGCTGTGGTCCGCGACACCGACCCACGAGGACGCGAGATCAAACGCGCCGCCTGCAAGCAGGCCTCCCTCGTCATCCTCGTCGCCGACCACGAGAAGTTCCCTGGGATCGGGGCCTATAACGCCATCGATATCGCCGATGTGGACCTGGTGGTCACCGATCTGCCGATACCCAGCTCATTCCCCAGCCTGCCAGCGGAGGTGCTGCACCCATGAAACTGACTCTCCTAGGCGGCGGTGGTTTCCGCGTCCCGCTGATGTTCCGCACCCTCCTGAGGGACGAGAGCGACCAGCGGGTCACCGAGCTTAGGCTGTGGGACACAGACGCGGAGCGGCTCGCGGTGATCCGCTCCATCCTGGGCGCGATGGCATCGGGGCATCCGAAGGCTCCCGTGGTCAGGGTGGCTGGGGACCTGGACGACGCCGTGGCCGGCGCTGATTTCGTCTTCAGCGCCATCCGGGTCGGCGGCACCGAGGGCCGCGCCACCGAGGAGACCATCGCCCACTGCTGCGAGGTCCTCGGGCAGGAGACCACCGGTTTCGGAGGCCTGAACTACGCGTTGCGCGGCATCCCCACCGCCATCCGGATCGCCGAAACAATCGCCCGCCTGGCCCCCAGGGCTCATCTGATCAACTTCACCAACCCAGCCGGGATCATCACCGAAGTGAGCTCCCGGATCCTGGGCGACCGGGTAATCGGAATCTGCGACTCCCCCGTCGGCCTGGCCCGGCGCGTGCTTGAGACCCTCGAGGGGGCAGGGTTGGTGACTGCGGGAACCGCCTCCCTGGTGATCGCGGGCGACGACCGGGTCCGGCTCGACTACGCCGGTCTCAATCACCTGGGCTGGTTGCAGCGGCTGCTGGTGGACGGCGACGACGTGCTTCCGCTGCTGCTGGAACGTCCCGGCCTGATCGAATCCTTCGAGGAGGGCCGCCTGTTCGGCGCTCAGTGGCTGCAACAGCTCGGATCGGTGCCGAACGAGTACCTGCACTACTACTACTTCGCCCGCGAAACCCGGAAGGCCGACGACGCCGTGGAGGCCACTCGGGGGGTATTCCTGGCCGCCCAGCAACGCGACTTCTACGCCCGCGCCGCTGCTCTTCCCGGCCCGGAGGCGTATGCACTGTGGGAAGCCACCCGGCTGCGTCGCGAGGAAACCTACATGGCCTCCAACCGGTTGGCCGCGGGCGGCGTGGAACGCGACGCGGCGGACCTCGCCTCCGGTGGCTACGACCGGGTGGCGCTGGCGGTGATGAAGGCGATCGCCTTTGACGAAACCACCGATCTGATCGTCAACCTCCGCAACGGCGACCGGCTGCCAGAGCTGCCTCGGGATGCCGTCATCGAAGCACCCTGCCGGATCGGCGCGAGCGGACCGGTTCCGCTACCCATCTCACCGCTGCCCGAGCATGCCATCGGGTTGGTGCAGTCGGTCAAGTACGCGGAACGTACCATCATCCAGGCGGCGCTGGAAGGCAGCCTGAATCTGGCCGTCGCGGCCTTCGCCCACCACCCGTTGATCGATGGTGTGGGTGTGGCCCGGGAACTTCTGGAACGCGCCCGGGCAGAATTCCCGGAGCTCGGGTACCTGTCCTGAGGTCGACATGCATCACTTTGACTCCGTCATCCTGGAACGCGTCGAACGCGTCAAGGACGACCGCGTGCGTCCCCTCATCGACCGAACCGTGGGGCGCCTGGAGGTCGCTGCCTGGCAGGTCCCGGGTGAACCGGTTCCACCCGCCGAGGCGCTGGAGCAGCGCTACTGCCCCATCTCGTTGCCACATCGCTGGGGAGCTGCGTGGAGCACCTGGTGGTTCCGACTGACCGGTGAGGTGCCGGCGGAGGCTGCGGGCCGGAGGCTGCGCCTGTCGGTAGATCTCGGGTTCGCTGATGCCTGGCCAGGCAACCAGTGCGAGGGGTTGTTGTTCGACGCCGGGTTGCGGGTGTTGAAAGCCGTCAACTCTCGGAACCGTTCAACGGTGATCGCTGAGCGGGCCGAGGCAGGAACGCCGTTGGAGTTCTTGGTGGAGGCCGCCGCCAACCCTGACCTGTTCGCAAACGGCTGCACACCGACCGAACTCGGCGACCACCTGACCGCCCCCCGGGATGCGCTCTACGAGCTGCGCTCGGTCGAGTTGCAGATCCGCGACGAACAGCTGTGGGGCCTGTTCCACGACCTCGACGTCGCCTGGGACCTGGCGCGTCACCTCCCGGAGGGGTGCACCCGCCGGGCAGTGATCGTCAAGGGCCTGGAACGTGCACTCGACGCGCTGGACTTGCACGACGTGCCCGGCTCGGCGGCACGGGCACGAGCAGCACTGGCCCCGGCGCTGGCCGCACCCGCCGTCGCCTCCGCGTTGAACGTGACGGCCATCGGGCACGCCCACATCGACTCGGCGTGGCTGTGGCCCGTACGCGAGACCGTCCGGAAGGTGGCCCGGACGTTTTCCAACGTGGTCGCACTGGCCGACGAGTATCCCGATTTCCGTTTCACCGCGACCAGCGCCCAACAATATGCCTGGCTCCAGGAACATCATCCGGAGGTGTTCACCCGTGTGAGGGCCGCGGTTGAGGCCGGGCAGTGGTTCCCGTCAGGTGGCATGTGGGTGGAATCGGACGTGAACATGCCCGGCGGGGAAGCCCTGATCCGCCAGTTCACCTTCGGTACCCGCTACTTCCGGCGGGAGCTGGGGGTGCGCAGCCGCACCCTCTGGTTGCCGGACTCCTTTGGGTACCCGGCGAACCTGCCGCAGATCGCCGCCCAGTGCGGAATGACGGGTTTCCTCACCCAGAAACTGTCGTGGAACCAACACAACCAGCTGCCCCACTCCACCATGTGGTGGGAAGGTATCGACGGCACCCGCGTCCTCACGCACTTCCCACCGGTCAATTGCTACGACTCGGAGTTGTCCGCCGAGGAGTACCTGCGAGCCGTCGACAACTACGCGGAGAAGGGGATCGCCACGCATCAGGTGATTCCATTCGGGTACGGCGACGGCGGTGGTGGCCCGACAGCCGAGATGGTGGAACGGGCCCGGCGTCTGGCCGACCTGGAGGGGGCTCCCCGGATGCGCATGGGCGACCCCGACTCGTTCTTCGAGGCGGCGCGCGCCGAGTACGGGAAGGATGCCCCGGTGCATGTCGGGGAGCTCTATCTGGAGTTCCACCGCGGCATCTTCACTTCCCAGCTGGAGATGAAACAGGGCAACCGCCGCAGCGAGCACGCCCTGCGCGAGGCCGAGTTCCTGTGGACGCTGGCGCTGCTCTCAGGGGTTCCGCGGGATCGTTTCCCCGCCGCAGACCTGGAGCGGCTGTGGCGGATGGTGCTGCTAAACCAGTTCCACGACATCCTGCCCGGCAGCTCCATCGCCTGGGTGCACCGGGTGGCACGCGAGGAGTACGCGCAGATCCTAGCCGAGCTGCGTGGCCTCTCCGACACCGCCATAGCGGCCTTGGGCGGGGGTGAGCCCGCGGTGCTCAACGCGCTCGACCACGAGGTGAGACGGGTGCTGGCAACCGGAGACGGGACTCTCCGCATGGTCGCAGCACCACCGCTGGCCGTCACCCCCCTGACAGATGCGCTGCGCGAACCGTCCGCCCCGGCCACGGCCCGCCGCGAAGGCACTTCGGTGGTGCTGGAGAACTCCCGGGTGCGGGCAGTCATCGAGTCCGACGGGAGCATCGCATCGGTGACCGACCTGCTCCGTGGTCGGGAGGTGCTGTTGACCGGGGCCGGTGGCGCGAGACTGCGCGCCTTCGAGGACGTGCCGAACGCCTTCGATGCCTGGGACATCGAACGACACCACCTCAACCCCGGCAACGAACTTCCCGTGCCCGAGGCGGAGTCGGTGGAGATTGTGGCCGTCCGGGGACTGCGCGCCGAGGTGCGGATCACGCGGGTCCTGGGCACTTCCCGGCTCATCCAGACGATCTCCCTCGACGCCGACGCCCCACAGCTGGACTTCGCCCTGGAGGCCGACTGGCAGGAACGCGAGACCCTCCTGAAGATGACTTTCCCGCTGGCGGTGCGGGCTCGCGAGCACGCCGCCGAGGTGCAGTTCGGACACATCAGGCGTCCCGTGCACGAGAACACCAGCTGGGACTATTCCCGATTCGAGGTACCAGCCGGACGCTGGTTGCTGGTGGACGAACCCGGCTACGGGATCGCCGTGATCAATGACTCCAACCACGGCCACTCCGTCACCCCGCTGCGCACCGGCACCTCGGGACAAGGAGGGATTGGCACCCGGGTGTCACTGTCGTTGATGCGCGCCCCCGCCTTCCCAGACCCGCGGGCGGACCGTTCGCACCGCACGGTCCGGTTCTCACTGCTACTCGACGCCGATCCGGAGACCGCCACCCACGCCGGGGAGGAGTTGAACCTGCCGCCCCGGTTGGTGGAGGCCGCCGAAGCCAAGCTGGCTACCCTCGATTTGCCGGGTGCGCACGTCGCGGCGGTGCTGCCCGCCGAGGACGGATCCGGTGACGTGATCATGCGCATCCACGAGGGATCCGGGAAACCCACCGCTGGGATGCTGCACCTGGCCTTCGACGCGACCCGGGTGCGGGAGGTCGATCCGCTGGAGGAGGACCTCACCGCTGACATGTGGCCGCCCCGCGTCGACGTGACCACCACCCGGGAGGTTCCGATCGCCCTGACCGCGTTCACAATCCTGACCCTGCGCATCACACCGGTGGGAGGAGAATCATGAAACTGCTGCTGATCGGCCTGGATGGGGTGCGGATCGACGTTGCCGTACCCTCGGCGATCCCCGAGAATCCGGCATTCGCCGAACCCCACCACCCTGCCGACCCACGATTCGCCGCGGAACCTGCGCCCGCGGATCGTCCCGAGATGCCACACGAAACCTCCCCCGCCGCGCCAACACTTGCCCGGCTCATCGCGGGAGGGCTGATCGCACCGGTGTGGATGACCCCACCCACCGACTCCGGGCCAGGCTGGTCCAACCTGCTGACAGGCACCACCCACGAGCAGAACAACGTGTGGTGGAACGAGTTCGTTGGGCACAGGCTGGCGGAATGCCCCGACGTGCTGTCCCAGATCTTCTTCGCCAACCCGAAGGCCCGCACCTACGCCGCAGCCACGTGGGAAGCGCTGCTGGGAAGCTTCGGCCCGGTGATCCAGCGTCGCATCGATCAGCAGCGCACCGGGCAGCACACGTTGTTCATCCCCCACGACTTCACCCGCGGCTGTGTCAGCGCCGACATCGAGGTGCGAAGCCACGCCTGTCAGGTGCTCAACCACGAGGGCCCGGATGCGGCTTTCGTCTACTTCGAGGGGGTCGACGAGGCCGGACACCGACACGGCGCAGCCTCCCCTGGATATCGCACCGCCATCGGAGAGGTGGACGAGCACGTCCGCGCACTGATCAAGGCCGTCGCGGAACGCCACGAGGCGCTCGGGGAACAGTGGTTGGTGGCGGTGACCACCGACCACGGACACAAACCGGAGGGTGGGCACGGCGAAGACGAGGTCGATGTGCGGCGCTCGTTCCTGATCCTGCACTCTTTCGGCGACCCGGTGAAACTACCGGACCGGCTCCTGGAGAACGGGCTCCCCAAGGCTCTGTACAGCCATGAAGTGACGCCGCTGCTGCTGGACTTGCTGGGCGTGACAGGCGGTTCATGGCAGCCGGAACACGAGGTGGGGCTCGCCGTCGACATCCCCTCGGCGGGTCCTACGAGGAACCTGACCTTCGAGTGGTGACCTGGGGCGCACCCATCGGGGAACCGACACGATATCCGCTGGTGTTGCCCGGGCGGCTTCTCTCCGATGTCCGAGAACAGGTCTCGGATGCGGCAGGCAACGACCGTGCGGGCAAGATGACCGCCCGGCTACTGACCAACATCGCCACCACCACGATCGATCTGGGCAAGAACGGCGAGGAGACCTGGGTGATCACCGGCGACATCCCCGCCATGTGGTTGCGGGATTCCTGTTTGCAGCTGTCCCCGTTGCTTCGTCTCGCCCCGCGCCACCCAGAACTGGCTGGGGTGGCCGCCGGCCTGCTCCGGCGTCACTGGCGAATGATCCTGGTCGATCCCTACGCCAACGCCTTCAACCGGCGACCGAACGGAAACCGCTGGGATGACGACCAACCGCGACAGGGGCCGTGGGTGTGGGAACGCAAGTGGGAGCTCGACTCGTTGACCTTCCCTCTCGACCTGGCGCTCCGCCTGGACGGGCTCGGCTGCCGCGAGTGGCTGAATGCCGATTTCCATGACGCCCTCGACGTCATCCTCTCCGTCACCGAGACCGAACAACGCCACGAGGCAGCGAGCCCATATCGCTTCACCCGTCCTGGGGCTCCCGCATCCGACACCCTGACACGCGCGGGCCGCGGGCCCAGGACCCGGGAATGCGGGCTGGTCTTCCAGGCCTTCCGGCCCAGCGACGATGCCTGCCAGCTCGGTTTCAACATTCCCGGGAACGCCTTCTTCGCCAGCACCCTGCGTCGCCTGGCGCCCATCCTGGATGGTGACCGGCGCGCCCGGGCGGAGCGCCTGGCCACAAAGATCGAGGAGGGCATCCGCTGTTTCGGGATGATCCAGAACCCTGAACCCCACCTGGCCTACGAAGTCGACGGTTGGGGAGGGCAGCTGTTCATGGACGATGCGAATCTGCCGTCTCTGCTTGGGCTGCCCTATCTGGGGGGATTGGCGGTCGACGACCCCGTGTACC
>ERZ773070.2544-NODE-2544-length-10244-cov-46.296594_pt1 | contig 10244 bp, 7 predicted proteins | sample MGYA00580618_ERZ773070 | MGnify/ENA primary metagenome ERZ773070 (study PRJEB29015, sample SAMEA2738023) | human oral metagenome | biome: human oral; feature: human-associated habitat; material: dental | place: China | collected 2019 ...
CGGTGTTCTCAAAGGTCGCCATGAAGTTGTCCCACCGGTCAATGAGCAGCACCAGATACGGCAGACGCTCGTTATCAGGTACTGCCGCTCTTTGCTCAGCGATGGAGGCGTAGCCGTGCGTGGCCAGGTACTGCTGACGGTAGGCCACCTGGCCACCCAGCAGCGCCAGCATGCGACGAATCCGATCCGCCTGATCCCGCGTGACCACCGCCCCAAAGTTCGGCAGACCCACGCACGGGGCCAGGGCCCCATTACCCGCGTCAATACCGTAGACGTGCACCTCAGCGGCGGAGGCCGTCTGTGCCAGGGCCACCGCGATCCCCCGCAGCACACTCGAACGCCCCGAACGCGGGGCACCGGCAATCCCCAGGTGACCGGCGCGCGTGTAGTCCCACGTCATGGGCCGCTGATCCTGCTCACCAGGCAGATCCTCCAAGCCCAGCGGCAGCGCCGGCAGGAAACCAGCCGCCCGCGGATCACCCCCACCCAGACCACCGTCCGCACCCCCAGGGGCCTCGGCCGCCTCCATGCGCTCCTCAACCTGCGCCAGCGTGATGAGCTCCGGCAACGGCGGCAGCCACGGGCTGTGCGGATCAGGCCGACCCGTCGCCGTGTGGGCCGCCCCCATCGCGGAGACCAGGGTGGCCAGGTCGGTGGGGATCGTCGCGTCCTCCTCCATGTCCGGCGGTTTCATCTCCGGGCGGGAGAGCTCATCCAGGGTCAGCGTCGCCGCCCGCACCGCCGCCTGCGGCAACGCCCCGCGGGGCCGTCCCCCCACCCGGGAGGACTGGAACTGGCGCAGGCTCGCATGCCCCAGCCGCGCGTAGGCGCGCCCCGGGATCGAGGGCGGGATGTAGGCCGAGTTGGAGGCCTCAATGACGTCCTGGGAGTCGTTCTCATCCGTGACACGCAGGGCGATACGCAGGTTCGTGTTCGACTTGATCTCAGCCGAGACCACACCCGCCGGCCGCTGAGTGGCCAGCACCAGGTGCACCCCCAGCGAGCGCCCACGCCGAGCAATATCCACCAACCCCGTCACGAAGTCCGGCAACTCGGACACCAGCGCCGCGAACTCGTCAATAATGATCATCAGCCGCGGCATCGGCTCATCACCGGGCTGCATGGCAGCCACGTAGTCCTCAATATCCTTCGCATCCGCCCCCGCCAGCTGGTGCTCGCGACGGCGCAGCTCAGCCCCCAAGGACTCCAGGGCCCGGGAGGTGAGGTGCCCATCCAGGTCCGTCACCATGCCCACCGTGTGCGGCAGGCGCGCACAGTCCTTGAAGGCCGCACCACCCTTGTAGTCCACCAGCACAAACGTCATCGAATCCGGCGTATTGCCCACGCACAGGGAGGCGATGAGCGTCTGCAGCAGCTCAGACTTACCCGAACCAGTCGTCCCGGCCACCAGAGCATGCGGCCCGTCAGCGCGCACATCCAGCCAGAAGTGCCCCTCAGCGTCCTCACCAATGACCGCCCTCGTCGTCCGGCTGCACCGCTCCCAGGCCGCCAGCACCGCCTCCGCATTCGGATCCGGCATCGGCAGGACGTCCAGAAGCCGGGAGGAGGTCGGGATCGTCGAGTCCGCACCCGAGGCGGAGACGTCGTGGATCGGCGCCAGCGCCCGGGCCACCCGCTCGCACCAGCCGTCCGGCAGCAGGTCCAGGGTCACCCGCTCAACCTCGTCCACATCCGTCTGCGACACGCTCGCCGCCCCCACCTCAGCGGTGACCACGGCGCGGCACTCCTCCGGCAGGGCCGTGCGATCCCGGTCAATACACACCAGGAACACCCCCGCGGACGGCCCCCGGCGCAGCACCGAGATAAGACCCGGACGCAGACGCAGACCCCGAGCACCGTCAAGCACCACAAGAATCTGCTCGACCGGCCCCGTAGCGGGCCCCCGCCTCTCCGGATCCAACCGACGCTCCACCAGCTCGGAGATCTCGTTGATGCGCCGGGCGATCGTCTCATCGTCCAGTCCCACGCGCGCCCGGGCGCCCATGCCCTCCAGGTTGCGCAGGTGGGGCAGCCACCTCGTCCAGGCCCAGCGCCCCGCGCGATTCTCCCCTCGCGCCGGCTCCACCAGGAGCACCATCTGCAGCTCGGCCGGCGAGTGCAGCACCGCCGCCTGTGCCGCCAGCCAGTCGGCGACGTCGTGACGCCGCGTGCCGCACACGCCCACCACGCCCAGCTCACCCAGCGGCACCCGCACCGGCACGTCCGGCGCCGTCCACCGCAGCGGCTCCTCGTGCTTGGCACGCTGCGAGTCCTCGATCTCCACGTCACTGGGCAGGTCCGCCACCCCCACCCGCAGATCCAGCCAGTCCGGATCGGTGGGCCGCCGCTCCCACAGCTGGGCCCGCGGCCCCGTGGCGCGCAGCAGCAGCTCGGCCGCATCCGGATGGTCCCCGCGGCGCACCCCCCGCTCCGCGGTCAGGGCCTTGAAGGCCGCCTCCTCGGTGGCCTCACGCTGCTCCTCATACTTGCGCAGTTTGTCCCGGAAGTCCTTCTTCTGGTTCGAGCGCCCCTGAATCTGGTTGGCGATCATCATGATCGGGGAGAACACCATGAACATGAGCGAGTAGGCACGCCCCGTCATGAAGTACATGCCGGCCCCCATGACCAGTGGGGAGATGAGCATCGCGAAGGGGAAAGGCGGTTTGCGCTGCTCGGCCGGCTTCGTCGGCAGCGCGAACTTCGTCTCCCGCACCGGCCGGGCCAGACGCGGCGGCCGGTTGAAGTTCAGGGTCGGGGCGCCCGCCGTCGGCGAGACGACCGCATTGGCCTCCGGCACCGGCCCGACCGACAGGAGCGTCTCCCCCACCGTGAGCAGTGCGTCCGGGGACCAGGTGGAGGCGCCCACGCCCAGGGGCCGGCGATCCAGCTCCAGGTAGTGGCGCACCCCGTCCGGCTCCAGCGTCTCGCGGCTGGAGAGGATCGCCTCGGAGTCCAGGCCCTTCTTCTTGGCGCGGCGGCGCTTGCGCGCCTCCTTGCGTCGACGGCGCCGGGCCGCCCGCCCCTTGGCCTCCTGCTCCTCGCCGCGCTCCGGGGCGGCCAGGACGAGGGGGCCCGGCAGGGGGCGGCGCCTCGGCAGCGGCATTGGCAGCTGGCGCTGGGCGACCTCCGGCACCGGGGTGATCGTCACGTGTCCCCCGACGGCCACGGCGAGGTCGGCGATCCGTCCCTCCACGCCCTCCAGGACCAGGTCGCAGCCGGGTCCGCCCAGGGTGTAGCCACCCAGGCTCAGGCGGTGGACGGCGCCGGCCCCCTGGCCGGCCACTACGCGCAGCTCGACGACGCCCACCGGTTCGGCGTCGTCGCGCACCGGTCCGCCCAGGCCCAGGAGCATGCCGTTGCGGACCACGTCAACCAGGTTGTCCGCGGGGGCCAGGCGCCGCGGGCCGTCCCACACGCCCAAGGGCGGCGCGCCCACCTGCTCGCCGGCGTTGACGACGAGCCGCAGGGCCGCCCCCGGATCGCTGCCCTCGACGGCGGGCTCCAGGCCCGCCACCATGTCACCGACCGTGGCGTCCTCCGGCGCCACGACCAGGAGGTCGCGGGCGGCCGCATTGGCCTCACCGGGCCGCAGGACACTGATGAACAGCTGCACGCCTGGTCCTCCTTACGCGGGGCGTCGGGCCACGGACAGCCCCGGCGCCAGGTCCTCCACGAGGGCGGCCGTGGCCGGGTCGATCTGGGCCAGGTCGTCGGCACCGGCCGCCGACAGGAGCCCGTGCACCTCCCGCTCCAGCTCGCCGCGGCCGCGCCGGGCCGCCAGGCGCAGGCGGTCGCGCCACAGACCCTGGTCCAGGTCCACGACCGCCAGGCCCGTGGCGATCGCCATCCCCGCGCCGTCGGGGTCGGTGTCCCCGATGAGCTCGACGACGCGGTGGGCGGCATCCACGACGAGGGCGTTGTACTGGTGGGCGGCGCGCACGCGCGCCATCCAGGAGTAACGGCCCTCCTCGGCGCCGGCCACCATGGGGCCGCGCACCAGGCGCAGGGCCTCAATGAGCAGCTCGACCTCGCGCTGGGGCGGGCAGCCGCGGGAGGAGGCCAGCAGCGAGCGCAGCACGTCCCAGTCGACGACGACCCCGGGCCCCATGACGAGGCGCCCCTCGGCGTCCTCGCGCAGGTGGGGCAGTCCCTGGGCGTCGCGGCCCAGCCAGGCGCGCAGCCGCTCCACGGTGCCGGCCACCACGTCCGCGGTGGCCCCCAGCGGCCAGAGCATGGTGCCCAGCACCGCCGGGCGGATGCCCTCGGGGTGGAGGGCCACGCAGATGGCGGCCTCGGTGAGGATCGAGCGGCGCTCGGGCTCGACCGCACCGGCGGCCTCCACGAGCGTGTGCCCCAGCACATGGATGCGTACGTCGGCGGTGCGCAGGGCAGCGGTCATCATCGGCGGCGTGGGCGGGTCGGGGATCGGCGGGCGCGTGCCGTCGTCGGTCACCTGGGCCGGGCCGAAGAGGTGCGCCAGGTCCAGGACCTCGTTCTCGGTGGCGCGCGTGGCCCGCACCGCGATGCCCAGCTGGTCGATGCGGGCGGTGCCGGAGGCGTCGACGTCAATGGTCCAGCGCGCCCGGCCGTCACCGCCGGCGCGCACGACGGCGTAGTCGCCGCCGGGCGGCAGGCTCGGTGTGGCCTCGCCGTTGCCCACGAGGACGAAGGTGGTGGCGGCCCCGGGGCGACGACCGGTGATGACGTCGGCGCGGCCCGGCAGCGGGTTGCCGGCCAGGAGGGCCTCCGGGGGCTGGATGCGCCCGCCGGCCACCTCCCGCAGCGTGGCCGGCAGGCCGGCGCCCACGACGACGGCCTCCTGGGACCAGGGGTTGGTGCACAGCTCCAGGGCGAGGGCGGTGACGACCTCGGCGGCCATGGCGGGGTCACCGGTGACGGCGACCTCGCCGTCGGCGACGGCCAGGTCGATGAGGATGTCAGCACCACTGGCGATACGGCCCACGGTCACCATGCCCGGCAGGAGGGAGCCGTTCGGGGCGGGGGCAGGCTCCTGGCCGGCGCGCATCACCCAGGTGAGGCCCTCCTCCTGGACACGCCAGGGGGCGGGGGCCTCGGGGACGGGCTGGGCCAGGCGCAGGTAGCAGGCGTCGTCGTCAATGGCGACGGCATAGGGGCGGGGGCTGCCGGGGATCGAGCCCAGGGAGCGCAGGATGGCGTCGAGGCGCTGGACGCGGCGCTCGTCGGCACCCACGCGCAGGAGCCGCTCCAGCTCGCCGGAGCCCTCGTCGAAGGCCCCGCCGGAGAGCTGTCGCCGGCGGCGCACGAGCACCGAGACGAGGGAGGCGGCCAGGAGCGCGCCGACCGCCGGCATCTGGACGGGCGGGACGTCGCGCAGGGTGGAGATGGCCGAGCCCTGGTTGATGGCGCCGCCGGAGCGGGCCTCCTGCGGGTTGGGCGTGGCCGGGGCGGGAGTGGCCGGCGCCGGTGCCACCGGGACGGCCTCGACCCGGGGCACGGAGGTGGCCTCGTCGGGCATGACCATGAGCCAGCCGGGCTGGATGAGCCGGGCCAGCTCCAAGGAGCCGCCGTCGGGCTGGACGCGGCCGGCGTTGAGGTCGTAGATCCGGGTGTAGGCGCGCCCGTCGCCGAGGTTGCGTTCGGCGATGTCCCAGAGGTTGTCGTGGTAGCGGCCCTCGGGCGGCTGGACCACGTAGACGCGCTGGCCCACGAGCTGGGAGCCGAGGGCGGGGTCGATCTCGACGCCGCCGACCATGTAACGCATCTGCTGGCTGCCGTCGGGGTTCTGGGCCACGGTCCCGGAGGTGATTGAGGCGCCCGAGGCGTCGGTGGCCTGAGTGGTGGCGCGGGCCGAGTCCTGGGCGGCGGCGACGGCGGGGGTGGGCTCCTCGACCACCGGGGCGGCCGCGGCGGCCAGTGGGCCGCTGACGGCGCCCAGCAGCAGCACGGAGGCCACGAGCCGGCGGGCCACGGCCTGCACCCCGCCGGAGAGGGGGACGTGCCCGGGGACGCTGCGGCCGCGAATCGCGGAGACGGTCTCCACCAGGGTGCAGAAGGTGAACTGCACCCAGGCCAGCCAGATCACCCAGGTGAGGACACCCAGGAGGGCGTCGACGGAGATCGCCTGGGTGAGGGTGTCCAGCCCCAGACCGGTGGGGATGGGGGGAAGGCCGACGGTGGCCAGCAGCAGGACCGGCAGGCCGATGATGACCAGCATGAGGAGAAGGGCGGCCAGGAGTGACTTCCACACTGGAGGGCGCGTGCTGCGCGCCGGTGCGCGGAAGCGTTCGGGTCCGGCGGCCTGGGCTCGTTGAGCGGCGCGGCTCACTGATCCTCCTTGAAGATACCGACGGCGTTGCGGGCCTCGCCGGTGACGGTGACATGAACGGATGTGACGCCGACGAGTCGCAGCATCGTGGTGGGGACGTCGCGCTCGACGGTGACGGCGACCCCCCGCGAGGTGACGTCGACGGTGGAGCTCTGGGCCAGGCCCCCCTGGGCGAGGTAGGTGCGGGCGGCGGAGGTGGCGGCGGCGCTGTCCACCGAGACGGTGGCGCCCCCGCGCACGTCGTCGGTGGACAGGTGCTGGGCTCCGGCGCGGGCGGCCTGCTCGGCCTGGTCGGCCAGGGTGGCGCGGGCGTTGAGGACGCGGCCGCCCTCGATGCACAGTCCGGCCATGAGCATGAGGACCGCAGCGATGATGACAACGTAGACGGAGACGGCTCCTCGCTCGCTGTCGTGGCGGAGCCGGTGGCGCACGGAGGTGACGATCCGGTTCATCGGGTCCCCCTCCAGGTGTCGACCGGTGCGGTGGAGCTCGCCGAGACGGTGGTGGCTCCGGGCAGGAAGACCAGGCCCAGGTCGGACAGCTCGACGCGGCAGCGGACGGTGGCGGTGACGGTGCCGCCCCGGCCGAAGCCGCCGACGTCGACTCCCCCCGAGCACTGGGCGTTGGCGGTGTCCGCGGCGGCCAGGCTGCGGCGGGCGGCGGCGTCGGCCTCCCCGGCGGAGCGCTCGATGGAGGCGGCCCGGGCGGCGTCGCGGGCGGCGGCCTGGACCATGCCCTCGGCGGAGACCAGGCGTCCCCCGGCGACGGCGATCATGACGATGAGCAGGAGCACCGGGACCAGGACGATCATCTCAACCGACATGCTGCCCCGCTCGCCAGCGTCGGCGCCGCCGGCGACTCGGCGTCGTCGGGCGTGCAGCACCCTCGCAGCGAGGGCGGCCTGGCCGTTGGTAACCGCCGGGGCGGTTGGGGTGGGGGTCACGTGTCCTCCCGGAAGGTCTCGCGCTCGGAGGTGACCGAGGCCCGCACCTTGGGGGCGAAGCCGGCGATGATGTCCATGGACTTGCCCGTCACCTGGACATTGACCTGGTTGCCGATCACGACGACGTCCACCGACACGTCGGTGAGCGCCTTACCGCCGACCCGGTGGGCGTAGGCCTCGCCGTCGGTCTTGGCGGCAGCGATGGCGGAGGAGCCGGCCGAGCCGTTGCGGACCTCGCGGGCGACCTCCCGGGCGGTGGAGGTCGCCACCTCGTTGCCGTACCAGCTCAACGCGACCTGCACGGTGAGCAGCACGATGAGCAGGAGCAGCGGGAAGAAGACGAGCAGCTCGACGCTGGAGGCCCCGGCCTCCGAGCGCAAGCGCCTCGTCATTCCTCTCCGCAGCGACTGCATGATGGTCATTCCTCTTATCAGGGCGCCTTGTTGCCGACACCGCCGCCGTTGCCGATCTGCGGCACCTGGAGGTTGGAGGAGGCGTTGTCGACCATGCTGTAGATGGCCCTGCCGACGACGGCGGCCAGGACGATGAGGAAGCCGGTGATGATGACCCACTCGACGGTCGAGGCTCCCTTCTCCTCCGACAGGCGGTTGCTGACCCGCTCGCGCAGGTCGCCGGCGAGCACCTGGAGTGTGCACAGTATCTTGAGCATGCTTTGTCCTTTCCTTGAGAGAAACTGGGTGGTGGGGGTGTGGGCGGTGAATCGTCGCCGGTTCTCAGTCAAGCGACCGGTCGAAAGGCAGTCAACTGGTTCGTGTGGGTTCTCCGTTCGGGGGCAGGTGGTCTGAGGGGTTACATGGCTCCGATGATCCCGGTCAGGGCCGGGTAGACGAGGAAGACGATGAAGCCCATGGCGACGACGAGCTGGGCCACGAGCATGGACTCGGAGCTCTCCCCGGCCTTGCTCTCGGCGTCGGACAGGTCGCGGCGGCGCATGCTGGAGGCCCGGGCGCCCAGCGACTCGCGGATCTTGGCGCCGTCCTCGGCCACGAGGGCCAGGGCGGCGGACAGGTCACGCAGCTCGTCGATGCGCAGCTGGGTGCCCAGCCGGCCCAGGGCCGCCCAGGGCGTGTCCCCACGCAGCCTGGCGACGTCGAGGGCGTCGCGGATGCGGAGCATGGCGGGGTCGTCGGAGAGGCTCGAGGCGGCGTCGAGGGCCTCGGGGACACCGCGCCCCGCGGACAGGGACATGGCCACAAGGTCCAGGTAGGAGCCGACGACGTGGCGGAAGTCCCGGCGCGCCTCGTCGGCCTCGCTGCGCAGACGCAGCGTGGGCAGCACCAGGCCGACGCCCCCCAGGGCGACGCTCAGCAGCAGGGGCACGGACCATCCCAGGGGCGCCCCCATGACCTGCATGAGTGCGACGACGAGCAGTGGCGCGGCGAAGCCCCCCACCCCGAGGAAGACCGAGGTCACCATGTGGCGCTCCAGGGAGCGCCCCACGACGGCCAGGTTCCCGGTCAGGGAGGACAGGTCGATGCCGGTGCGCCGCACGAGGGAGGTGATGCGCAGGCTGAGGGTGTCCACCCACTCGGGGGTGTCCGCCTCGGAGGGGTTGAGGCGCCGCACGTCCTCACGCATGCGGCCCTCGTCGCGGCGGGTGTCCAGCTCGGCCAGGGCGGCGGCGGGCTGAGTGGCGGGGGGTGCCAGGATGAGGATGAGGGCGAACAGGCCGGCTCCACTGAGCGCACCGCTGATGAGGATCCAGGTGATCATGCGTTCTCACCTCCGGCCGGGGCGGAGACGGTCAGGAAGCGTCGCGGCAGCTGGACGCCGGCCAGGCGCCGCATCCAGAGCATGCCGACGGCGAAGAGCGCCACGACGACCACCAGCACCAGCTGTCCCTGCACGCTGGAGTAGGGGGCCACGAAGCTCCGGTTGAAGACGGCCAGTCCCAGCATGATGACGATGGAGAAGATGACGACGATCTGGGCCGAGCGCCGGGTGCCGGCGCGGGAGGCGGAGACGCGCTGACGCATGTCGAGCTCGGAGCGGGCCGTGTCCGCCAGGGCGCTGAGGAGCTGGCGCAGGCCGGGGCCGCGCAGGCGGGCGTTCATGATGAGGGCGGAGACGATGAGGTCCGCCGTGGGGTCGTCGAGGTCGTCGGCGAACTGGCGCAGCGCCGTCGGCAGGGGGACGCGCACGCGCATGCGGTCCGCCAGGAGGGCCAGGTCCTCGCGCAGGACCGGGGCGGCGGCGTAGACGGTGGCGGGGATGGCCTGCTCCAGGCCCACGGCGCCGGCGATGGTGTCCCGCAGCGACTCGGCCCAGGTGGCCAGGGCCTCGATCTTGGCGGCGGCGAGCTTCTCCTGCTTGGCGCCGCCGAAGAGCAGCGGCCACACGATGACGAGCAGGCCGGCGGCGACGGCCAGGACGATCCAGCGGGTGAGCAGCAGGACGCCCAGGCCGACGACGAGGCAGGCGATGAGCCGACCGGACAGGCCCTTGAGGCTGTCGCGCAGGGAGCCTGAGGAGCCGGGGCGGTCGGGCAGCATGTCGACGCCCATGAAGAAGCCGACCAGGAGGAAGAGCCCTCCCCCGACGAGTGCGCCGGCGAGGATGGCGACGGTGGCGGTGGCCTGGTTCATGCGTAACCACCCCGGTAGGCGGCGGCCGGGTCGTAGCCGGCATTGATGAGGTCGTCGACGCAGGAGACCGGTGCGGCCGGCTGGGCGGTCCCGGTCCCGTCGTCGGCGAAGACCTCACTGGACAGGACCCGTCCGTCGACGCCGTTGACCTCGCGCACGGAGGCGACGTAGCGGCGCAGCCCCCCGCCCTGGGAGAAGCGGTTCTCCCGGGTCAGGAAGATGACGAAGTCGACGGCGCCGGCGATGAGGAGGTTGGTGGCGTCCTGGGGCAGGTGTTCGGCGGACTGGATGGCGTAGGTGGCGATGCGGTTGAACACCTCGGAGGAGGAGTTCGCGTGGATGGTGGACAGCGAGCCGTCGTTGCCCTGGCTCATGGCGTTGAGCATGG
>ERZ773070.2549-NODE-2549-length-10221-cov-15.224769_pt1 | contig 10221 bp, 7 predicted proteins | sample MGYA00580618_ERZ773070 | MGnify/ENA primary metagenome ERZ773070 (study PRJEB29015, sample SAMEA2738023) | human oral metagenome | biome: human oral; feature: human-associated habitat; material: dental | place: China | collected 2019 ...
GTCTACCTCCTCATCCGCTCCAACCGGCAGCGCCGGAACTGACCCCCGGAGACCCCGTGACCTCGAATCGTTCCCTGACCGCCGTCGAGCTCGGGCTCGCCTACGGCGACCGCACCGTCATCGACAGCCTCGACCTGACCGTCAGGCCCGGGGCCATCACCTCCATCGTCGGTGCCAATGGCTGCGGCAAGTCGACGCTGCTGCGTTCCCTGGCGCGGCTGCTGCAGCCCAAACGCGGGCAGGTGCTACTCGACGGCAAGTCCCTCCACGAGCAGCCGACCAAGGAGATCGCAAAGGTGCTGGGGCTGCTGCCGCAGTCGCCGACGGCACCAGAGGGCATCGTCGTCGCCGACCTCGTCGGCCGGGGCCGGCACCCCCACCAGGGGATGCTCGGGCGGTGGAGTCCCCGCGACTACGAGGTGGTTGCCGAGTCGCTGGCCGCCACCGACACCACCGAGCTGGCCGACCGTCCCGTCGACGAGTTGTCGGGCGGCCAGCGGCAGCGCGTGTGGATCGCGATGGCGCTCGCCCAGGAAACTGACATCCTGCTGCTCGACGAGCCGACCACCTACCTCGACGTCGCGAACCAGCTGGAGGTGCTGGACCTGCTGATCGACCTCAACGCCCGCAAGGGCACCACCGTCGTGATGGTGCTGCACGATCTCGGGCTGGCGGCCCGCTACTCCGACGAGCTCATCGCGATGCGCTCCGGCAGCATCCTGGCGCAGGGCGCCCCGTCGGATGTGGTGACGGAGGAGACGGTCAGGGAGGTGTTCGGGATCTCCTCGAAGGTGGTGCCGGACCCCGTCTCCGGGGCGCCGCTGGTGATGCCCATCGGCCGGCACCGGGTGAAGGGGGAGTGACGCGGGCAGCTTCGCAGGTCGTCGTCCCGTCGTCCGGTTCGCCTGCCTTGCCGCCGCTCGCCTGTCCTGGTCCGGGTTCGCTTGCCTTGTGGTCGTCTGCTTGCGCTACAGCGCTGGTGAATGACGTGTAGGCAGGCGAAAGGGGGCGCGGCATCGCCGTTGGGCGGACGGGGTGGGTACAATCTGCCCAACCTGATGTGTCGTCCGGGCTCAATGAGGAGAGACGAGGTCAACTGTGTTGAGGTCATTGATTCGCGGGATGGCTGTCGTGACCGTCGTGATCGTCGCTGTCCTCTCCTACCTCCAACTGTCGCTTGTGGAGCAGGAGTACCCCTTGGGGACGGATCGTTCTGGGACAATCCTCTTCAGCAGTTCCAATCTGGCCAAGGAACAGATCCTGGACGGAATTCAGGAAATCAGCCGCAATCATGACATCGATGTCTATCTGGGGGCTCCTAGTAAGGATGATCCGTTCCATGGGTTGGATCTTTACGCACTGGGTGGCAGGCAGCCGGCCGGCGCCACGGACATTGTCTGGATTGATTTCCTCAGGCACGGCAAGCTGTATCCGGCGAAGGAGCTGGGAGACACCAGTCTCTCGGCGGTCTATGCCCTGAAGGGCCCGGCGGCCGGGGTTGAGGAATTTGAACGATGGGCACAGGACAACGGCGCGACCGTTTCTTGGGCCCAGGGAGGTCCGTTGGCGATGTTCGCCGCAGGTCTCGTCTACGGAGGTGCGGGGATCCCGCTGATCGCGCTGGCGGTGCTGGGCGTCACTGTGGTGTTGGCTTGGTATGCGGCGCGTGCTGAATCACGTGCCGTCAGGCTGCTGGCGGGCACTTCGGATCTACGGATCCAGGCGCAGGACATGCTCGGATGGCTGCGTTTGGCGGTACCTATTGCGCTGATGGGCGTGCTGCTGCTGGGAATACTGTTCGGTGTTCTCAAGGGATTCGGCGGTGCGCTGGCCCTGATCGCGGTCGTCGGACTGTACCTCTGCCTGCTGGGTGGGATTTCTGTTGTCTTCGGGGTGGTTGCATCCCTGGTCACCGCGCCATCGGTCAAATCACTGGCCCTGCGACGACCTCCGGAGGCCAGGTTCGAGTTCCCCAGTCAACTCCTCAAGGCTGTGGCCCTGACCCTTGGGTTGGCCGCCCTGCCGGCCATGCTGTGGCAGGTGAATTCGTCTCTCGATCAGGCTGATATCCAGGGCAGGGCGATGCCGCTGAAAGGCTACGTCTCCCAAGCGGTCGGGGGACTCACCAATGAGGAATTCGAGAACAGCATCGGCGTCCTTGGCCGCTTCGTGGGTGCCGTTGACGAGACCGGCACCGTGGCATATGCCTCCATTGTGAACAGGGAGGATCCCGGCCCCGAATTCTCCGCCGAAGGGTTCGACGGTTTGGCCGTGATAAACAAGAAATATGCGGAAGAACTCGGTCTGGGGCTTGTCCCGGGGCAGGGAAGAAGGACCTTGGTCCCGGTGCCCGGGGAAACCGTGGAAAGGCTTCTGAAATCTTTGGAGGGACGGAACGTCGGTGGGATCTCCGGGAGAGTCGGAAAACAGAATGCCACAGCTCTCGAAAATGGACTCACCGCCTACCGTTTCGAAGATTCTGAGGGGATCATCGCGCCCACCGGAAGCGGATTGGGTTTCAAGCGGTCCAAGCGTCCCCTGCTGCTGGTCTCGGAACGGATCACCGCGAGCTTCAACGACGACGCCATCGTGTCTGCCATGACCAACGGGGAAATCATGTTCGGTGACACCGGGGTGCTGGAACAGAAAGCCCGGGAACTCGGGGTGACGAGCATGCTCCTGAGCCGCAGCCGGGTCACCGATTCCGCGTTGCTGTCCGCACAGTTCGCCAACCAGACAGCGTTGACCACCGGCACCACCATCGTGATCCTGCTGGCCGCCATAGCCGTGAGCGGCTGGTTGTCCGCCCGGGTCTATGCCACCAACAATGCGCGATTCATCTACCCCATGCTGACCTATGGACGCGGCTGGTGGAGCGTGCTCAGAAACCGGATCATCGTTGAAGGTGTGATCATCGTATTGACCTTCGTGATCGTGTCGGTCGTCTACCTGGCATTCGGCCTGGCCTGGTCGCCCATCCTAATGCTCGGGGTCTTGGTCTATCTCCTATATTCCGGATTGTGTCATCAACGAGCGGCATTCAACGTCGTTGCTCGCGTCACCCAACGAGCCCACTGAACTCAGGAACATCATGCGGATAACAGCCCACGACATCAATTTCACGATCGATTCCCGTACCATTCTTGATGGTGTTTCGCTCGATGTTCCATCCGGAACCGCGATGGCGCTCACCGGCCCCAGTGGCTCGGGCAAGACGACGTTGCTCAACTGCCTCAGCCTGCTTCTCCCGGTCAGCCGGGGGGAGATCTTGATCGACGGTACCGAGGTGACGCGCCTGTCGGAGGGGCGACGGCGACGGTTCTGGCGCGACAGTGCCGCATTCGTTTTCCAGGACTACGGGTTGGTGCCGGATGAGAGCGTCGGGTTCAACGTCTGCATGGAATCCTCCCCGCTGTTCCGCAAACCGAAGAAGTGGGGGGCCGGGGTGGAGGACGCGCTCAACAGGGTGGGCCTGACAGGCCGGGCCTCCGAGCAGGTCGCCAAGCTCAGCGGTGGGGAACGGCAGCGGGTCGGTATTGCGCGCGCGATCCACAAGAAGGCCAAGGTCATCTTCGCCGACGAACCCACCGCCTCACTGGACGCGGACAACCGGCAGATCGTCCACGACCTGCTGCTGGGCGAGAAGGCCCGCGGGGCGACCATCGTCATCTCCACCCACGACGACCACCTTTCGTCCGCCTGTGACGTGGTGCTCCGCCTGGCCTCCTCCGAGCCCGAGCCGGATCACCTGCCGAAGCGCGGTTTGTCTGCTCTGTAGAGCGAATAAACGGCACCTCGGCAGGCGGGCAGGCGCCAAGGTCCGTGAGAAACAGAGGGCCACTGCCCGGTCCACCTGCCTTGTGGTCGTCTGCTTGCGCTACAGCGCTGGTGAATGACGTGTAGGCAGGCGAAAAGGGAAATGTGAAGCCTCTTGATGCGAGAAAGTATCTCCTGAGGTGATCGCTAGCATTTCTGTTGGGAGGTGTAAGCGTGTCCACCATCACGATCCGAGGCCTCAGCGACGAGGTGCGCGATGAGTTGAAACGTTTGGCGGCTTTGAACAATCGCTCCATGGAAGCCGAGGCGCGTGAGGCTCTCACCAGGCACACTCTCGCCAACTCCGTTCGGGCGCGGGCCGATGCGATCCTTGCCGCGGGCCGGCGTCTCCGCGATGCGGGTGGTCCGGTGCTCACGGATGACGACCTTTACGACGAGACGGGTGCGCCCAGGTGATCCTCGACACCTCGGCCATCAGGGACCCGTCCGGTCCTGAAGCTCCTTGAAGCTGCGGTGGGCCAGTTCGTCCAGGAACGCCGCCCCGTTCTCGACGCTGCCGACGTAGTGGCCGAACAGTTCCATGTTGATGCAGCCGAACAGTTCGGTCCAGCCCCGCAGGACGATGAGGATCAGCTCGTCGGGAACATCGCCGGGCATTCCCTGCTCACTGATCCAGTGACGCACCCTCGCGAGGTCCTCCCGCAGTGCCGGGGCCGGTTCCGGTGAGTCCGGCGGCGGCGTCGTCCCCGCTTGCGACCTCATGTCCGAGGCGATCCGGGCCAGCAGGATCGAGATCCGGGACGCGGCCGGGATGGTCTCCGGCGGGGCCTGGTAGCCGGGCACCGGGGTGCCGTAGATGAGGCCGTACTCGTTGCGGTGTTCCAGCGCCCAGGTGCGGGTGGCGCGCCACAGCGCCACCCAGCGACCCTCGTGGTCTCCGCGCGGGATCCTGCCCTCGGCCTCCTCGACGGATTTTCCCAGCGACTCGTAGGCGTCGACGATCAACAGGGTCAGGAGGTCGTCGCGGCTCTTCACGTAGCGGTACAGGGCGCCGGGGGTGACCTCGAGGTCGCGTGCCTGGCGGCGTGGGGTGGGATGGCTGCTTGAGTCGGACTGCTCCTTCGTCGCGGTCCGGCTCGACCAGCTTTGGAAGGGGGAGGCGCTCACGTGCTGGTTCAATCGGCTCGGAAGTAGTTGAAGTTGGTTGAGCCGATCCTCACGAGCGGCAGCGAGTGGGTCGTGTCGAAACCAGGTGGGGACTTGTGGTCGGGTTTTGGTTGCTGGGTGTGGGTGGTTTCGACTCGGGTCGCTCGTTCCTCGCGACCCAGCTCAACCAGCTTTGGAAGGGGGAGGCGCTCACGTGCTGGTTCAATCGGCTGTGAGATCGGGGCGTCTACTGTGGGGGCATGACCGCACATGCCGTCACCCGTCACGAAATCTTCCAGACCAGCCTCATCTCCGCCCTCGCCCAGGGCGTCTACGAGGACGAGATGACCCTGGCCGAGCTCCTCGGCCACGGTTCCTTCGGCATCGGCACCTTCAACGGGCTCGACGGCGAGATGATCATCCTGGGCGGTGTCTGCTACCGGCTGCGCGGCGACGGGTCCGTGAGTGTGCCCGAGTTGACGGAACGCACCCCCTACGCCGTCGTGACCAATTTCGTGCCGAGCCTGGGACGCTCCTTCACGGGCCCGATGACCCGGGAGGAGTTCTCCCGGGCCGTCGACGCCTTCGTGCCGAGCTCGAACTACATGTACGCGCTGCGGGTGACCGGCCGATTCGCATGGGCAAGCGCACGCACGGTGACGAAACAGGACCGTCCCTACCGGCCCATGATCGAGGCCACCGACGGCGAGGAGATCGCCCGCCACGAGAACTTCAGCGGGACGATCGCCGGGTTCCGCACGCCCCTGTACGAGTCGGGCATCTCGGTGGCAGGCTGCCACGCCCACATCGTCGACGACGACCGCACCTGGGGTGGGCACCTGGTGGACTTCGTCCTGGAGGAGGGTGAGGCCGAGCTGTGCCTGGGCACCGACTTCCGCATGCGCCTGCCGCTGACCGAGGAGTTCCGCACCGCCGACCTGTCGGAGGACATGACCGAGGAGATCCGCCGGGTCGAACACCACTGAACCGTGGGCATGGTCAGTTCCCCGTCTTCGGGAGTCCCGGTTTCACGGCCGGCCTGGACGAAGGAGGCGGGGCCGGCACCTGAGTGGGTGCTCCGGTTGGCGTCGCACTGGTGGGGACTGGAACACTTGGCGGCAGTTGGGACGGATCACCAGTCGGCGCGGGTGGGCCCGACGGCGTGAGGGACGGAATTGGCACCGTGCTGGGGTCAGGGCTGATGCTTGGATCGATGCTGGGCGGCTCTGTGGGGGTCGCACTCGCACTCACGCTGGGACTCGGCGTCGATGTGGGAGCTGTCGTCGGCGTGGGGGTCGGCGACGGGCTCCGGGTTGGGGTGGGAATGGGTGTTGGGGTTGCGGAAGGCGTAGGACTTGGAGATGGCGACGGGCTGGGATCGCTGGGGGCCGGTCCTTCGCCGACTCCGGGCTGGTCCTCCTGCGGATATCCGGGGGTCGCGTCGCACTCGTCACCGATGCCGTCGCCGTCGTGGTCGGTCTGGCCGTGATTGTTGACCTCCGGGCAGTTGTCTTGGTCGTAGGGGGTCGAGTCGCCGTCGTTGGTGATCATCACGTCGGTGGAAGCGACATCGGTGAAACCTTCCGGACCGGTGACGCGGAGATGGATGTCGCCGACGTACTCCGAATCCCAGGTGTGGGTGAGCATGGGTTCCGTCGACTCGATCTCGTACCGCCCGTCACCATCGAGATCCCACTCGTACTTCACCGGGGCGCCGTGATCCGAGTAGGAACCTCGGGCATCCAAGGTCAGCGGTTTCCCGATTTGGTGGGCGTAATGGCCTTGGATCCACGCGGAGACGGTCTCACGGATCTCAGGATTCGGTACGTCATCATTGGGTGAGGCGCCGGCGGGATGTGCTGATGGAGGGATGCTGATTTTTTCGATCAAGGCTTCTGCCAATTTCTCATGGCCGATCTTGTTCGGGTGGTACCAGTTGAGAGGTTCCTTGTTTGGAGTGGCCTCGGTGTTGCCATTTGCGCCCAAGTGGCCTTCGGTTTCGAAGAACTCGTTGATCCAGCGCTTGTTGTTTTTCGTGAAGAAACTAGGATCGGGTTCATGCCAAGCGAATCGATTCTGGATCGAGTCAATGTAGGTGACTGGGATTTTTATCAAAGGCGGTCTGATGTGCTCTTGATTCCAGGAGTCCACGGCTTCTTTCTCGGCCGCATTCATCGCGGCTGCGGCAGCGAGTATAGCTTCTCCGGCTCTGTAGCTAGATCTGACACCGCCGTTGAATGGGCCGCTCAATATGTATTTATGGGAATCAGGCAGTACGAGATTTGGATAGCCCATCAACACTATTTCTGCGTTGGGGCGCCCAAGTGATTTGAGTCTTGTGCTCACTGCTTCCAAACAGGCGCGAATCTTTGTGCGCAAGCCATCTGGGCCAAGGTCATTCACGAAGGACTGGAAATCAGTCACCGCTGCCCGACAAAGCGCGGGGCTCCGGAGGCCTAGGAAAAAACAATTTTCCACGACTTTTTCGAAACCACCATCATTTCCTCCTATGGTGAACATGACTAAATCCGTGTCCCGTGGGATCTGTGCTACCTGTTCATTGATCAGTTCTGTGCTCGTATGCCCTGAGTGCGCTAGATTAGTCAGTCTGGTATAGATTCCCTGGTTGTTGAGCCAGTCGCGGTAACGATTGGCCCAGTTGTTGCTACTTCGATAGGATCCTGCCGAGGCAGTGTCGTAGTTGCCTGCTCCATTTCCGGCAGAGTATGAATCGCCCAGAAGGGTGATACTCAGAACCCGTGGCCGATTTTCCTCGTCGGCTCGGGATGCTTGGGGAATGAGGAGCATGGCCAAGGAAATTGCGAGCGCAAGAATGATTATCTTGATGAATTTCTTATTCATCATATCCTCTTTTCTAGAGATAGCCTATTGTGATGACGAAATCAGAACTCGAGTACATGGTGCAACGATTCTTCTGTGATGTGATCAATAGAGTGGCCTTGCTTTCGCCTATCTTCTTTCTGGCTACTCTGGTGTCGGGTGACTTGACCATCGAGTCTTCGATCCAGTCATTCTGTTTCGCTGTGCCAATTACTTTTTCAAAAGCTTCTTCTATGCCAATGCTGCGCTTGTAGCAACGAGTAATCCTTGGCGATGTTGGCTTATGTCCTTTCTGGGTTGATTGATCGGTTCCCAAGAGTTCCAGTTCAGGCCATTTTGTGGTAGCCAAGGGGTCATCTCGAAGATTGTTCATCTGAATATCCCAGTCGGATGAGCAACCTCCCAGTACCAAGCACAGTATGATCAGAAATGACGGCGTTCTTGACTGGTTTAGTGGCCTTTCATGCTTTTTTCTCATGTCCTTCCTAATGCTTTTACGGGAAGAAAGCTATACGAAATAATGGAGTATATTCAGGGTCTACGCGCTGATCGGTAGCCCCATTGGCCACAGCAGGATTGGATGTGGCTGTGTTCAAACTTCGGCGATTCCAATCTGGATCGTGACTCACCTGGGAACCGCCTCAGTCCCATCTTGTCAGGAGACGGCAGTGAAGGTGAATCGGTCTTCGCGACTGTTCAAGAGTTGCATGCTGGCCTCCTCGCTCAGTGGTGGCAACGTTACGTCACGCGGAGAGCTGATGGCAAGAGATCTGGTGGAAATAGCTACGGAATCCCGGGGCGATTGATGCGTCGTTGAATGGCGCATGGGTTTTGACAAGGGGTTTCGCTGCGATGTGCCTGTTTACGTCGCTCAAGCCTGTGCCACGGCACCGACGTTTGACCGATGGGTCGGCTTGCGGTGGACGGAGTGGTTTCGACTCGGACTGATCCCTCCCCGGAGAGTGCTGCTTTTCGCGGGGAAGGTGGGGTCAGGCCAGGTCGTCGTGCATCTTGTGCACCTTCTCCAGGGTCGTTTCCAGTCCGCTGGAACTCATGTAGTCGGTGACGTACTTGGGGTTGTACTTCTCCAGTTCCGCCTCGCGGGTGACGATGTCCTGGTACAGGGCCTCGCGTTCCTCGTCGGTGTTGTGGTACTCGGTGTGCAGGTAGGAGTGGGCCCGGCGGTCCAGGCTGCGGATTGCGCTGGCGACGAGACCCTTCCGGCTGAGCAGGGAGACCGCGACGGTGATCGTCAGGATGGTGAGGATCACGATCAGCGAGTCGATGTCACCGATGTCCCACACGTCGACGTGTTTCCCGCCGTTGATGAACGGCACGTTGTTCTCGTTGAGGGCGTGGAGGATCAGCTTGACGCCGATGAACCCGAGCACCGCGGTGAGCCCGTACTTGAGGTAGATCAGGCGGTCCAGGAGATCGTCGATCAGGAAATACAGCTGCCGCAACCCCATCATCGAGAACGCCGTCGCCGTGAACACCAGGTACACGTTGGTGGTGACGCCGTAGACGGCGGGAACGGAGTCCAGCGCGAACAACAGGTCGGTGCCGCCGATGGCGATCATCACCAGCAGCATCGGGGTGAGCACCCGTTTGCCGTTCTCCACGGTGGACAGCTTGTCCCCGTCGTAGTGGTCGGTGGTGTGCAGGTATTTCTTCGCCATCCGGATGATGAAGTTGTCGGCGTCCCCGGACTCGCCGTCGTCGGGGGCCAGCAGCCGGCCGGCCGTGATCATGAGGATCAGGCCGAAGATGTAGAACGTCCAGCTCCACGTCTCCAGCATCGCCTTGCCGAGGGCGATGAAGACCGACCGGGCCAGCAGCGCGAAGACGATGCCGAACAGCAGCACCTTCTGCTGGTCCTGGCGCGGCACAGCGAAAGAGCCCATGATCACCAGGAACACGAACAGGTTGTCGACGCTGAGGGCTTTCTCCAGCAGCCAGCCGTTGAAATACTGCGTGCCCATGTCGACGCCGCCGAATATGGTCACGGCGATACCGAAGAGGACAGCCAGGCCCACGTAGATGATCGACCAGAGAGTGGCTTCTTTGAGGGTGGGTGTGTGTGCCTTGCGGACGTGGAAGAAGAAGTCGAAGGCGAGCAGCCCCATGATGATTGCGATGGTCAGGACCCAGACCCAAAGGGGGACGGACAACCGGTTTCACTCCTTGATATAGATCGGGGAGGTGGTCGCGGGCCGATCCGTAAGTAGCGATCTGTACGACCTTCAACCCTATAAAGGGTACCTGTCTCCATGAGGGGCAACAATCATTGTCCAGAACCTCCCTGTCGTCTTTGACAGGGGCTCCCGGTAGTCTCAGGGCAAGGAAGCTGAGGAAGGGATCCGACGTGAGTACCAAGACCTTCTGGGCCGGGAGGCTCCGGGCTGTGCTGGCCGCCGTCATGGCCTCGGCGTTGCTGCTGGGAGGGTGCTCTCCCGG
>ERZ773070.2551-NODE-2551-length-10210-cov-21.295421_pt1 | contig 10210 bp, 10 predicted proteins | sample MGYA00580618_ERZ773070 | MGnify/ENA primary metagenome ERZ773070 (study PRJEB29015, sample SAMEA2738023) | human oral metagenome | biome: human oral; feature: human-associated habitat; material: dental | place: China | collected 2019 ...
GTTCGGCGACTACCTCAACGACGCCGAACTCCTGGCCGCTGCCCGTCGTACTCCGCGCGCCCGTAGCGGTCGCCGTGAGCGAAGCGGGTGGAGGCCAGCAGGCACCCGGCCCGCGCGGCGTCCCGGTACAGGTCCGCCTGGGCGCCGATGCAGGCCGCGTACCGGCTCGTGTGGACCATGACCGTCGGCGCCCCGAGGATCCCCTTCAGGCCTCTCATCATGGCCGCGACCTCCTGCGGCGCCGTCAGGTCCACCTGCCGCCCGAGGTAGTGGCGGGCCTCATCCTCGTTGAGCGAGTGGACGCTCACCAGCGACGGCATGACCTCCAGCACCACCGCCCGCATGGACTCGTCGTGGAACCCGGCGTCCTCGTAGACCACCGGCGCCCCCTGCGGCACGCCGCGGAGCATGCCGGCGAGCTCCGCGAGCCTGGCCCGCAGGTCGGCGGCCTTCTTCATCGTGTTGAGGCCCGAGATCAGGACCGCCGACGCCTGACGCAGGGCGGCGGGGAGCCCCCGGCTGAGCACCATGCGCTCGTTCGGCTCGTCATTGACCAGGATGACTCGGTTGGGGCGGCCCGCCACGACCGTCCCGTCGGCCAGCCGCACCGCCGCCCCGCGGGGGTACTGGACGATGACGTGCGGGTCCAGCGAGTCCTCCTCGGCGCTGCACAGGTAGGCGACCCCCTGGGGCAGACCGCGGCGCACCTCGTCGCTGATGGACACCAGGTGGACGGTGGAGGCGACGCCGAGACGGCTCATGGCCAGCGCGGCCCGCACGCCGGTCCCGCCCAGCGTCACCCGGTGGTGGAAGCGGGCATCGAATGCGAGCAGATGCGACTTGTCCTCCACGTAGCACTCGCAGCCGCGCCCCCGGCGCATCGACCGCAGGACCGCCAGCACGATGCCGCGTCCGCCGAGGACGGCCGAGGGCGGATCGTCCTCGACCTCAGCAAGACGGATCCCGTACCCGTCGACGAGCCGCTGGAACGCCGCAGCGTCCCACTCCAGCTCGTAGTCGACCGTCCCGCCGAGCCCGAGGACGATCCGTCCCGTCATGTCAGCCTCCGCTCAGAACAGGTCGGCCTTGCCCGCCGACTCGAACAGGTCGATCTTCTGGGCCGCGCACCGGCGCAGAGCCTCCTCGCAGGGGGGCTCGATCGCGTTCGGCTCCCTCAGGCGGGGGTCCTGAAGGACCTCGCGCATGCGCTGGAAGTAGGCCGCCTTGATGTCGGAGGAGATATTGATCTTGTTGATGCCGCCGCGAACGGCCCCGGCGATCTCCTTGTCGGAGTTGTTCGACCCGCCGTGCAGGACCAGGGGGATCCCCAGGCGCTCCTTGATCTGCGCCAGCAGGTCGAGCCTGAGGGCGGGCTTGATCTCAGAGGGGTAGAGCCCGTGGCGCGTCCCGATCGCGATGGCCAGGGAGTCCGCGCCGGTGGCCTCGATGAACCGCTCGGCGTCGTCGGGGTCCGTGTACAGGATCTCCTCCGAGCCCGTCTCCCCGTACTTGTCCGAGACCCCGATCGTGCCCAGCTCGGCCTCCACGGACACCCCGACGGCGTGGGCCGCCCGGACGACGCGCGAGGTCTCGGCAATGTTCTCCTCGAAGGGGGCGAAGGACTTGTCGATCATGACGGAGGTGAAACCGCTCTGGATCGCCAGCAGCACCTGCCCGTAGGTGGCGCCGTGATCCAGGTGGATGGCGGTGGGGACCGTGGACTTGCGGGCGATCAGCACCATGGACGCCAGCATCTCCGGGCGGATGTGGCTGAGCTCGTCGGGGTGGATCGCGATGATGTGCGGCGAGCGCTTCTCCTCGCAGGTGTCCACGACGGCGCGGAGCATCGAGTAGCTCGAGATATTGAACGCCGGGACCGCGAAGCGGTGCTCATGGGCGACGGCAAGGATATCGTTACCCGTGGTCAGCATATGGGTTGTGCCTTTCTTTAGGGGGCGCCAAGCTCAGTTCTTGACGGATCCAGCGGTCATACCACCGATGAAGTAGCGCTGGAAGAATACGAAGAGAAGAATGACCGGGATGGAGCCGAGGACGGACATCGCCATCATCTCGTTCCACTCATAGGAGTGCTGCCCCATGAGCAGCTGGATCCCGATCGGGACCGTGCGCATGCTGTTCGTCCTGGTGAGGGTCAGCGCGAACAGGTACTCGTTCCACGCGATCATGAAGGTGTAGATCCCCACGGAGACCACTCCGGGCACGGAGATCGGCACCAGGACCCTCCACAGGGCCCCGAACGAGGACGTCCCGTCGACCTTGGCGGCCTCGTCGAGCTCGCGCGGGAGCGTATTGAGGTAGCCGGTCAGCATAATGATCGCGTAGGGAAGGGTGAACACCATGTAGGTCAGGATGAGGCCCTGGTAGGTGTTGTACAGCCTGAGTCCGACCATCAGCCCGAAGAAGGGGATCAGCAGGGTGATGGGCGGAACGGCCTGCACAGAGATGACGACGACGTTGATCGTCCTCTTCCCCGGGAAGTCGAAGCGGCTGAAGGCGTAGGCCGCCAGAATGGCGACGACAAGCGTCAGCGCCGTCACCGACAGCGCCACGAGGTAGCTGTTGGCGAAGAACCGCATCTTGCCCGCGTCGTGGAAGATCGATGTGTACGCCGCGACCGAGGACCCCTCCTCGATGATCCTGGGAGGGCTGGAGAAGATCCTCGCATTCGGCTTGAAGGAGGACACGAGCATCCACAGCACCGGGAATGCGGCGAATCCTCCGCCCAGCAGCAGGCCTGCCCACACCCCGATCCGGTTCGCCAGCCGGCGTCGTCGCCTTGAGGTTCGTCGTGAGATCATTGTCAGTCCCCCGCCTTCTGGCTGCGCACGTAGAAGAACGCCAGGACCATGGACAGGACCAGGACGATCACCGCGCTCGCGGACGCGCCTGCGAAGTCGTACTCGGAGAAGGCGAGCTTGTAGGTGAATGTCGAGAGCATCTCGGTGGCGCTCAGCGGCCCGCCGCCGGTCGTCATCCAGATCAGCGCGAACTGCTGGGATGTCCAGATGAGGTCCAGCAGCGCCATGGAGATGATGATCGGCCTGAGCTGGGGGATGGTGATCGACCAGAACCGCCGCACGGGCCCGGCGCCGTCGACCTCCGCCGCCTCGTACAGGTCGCGCGGGATCCCCTGCAGGCCCGCCAGGATCGAGATCATGAAGAACGGGTACCCGGACCAGATGTTGATGGCGGTGACCACGGCCAGCGCCGACCCCGGGTCGGAGAGCCACTCGTGCTGGCTCGCCACCACCCCGACGCCGGACAGGACCGCGTTGACGATCCCGTTGGGGTTGAGCAGGAGCCGCCACAGGACCGCGACGATGGCGATCGTCAGGAGCCAGGGGAGCACGAACAGCGTGCGGAAGACCGCCCTGGTCGTGCGCGAGACCAGCTCGGAGTTCAGGAGCATGGCGAAGCCGAGGCCGATCAGCATGTGCGCCACCACGCTGAGGAGGACGAACCAGAACGTGTTCGACAGCGCCGTGCGGAACTTAGCGCTCGTGAGGATCTCGGCGTAGTTGCGCAGCCCGATGAAGTGGGACTCGCGGACGGTGATGACGCCGTCCATGAGGGAGTAGCCGATGACCATGACGATCGGCACGACCATGAGGACGACGAGCAGAAGGATCGTCGGGGACAGGTAGACGTAGGGCACCAGGGCGCGCCCAATGCGCTCGCGCCGCGGCAGGGCGCGGGGCGGGGCGCCGCAGCGCCGCGAGCGCCCCGAGGACCCCGGGCGCCCGGAGCCGTCGGGGCGCCCCGCCCCACGCCAGGGCTCAGAACTCCTCATCCCAGGCGCCCTGCGCGTTGGCCAGCATGGTGTCGACGTCGATCCCGCCGCTGAGGTAGGTCTGGAGCTGCTCGTCGAACTTGCGCATGAGGGTCTCCGAGACCGGCAGGCCGGTGAACTCGTTGGCGGGCGTGCCCGAGCTCCAGATGTCGAAGGCCTTCTTGAACATCTCGTCGTTGTTGACGAAGTCGGGCGTCGCCTTGCTGTTGCCGGGGAACGCCTTGGCGTCGTTGGCGAGCTCGGCGTTGACGTCGGCCCCCATGAGGAAGGCCACAAGCTTCCAGGCCGCCGAGGCGTGCTCGGTAGTCCCGGACACGCCGATCCCCCACGAGGCGTACGGCATGCCGCGCCGGCCGGTGTACCCGCTGCGGGCGGGGATCGCGGCGATGTCGAACGCCAGGTCGGGGCTGCCCTCGCGGATGGTGTTGACGTGCGCCAGGGAGTCGATCATCAGGCCGGTGCGCGCGTTCGTGAAGTCCTCGACCTTGTCCTGCTCCTTCATGGTGAAGGCGCCCGGCGAGACGACGCCGTCGTCCCACAGCTTCTTAATGAACTCCGCGGCGCTCCTGACGTCGGCGTTGCCCTTCAGGTTCGGCTTGCCGTCGCCGGTCAGCATCGACCCGCCCGACGCCCAGACCCATGACATGACGTCGTTCTGGATCCCGTTGGGCGCCTCCAGGGACAGGGGCAGGGCCCACCCGGACACCTCTCCCCCGGTGACGGCCTTGGCGGCCGCGGCGAACTCCTCGCGGGTGGAGGGGATCTGGGTCACGCCGGCCTTCGTCAGCAGGGCGGTGTTGGCGAACAGCGGGTACACGAAGTTCACCACCGGGATCATGTAGGTCGCGCCCTGGTACTGGATCTGGCTGGCCAGCTCGGAGTCGTCGTAGCCCTCCTGCCCCATCAGGGCGGTCAGGTCGGCGATGGCCCCCTGCTTGGCGAAGTCGTTGACCCAGGCGCCGTCGATGCCGACGACGTCGGGCATGGTGCCCGCGGCCGCTCCCGCCACGAGCTGCTCCTTGGTCGAGGCGTAGGGCCCCGACAGCAGCTCGACCTTGATACCGGGGTTCTGCTCCTCGAACTTGTCCATCAGGGCGCGGAAGGTGCCGTCGGGGAGCTCGGGCTCCCACCACTGCGCGAACTCGAGGGTGACCTCCCCATCCGCACCGCCCCCGGAGCCGCCGCAGCCCGCGAGCCCCATCGCCGCCATGGCGGTCATGGCAGCAGCGAGCTGCCCAAATTCACGTCGACGCATCGTTCACTCCATCATCGTTGATCCGAGTCGCGGCATTGTGCGCTTCTTTGCCTAAACCTGCCGCTTACAACGATGATAACGCGACTTCTTGCGGCTGTCGACCGCGTTTCCGGCAACATGCGCGCAACGATATGCAGATACACGCATGTGTCGGCTAGGCTGGCCCCATGAGCGATGCATCCCGTCTGCCGGCAGGCCGCAAGACCGACGTCGCCAAGTACGTCGTCGCGCGCGGGCAGGTCACGGTCACAGCGCTCGCCGAGCACTTCGCCGTCTCCGCCGACACCATCCGCCGTGACCTGGACCAGCTCGACTCCGAGGGGGTCATCATCCGCACCCACGGGGGCGCCATGTCGAACTCGGCGATCCCCTGGCATGACACGGGGCTGGACGACCGCTCACGGCTCCAGCCCGACCAGAAGGAGCAGATCGGCCTCATGGCCGCCCGGCTCGTCGAGGACGGGAGCGTGCTCTTCATCAACGGCGGGACGACGACGCTCGCCCTCGTGCGGCACCTGAGCAGCCGGCGCGAGCTCATCGTCGTGACCAACTCGCTGCGCATCCCCGCGGAGATCAGCGCCGAGGCCTGCCGCGACCTGTACGTGATCGGCGGACACGTCCGGCTGTCCGGTCAGGTGACGGTCGGTCCCGTCGTCTTCGCCAGCTCCGTGTCCGGGGTGGCCACGGACATCCGCGTCGATCTCGCGCTCCTGGGGGTCGGTGCCGTCGACGCCGGAGGCATCTCGACGACCAACCTGGACGAGGCGGCCATGCTCGCGCAGATGGCATCCCGCGCCAGAAGGGTCGCGATCCTCGCCGACTCCACCAAGCTCGACCGCCGCCTGTTCGCCACGATCGGGACCCTCGAGATCGCCGACTACCTCATCACCAGCACGGCTCCCACGGGCGCGCTGGCCAAGGCCCTCGCGGAGAGCTCCGTCGAGGTGCTGACACCCGACGTCGCGCATCACGACAGGCACCAGGACAAGCACCGAGTCAAGGAGGACTCATGACCAGTACCGCGACCCGCCGGTTCTTCGACGAGGAGGCCCGCCGGCTCCTGCGCTTCGGAGGGCGCTCACGGGTGCCGGGAGGCTTCGGCTGGCTGGCCGACGACGGCGCCGTCGACGCCTCCCGCGGGATCCACCTGTGGATCACCGGGCGGATGACCCACTGCTTCGCACTGGGGCACCTTCTCGGGGACCCTGCGACCCCCGAGGCCCCCGAGGCCCCCGAGGACACAGACGGGTTCGGCCTCGCGGAGCACGGCGTCGTCGCCCTGCTCGACGGGCCGCTGCACGACCGGACGGCCGGGGCGTGGAGATCGCAGGCCACGCACGAGGGCGCCCCCGTGGCGGGACGGCTCGTCTCCTACGACCACAGCTTCGTCATCCTGGCCGCCGCGTCCGCGCTCCTGGCCCGGGTGCCGCGGGCCGACGAGCTGCTGGAGGCCGCGCTGGAGACCTTCGAGCGCCTGTGGTGGGACGACGACGCCGGGATGGTCGTCGACTCCCGTGCGCCCGAGACGCTGGCCGTGGACCCCTACCGGGGCGCGAACGCGAACATGCACACGGTGGAGGCGCTCCTGGGGGCGTACTCGGCCACCGGTGACGCGCTCCACCTCGAGCGCGCGCTGCGCATCACATCGCGCATCTCCGCACAGTTCGCGGCGCACGAGTTCCGCCTGCCGGAGCACTACGACGAGTCGTGGACGGCGCTGCTGGACTACAACCGGGACGTCCCGGCCGACGCCTTCCGCCCGTTCGGCTCCACGATCGGTCACTGGCTGGAGTGGTCGCGCCTGATGGTCGAGGTGCGCACCGCCTGCGCCGCCCGGGGCCTGGCCTACCCCGACAGGCTGGACGTCATCCCCCAGCACATGTACCGCAAGGCGCTGCTGGAGGGATGGGGGCCGGACGGACGCCCCGGATTCGTCTACACGGTCGACTTCGACGGCCGCCCGGTGGTGGCGCAGCGCATGTACTGGGTCCTGTGCGAGGCGATCGGCGCAGCCGAGACGCTCCGGGAGAGCACGGGGGACGCCTCCTACGACCTCGACGTCGACGCGTTCGCGTCCTGGGCGCGCACCTACCTCATCGAGCGTCCGGGCCAGTGGCGCGAGGAGCTCGACGCGGACAACCGCCCCGCCAGCGGGACCTGGGCCGGCAAGCCCGATATCTACCACGCCCTGCAGGCCATGGTGATCGGGAGGCTCCCGGTCGCGCCGTCGTTCGCGGAGGGCATCGCGCGCCGCACAGGCCGGGCGCGCCCCCCTTTCGCCGAGATCGGTTCACTTCCGGCTCGAGATCGGTCGTAAACCGCGCCGAGATCGGTCGAAAACCGCACCGAGATCGGTCCGGAGCGCCCGTCGGGCGCCGGCGCCCCCGGGAAAGTGAGGCTCCTGCGCACTTTTAGCACCTGACCGCGCTCCGCACTTGTTGCGGAACCGCGGAATCGCGCCAATCCGCACCGTGTCCGAAACCGCCGACCACTTTAAAAGTGCGTGGGAGCCACCTTTTTGCCGCACAGCCCCGCTCGGCTCCGGGACAGTCATCCGGGCGACTGGCCCAGGGAGTGGCCACCCGCTGCTATCCGGCTCGGGCGCCTTACCCCGATCGGCCCCGGATCAATCATCTAGACGATCGATCCGGGGCCGATCGCGCTGCGCGGTGGAAAAAGTCGGCCGGTCCCCTGGAGGTCCCGGAGAGCCGATAACCTTCCGACGGCGGGCGCCCGCTGAGTCCCCCGAATCGATCTCGACGCGGAACCGGACCGATCTCGACGAAAGGGGGGCCGGCTGTGGCGGCGCGGCGCCCGCACGCCCCACCTCGCGCCTCCGCCGAAGTCGATCGTTCAGCAGCGCGTCGCGGCCCCACCAGCCCCACCGGTTCACAGCCGACACTCAGCGCCGCTCCTCCCACTGGACAGGCTGCTTCGCTGTCATAGTGGAACGGCGGGGCGCCCGCTCCGCTCGATCACTACTGGAAGGCTCTCATGTCCGCGTCACTGACACGCAGCGCCCGCATCCGTTCCGCCGTCGAGGGGATCAGCGCCCTCCAGGTGCTCGTCCTCATCGGCACGACCCTGCTCGTCCTGTTCGGGGTCCTGCTCGGCGGACGCAACTACGTCTCCGCCGTCGACACCAACAAGCTGGTCTCGCAGCCGGCGAACGTCGTCGTCGCAAGCAACGCAACCGAGCCGCGCGAGCCCGCCGCGAGCTCCCGCCAGGACTGAGGCTGCGGGTCCAGGGCCCGCAGCCTCGGGCGCAGGTACCGCCCGCCGGACCCCCACGGGTCCGCGGGCTGTTTCGTCTACAGCCCAGACATGTCAGACTCGGCCCATGAATGCAACGACGCTTTCACTCGCCGCACCGTCCCTCCGTCACCCCTCCGCCGCCGACTCGCAGGTCCCGTGGCGGGAGCCGCAGCACGTCGTCGTCGAGACCTGCGTGGAGGACGTCGAGGGCGTCCGGGTCTCCGCGCGCGCGGGCGCCGACCGCGCCGAGTTGTGCGACAACCTCGCCGCCGGTGGGACGACGCCGTCGATCGGCGCGGTCGAGGCCGCCATCTTCGTCGCCGCCGAGGAGATCGAGCGCCGTCGAGCGGTGGCGGGCGCCCACTGGGCGTCTGGGCCGGCGTCGACTCCCCTGGGCCTGCGCATCATGATCCGCCCGCGCGGCGGCTCCTTCGTCTTCGACGCCGACGAGGCCCGCGCAATGATGGCCGACGTGCGCCGAATCGCCGCGCTGTCGCTGCAGATGAGCGAGTTCACGCGCCCCCAGCGGGTCGGCGGGGCCGGGCCGGCGCTGCCCCCGGCGGTCGACCTCGGCTTCGTCGTGGGCGCGCTGACCGAGGAGCACACGATCGACCGCGGGCTGCTGCGCCTGCTGGTCGACCTCGCCGAGGGCGCGCCGGTGACCTTCAGCAAGGCCATCGACGTCACGCGAGACCCGATCGAGGCCTACGGGGACCTGGGCGGGCTCGGGGTCGGCTACGTGCTGACCTCCGGCGGTGCGGCTACCGCCGTCGAGGGCGCGGAGGTCCTGCGCGGCATGGTCGCCGCGGGCCGCGCGGGCGGCGGCCCCCGCGTGGTCGCGGCCGGCTCGGTGCGGCCGGAGTCCGTGGCCCAGGTGGTGGAGGCCGGCGGAGTGCGCGAGGTCCACATGCGCTGTTCCGTACCCGGAGCGACGTGGCAGGAGCCGCAGCGCACCGAGGAGGCGCAGGTGCGGCGCGCCGTCGAAGCAGCCCGGGCCCTGCCTCTGCCCTGACGTTTCGCCACTTCGCGCCTCCCCGCACCCCTTCGTCCACCGCCTCGCCCTTCTCTGTCGCGAGATCGGTCCAGTTCCGCCGCGACATCGGTCGCATGAGCTCATATCAGTATCAGGAGCGGAAATCAGCACCGCGAACTCGGGCCAGGACGCAGGAGCCGGCCGGGGGAGGCCGCTGCTCCTTGCTACCGCCTATTCGCGCCCCGTACAGGAAAGACCAAACAGGCGTCGCAAGCGGCCTCGGGCTGCCCGGACAGCCAGGAATGCGCTGCGCCGTCGGACATTGCACACTCAGATACGACCCTCGCCGAGCGGAAGCCCAGAATCATGCGGAAATGCTCTACGGACAAGGGGCACAGCGCCGCTCCCATGTGCATAGCACCCCTCCCGCGCACATGGGAGCCCGCCAATCAATCTTGCCGATCCGAAGAAACCCCAGGATTTCAACGAAAAATGATCCCGTCTCGCGAGAGCGCCCGTCTCCCATGTGCAGCCCCTCCCGCGCCCGCCCCAAGCGCAGGCACGGCACCTGGAGAAGCCACAGGAGCGACGGCCGCGGTATCGAAAGAGCGGACGCAGGGGCGGTCTCAGCCGGCGCCCCAGCGAATCGAGCGGCACAGGGCCGGCGAGCGGAGAGTCGGCCGGGGTCGTCTCCCGACATGAACGGCGGCCTGTCATTCGCTTTCGACTGACCCGGCCCCGAGCCGGAACCCGGCCGAACTCGACGCGGGTCTCGGCCGATCTCGCGGCGGGCCTCAGCCGATCTCGCGGACGGCGCGGGCCGCCGCGACCAGGTGGCGCAGGCTCGCCTCGGTCTCGGCGTAGGCGCGCGTCTTGAGCCCGCAGTCCGGGTTGGCCCACAGCCTCTCAACCCCCA
>ERZ773070.2555-NODE-2555-length-10200-cov-12.040808_pt1 | contig 10200 bp, 9 predicted proteins | sample MGYA00580618_ERZ773070 | MGnify/ENA primary metagenome ERZ773070 (study PRJEB29015, sample SAMEA2738023) | human oral metagenome | biome: human oral; feature: human-associated habitat; material: dental | place: China | collected 2019 ...
GTTCTTTGACCGGCTCCAAGCCTTTGAGGACGGTGATGCTGGATTCGCTGTATTGGTTGTTTTTAGTCATAGGAATAATGTAAAGGCCGTCTGAAAGGATGAAAAACAACGCTTTCAGACGGCCTGAAAGCGTTTGGGTTATAGGTTTTCTATTGGATTGCGACGGATAAAGTCTTCATAGCTTTCTATGCCGCGCAAGAAACGGGAGAGTTCGGTCAATGCGTCCAAATACACGCCGCGCTTGAAGTCGATGACTTCGTCAACCGGCGCCCAGTATTGGTGCCAGCGCCAGCCGTCAAATTCAGGATGATGGCAGGCGCGGAGGTTGACGTCGCTGTCGCGGCCGACCAAACGCAAAAGATACCAAATCTGTTTTTGTCCGCGATACGAACCGCGCCATTCGCGGCGCACCCAATGACTGGGAACGTCATAACGCAACCAGTCGCGCGTACGGCCAACGATTTTGATGTGTTGCGGCAACAGGCCGACTTCTTCGTACAATTCGCGGTACATGGCGGTCTCAGGACTTTCGCCCGGCTTGATGCCGCCTTGCGGAAACTGCCATGAATGTTCGCGTACGCGTTTGCCCCAAAAGACTTCGTTACGCTCGTTAATCAGGATAATACCGACATTGGGGCGATAGCCTTCTCTGTCTAACACGGTGTCGCCCTTCATTAAATTCAATCGTGCAATTTTCCCACAAATTGGGCGGTTTTGACAAATCTTGAGGCCGTCTGAATAAGCCCACAGTTTTTTCCAGACGGCATGAAACCGTTTCTGAAAAAATGTTGTTTATGAATAAAACCATAGCTTCAGGCCGTCTGAAAAATGAAATTTTTTTCTGCTTTAAGGTCTTGCATTCAAAAGCTTTTTGCCGTTTAATGCAAACCTTGCTGAATCAAGGGCAAAGGACACATGCCGGCCGCCCCCACAGTTTCCCTTTTGTAAGTGGCATCTGCCACCGCTGCAATATTTTTACCCCCCGAACAAAAGGTCTGAAACCATGAAAAAATCTTTGATGGCGGCGGCAATCGTGAGCCTCGTCTTGACTGCGTGTAGCGGTGGAAAAGAAACCGCCGCAGAATCTTCCGCATCTCAAACTCAAACTTCTTCCTCTCAAACGGATAAACTCAATATCTACAACTGGTCGGATTATGTCGATCCGGCCACGCTGTCTGCGTTTGAAAAAAATACGCATATCAACGTCCGCTACGATTACTACGACAGCAACGAAGCACTGGAAGCCAAGCTGCTGACCGGCAAGTCGGGTTATGACCTGGTTGCACCTTCTATTGCCAATGTCGGCCGTCAGATTAAAGCCGGCGCGTATCAAAAAATCGACAAATCGCAAATTCCCGATTACGCCAATATCGATCCCGATTTGTTGAAAATGATGGAAACCGTCGATCCGGGCAACGAATATGCCGTCCCTTATTTCTGGGGTATCAATACGCTGGCGATTAACAAACAGCAGGTTCAAAAGGCTTTAGGTACGGATAAGCTGCCTGAAAACGAATGGGATTTGGTGTTTAACCCTGAATACACCCAAAAACTGAAATCCTGCGGCATCAGCTATTTCGACAGCGCCATCGAGCAGATTCCTTTGGCTTTGCATTATTTGGGCAAAGACCCGAACAGCGAAAACCCTGACGACATCAAAGCAGCTGTCGATATGATGAAAAAAGTGCGTCCCGACATCAAACGCTTTACCTCGTCCGGCTATATCGACGATATGGCGGCCGGTAATCTTTGCGTATCGGTAGGCTATGGCGGCGACCTCAATATTGCCAAAACCCGTGCCAAAGAAGCCGGAAACGGCGTCGAAGTCGAAGTATTGGCGCCGAAAAGCGGCGTCGGTATTTGGGTGGATTCGCTGATGATTCCGCGTGATGCGCAAAATGTGGCCAATGCACACAAATACATCAATCACACGCTCAATCCGGAAACAGCGGCCAAAAACGGCAACTATGTGACTTATGCTCCGGCCAGCCGTCCTGCGCGTGATTTGATGGATGAAAAATACACCTCTGACGAATCGATTTTCCCAAGTAAAGAATTGATGGAAAAAAGCTTCATTGTCTCCCCTAAGTCAACCGATGCGAGCAAACTCAGCGTTCGCCTGTGGCAGGCTTTGAAAGCAGGGCGATAATCAAAATTGAAATTTGAATACTCAGGCCGTCTGAAACAGTTTTTCAGACGGCCTGAGTGTTATAATTGTCAACACTTTTCAAATATCCTATAAGGAGAAACAGCGTTATGAACAATTCAGTCATCACCGTCATCGGTAAAGACCGTGTGGGCATTGTGTACGACGTTTCCAAAATTTTAGCGGAAAACCAAATCAATATTCTCAACATCAGCCAACAGCTGATGGACGATTTTTTTACCATGATTATTTTGGTGGACACTTCAAAATGCACCAAATCGCGTCAAGAGGTTTTGGATTTGTTTGCGGAAGAGAGTAAAAAACTCGCGCTTGATATCCGTATGCAAAACGAAGAAATTTTCCAAGCCATGCACCGTATTTAAGTCGGAGGGAGAGCCATGAGTATTCAATCCGGCGAGATTTTAGAAACCGTCAAAATGGTGGCCGACCAGAATTTTGACGTGCGCACCATTACCATCGGCATTGATCTGCACGACTGCATCAGCAGCGATATCAATGTGTTGAACCAAAATATTTACAATAAAATCACCACAGTCGGCAAAGACTTGGTGGCGACGGCAAAATATCTGTCTGCCAAATACGGCGTGCCGATTGTGAATCAGCGTATTTCCGTTACGCCGATTGCCCAAATCGCCGCGGCCACCCATGCCGATTCTTACGTCAGCGTGGCGCAAACCTTGGACAAGGCAGCCAAAGCCATCGGCGTGTCTTTTATCGGCGGCTTTTCTGCGCTGGTGCAAAAAGGCATGTCGCCTTCGGATGAGGTGCTGATCCGTTCCATTCCCGAAGCGATGAAAACCACCGATATCGTGTGCAGCTCCATCAATATCGGCAGCACGCGCGCCGGTATTAATATGGATGCGGTCAAGCTGGCAGGCGAAACCATCAAACGTACGGCTGAAATCACGCCCGAAGGTTTCGGCTGCGCCAAAATTGTCGTGTTCTGTAATGCAGTAGAAGACAATCCGTTTATGGCGGGTGCGTTTCATGGTTCGGGCGAGGCGGATGCCGTTATCAATGTCGGCGTATCCGGCCCGGGTGTCGTAAAAGCCGCATTGGAAAATTCAGATGCAACGACATTGACCGAAGTTGCGGAAGTAGTGAAGAAAACTGCTTTCAAAATTACCCGTGTGGGCGAACTTATCGGCCGCGAAGCCTCAAAAATGTTGAATATCCCATTCGGTATTCTCGACTTGTCATTGGCACCAACTCCTGCCGTCGGCGACTCGGTGGCGCGCATTCTTGAAGAAATGGGCTTGAGCGTATGTGGTACGCACGGCACGACGGCAGCTTTGGCATTGCTGAATGATGCTGTGAAAAAAGGCGGCATGATGGCTTCCAGCGCGGTCGGCGGTTTGAGCGGCGCGTTTATTCCTGTTTCAGAAGACGAGGGCATGATTGCGGCTGCCGAAGCCGGTGTGCTGACGTTGGACAAACTCGAAGCCATGACCGCCGTCTGCTCCGTTGGTTTGGACATGATTGCCGTCCCCGGCGATACGCCTGCTCATACCCTTTCCGGCATCATCGCCGACGAAGCCGCCATCGGTATGATCAACAGCAAAACCACCGCCGTGCGCATTATTCCGGTAACCGGCAAAACTGTTGGCGACAGCGTCGAGTTTGGCGGTCTGTTGGGCTACGCGCCTGTAATGCCGGTTAAAGAAGGTTCGTGCGAAGTGTTCGTCAACCGCGGCGGCAGAATCCCAGCTCCTGTTCAGTCAATGAAAAACTGATTGGATTGATGAATAAAAAAAGCCGTCTGAAATTGATTTTCAGACGGCCTTTTATATTTGCAGGCTGATTATTTAAACATATTTTTAATAATGCCCATTACGCTGCGGGAAATGGCGTTGGTGACTTGGCGGTTGATTTGGCTGCCGATGGCGTCGGCAACGTTGTAGCCCAAACCTTGGCCGGATTTTTTACGTCCGCCGCTCAAGCCGCCGATTAGTCCGCCGAGGATGCCGGGATCGGCATTGGCAGCCTCTTTTTCAGCGGCTTTTTGCGCTTTTTCCTGCTCTTTGGCGGCATTTGCGGCTTCTTTTTCTGTAGCTGCTTGGCTGTCTGCTTCGGCCAATGCTTCAAAAGCGGAATAGTTGTCCACCATGTCTTTATAGGTTGGATACAAATCGTCGTTTTGGAACAAACGGTTGCGCTCTTCTGCGGCAAGCGGGGTCAGGGCGGATTGCGGCGGCAGAATGAGGGCGCGTTCTACCGGCTCAGGCATACCTTTTTCGTCGAGGAAGGAAACGAGTGCTTCGCCGACACCCAGCTCGGCAATCGCTTCGGCAACTTTGATATTCGGGTTGCTGCGGAAGGTTTCGGCAGCGGCTTTAACTGCTTTTTGGTCGCGCGGTGTGAAGGCGCGCAGTGCATGTTGTACGCGGTTACCCAGTTGGCCGAGGATGGTATCGGGCAAGTCGAGCGGGTTTTGGGTGACGAAATATACGCCCACGCCTTTGGAACGGATCAGGCGCACGACTTGTTCAATTTGTTCGACCAGCGCATTGGCGGCATTGTCGAACATCAAATGCGCTTCGTCGAAGAACATCACGAATTTTGGTTTGTCCAAATCGCCGACTTCGGGCAGGGTTTCAAACAATTCTGCCAGCATCCACAGCAAAAACGCGCTGTACATACGCGGCGAGCGCATCAGTTTTTCGGAATTAAGGATGTTGATGATGCCTTTGCCGTTGTCGGTTTGCATCCAGTCTTGCAGGTTGAGGGAAGGTTCGCCGAAGAATTTTTCTGCGCCTTCGTTTTCCAAAGTCAGCAGTTGGCGTTGAATCGCGCCGATACTGGCGGCAGAAACGTTGCCGTATTGCGTGCGGTATTCCGAAGCGTGGTCGGAAACGTGTTTCAACATGCTGCGCAGGTCTTTCAAGTCCAGAATGTGCCAGCCTCTGTCGTCGGCAACTTTGAACACGAGGTTGAGCAGGCCTTCCTGCGTGTCGTTCAGATTCATCAGGCGTGCCAAAAGCATAGGGCCCATTTCTGAAACGGTGACGCGTACGGGAATACCGGTTTCGCCGTAAACATCCCAAAAGCGCACGGGGAAATTTTGCAGCCATTGCTCGCCCAAATCAAACTCGGCGATGCGTTCGCCCACTTTGCCGCTGTTGGCACCGGCTTGCGCGATGCCCGACAAATCGCCTTTGACATCGACCAAGAATACAGGGACGCCTTCGCTGCTGAAGGCTTCAGCCATGCGGCGCAGGGTAACGGTTTTACCCGTACCGGTCGCACCGGCGATCAAGCCGTGGCGGTTGGCCATTTTGCCTTGGATTTCGAGCGTTTTCCCGTCGGCACGCGCAATTTGAAATGTAGTCATGATTATTCCTTAGAATCCGTGATGTGAAACAATTTGTTGTCTTAAAAAACAAGCATTTTAACGTTTGCGGCGAGGGGATTCAACCAAGCAAAGTTTCAGACGGCCTTAAGTTTTGCAAAGGTTTTTTTGCAGTGATTGGACAAGGTTGAAATCTGCTATAATTCCATCCAATCCGCAACCGTCTGACAAGGCGGTTGTTTTCTTTGTTTTTTGAATATTTTTTACGAAAGCGAAAGTCGGAATGACTGCACAACAAGCCCCTTTGGGCGAAAAAACCATGGCCGTGCTGATGGCGATGTTGGTCGCGCTGATGCCGTTTTCTGTCGATGCCTATCTGCCTGCGATTCCCGAAATGGCGAAGTCGTTGGGCTCGGACATCCACCGCATTGAGCAAAGCCTGAGCTTTTTTATGTTTGGCGTGGCGTTTGGTCAGGTGGTCGGCGGTTCGATTTCGGATATTAAAGGCCGCAAACCTGTCGCCTTGGTGGGCTTGAGCATTTACTTTGCCGCCGTTATCGGTTTGACGATGGTGAATAATGTCGAGCAGCTGCTGAACTTGCGTGCCGTGCAGGCGTTTGGCGCGGGGATGACCGTGGTGATTTCCGGCGCGATGGTGCGCGATTATTATTCCGGACGCAAAGCCGCGCAGATGTTTGCCTTAATCGGCATTATTCTGATGATTGTGCCGCTGATGGCGCCGATGATTGGTGCTGGCTTGCAGAATTTGGGCGGCTGGCGCATGATTTTCGGCTTTCTGGCCTGCTATTCGCTGCTGCTTTGGGGTTTGATGTGGTATTTCCTGCCCAAGCCGCACCAAAAAGGCAAAATCAGCATGGACGTGTTCGGCGTGGTGGCAGGCAGGTTTAAACGTGTTTTGAGAACGCGCGCCGCAATGGGCTATCTGTTTTTCCAAGCTTTCAGTTTCGGTTCGATGTTTGCCTTTTTGACCGAATCGTCGTTTGTGTACCAACACCTGTATCATGTTTCACCAAACCAATATGCTTGGATATTTGCGCTCAATATCATTACCATGATGTCGTTTAACCGCGTTACCGCATGGCGTTTGAAAACCGGTACGCATCCGCAAAATATCCTCAAATGGGGCATTATCGTCCAATTTTCCGCCAATCTGCTGATGACGGTTTTGGTGTTGTCGCTGTCTTTGCCACCTTTGTGGGCTTTGGTACCCTGTGTGATGTTTTCAGTCGGTACGCAAGGCTTGGTCGGTGCGAACACTCAGGCCTGTTTTATGAGCTATTTCAGCGCAGAGGGCGGCAGTGCAAATGCCGTTTTAGGCGTGTTCCAATCCCTTATCGGCGCATCGGTCGGCATGGCAACAACTTGGCTGCATAATGGTTCCGCCTTGGTGATGGCCGGTATGATGTTGAGTTCGACCGTGTGCGGTATCGTACTGTTGTGGATTTGCTCGCATCAGGCTTGGATGGAAAACGATAAAAAAGAATATGTTTAACCTTCGGGCCGTCTGAAAAACGGTTTCAGACGGCCTCAACACTATATTGAAGAAATTAACCATGAGTACCAGCAAACAACGCCCCATCGGCGTATTCGATTCCGGCGTCGGCGGCTTGACCAACGTCCGCGCCCTGATGGAACGCCTGCCGATGGAAAACATCATCTATTTCGGCGATACCGCACGCGTTCCCTACGGCACCAAATCCCGCGCCACCATCGAAACCTTCGCCATGCAGATTGTCGATTTCCTGCTGGAAAACGATGTCAAAGCACTGGTTATCGCGTGCAACACCATCGCCGCCGTTGCCGGACAGAGAATCCGCCAAAAAGCAGGCAATATGCCCGTATTGGACGTCATCTCCGCCGGTGCGGAAGCCGCTTTGCAAACCACCAAAAACAACCGAATCGGCATTATCGCGACCAATACCACCGTCAACAGCAATGCCTACGCGCGCGCCATCCATTCAAAAAACAACGACACGCTGGTACGCACACAAGCCGCGCCCCTGCTTGTGCCATTGGTAGAAGAGGGCTGGCTCGATCACGAAGTCACCCGCCTGACCGTGCGCGAATACCTGAAGCCGCTCTTGGCCGACGACATCGATACGCTGGTGTTGGGTTGTACCCACTTCCCACTGCTCAAACCGCTTATCGGCCGCGAAGCACAAAACGTCACCTTGGTCGATTCCGCCATTACCACCGCCGAAGCCACCGCCAAAGCCTTAGCGCAAGCAGGTTTGCTGAATACAGAAAACGACAACCCGGATTACCGCTTCTACGTCAGCGACATCCCACTGCGTTTCCGCACCATCGGCGAACGCTTCTTAGGTAGAAGTATGGAGCAGATTGAGATGGTAACGTTGGGTTGATTGGAAATATTAAAGGCCGTCTGAAAGGTAAAAACAAGGTTAAAGCCGGCGAAATTCACAATGAAGAAGACGCGATTAAAGAAATCTCCAAACTCGAAAATGCCATGCAGCAGGCGGCTAGGGATTTGCAGTTTGAAGAGGCGGCTGTAATTCGTGATAGAATTCGAAGTATTAAAGAGAGTCTACTTTTCAAATAAATGAGGATTTCATATGTCTGATGGGTATAATTACCATAGGGATCAGCACATGCTGAATAAGCTTTCAGAAGCTGTACATTCTTGCAAACAATTTCACGAGAATTTCTTATCGAAAATTTTCAAAGGTGTACATTATACTGAAAATATTTCATTATCTTTGTCGTTATGGGATTACAATGGTGAAGAATTTTTACCATTAGATGAGGATCTTTGCCACTTTACAACAGAAACTTACCCTTACTATCACATTGATTACATTAAAATAGAAGAAAGCTATTTTAATAGTAAATTTAATTCTTATAATATTGATTTTAAGGAAATTTGCATCTTACTCAAACATTATCTAGATGACTACTACGATTTTGAAATAATGTCAGATTATATTATTTTACAGATTAAAAATTTCGGAGCGGAATATGATAATAATGAGTCAGATTATTTATGTGATTACTGTGGTGGGACTGGTTATATAAATGGGGATCAATGTTCAGAATGTTACGGTTACATATACCATGATAACAACGTTTATCAAGGATTTTTTACTTCTTTTGATGAAGATGAAGATTATGCTTTTGAAGCAGTTCTCGAAGAGGAATATCTATCTCAAGACTCTTCTCAAGAGGCTACAGATGAAAGAATAAATGAATCTAGCGTAAATTTGAATGCCACTTGCAATAAAGAAATAGAACAGCAAGGAAGAAAAGGAGAGAATGCTTTAAATGATTGGTTCAAACAATACAATCTACCTTATGTTTATCTTAATCAGGATAAGACAACTTTCGCCTCTCTTTTTTATGGAAGTATCAAACGACCAGACTTTCTATTATTGTTCGATTCATTAGGTTTAATTGCCGTTGATGTAAAACACTTAAGTAGAAAAGAATTTCAAGGTAATCATTTTTTTAATTTAACATACGAAGGTGAAATCCAAAAAGCTATTGCATTTGAAAGAATTTTTAGAATTCCTGTATGGTACGCAATTAAGGAAAATAATTCCGATAATAAAGAATGGTTTTGGATTAGTTGTTTGAAAGCATTTGAAGTGGGTGCAATACGAAGTAATAAAGAAAAAGGTTGTGGTTCTTTTGTTGCTATTAATGTCAATGAATTTAAAAAAATTAGAGAAGGAAAAGACTTAGCTAAATTATACTTAGAAAGAATGCCCTGTTATAAACGTATAAGCAGTATTAAAACCGATGTGTAGTGCATGTGCGGTACGCACGTACGCGTTTTTGCCGTTCAAACCATTGTTTCAAACTTTCAGCAAGCGTAGGTTGGGTCAAGACCCAATAAAACTGTTAAATTTCACAAAATGTTGGGTTTGCAACTCAACCTACATTTTACTCAAGTGTCACATAATAAAAAGGTCGTCTGAAAACCGTGAATCCGTTTTCAGACGACCTTTGTTTCATTTCAGGCAACGAATATAATAACGCATAGCAAGCGCAGATTAAATATTTTATTTAACACAGCAACTTTGGAGATAATAAATGAATATTGAATATTTATTGGATATTTTAAAAAATAGGGGATATATCAGCATTCAAGATGATAGAAACTTACATGGAAGAGCATCTAGCGATCATTTATTGAGTGAGTTACGGAAGAATGATAAATCAGGCATGAAATTAGAAAAATATGGTATGTATCGTTCAACAGAATTAGTAGACATTTATTGGATTCAAAATGATACCCATGAAGATATTCACGATGGTGTGTTAGATATGAAAAATATTATGGAAGATATTTATTTGGAAGAACTCCACAAATTACAACAAGACATGTAGCAAGCCCGTAGCCTACATCCCCTTCAACCGCGTGCGTGGCTACACCCCCCACCTACAGGCGGCACAAACTTTAAAACCGAGGTGTAGGGTGTGTGCGGTACGCACGCACGCGTTTTTTGGCGTTCAAACCATTGTTTCAAACGTTCAGACAACCTCAAACGTTGTCTAGAAACTTTTAGAATAAAGGCCGTCTGAAATTCAATTTTCAGACGGCCTTATTGTTTATGTTGCTTTAAAATCTAACAGTCAAACTCGGCGATCACCGGAGCATGGTCGCTGGGGCGTTCTTGGGCGCGGGTTTCTAGGTCGACGGTGACGTCTGTAAGGGTGGCGGCGAGTTCGGGGCTGCTGAGGATGTGGTCGATGCGCAGGCCGA
>ERZ773070.2556-NODE-2556-length-10192-cov-11.171550_pt1 | contig 10192 bp, 13 predicted proteins | sample MGYA00580618_ERZ773070 | MGnify/ENA primary metagenome ERZ773070 (study PRJEB29015, sample SAMEA2738023) | human oral metagenome | biome: human oral; feature: human-associated habitat; material: dental | place: China | collected 2019 ...
CGAGCCGGCCCGTCGGGGCCGGCCCCGCCCCGTCCGCCCCCGATCTCATCCTCGAGGTGCCCTCGCCGTCTCCCGCCCCGACGCCGGCCCCGCGGGCCGAGGACGCCGAGGACTGGGTGCACGACGGGCGCACCGTCTCCCCCGCCCAGCTGCGCGCCATGCGCGAGGCGGCCGGCGCGCTCCCCGGCAGCGCCCCCGCCGACGGGGCCGACACCGTCCTGGCCGTCCTGTGCGACCAGGGCCACCCCAACGCCGTCCACGCGGTCTCCTGCCGCCGCTGCGGCGGACGGCTCCAGACGGACTCACTGCGCGTGCCCCGCCCGCTCCTGGGGCGCCTGCGCGCCTCGACGGGGGCCGTCGTGGACCTGCGCCACGACGTCGTCGTCGGCCGCGCCCCGGCCGCCACCCCCCGCCCCGGCAGGCCCTCGCCCGAGCTGCTCATCATCACCGACGCCGACAAGTCGGCCTCCAAGGTCCACTGCGCCGTGCGCGTGGAGGACTGGGACCTGGCCGTGGAGGACCTGGGCTCCAGCAACGGGACCTTCCTCCTGCGCCCCGGCCGGGCCCCCCGCCGCCTCGCCCCGCACTCGCCCGAACCCCTCGCCGTCGGCGACGTCATCAGCCTCGCCGACGCCGCGACCCTCACCGTGGAGGACGCCGATGAATGACGACGACGCGCCCGCGCCCCCGAATATCCGCGGCGCCTCCTACCAGCGCTTCATAGGCAGGGGCGGCTTCTCCCACGTCTACCTCTTCCGCCAGCGCCAACTGGGCCGCGGCGTGGCCGTCAAGGTCCTCGACCGCGAGGTCGACGACCGGGCCCGCCGGCGCTTCGAGGCGGAGACGAGCCTCATGGCCCGCATGTCGCCGCACCCCTCGGTCGTCTCCGTCATCGACGCCGGGCGCGCCGAGGACGGGCGCGAGTACATCGTCATGGAGTACTGCCCGCCGCCCGACCTGGGCAGGATCGCCCGCTCCGAGCCGCTGAGCGTCGAGCAGGCGCTCAAGTACGCCGTCCAGGTCGCCGGCGCCGTCGAGACCATCCACCGCGCCGGCTACCTGCACCGGGACATCAAGCCCTCCAACATCCTGCTCACCGAGTACCGCCGCCCCGTCCTGACCGACTTCGGCATCGCCACCCCCATCGAGGCCCAGGACGTGGAGGACGAGTCCGGCGGGGCCTCCCCGCCCTGGGCCCCGCCCGAGCAGCTGCGCGGCGAGGAGGCCCTGACCCTGGCCGCCGACGTCTACGGCCTGGCCGCGACCGTCTACACCATGCTCACCGGCCACGCCCCCCACACCGACCGCGCCCCCGACGGGCGCAACGACCTGCTGTCAATGCTCCAGCGCGCCCAGGCCGGGCGGATCCCGCCGATCACGCGCCCGGACGCGCCCGAGCAGCTGCGCCGCGTCCTGCGCACCGCCATGGCGCCGCGCCCCGAGAACCGCTTCGCCACCGTCCTCGCCTTCGCCCGAGAGCTCCAGCAGGTCCAGCGCAGCCTCGGCCAGGCCCCCACCGAGCTCGACGTCATGGCCGAGCAGCCCGACGTCGGCGCCCGGGGGGCGGACGCCGCCCCGGACGCCACCGTGCTGCGCCCGGTCACGGCGATCGACCCCTACAGCCCCGCCGCGGACTCGGCCGCCGCGGACGCCACCCGCTTCAAGCCCCGCGTCATCACCCCCCTGCCCGAGGGCCGGGACCGCACCGAGGAGCGCACCGTGCTGCGCGGCGAGCTGGACCGGGTCGACACCGCGCCCGGGCCCCGCTTCGACCCCGCGCCGCTCGCGCCGTCCTCCCCGCCGGCGCCGATTCCGCCGCCCTCGCTCCCGCACGGGTCCAGCCCGGGCCCGCCGGCACCTCCGTCCCCCGCTGGTGGGCGGTGGCCGCCGCGCGGGCGCGCGCGTCCGCGGCCTCGTTGAGGGGGTGGCCGACGTGGCCGCGCACCCACTCGAAGCGCACCTTCCTGCCCCGCAGCGCCTCGTCGAGCCGCTTCATGAGATCGTCGTTGAGCACCGGCCTGCCGTCGGCCTTGCGCCAGCCGCGCCGCTTCCAGCCCTTCATCCACCGGGTCAGGGAGTTGATGACGTACTGGGAGTCGGCCTGGACGAGCAGGTCCTCCCCCGCTCCGGCCGTCGCCCGGAGCAGCTCCAGGACGGCGGTGAGCTCGCCGCGGTTGTTGGTGGACTCGGGCCAGCCCCCGGCCGCCCAGCAGCCCTCGTCCACGTACCACGCCCAGCCCGCGGGGCCGGGGTTGCCCAGGGCGGACCCGTCCGCCGCCGCGATGATCGTCATGCCGCCCAGCCTATAGGCCGCGGCCGGCCGGTCCGCACCGCTCGATGGTCCGGGCGCTTCAGCCGCTCAGCCCGGGGAAGAGCCGGGACAGGCCGGCCGCCAGCATGCTCACGGCGATGGCGGCCAGGATCATCCCCATGAGCCGGGTCATAATGGTGCGCAGCGTGAGCGACATGTGCCGCCCGATGGTGCTGGAGAAGTGCAGCACGGCGCCCAGCGCCCCCAGGACCAGGACGAGGGCGAGCACGACGGCGGCGATCCCCTTCGCGCCGCCGGCCTGGGTGAACAGGACGATAATGGTGGTGATGGTCCCGGGACCCACGATTATGGGGAAGGTCATGGGGTAGAAGGCGACGTCGTTGGCGACGGCGTGGTCGGCGGCGTGGGCCTTCTCCGTCTTGCTGCCCTCGTGCGCGCTCGCGCCGCGCCCGCTCAGCATGCCCAGCGCGATGGTGAGCAGGACCAGGCCGCCGGCGACCCGGAAGTCGTCGAGGCTGATCCCGAAGAAGCGCAGCAGGGCCGAGCCGCTGACCGCGACCACCGCGCACATGAGGGCGCTGAACAGGGTCGTGCGCCAGGCGGTCCGCCGCTGCTGGGCCGGCTCCTGGCCGGCCGTCAGGGACAGGAAGAGCGGCAGGTTGACGAAGGGGTTCATAATGGCGAAGAAGGCACCCAGAGCCTTGACGAGCAGGGTGAGGTCCATGACGCCATTGTGCCCCCCTTCTCACGATCGTGGGGCGCGCACCCCGCGGTGCGCGCCCCACGCCGGATGAGCGGGCGGTCCGCCCGCGACGCCTCAGGCGTCCAGGTCGGTCTCGAGGAGGGCCTTGAGGTCGGCCAGGGCGGCGTCAGCGCCGTCGGCGTCCGAGGCCAGGGTGACGACGTCGCCGAAACCGGCGCCAAGGGTCATGACACCGAGGATGGAGGAGGCGTCGACCGGCGCACCGCCCTCCTTGGCGATGGTGACGGGGACGCCCTTCTCGGCGACGGCCTTGACGAAGGTGGCGGCGGGACGGGCGTGGAGGCCGACCTTGGAGGCGATAGTGGCGGTGACCTGGGCCATGGAGTTGCTCCTAACGGGGAGGGAGCCGGCGGCGACGGCGGAGCACCCGCGCCTGTGCGCCGATGCGAGACCGGCCGGCGGCTGATGACGGCTTCACACTACCCGACTTCGGCGGCCAGTGGCGCTGTACGGATGCACGATGACGCACGAATGGCATATCACAACGATCCGTCCGTTGCGCACCGACGAGTGGGGCGCACGACGGACGGACTACGAGACGCAGCAGCGAACCGGCGGGTGTCCTCGTCCTCAGCCGTGCGTCGAGGTGTCGAACAGGAGATTGACCTGCCTGTTGTACTCCGTCAGTGTCGAGGCGGGGACCCGGTTGGCCCATATGTCCTCCATCCCCGGCTTCATGATCGCCTTGACGTCGGCCCCGAAGTAGGTCAGCGGGAAGAAGAAGGTCGTGCCGTTCTTCACGTGATCCGTGAAGGGGGCGGTGGGCAGCCCGGTCTCCTCGAAAACCGTGATGGCCTTACCGGTCGAAGCGGTGATCGCTGGGAAGACGATCCCGTAGGAGGCGACGATGTCCTGCGCCTCCCGAGTGCCCAGGAATGCTACCCACTTGGCGGCTCCCTCGATGTTCTTCGACTGCTTGACAACCGAGTCCCCAGCCCGTTGTACAGCGACTGGCTGGTCCCGTTGGGCCCCACGGGCGTGGGAACGATGCCGACGTTGACATCGAGTTTGGCGAAGGTGGTGAACATCCACGCTCCGTGAACGGCCATCGCGACTTTCCCGGAACCCATCTGGATATCCGTGCTCGTGGCGTTCGAGAAATCTCCGTTAGGATTCATGAATCCTTTGTCGACGAGCCCGAAGTACCAGTCCATAGTGCTCTGAAAGCCAGGGCCGTCGTAGCGGTAGTGCGCCCCCCATGTCTCCTTGTCCGTGTAGTACCAGTCACCGGTTGAGGCGGTGAATGGGCTCCACTGGGTCTGCCCGTCGGCGTCTCCGGAGTTCTGAATGCCGATTCCGTAAATCGCGATGCGCTCCGAGTTGAACCCGGGCTCGTCGCCGCGCACGCCGTTGACGTCGACGGTCAATCGAGCCAACGCCTTCTCGAAGGTGCCGCCGTCGTCCGGATTCCATTCCAGGCCGGCCATATCCTCCTGTGACAGGCCGGCGGAGGGCGCCATGTCCTTGTTGTAGAAGATCGCCTCGGTGTCCCAATCCTTGGGGCAGCCGTACTGATGCCCGTCCTCACCCTTCCACAACTCGAGCAGGCCCTCCTGGAAGGCGGAGACATCGACATCGGCCCAAGCGGCCTGTTCCTCCAGGGGCAGGAGGACGTCGAGGTCGACGAGCTGGGCGAACTTCTGAATGTGATCGGCGAAGGCGTCGGGACCGGTGCCGGCGATGAAGCCGGCGGTCAGCTTGGTCCAGTAGTCGTTCCAACCGGCCTGGGTGATGTTGACGGTGATGCCGGTCTTCTCCTTAGTCCCACATCCAGTATTCGACGGAGGTCGGGATAGACGAGTCCTCATCATCGTTGGAAGAGCTGCAGGCGCTCAGGGCGAGGGTCGCCGCTGAGGAGCTCAACGAGGTGAGGGCGCCGCGGCGAGTGAGCATGACGTCGTTGAGCATGTCTTGATCCTCATTTGATTCCTGTGAAACCGATGGAGTTGACGATGCGCTTGGCGAAGGCCGCGAACAGAAGCAGCATCGGCAAGGCGGCCACGAGGGTGGCGCTCATGAGACCGGACCAGTCAGTGCCGGTGGTGGGCGCCTGGGATTTGAAAACGGCGACGGCACGGCGAGTACTCGCGAGGAGTCCGTGTATGACACGAGCAGGGGCCAGAAGTAGTCGTTCCAAGCGGTGATGTACGTAATGATGCCCAGCGTCGTAATGGGCGCCTTCGCCATGGGCAGGACGAGCTGAAGGAAGACACGGACCTTCGAGGCGCCGTCGAGCAGCGCCGCCTCCTCGAGCTCTCGTGGGATGTTCATGAAGAACTGCTTGAGGAAGAACACCGCGAAGGGCGTCATGAACATGATCGGCAGGGCGACGCCCAGAAGTGAGTCGACGAGGTGGAGCTGCTTGACCAAGACGAAGTTCGGCAGCAACGTGAAGATCTGGGGCACCATGAGAACACCGAGGAAGACTCCGAAGATGAGATCGCGTCCTTTCCAACGCAGCCGTGCGAAGGAGCAGGCGGCCATGGCGGAGAAGAAGACCTGACCCACGGTGACGAGGGTGGCCACGACGACGGAGTTGCGCAGGTAGAGCCAGAAGTTGATGGCGGCACCGGAGCCGCCGTCGTCGAGAGCCTCCTGCGTGGTTTGCATGCCGAAGACGCGCTCGAAGCCGCGCACGTTGACGTCGACGGGCAGGACCGAGGCGGGGTCGGAGGAGATCCCGGCATTCGAGGACAGCGCGGTGCGAAGGACCCCGTAGAGCGGTAGAACCGTGGTGATGAGGATCGCGATCATCATGATCCAGGCGAGGACTCGGCCGACGCTCGGCCTCCTGCGGGCCTTGGAGTCGGACGTCCTTGAGCAGTCCGACGGCCATGGCCGAGGCGTAGCCGAACTGGAAACGACTGAAGGCCATGTCGTAGATGTAGTACTGCAGGACGCGGGTCGCGTTGACGGGACCGCCCTGGGTGGTCACCGAGACGGTGTCGAAGACCTGGAAGGAGCCGATTATCGTCATGATGAGGACGAGCGTCAGGATCGGACGCAGCAGCGGCATCGTGATCCTCCAGAACATGGTCCACTGGCTGGCGCCGTCGACCTTGCCCGCCTCGTAAACGGTGCTCGGGATCGCCTGGAGGCCGGCGAAGATAAGAAGGGCTGTGTAACCCATGTGCCTCCACACGTTGATCAGCGCGATCGTGGGGATGGCCAGGGCTGAGCTGAAGAAATTGACGCTCTCCCCCGTCAGCGCCCGGATGATCTCATTGGAGATGCCCAGGATGTTGTCGAGGATCCACAGCCATAGCATGGCGACCACGACGTTGGACACGAGGTAGGGCGTCAGCACGATGGCCCGCATGAAAGTCGACCGGGTCAGGCGCTGCATGAGGACGACGATGAGCAGAGCGACGGCCGTCTGAACGCCGATGTTGATGATCACGTACTCCAAGGTCACCTTGACGGCATTCCAGAAGACCGAGTCGTTCAGCATGCGCTTGTAGTTGTCGACACCGGTGAAGGTCGCTGGAGTGAGCAGGTTGTACTCGGTGAATGACAACCAGACGCCCCGGACGAGAGGCCAGATGTAGAAGGCAACGAGCCCGATGCCCGCCGGGAGGATGAACGCCAGGCCGAGTACCCGGTCGTCCTTCGGTCGCCGGCGGAGGGCCGCCCGGGTGGGTAGGGGCATCGGATGGTTCTCCATTCTTCGTTGAGGGAGGCCGGGTGCGGACACGGCGCCCGCACCCGTGGGCGGGCGGCCGAGTCAGTCGGTGAGACGGGTCAGGACGCCTCCAGCGCGGTGACGCGCACGAGAAGCATGTGGTCGGGGTGGATGACGGGCAGAGCGATCCCAGTGGTCGTCAGGTAGGAGCCGGGCAGCCGCACGCCCCCGGGGCGGGTCCAGGCGGCCGGATAGTTCGAACCTTCGTAGGCGGGGGTCGCGAGCCGCACGTGGTAGATGCGCGCGGAGTCCAGACCGGGCAGAGGGCGCGGCGCCCCGGGCCAGGTGGTGGTCTGAGCCAGGCCGGTGAGCTGGTAGAGCGCGTCGGTGCGGTCCGGGGAGACGACGCCCTCAATGCGCACGGCCTCGTCCTCGTCCGTATCGGCATGCACGAGCTCGCCGGCGTGCAGCAGGGGGCGCAGATTCTTGTGCACAGCGATGAGGGCCGCGAGAGCGCGCTTGTCCTCCTGGGAGGCCGAGCGTAGATCCCATTCGACACCCATGTGTCCCCACAGCGCCTGGCCGGCACGCAAGGGCAGGTCGAGATTGCGCAGGCTCGTGTGGTCGCGGCCGGAGCCCACGTGGGTGCCGACGAGCTCGGGCGGCAGCAGCAGCATGGTGGCGCGGTTGATATCGGCACGGTCGTGGGCGTCGTTGCAGTCCGACGCCCACACCCGCTGGGTCCGCTCCATAATCCCCATGTCGATGCGGCCGCCCCCTCCGGCGCAGGATTCGACGTCCAAATCGGGGAAGCGTTCGTGAAGGGCGTCCAGCAGCCGGTAAAGGGCCAGGGTCTGGTCGTGGACGGCGGGCGCCCCATGGCGCGCACCCCCTCCGGTGCCGACCGCCATGTGGCCCGCGGCCAGGCCTGCGGCGAGACCTGCCAGTCGCCCAGGCCCGACGTCGAGTCGCGCCGAGAGCCGAACCAGCCGTCGTCGAGCACGAAGCGCTCGATGCCGATGGTCGCGGCCTCGTCCGCGAGTGACATGAGGGCGCCCGGGTCGTGGTCGAAGTAGACGGCCTCCCAGGAGTTGAGCAGGACCGGGCGGGGGCGGGCGGGGTGGGAGGGCAGAGCGCGCAGGTGCGCGTGGGAGCGGGAGGCCAGGGCGTCGAGGCCCTCGCCCCAGGAACCGACGACCCATGGGGTGGTGTAGGAGTCGCCCGAGGCCAGGACGATCTCGCCGGGGTGGAGGAGCTCGCCGGCTCCTAGGAGCCGGTATCCCTGAGGCGGGCGGGTCGCCAGGATGCGGGTATTGCCGGACCAGGCCAGGTGCACGCCGTGGACGCGACCGCGACGCCAGCCGAAGCCGGATGCACCCGCGACGAGCCAGGTGGCGGCGTCGTGTCCGGGGCGGCCCTCCCAGGACTCACGTAGTCGGGGCCCGGGGCGAAGGGGGTGCGCACAAGACGTCGCTCGAAGCCGTGGTGGCCGGTCATATCGAGCAGCTCGACGGCGTCGGAGGGGACGGGCAGCAGCAGGGTGACCTCGTCAACCTCCAACGGGGAGGCCCCCTCCTCGGCGACGTCGGCGACCCGCGCGCGCACCCGCACCAGGCCGGTGGGCTCCAGACGGATCTCGGTGACGACGTCGATGCCGTGAACGGCGTCGCCCCCCCCCGCGAGACGACGACATCGGCGGCGCCTCCCGGTCCCTCATCCATCGTCACCTCGTGGGAGACGGAGTCGACGTGGGCGGAGAAGACGGAACCGTCCTGCCGGTGAAGAAGGAGCGCGGGACGGGCCGACCAGCCCAGATGCGGCAGGGGCAGCACCGGCAGGTCGGAGGCAGTCCAGGTGCGGTTGGTTTCCGTGCTCATCGTCTGGGCGGTACGCAGGTCCGTCAGGGCGGCGTCCCCGAGGTCGCCGAGATCCTCACCCCAGTGGCGCACGACGGGGAAGCGGTCCGGCAGCAGGTCCAGAACCGCTGAGGTGCCGCCGCGGCGCAAGTGGTGAGGAAGAGCCTCGGTGGTGGCGGTGGGGCGGGGGTCGCTCGTCGAGTTCACAACGCTCCTCCGTGAACGTCGATTCCGTTCGGCGCCGGGTGCGCCGGACGCGTCGCCGCTGGGACCGGTAGTCGCAGACCGCCCACGGCGGGACCGGGAGGAACTCTACGATATTTTTGTATCGAAAAAAGTCAGTCGTGACTGTTCCGGGCGCGCGATCGACCTCAGCTCAGCGAGTTCAGCTCGGATCGTACGGAGCCAGGACGACCTCGACCCTCTGAAGCTCTTTGACGTCGGCGTACCCGGTGGTCGCCAGGGTGCGACGCAGCGCCCCCACGATGTTGACAGTGCCATCGGCCCGGTCCGAAGGGCCGGACAGGATCTCGGCCATAGTCCCGACGGTGCCCACGAAGCTGCGGTAGCCGCGCGGCAGGCGCTCATGACGCGCCTCGGCTCCCCAGTGGTAGCCTCCTCCGGGCGCCTCCGCCGCGCGCGCGAGAGCGGCACCGAGCATGACGGCATCCGCGCCGCAGGCGATGGCCTTGACAACGTCGCCAGAATTGCCTACCGAACCGTCTGCGATGACATGAACGTAGCGTCCGCCGGACTCGTCGAGGTAATCGCGACGGGCGGCGGCGACATCGGCTACGGCAGTGGCCATGGGCATGTGAAGACCCAGCACCTGGCGCACGGAGGAGGACGCTCCGCCGCCCTGCCCCACCAGGACCGCAGCGGCACCGGTGCGCATGAGATGGAGGGCGGCGGTGTAGGTGGTGACCCCGCCAACGACGACGGGCACGTCGAGCTCGTAGATGAATCGTTTGAGATTGAGGGGCTCAGCGGCGCCGGAGACGTGCTCGGCGGAGACCACCGAGCCGCGGATGACGAGAAGGTCGGCACCGGCCTCGACGGCAGTGCGCCAGTGCCGCTGGGTCTGGGCGGGGCTGAGCCTCCCGGCGACGACAACGCCGGCCTCACGGATCTGCGTCAGACGGGCTGTGATGAGTTCGGGGCGCACAGGGACCCGGTAGACCTCCTGCAGCACACGGGTGGCCTCCTCGGGCACGGCCCGCCGAATGCGTTCCAGAGCCTCGGCGGGGTCGTCGTAGCGCGTCCACAGACCCTCGAGGTCGAGCACGCCGATACCGCCCAGACGACCGATGAGGATAGCAGTGGCGGGGCTCATCACCGAGTCCATGGGTGAGGCCATGACGGGCAGGTCCACGTGGTAAGCGTCGAGCTGCCAACCCACACGAACGTCATGCACGTCCCGGGTGCGACGGGCGGGGACGAGCGCGATGTCATCGAAGGAGTAGGCCTGTCGGGCACGCTTGGACCGCCCGATCTCGATCTCACCGCTCATAGCGGCATCGTATCCGCCGATGAGAGCTGCAGACCGCGCGGCGCCCCTGTCGGGGTTCGTATCCGGACATGGCTGACGGTGTGTGGTGGTGGTTGTTAGGGTGGGGTTATGGTTGATCTGGAGTGGGTGGAGTCGTCGTTGCAGGAGGATCTGCTGGGGTATCACCAGT
>ERZ773070.2558-NODE-2558-length-10184-cov-4.404581_pt1 | contig 10184 bp, 5 predicted proteins | sample MGYA00580618_ERZ773070 | MGnify/ENA primary metagenome ERZ773070 (study PRJEB29015, sample SAMEA2738023) | human oral metagenome | biome: human oral; feature: human-associated habitat; material: dental | place: China | collected 2019 ...
GCGGCCGGGCGGCAGTAAAAACAGGAGCAAATTTGAGGGGGTCGAAAGGCCTCTTTGCGCACGTTCTACTAGGACCCAATGCTATTGCTTTAGGAGCGAGATCGATCCGCTTTTCTCTTCTATTACCTCGCAGGCCGCCTGCATTCCCGGCTTGTGCGGGCGATGGTTTTTTATCAGCACCTGCCCACGATCTGACCATGAGGGGCAAAAAGGCGCATCGGGATGGGCGCAAAGCGCAGGTGGACCTCACGCCTCATTTGAGATTTGCAACAGCCACAAGCGCCCGGGGCCGCCCCAAGTCCGCACTTACTGCACTGGCGAACAGACACTCGCGAACAGATTGTGGGCAAGCTCTTTGACAAGGCTGGAGCGCGGAGTGGCTGGACTGGTTTGTGCGAACTGCCGACCTGCTCTCTGTCCCCTTTTTCAGGAAAAGAAGTAGAGCGGAACCACCTTGCGCCGCCCTTTGCGGCAAGCCATGAGCAAGTCTTGACAAGCGCTCTTGATCATCAGAAACAGGAGCAAATTCAGGGGCACGAAACAGGCTCTTGCGCCCATTCCACTAGGACCCATTGCTACAGAAAGAGAAGCAAATAATGGCAAGTGTTCTGCCCCGCTCATCCAGCGCCTAGCATTCCCGTTTTTTCACCATCCAAGGAGCACCCCCATGACGCATCCCCCCCGCCGCGCCCTGCTGCAAAACCTGCTGGCTCTGGCCGCCTGCGCCGCCCTGCCTGGCGCGGCTCTGGCCGCTGAAGCGGCCCCTGTTCAACCCGCTGGCAAGCCCGCGCCCGTGCAGGTGGCCTTCATCGAAGCCCTGTCCGGCCCCTTTGCCAACACGGGCGAATCCGTCTGGCGCAACCTGCTCATGGCCAGCGAGCGCGTCAATGCCCGTGGCGGCGCGCAAATCGAACTGCGCCGCTACGACAACAAAGGCCAGGTGGACGAATCGCTGGCCGCCTTGCGTGCGGCCATCGACCACGGCGCGCGCGTGGTGCTGCAAGGCAACTCATCGGCCGTGGCCGCCGCGCTGGTAGACGCCATCAACAAACACAACCGCCGCGAGCCAGAGCGGCAAGTGCTGTTTCTCAACTACTCGGCCATCGACCCGGCCCTGACCAACGAGCGTTGCAGCCCCTGGCATTTCCGCTTTGACGCGCATGCCGACATGCGCATGGCCGCGCTCATGCAAGTCATCAAAGAAGACAAAGACCTCAAGCGCATCTACCTCATCGGGCAGGACTACAGCTTTGGCCAGGCCGTGCTGCGCGAAGCGCGCCGCCAGCTCGAAAAAGAGCGGCCCGACATGCAAATCGTGGGCAACGAACTCCACCCCGTGGGCCGCGTGAAAGACTTCGCCCCCTACGCCGCCAAAATCAAAAACAGCGGCGCGCAAGCCGTGCTCACCGGCAACTGGGGCAATGACCTCACCTTGCTCGTCAAGGCCGTGCGCGAAGCAGGCTTTGACGGGCGCTTCTACACCTTCTACGGCAACGCCCTGGGCGCGCCCGCCGCCATTGGCGAAGCGGGCATAGGCAAGGTTTTTGCCGTGGCCGACTGGATGCCCAACGTGCCCGCGCCCGAAAGCGCCGCCTTCTACAAGGCCTTCCGCGAGCGTTTTCCCAAACCCGAAGACGACTACGTGCACCTGCGCCAGCAACTGCTCATCGAAGCGCTGGCGCAAGCCATCGACGCCGCCAGCAAGCGCCCTGGCGGCCCCACCGCCGCCAACATCGCCGCCAGCCTTGAAAACGCCAAAGTGCAACTGGCTGGCCGCAGCGGCCACATGCGCGCGCAAGACCACCAGTTCCAACAAAACCTCGTTGTCGGCGTGATGGACAAGCAAGGCGCGCCCGGCGTGCCTTTTGACGTGGAAGGCAGCGGTTACGGCTTTCGCATCGTGCGCGACATCCCCGCCAGCGAAGCCGAAATGCCCACCACCTGCGCCATGCAGCGGCCCTGGCAGCCATAAAAACGGCGGATTGCGTGAATTCGTTCGCGCAATCCGCTGCTTGCTTGCGCGCGTGCCATGTGTCTTCATTACTGAATTCGTTTATTCTGTATCCATTCGTCAGAAACAACTCTTGTACAGGGAACAGAAATGCAGTGGTTCAGGGCACAGGGCGGCCAATCCGCACGTCACAGCTTGGTATGCCTGCTCATGCTGCTGTTCATGGCCTGCCAGGCCGTGGCGCAAGGCGGGCCAGACCCCGCGCTACAAAAAGGCCAGCAATGGCTGCAAGCCCAGACCAAGCCCGATGGCAGCCTGGCGAGCGAAGCCGCCTCGCCTGCGCTGCCCGCGCAATCGCGCCATGAAACGGTTGCCGCGCTCAAGGCGCTGAACGCCAGCGTGCCTGCCACCTTGATTGCAGGCATGGACGGCTTCACGGCCCCCGCCACCCGCTACCTTGCCCAGCGCGCCCTCACGCGCCAGCAGGCAGGCGCGGACGATGCCAGTCTGCTGGACGCACTGGCCGCGCTGCAAAACCCCAATGGCAGCTTTGGCGCCGCACAGGGCCTGCCCGGCAACGCGCTGGACACAGCTTGGGCCTTGCGCGCCCTGGCCGCCAGCCGCGCCAGCGCCCAGGCCACACTCAAGGCGCTGCAATGGCTGGCCAGCGCCCAGCACGCTGACGGCTCCTGGCCCCTTGCGCCAGATGGCGACGCCACCATCACCACCGCCCTTGCCGCCCAGGCCCTGCTGCCTTGGCGGCAACAGCCCGCCGCGCAGGCCGCCCTTGCCAAAGCGCGCGCCTGGCTCACTGCCCAGCGCAATCCGCAACAAGCCTGGAGCAGCGATCTGCATACCGCCCAGGCCCTGCTGGCCGTGCTGCCGGGGCTGGACACGGCAGCAGCCATGCAGCCCGCCCTCACGGCGCTGAAACAGGCCCAGCGGCCTGATGGCAGCTGGGCGGGCGATCCACACCTGACAGCGCTGGCTCTGCGCGCGCTGCGGCTGGCCGCGCAACCCGCCACCAATCCCGATCTGGCCAGCGTGCGAGGGCAGGTTGTGGATGAAGCCGGCAAACCTATCGCAGGCCTATCTGTGCAATTGGCCCGCAACACACAGCAAACAAATACTGACATTCGAGGAGAATTCTTTTTTTCTGGTTTGCCAGCAGGAATCGATACATTACATATAAAAACTGATGGAATGCAAAATTATTCAGCCAGCTTATCCTTGATGCCTGGCCAATTACTCAATCTGGGGAAAATTATTCTTAAAGCACTTGGCCCCAGCAATTCACATACTTTTTCTATTTCTGGAGTAGCGCACTACAGCATAGACGGCTACAAATGGCTTCCAGCCAGCAATGCAAGGATCAGTGTTGGAATGCTTTTTACCTCAACAAACTGGAAAGGAGAATACGTTTTAAATAATATAACTCCCGGCACCTTAAATATTCGCGCTGAATATTCCAATTCAGCATACGCAAACTTCAATACAATTGAAACCTCGCTTACAGCTCAAGCGGGCGAGCAAATACGCTTCGATCCCAAATTTACTCACCTTAGCTGGAACCGATCCGTTAAAGTGGTAGTTACTGATGCATCTTCCGGCCAACCCTTACCCAATGCTATCGTTAGTCTTAACGGTATTGAACATACCGTTAATATTAATGGTGAACTCACTTTTTCTTCTGAACTGGCTACTGAAAACAATTTTGTGAGCATTTCTGCCGAAGGATATATTTCACGCAGCATGCACATAAAAATACGGGGAGCGCAGCATATACTTCTTCCTGTCACCCTCACACCTGATACGCGAGGCACAACCTCCACAACGCTGCAAGGGCTAATCACAGACGCAGAGACCCACCTCCCCATACCTGATGCAACTGTGCGCATTTTCAATACGAATCTATTAACCCGCACTGGAATAGATGGACATTACATTCTAAGTGATGTGCCCGCAGGACAAAATAAAATCTTGATTGAAAAATCCAATTACAACAGTCAAGCGCAGACATTAAATCTGCGGCAAAATTATATTCATGAGTTTAATGTATCATTGGCACAGCAAATAGATGCAGCACAGTCTATTAACGCGCAATTCATAGTGCTTAACAGTACAAGCAAGCAGCCTGTTCCCAACGCTCAAATTGTTATAGGAGGCGTCAACGCCCGAACTCTGCAAACTGACAAGCAAGGGCACGCCAGTATTAGTGGCCTAAACGCTGGAATTTCGCATATCAAAGCAGAAGCGACCGGATATGAAGAGAACCATTTTGATATTGAATTCAAAGCTGGTGGTACTTATTCAATTCCGATAAAACTGGATCCACGAAATTCAGGAGGCTTCCGCATTCATGGACAAGTGCTAGATGCGTCCAGTGGACAACCATTACCTAACGTTCGCGTCAATCTGTCCGGACTAAATGGCATGCAAACTGCGACCGATACTAGTGGATATTACGAGTTTGCAGGTCTGCACCAAGGAAGGTGGCACCTTTCTGCAACAAAAACTGGCTACTACAGTAACACCCGTATTTTGGATCTGACTGCCAGCGCTCGCGCTGATATTCAGCTGCTCGCCAGCAGCAACGAACAATCTGGCCTGGATACATTGCGTGCTGTTGTGGCAGGCCATTCTAATAGCTCTACTCGCGCAATAGGGCATTTATTCATTTTTGGGCAACCAGGCACATCCGGTGCAATTAGAAGCAATGATGGTATTCTGGATCAGAATTTCATTATTGATAACACTGGCATTTCTGACATCATCGTGCCAGCCAGCCAGTTTCTTGCAACTGAAAATATAGTGCAAGAAAAAGCGCTTTTTATTTACGCAAATAATTCTGTGAGTGCCTCATTTCTAAACAGAGAGAATCACTCAACAGATATGACCTATCTTTTGGACGCAGCGGCGCTAGGTACACACTATCGAGTGATGAACTGGGATTCAGGCATCATGCAGATGTCTGTAACAGCAATCGAGCATGACACAAATATAACGATTATTCCAGCAAAGAAATTTTCGTCTGGTCAAAAGCCAGGAAACCCATTCACAATCAGATTAAACAAAGGCCAGTCTGTTATCTATCACGCCACATACGGCTCCGACATGACCGGCAGTCAAATTCACTCCAATAAACCCATAGCTGTATTCGCGGGAGTAAAATGCGCCAACATTCCTGCTCAAACGGTTGCTTGTGATCATTTATTTACCCAGTTGCCTCCTGTGGAACAATGGGTTAATGAGTATATTGTGCCAGCCTTAACACAAATAAGTGGGGCAAGCACCTTAACACGAATTCTTGCTACAGATGACGACACACATATCACCATCAACGGCAAACTGGTGGCCAGTCTGCAAGCTGGACAGTTTTATCAGCAAGATGTGGACACCGACCTGCACATCACTAGCAACCGTCCAGTGCTAGTAGGGCAGTTCATGAAAGGTGCAGGCGCTACAAATGGTAAGGCTGATCCATCCTTCACCTACTTATTGGGTATCGAGCAAGCGCTGAAAAGCTACGTATTCACTACCCCCACTGGACAGGCAGCCTATCCCGTCAACACGTTGAATCTGGTTATACCTAATACAGCATTGCCAACGCTAAAGCTCAATGGCGCTCGGGTTGATACATCAACTTTCCGTACTGTTCAAAATACAAGCTACAGCACAGGTTATTTGTCTATCCCCGAAGGAGCAGGAAAAATTGAGGCGGATCTACCCTTCCTTGCGTTAATTTCAGGTTATAAAATTTATGATAGTTATTACACTTTTCTGGGGGCCAATTATTCTCCCGGTGCATCAGTTCCACCGTTCAGTGGACAGCTGAACGTTACTACTGATCAACCAGTATATCCGGCTGATTCCCCAGTCATATTGCAAGCCGATGTGCATAATAGCGGGACAACCACTTCTAAATTACGTCTGCTGTTGCGTCTGCACAGCTCAGATGGCAGTGAGATCATGCGGTTTTCTCCGCATGCACTGGATAGCCCGGAACCTGGGCAATCAGTACATTATCAGCAATCCTGGAATACTGCCAACTATCCGGCGGGAATATACACCTTGACAGGTTCATTAATAGATACCTCCGGGCATGTTATTGATACAGATAGCAGTCTGTTTTCCATTGCTGCTGGTCATATAAATAATCCAAAAGCAACTCTTGAGATCAAAACAGACCGTGCCGCCTACTCCAGCAGTGATAACGTGCATATTACTTCCTATGCTCACAATCTAACTTCAAATGCCAATCTGAATGATGTTTACGTTCTACTTAAAGCAACTGCTCCCAATAGACAAATCATCTATACGGATAGATTACCTATAGGGCAATTGAATGCATTCGCAATCCGTATAACCAATGGGATTCAGAAACTGCGCAATGCCCCCGAAGGCATCTACACCGTGCAGGCCAGCCTCATCGGCAGCGGCCACAACCTCAAGCGACATACAGCCCGCAAGACCTACGACACCGGCGTGACCCTGGCCACCGCAACGGCGCAATACACGGTGCAGAAAAACACCGCAACGCCAACGCCAACGCCAACGCCAACGCCAACGCCAACGCCAACGCCAACGCCGGTGATACGGACGATACCTCGGCACACGTCAGCGGCGTTCGGTCCACGTACCAGAAGGGCAGCAACCGTCTGGTAGGTGTGGAGTACGATGCCGCCGGCCGTCCCCTGCAATGGAATGACTGGAAACTGACCTGGCACCCGGGCGGCCAGATCCTGTCCATGGTGCATGCGGATGGTAGCAGCATCCGCTACTACTACAACCATCGGGGTGAGCGGGTTGCACGCCGCGAGGGGCAGCAATGGGACTTTTACGACTACGTGGAAGGCCGTTTGCAGGCACAGGCGACGAGCGCCCATGAAGGCATGCGCCTGTGGTGGCATGAGGGAGAGATTCCGGTAGCTGTCATGGAGCGCAGCCCGGGGCAGAAAGGCTGGCTCTTCGACAAGGCCGGTACGCTGAGCATCGACTGGCTGCATGTGGATCATCGCGGCCTGCCAATGATGCGATCCGACGCGGAAGGGCGCATTGTCTGGCAGCAGCAGTATGGGCCTTTCGGCGAACCTGAGGCATTAGATGGGCTGGTGGTGTTCCGGGAAGATTCTGCACGCCTGTTTGGTGTTGACCCCATGCTGCGCTTCCCCGGTCAGTGGGCCGATGCAGCAACCGGTCTCTACTACAACATGCGCCGGGACTATGACCCCACGCTGGGACGCTATGTGTCACCGGACCCGCTGGGCCTGCGTGCGGGGCCCAATCCGTACCTGTACGTGGATGCCGATCCGATGCGAAACGTGGATCCGACGGGCCTGATGCTGTTTGCCTTTGACGGAACGTACAACGCGCCGGACAAGCCGACGAACATCTGGCACTTCTACCAGGCCTATGACGCGAAGGCCAACGGGCCGGGAGGCGATGTACTACGGCCGTACCTGGAGGGGGTGGGTGTCGAATTTGGGCCACATGCGGCGTACAACAGGACAAACGGGCCTGTTCACCGGGAGTGGGTCGAACCCATTACCGCAGACAAGTGGAAGGACAACGTCAACTACCAGGTCGGCCGTTTCATGAAGGCGGTCGAACAGCTGAAGGAAGGCGAGACACTGAACATTGACGTGGTCGGTTTCTCACGGGGTGCTGTTCAGGCCCTGGAGTTTGGGCGAATCATTGCCAGGAAGCTGGAGTCGGGGGAAATCGATGCGGCCAAGGCTGGCCAAGTGAAGCTGCGCTTCATGGGCCTGATGGACCCGGTCTTCACCAACATGTATGACGACGTGAAAAACTGGGAGACAGCTTGCAAGCCCATGGAAGTGAGCGAAAAGTGGGAGCATGTCGTGAACATCATCGCTGCACATGATGTACGAGGAAAGCTGTTCGATGGGGCTTCATTGGGTGGTCAGGTAAATACAGTGCCTATGCGTGGTACGAAAATGGAGGAGGGTAGTACTGCACGGATTGATGCCGATGGAAACGTGATTGGTATCCGGGAGGAGTTCATGATGGCAGGTGCCCATTCAGACATTGGCGGAGGCTATCCTGCGCCTGGGACGAGTGAGCCGGATGGTGATCTTTCGGATATCGCTCTTTGGGTTCTTATGGAAAGGGCTGAACGAGCCGGGGTCAAATTGGGTGACTTGCCCGATGGCCTGAAGAGGGTTGACATGCCGGTTGTCCATGGAGATGGAACGGGCATAGAAGGTAGCGATGGTCGAGAAATTCTTCAAGATGGGAGAATTGTTAGTGACTATAAGACGGAAATATATGGGGTTCGTCCCTATGATTTAGGGCGTGACTCCGTTTTCTGGGTGGGCCGGCACCCGGAGCTTGAAGAGATTGGGTTGAGAAGGACGGCAACCTTTGAGGACTATAAGCGCATGAGGGAGCAAGGTAGGGTTGCAGAATCAGGTATGTCAGAAGGAGTTCTTGTCAGGTATATCAATATGGCTGTCTATTGCGAATACCTGAAGAGAACCCAGATCCTTCTGGACAGCAAGTACAGCAGCTACTGTCGTCAGCCTTGATGAAAGGATGTTCTCGTTCGGTTCAAAGGACTGGGGTGGAATATGGAAATGCGTGAATCCGAGCAGAATTTGAAGGCCGATGTCGGGCGTGATGGTGTTGCGCAGGATGCGGAACCGAGGGCGACGGGGAGCAGAAGGCGGTATGGCCGATGGAAATGGATTTTTGCGTCCATCGGCGTGGTCCTTGTCATGGCGCTGATCTCTCGTAAGGGGCCCATGGAGGCGCTGTTCACACTGTTGCTCTATCTTGTCCAGGGAGGCGTGGTGCCCTGTGTCCTGCTTCTGGTGGCAGCAGAGATCCATGGGAGACGACGCCGGGCGAGAGATGGGCTTCGACGGCGCGAAGAGGGCACTAGCGTCCGCGAGGAAGGCGAGATGTTGGCTGGAAGCGTGCATTCATCATCCGCTGACCAACGCTCGGACAGGGGGAAGGTTTCCCTTCGTGATGTGGAGGGGCTGTTGTTCTGGGGGTGGTTGCTGTTCCTGATGATGGCTTGCTTCTTTCTGTTCGATAGGGGCGAGATCGCTGCCACGAACGGTTTTGGTGTGAACTTCAGGTGATCGTTCTACCTGGAATGGCGGGCGCTCAGAGAGCCACTGAGGAGGCCAAGCGTGGCATGGGTAGTGGCATTGTTTTGCCCGGTCTTGTTGGCTCTGGGGTGCTGAAAGCGCAATGACGAGCACGTCGATTGATGTGGGTGTGTCATGAGAAAGTGGCTTGCGTTCTCGATCGTTGGCATTCTGCTGCTCTCAATGCTTCAGGGCGGTCATGGGTTCCTCGATTCCCTGTTGATGTTGCTGTTCTTTCTGATCTTCGACAGGAAAGGGCATGTCGTCGTGGGGCTGCTGGTGCTGGCTCTGCTGGTGGCTCGTGAGGTGAGGGCGCGAAGGGCAAGGGAGCTGGCAGGGAAGCAGCTGGTGGAAGTCATCCGGCAAAGGACGGCTGCCATGGAAGCCCGGATTGCGCTTCTGGAAGGAAGGGCTCCGAACGTCAAGGCAGAAGGGGGCAAGGATGGCGATCAGGAAGTCAATGCCGCAGAGGGGAGCGCGGTCAACGCTGTTGCAGTGGCCAGCGGCAGTGGAGCAGCAGGGGCTGAATCATCCCCCGGAAAGGCAGGGCCTGGTCAGGCCAAGGGGAATGAGGGTGCTGCGCCCAGGGATGTGGGTGGTCGCGTGAAGCCGGAGGATGTGGCGGGCGAGGGGCCGGGATGGCGCGTCCTGTTTGTGGATCTGGCGAAGATGGTTGTCTTCGTGTCCTTTCTTGCGCTTCTGTGGGCCGGCAGTGCCCATCTGTTTGCCTGTGGCGAGCCAAAGCTGGGTCGGCTCGAGGTCTCATTCCAGAAGTGCGAGATGCACCGATGAATGATGCGGGCATGCCATGTGTCATGCCGCTCCGGATAGGCTGATTGGGCTGAGGGGCTTGATGGGCCTGCCCCCAGGTGAGCGGCGTCTCCTTGCCGCCTCTGGGGATCGTGAGTCTTGTCGAAAGGGGCCTTTGAAGGGGCCCGATCCATACTGCTTGACCTTGGACCTTGGACCTTGGACCTTGGGCCTTGGGCCTTTGGGCCCTTGGGCTTTATGGCGTGACCAGCGCAAAGACGAAGATGCCGATCATCAGGAAGGTGAGGGCGATCTTGATGACCATGCCCAGCCAGGTGGCGATGCCGACGTTGCGGGCGCGGATG
>ERZ773070.2559-NODE-2559-length-10183-cov-10.328693_pt1 | contig 10183 bp, 6 predicted proteins | sample MGYA00580618_ERZ773070 | MGnify/ENA primary metagenome ERZ773070 (study PRJEB29015, sample SAMEA2738023) | human oral metagenome | biome: human oral; feature: human-associated habitat; material: dental | place: China | collected 2019 ...
GGGCCGGGGAGGCGGCGCTCACCCCCGCGACCGCGTCGATCGCGGCGCCGCCCGCGCTGACGGGCACCGCCAACCCGTCGGCGCGGTCCCACACCAGGTCGGTGGAGTCGATGGCGGCCAGCTCGCCGTCGGCGCCCCACGCCAGGTCCCACTGGCGGCCCACCGCGAGACGATCCCCGCGCTGAACCAGGGTGGTCACCCCCACCAGGCGGTCGTCGTCGTCCCACACCAGGCGCCGCCGCCCGCCCGGGCCCCTCTCGCCGGTGCGCCTGCCCAGCTCGTCGTAGGAGAAGGCCACCGCCCCGTCGGGGCCGGTCGCGCCGGTCAGCTGCCCGGCGGCGTCGTAGGTGAACGACGTCGTGGCGTCCGCCTCGCTGCGCCGCGTCATGCGCCCCAGCGCGTCCCACGAGTAGGACCTGCGCCCGTCGGGGCCGGTCGCGCCGGTCAGCTGTCCGGCGGCGTCGTAGGTGAACGACGTCGTGGCCCCGTCCACCGTGCGCGAGACGATCCGCCCGTCGGCGTCGCGGGCGAAGTCCACCACGCTCCGCCGGCCCGAGCGGTGGGTGATCTGCCGGACCAGGAAGCCGTTCTCCCACTGCCAGGCGATGTGCACCCCGTCGCCGACGGCGCACACGGCGCGCCCCAGCAGGTCGCGCTCGACGCTCACGCGCCCCACCCCGTCGCGGGTGAAGGCGCACACCCGCCCCTCGCGGTCGTACTCGTAGGCGGTGGCCTCGCCGTCGGGGCGCACCATGCGCACCACGCGGCCGTCCGCGTCGTAGTCGTAGGTGGTGTGCAGGGAGCCCTGACGCGCCCGGGTCATCTCCCCGCGCCAGTTCCACCACCACTGCCAGGACTGCGCCGACCCGTCCGGATCGTGCTCGTCGCCCCCGACGTAGTCGGTGACCTCCAGGCTGGCCCGGGCCTCGTCGAGGGCGTAGGCGCGCCGCAGCCGCCCGTCGAGCCGCTCGGCGGTCAGCCGGCCCGAGCGGTCGTAGGACAGCGTCCGCTCCCTCCCGGCGGCGTCCAGCGTGCGAATCGGGCGCCCGGCCCCGTCGTAGGAGTAGCGCGTGGTGCGCCCCAGCGGGTCCGTCAGCGACGACACCCGCCCCATCCGGTCGAAGGTCCGCGCGGTCACCCCGCCCGCCGGGTCGATCGTGCGCACCGGCCGCCCGCACTCGTCGTAGACGAAACGGGTGACCCCGCCCAGCGCGTTGGTGACCGCCACGATCTGCCCGGCGGCGTCGTAGGCGTACCTGCGCAGCCCGTAGTAGGGGTCGCGCACCCGCACCACGCGCCCGCACCGGTCGTAGCCCAGGGTCGTGGTCCCCGCCCCGGGCTCGACCCGGCGCACCGGCCGCCCGCACCGGTCGTGCTCGGTGACCACCACCTCGCCGGTCGGCCAGGTCTCGGTGGCGATATTGCCGTCGGCGTCGTAGCCGATCTCGTAGCGGGCCCCGCCGGTGGACACCGACGCGCACCAGCGCCCGGCCCCGTCGTACTCGTAGGTGTAGGACGCCCCCGACGCCATGGTCACCCGCACCACGCGCCCGGCGGCGTCGCGCTCGAAGAGGGTCGTCCCGCCGTCGGGGTCCGCCGACTCGATCACCCGCCCGCACCGGTCGTAGCGGTAGGTCATCTCCGCCCCGTCCGGGCCGGCCTGCGCGATGAGCCTGCCCAGCGGGTCGTGCTCGCTCCTCCAGGTCGCCGCGCCGTCGGTGAGCGACTCGCCGAACCCGGCCGTGCCGATCCTCGCCTCGCGGCGCACCCCGGTGGGGTCGACCCCGGCGGTCACGTGCCCGACGGCGTCGTGCTCCAGCGACCACGTGGCCCCCGAGGCGTCGGCGACCCGGGTCAGGCGGGACAGGGCGTCATGAACGAACTCCCAGCTGCTGCCGTCGGGCAGGCGCAGGGCCGCCAGGTTGCCCAGGTCGTCGAACTCCTTGGTCAGGCGCCGCCCCAGGGCGTCGATGCTGCCCGCATCCCGCCCGGCCCCGTCGCGCACCACCTCGACCCGGTTCCCCAGCGGGTCGACGGCGGCCAGCAGGCGGCCCGCCGCCGAGTACTCGTACCCCCACACCGCCCCGTCCGGGTCGATGCGGCCCGTGCACGCCCCGCGCGAGTCGTAGACGTAGCGGGTCACCCGCCCCGCCGGGGAGATCGACGCCGTCACCCGCCCGGCCCCGTCGCGCTCCAGGCGGGCCCGCTCGCCCGCCCCGTTGGTCACCGCCACCACGTCGCCGAAGGCGTCGTAGTCCAGCGCGGTGCACCGCCCCGTGGGGTCCGTCACGCGCGTGAGCAGGCCGTCCTCCCACACCGCGGCCGTGACCCCGCCCTCCGGGTCGACGATCCGGCTCGGGTGGCGGTCGGCGCCCTCGTAGGCGAAACGGGTGACGCACTCGGGCCCGTCACCGGGGGTCGCGCGCACCTCCACGACGCGGTCCGACTCGTCCCACACCACCGACGAGCGCACGCCCGCCCCCGTCAGCTCCTCGACCAGGCGGCCGCGCCCGTCGAAGACGCGCACGGTGCGCGCCCCGTCGCGGTCGGCGGCCATGACCTGGTTGCCCCACCGGTCCCAGGCGGCCGACTGCCGGTTGCCCGCGGCGTCGACCACGCCGATCAGGCGGCCGCGCGAGTCGTAGATCCACGTATTGGCGCGCCCCCCGTCGGCGTCGGCGACCTGCGTGACCAGGCCCGGCAGGTAGGAGTAGCGGGTCACCCGCCCGTCGGCCGAGCGCTGGGTGAGCACCCGCCCGGCCTCGTCGTAGACGTTGTCCGCCTCCACCACGCCGTCGGCGTCCACGACCCGGCCCAGGCGCCCCGAGTCCTCGTCCCACTCGTAGCCCCGCCCGCCCGAGTCGCCGCCCGCCGCGCCCACCAGCCGGCCGGCGCCGTCGTAGGAGTAGACCACCTCGCGCCCGTCCGAGGCCCGCGCCGCCACCACGCGGCCGGTCTCCTCGTCCCAGGTCAGACACACGCTCCGGCCGCGCTCGTGATCCACGCGCACCACCCGCCCGCCGCTCCTGACGTAGGACACGGCCGTGCCCGCGCCGCGCGAACCGGACACCGGGGCGCCCGCGGCGGTGAACACCCACCGGCCCCCGTCGTTGTCGCCGACCACCAGCCGCCCGCCGGCGGGGTCCCCGGCCCCGGCGCCCTCGGCGGTCAGCCACAGGTTCGCGCCCACGGCCCGCCCCCAGCCGTCCCCCAGGCGCGGGAAGGTCACGTGCGCGCCGTCGTCGCGCACCCACACCGCCGCCTCATCGCCCAGCTCCAGGCGCGCGTCGAGCGCGCTGGACCACCCCGGCCCGAACGCGCCCGCCTCCTCCGAGGAGGAGTTGTACACGCGGATCAGCGCCAGGGCCCCGCACCCCCCGGCGAACGCCAGATCGATCTCCGGCTCCATGAAATTGCCGGTCAGCGTATTGACCGGGTCGTCGGCGTACCCGGTCGTGACCTGACCGCCCTGGACGCTGGCCGGCTCGATCGTGATCTGCGTGCGCGACACGCTCACCCCCGCCGCCTCCAGACACGCCTGGAGCGCGGCGTCGGAGACCGTGGAGATGCCGTCCTCGCCGCCCACGGCCTCGAAGGCCGCCGCCACCGTATTGGCCCACGTCACATCATTGCCGTTATTGGTCAGGTACGTGTCATAGGCGGTGAACACGCCCGAGGCGCTCACCCCGCCCCACTTGCACGAGGCCGTGAAGGTCTCGTACTTGCCCCGCAGGGACGCCGGCTGCCCGCTCAGCGCGTCGTTGAGCGTCTGCGAGGTGGAGGCGAAGGACCGCAGATCCGCGGGCGCCGCCGAGCTCGTGCCCGCCGTCGAGCCCGTCTCCGACCCCGGCGCGGGCGTCTCCCGCTTGCCCGTCACCGGCTGGGGCACGCTCACCGGCAGCGGCTTGGCCTCCGGACCGATCGGCACGGGATCCTCGCCGAAGATCGCGTCCCACGTCTTCTCCGCCCAGTTGCGGTTGTCGTGATCCCGCTTCCACTTCCGCCCCGTCTCGCGGCGCGCCTGCTCCTTGCGGGCCTCCTCCGTCAGCGCGTCGACCTTCGTCGCCACATCCCGCAGCGCCGTGACCAGATTCGTCGCATCCGCCGCCTGCACGCTCGCATTGTCGGAGAACAACCGCGAAAAACGCCCCTTGAAATGCGTCTTCGCCGTCGACACCGCCGACGAGCGCGACCCCGCCTGGCCCTCGATCAGCGACGCGCTCGCACGGCACGCCGCCGACAGCGCATTCGCATCACCGGCGCTGTAGGCCACATCCTCATCAATGCCGACCAGCGGGCCGACCTGATCCGAACCCAGGGGCACAGTCAACTCCATTCGGCAGGGACACCATCGGACGCCGCCCACCGTAGCACCCCCGCCCCGCCCGCACCCAGCGCCCCGCGCGGTGAGCGCCCCCACCCCGGAGGCCGGAAACGGGCCCGGCGGCGCGCTCAGGGCCGCGGGCGCGCCCGGGAGGCCTCCCGCCACAGCGCCTCGAACAGGCGCGGCCCGATCGCGACCCCGTTGAACTCCGGACTCCGATTGATGGCGTCCAGGTCCGGCGACGGGAGCTCCGCAAGGGCGGAGCCGCCGGATTCGCCCTGGCCCGAGGCCAGGCCGACCGAACCGCCGGGGAACACCTCGATCTTGCGCACCTCCCACCCGTCGTCGGTCAGCTCCTGGATGATGGCGACGGGCTCGGAGTCGAATTCGTGCAGCCACTCGACGAACTGGTATCTCATCCCGGCCCTCCCCGGTTCCCGCAGGGCGTCCGCACGAGGCTGCCCGGCGCCCGCGGGGCCGCCGGGGCGTCATCGTTCGCCGGCGGGGGCGGGTCCGCAGGGGCGAGCCGCCGGGGGCGGGCCGTCAGCGGGCGCGACATCGCCGAGAACGCTACCACGAGCCCGCGGAAGGGCCCGTCGGAGGGCAACCGCCCTTACACTCGTAATGAGGCGGAAGCGAAGGAGCGGACATGCCCTTGTCCCGGTGGGCTCAGCGGTCGGCCCGCGTCGTCGCACTCGGCGCGGCGGCGCTCGGGCTCGGCCCGCGGGCCGCTTCGCGGACATCTCCGCCCGCGCCCGCCCCACTCGCCACCGCCCCGGCCGCGCTCGACGGCACCGACGCCGTCGCCCTCGCCCTCCGCGTCGCCGACGACGACACCGACATCATCAACGCCGTCACCATCAACACCATCAACACCGCCGCCATCGCCGCCGACGCCGTCGGGCGCCTCACCGCCAAGGGCGCCCGGCCCGCCGACCCCGAACGGATCGCCGCGGACTCCTCGCCCGCAGCCCCCTGCCCGTAGCCGGGCGACGGGTCCGCGCAACACCGCCCCCATCCGCCGGCCGAGTCCCGGCACAACAGAAGATCGAGGAATCATGAGAGCACACGTACGGACCTGGTCCGTCAACGACTTCTTCCGGGAGGACTACGCCCCCGACGACCCCATGGACGACGAGGCCGCCATCAGGCTCATGGTCGGGCCCGTCGGACGGCTCGGGGAGGAGCCCGTCACCGTGACGGTCAGCACCCCGACCCGCCTGGGCCGCACCCTGACCTCATGGGGGTGCCCGGTCTTCGGGCGCCACCGGGTGATCGTCGAGCCCATGAGCGTGGGACCGGTCATCCGCTACCTCACCGCCCGCGTCGAGGCGCTCCGGGCGGACACGTGGGACGAGCTGGGCGCCGGCCTGTCGCGCATCGGCCGCTGGGAGCTGGAGGACTACCAGGACAAGTCCGGGCCCGACGACGTGCACTCCCCGTGGCGGCGGGCGGAGCTGCGCTCGTGGGCGGTGATCCGCGCCCACCCCGAGGCGGGCCCGGTGGCCCCGGCCGAGGGGCAGCGGCTGTGGCTGCGCCTGCGGATCGGCCCGGCCGGCGAGTCCGCCTCCGAGCCCCTGCCCTTCGACGTGTGCGTGTGCGAGCCGGCCTGGCTGTCCCGCCAGATCCGCGAGCACGGCCCCCTCGTCGACGGCGCCGACCACCTGTTCGTGCGCGACCTGAACCTGCAGGACGTCACCGCCTTCCTGTCCCACTACATCGCCGGCAAGGTGGGGCACTGGTCGCGCGTGACCGAGCGCCTGGCGCGGGTCTTCGAGCCCGCGACGGCGCCGACGGCGTAGGCGGCCGCGCCCGCAGCATTGCTCTGCTCCGACCCCGCGACTGCGGGCGCCGGACCAAGATCCGGCCGCAGCAACCCCATCGAGCGGCTTAACCGGGAGATCAAGCGCCGCGCAGACGTCGCCCCGGGTCTTCCCCGACAGCGAGTCCGCACGCCCCCTGATCGGCTCCGTCCTGCTCGAACAGCACAAGGAGTGGCAGTACAGAGAACGCCGATACCTGTCCCAGACCTCCCTGCGACACCTGACCGACATGCTCCAGGCCGACAACAGCACCGACGGCGTCAACAGTCGCCCCGCCCTGCCCCCCATCACCACCTGACCGAAAGAACACCACACCAAGAGACTTGACCCGCGTTCGACTGGAAACCTGCGCGTTCGCGGAATACGACGGGGCGAGTTCCCCTTCGCATCCCTCTCCCCCTGCGGGCATGATGGGCTCATGACCGCGCCCTTGAACCGCCGCAGCGTCCTCGGCTCCGTTCCCGTCCTGGCGGGCCTGACCGCCCTGGCCGCCTGCTCGAAGAACTCCGGCTCCTCGGCCGATCCCTCGCCGGCCACCTCCGCCGACGTCGAGGTGCTGAGCAGCGACGCCCAGGTCCGTTCGGTCGCCCTCGCCGACGCCCCCGCCCTGGGCGCCGCCGTCACCGCCTGCGACGACCTGGGCGCCCGGATGCTGAGCGCCCTCATGGCCGAGGGCGGCAACGCGATCATCTGCCCGGTCGGCGTCGAGCTCTCCCTGGGCCTGCTCTACGCCGGGGCCGCGTCGGTCGGGACGGGCGTCAACGCCCTCCTGGGCGTCGGCCAGGCCGCGGCCGACGACGCGCAGGCGACCAGGGACTCGACGTGGCGGGCGATCCAGTCCTCCCTCCAGCGCTTCGACGTCGCCGACCCTGCGGGCCTCGCGGGCTTCGACCCCAAGCAGATCCCCGACAAGCCCCTCCTGCACGTGGCCAACCGCGTCCTCGTCGTCGGCGAGGGCACCCGGGTCGAGCAGAGCTACCTCGACGCGGCGCGCCAGTGGTACGCGGCCGGCGCCGAGCGCGCCTCCGCCCAGGAGGCGCAGGCGGCCCTGGACCAGTGGGCGGCGCTGCACACCGGCGGCCTCATCGACAAGTCCGGCCTCACCGTGGACGGGAGCACCAGGCTGGTCCTGCAGAACGCGGTGCTGCTGGCCGCCCGCTGGACCACGGAGTTCGACGCCCGGGACACCGCCCAGGGGTCGGTCTTCCACCGGGCGGACGGCTCGACGTCCACCGCCGACCTCATGACGCGCACGGGGTCGTTCTCGCTGGTCGCCGGGGAGGGCTGGCGGGCCCTGCGCCTGCCCTACGCCGAGCAGGACAGCAGGCTGGCGATGGACCTCGTCCTGCCCGACGCCGTCGCCTCCCCCGCGGACCTGCCCGCCGGGACGTGGGGGCGGGCGAGCGCAGAGCTCACCGCGGCCGAGGGGTCCGGCAAGGCGCCCGAGGAGGTCGAGCTCCAGCTGCCCAGGCTGGACCTGGGGTCGGGCGCCATCAACCTGCTCCCCCTGCTGAAGGCCATGGGCGTCGAGCTCGACCAGCTCGGACACATCAGCTCGACCATGGACCTGAAGGTCGACGAGGCCGTCCAGCAGGTCCGGCTCATCGTCGGGGAGACCGGCACGGTCGCCGCGGCCCTGACCGAGGTGGAGGCGGTCGAGCTCGCGGCCCCGGTCCCGGACGAGACGAAGAGGTTCGTCTGCGACCACCCCTTCGTGCTGCGCATCGTGGACCTGGCCAGCGGGGTCGCGATCTTCGAGGCAGCGGTGCTCGACCCGGCCGCGGGCTGACGACGCCAGCCCCGCCCGCCGATCCGGGCCCTTCCGCCCCGGACCCGGCCGCGGGCGTCCGGCATCCTTGAGCCATGAACGCCCGCCCCTTCCGCCGCGTCGCCGATCTTCTGACCTCCCGGGCCCGGGGAACGGGCCCGACCCCGAACCGCATGAGCAGCCGGGACCGGCAGGCCCTGGCCCGTCTCGACGTCCTGCGCTCCTCGGCGCCCGTCGAGAACGTCCCGCTGGACGAGGCCCCCCGTCGGGCCCGCGCCGTCGCCGCGGCCGACGCGATCGGCGCCCGGATGCTGACCTCCGCCCTGGCCGCCGACCCCCGCGGCAACGCCGTCGCCGGCCCGGTCGGCATGGCCCTCGTCCTCGCGATGCTCTACGCGGGGGCGGACGCCGCCGGGACCGGCATCGGCCCGGCCCTGGGCTTCGACGAGGCCGAGGTCCGCGACGAGCCGCTGCCCGGGGCCAGGGACAGGACCTGGCGGGCGATCCAGTCCTGCCTCCAGCGCTTCGACACGGCCGACGCCGCCGCGCTGGAGGGCTTCGACCCCGGGGCGATCCCCGACTCCCCGCTGCTGCACGTGGCCAATAACACCCTCATCATCGACGAGGACACCCGGATCGAGCAGTCCTACGTCGACGCCGTCCAGCGCTGGTACGGCTCCGAAGTGGGGCGCGTCGGCTCAGACGGGGCGCGGGCCGCGCTCGACGCCTGGACCACCCTGCACACCGGCGGACTCATCAGGAGGTCCGCGATACGGATCACCCCCGACACCCGGCTCGTCCTCCAGAACGCGATCCTCTTCGCGGCGCGGTGGGCCAAGCCGTTCAAGGCCGAGAACACCAGCAAGGGCGCCTCCTTCACCCGGGCCGACGGCGGGCGGACCCGGGCCGACATGATGCACATCACCGGCTCCTTCACCCTCGTCAAGGGCGAGGGGTGGCGCGCGCTGCGCCTGCCCTACGCGACCGGTGCGCCCGACGGCGCCGCCGACGCGGGCGCGGACATCGGCGATCGGCCCGACGGCGCAGGCGCCGGCACCGGCATCGGCGACCGGCGCGGCGGGACGGGCCTGGCGATGGATATCGTCCTGCCCGACGCCGTCGCCTCCCCCGCCGACCTGCCGCCGTCGACCTGGGGCGCGGCGACCCGCGCCCTGAACCGGGCCGAGCGCCTCCCCCGGGGCGACTTCGACGTCATCGTCGGTCTGCCCCGCCTGGACCTGAACCCGGGCGCCGTCGACCTCATTCCGCTCCTGGAGGAACTGGGGATCGGGATCTGGGGGCTCGAGCTGAGCCATATCGCCCCGCGCCTGATCCTCGAGCAGGCGTTCCAGCAGACCCGCCTGCTCGTCGACGAGGCCGGCACGGTGGCCGCGTCCCTGACCGAGGCGGCCTTTATGCGGGGGGCGGCGCATGCGGCGCCGAGGAGGACCAAGAGGTTCATCTGCGACCGCCCCTACGTCCTGCGGGTCGTCGACCTGGACAGCGGCGCGGCCGTCTTCGAGGCCGCCGTCCTCGACCCCGCGCGGCGCGGCGCCCGATGAGGCCCCGGCGGCCCGCGCAGTAGGCTCTGTCCGGATCGGCCCCGTACGGCGCCGGCGCACCCGCGGCGGCGGGCGCCGCGGGGCCCGCGTCCGGGAACCCGCAACCGGGACGAACCGCGACTGAGATCGAGGAGAAGCCATGACCGTTGAAATCGTCACCGAGTCCACGCCCGAGCTGGTCGAGGCGATGGGGCGCCTCATCCCCCAGCTGTCCCGCTCCGCCCCGGCGCTCACGGCCGAGCAGTGCGCCTCGCTCGTGGCCCAGCCCGGCGTCCACCTCTTCGTCTTCCGCCCCGAGCGGGGCGCCGAGGGCGGCCCCGGTGAGATCCTGGGCATGCTGACCCTGGCGACCTTCACGATCCCCACCGGCCTGCGGGCCTGGGTGGAGGACGTCGTCGTCGACGCCGGCGCCCGGGGCCAGGGGGCGGGGCTCGCGCTGGTGGAGGCGGCGGTGGCGCACGCGCAGGCGCTCGGGGCCCGGACGGTGGACCTGACCTCCCGCCCGTCCCGCGAGGCCGCCAACCGCCTGTACCGGCGGGCCGGGTTCGAGCCGCGCGAGACGAACGTCTACCGCTTCAGCGGGAAGTGAGGCGGGGTCCCCGCAAGCCCCGGGGACCCGGCTCAGGACTCGGTCCGCTCGCCCGACGGGCGCTCGGGCCCGTCGCAGCGGCGGGGAACACCGTCACGGGGGGCGCCGTCGTCGTGG
>ERZ773070.2560-NODE-2560-length-10179-cov-5.953576_pt1 | contig 10179 bp, 9 predicted proteins | sample MGYA00580618_ERZ773070 | MGnify/ENA primary metagenome ERZ773070 (study PRJEB29015, sample SAMEA2738023) | human oral metagenome | biome: human oral; feature: human-associated habitat; material: dental | place: China | collected 2019 ...
TTCCGATGTAGACGCGGCGGCCCTTGGTGCCTAGTTCAATAGATGCGATGCTCACTCTTCCATCTTAGGCTGGAGACCACAGATGCGTACTGATGAGCCGGTCGCCGCATGAACAATGCGTTCCATGCCACCGAGGCCGGGACGAAGGAGAAGAAATGGCTGTCGTGATGGACCCGCAGATGCCCACGGGCACCGAGGTCGCCTCGTACGAGACCTACGCGCAGGCGCGTGCGGGCGTCGACTTCCTGTCGGATGCTGGCTTCGATGTTTCCGCGATCACGATTGTTGGCTCCGACCTGCACCTCGTCGAGCGTGTCAAAGGACGCCTGACGATCGCCCGCGCCTCCCTCTCGGGTGCCTCCAGCGGCGGCCTGTGGGGTGCCCTGGGTGGCATGCTCATGTCCGCTGGCCAGAGCGCGGGTGGCACGGGAACGTGGGTCGCTGGCGGCATCATCGTCGGCGCCCTGATCGGCATGGCTCTGTCTGCTCTGTCCTTCATCATTCGCGGACGTAGCCGCGACCTCGTGTCCTCCCAGCAGGTTGTCGCGCAGCGCTACGCGGTCCTGGCCTCGGCCGACATCGACCGCGCCTACCAGATCCTGCAGCGCACCCCCGGCAACCGCGCGCGCGTCGTGCGCCCGCGTACGGAGCAGGCGCGCCCGCAGAAGGATTCCGTCGGTTTCTTCCCCGACGGCCGCCCCCGCTTCGGCGCGGCGACCAAGGACGGGGAGGTGCCCGGTGGACGCCAGACGCCCGAGGCCACGTCCGCCCGGACCGACGTCCCCGTGAGCGCGCCCGATGCCTCGGCCCCTATGACGAACAGCCCCGAGAGCGCGGCGTCCGCACATGAGGACGCCCCGGCCTCGTCCCCCGAAGAGGACCAGACCGAGGCGTAACCTCAGCGTCTTCGCGCAGCTCAGCGGGACTGAACGCGGGCGATCCACTCCTCGACGTCCGCGATTGTGCGCGGGATGTCCTCGGAGATGCGCGTGACGGTGCCGTCGGCGTTCACGACCACGTCGTCCTCGATGCGCACGCCGATCCCGCGGTACTCCTCGGGGATGAACAGGTCGTCGGCGCGGAAGTACAGGCCCGGCTCGATCGTGAAGACCATGCCCGGCTCGAGTAGCGCACCCTTGTAGAGCTCGTCTCGCGCCTTCGCGCAGTCGTGCACGTCCAGGCCCAGGTGGTGGCTGGTGCCGTGTGGCATCCAACGGCGGTGCTGCTGGCCCTCGGGGGCGAGGGACTCTTCCGGGGTGACGGGCAGGATGCCCCACTCGTGCAGCCGCGTGGCGATGACGCGCATGGCCGCGTCGTGCACGTCCTTGAAGCGGCAGCCCGGCTCGTTGGCGCGGGCCAGGGCGGCCTCGCACGCGTCGAGGACGGCCTGGTAGACGCGTGCCTGGACCTCGGTGAAGCGACCGTTGACGGGCAGGGTGCGCGTGATGTCGGCGGTGTAGAGGGAATCGACCTCGACGCCGGCGTCGACGAGCACCAGGTCGCCTTCGCGCACCTCGCCATCGTTGTCGATCCAGTGCAGGGTATTCGCGTGGTTGCCCGACGCGGCGATCGTCTCGTAGCCTTCGCCGTTGCCCTCTTCTCGGGCGACCGCTCGGAATGCGCCCTCAATGACGCGCTCGCCACGGCGGTGGCCGACGGCGCGAGGCAGGATACGGATGATGTCCTCGAAGCCGGCCTTGGTCACCTCGACGGCTCGCACCATCTCCTCGAGCTCGAACGCATCCTTGGTCAGGCGGATCTCGGACAGGCGTTCCTCGAGACGTTCGTCGTCTTCGCGGGCCTCCTCGCCTGCGGGCAGCCCAGCCTGGGAACGCACCTCGTTCACCATCGCCTCGACGTTGGTGTCGACGCCGCGCACGATGCGCAGCTGCACGGTCCCGGCGTCCTTCGCCAGCGCGTCGCGCAGCGTGTCGATGTGGCGGGTCTCCAGGCCTGTCTCAGCGCTCAGCTCCTCCAGCGAGGGGCGCGCGCCCACCCAAAACTCGCCGTAGCGGGCGTCCGCGTAAAACTCCTTGGAGGAACGCGAGGCGCGGGGCTTAAAGAAGAGCAGGGGAGTGTGGGTACCATCGTCCTTCGGCTCGAGCACCAGGACTGTGTCAGGTTCCTTCTCGCCGCCCAGGCCCGACAGATGCGCGAAGGCGGAGTGCGCGCGGAAACGATAGTCGCAGTCGTTCGAGCGGACCTTGTAGGGGCCCGCGGGGATGACGAGGCGTTCGCCCGGGAACGGGGCTCCGGCCTTGAGGGTGCGGTCATTGAGGAAATCGGCGACGCGCTCGCGCGCGGGAAGCTCGGTGGGACGAGGTCCCCAACCGGAGCCGATGAAGTCGCGGAACGCGGAGGACTGGGGCTGACGAGAGCGGTTTTCGCCGCGATCGGCCATGGACTGTGTAGCTTCTTCACTCATGGGAGCTATTCTACGCACGCGTTGTGCGCTCACGGGCGCGAAAGACATGACAAACCCCGGCCTCGTCTCCCAGGTGGCGCGCGCTGCGCCGGGAACGAGGCCGGGGCTGTGTCGGGTGCAAGAGGCTCAGTCCTGGAGGGTGAGCTCTCCCGCGATGGACAGGTCCATCCAGCGCTTGAAGTCCGCGCCGCGCTTGCCCTGCGAGAGCAGGAAGACGGTCTTGGCGTAGAGGGCCTCGAGCGTCATGTCGTGCGCGCCGATCGCGCCCAGCTGGGCCAGGGCGTTGCCGGCCTCATAGTGGCCGAGCATGACCTCGGACTGGTAGCACTGGGAGGCGACGATGATCGGCACCTCGGCCTGCGTGAGCTCGGCCAGGACATCCACGAGGCCGGGCTCGGAGGCGGGGATGTTACCCACACCGAAAGTGCGCAGGATGACCGCATCCGGGTGGGGCGTCGTCATGGCGCGCAGCCGCGCGGCGCTCATACCGGGCACCACGTCGATGACGGCGACATCCTGGCGCTTGTACGGGCTGGGATCCTGCCAGCCGGTGCCCGCGCTCGGTGCCTCGTACCAGCGCCACGGTGCGCCCGTGCGCGCCATGGGGGACACGGAGGGCGACTCGAATCCGCGGAACGCCCACGACGAGGTTTTGGTGGCGCGGTTGCCGGCCAGGAGCTTGTGCCCGAAGAACAGCATGACGCCTCGGGCGCGATGCGAAATTGCTGCGCGCAGGGCGCCCGTGACGTTCGCGGACGCATCCGAGCCGACGACGCCAAGCGGGTACTGAGACCCGGTCAGGACGACCGGCTTGCCCATGCTCGCCAAAGCGTAGGACAGGGCCGCGGCCGAGTAAGCCATCGTGTCTGTGCCGTGCAGGACCAGGAAGGCGTCGGCCTCGTCCGCATGCGCGTTGATGTCGTTGATGATGGCCTGCCAGTCCTCGGGGGTGGCCTCCGAGGAGTCAATGAGCGGGTCCAGCGTCGACATCGTGATGTTCGAGGCCAGCTCGATGCCCTCCAGCTGTGAGCCGAACCATCCCTGAAGGTCAGCGCCGGGGCGCAGACCCTCGGGGGAGTCGACCATGCCGATGGTGCCACCGGCATACGTGACGTGAAGACGCACTGTTCGTCCTTTCTCAGTCGCCCGCCACCAGGGTTTCCTCGCCCTGCAGCGAGGCGGCGGCCTCGTCGGTCAGGTTGCCGACGCGCCCGCGCACGTAGTACCAGCCGGTGACCATGAGGACGACGACCACGGCGAAGAGCGCGAGGGTCCAACGGCCCGACTCGGAGGTCACGTTCGAAGCCACGACGACCGCGAAGAAGAGCAGCGCCAGGTAGTTGGTGTAGGGGGCGCCGGGCATGCGGAACTCGGGGCGCTGTTCCTCGCCGCGCTTGACCTTTCGCAGGAACGCCAGGTGCGAGATGAGGATCATTGCCCAGGTGCCGGCGATGCCGATACCCGCCAGGTCCATGACGATATTGAAGGCGTTCTTCGGAACGAAGGCGTTGAGCAGGACGCCCAGCAGGCCGAGCGACGCTGTGATGATGATGCCGCCGTAGGGGACGTGGTTCTTGTTGAGGCGAGCGGCGTAGCGCGGGCCCTCGCCCACGAGCGCCATCGAGCGCAGCGTGCGGCCGGTCGAGTACAGGCCGGCGTTGAGCGAGGAGAGGGCGGCGGTCAGGACGACGACCTGGATAATGTCGCCCGCGTGGGGCACGCCCAGGCCGGAGAAGAACGTCGTGAAGGGTGACTCATTCGAGGAGTATGCGTTGTAGGGCAGCGCCAGGGCGAAGAGAACGACAGAACCGACGTAGAAGAAGAAGATTCGCACGACCATCGAGTTGATGGCCTTGGGCAGGATCGTCGCGGCGTCCTTGGCCTCGCCCGCCGCGACGCCCACCATCTCGGTGCCACCAAAGGCGAAGACGACGCCGAGGGTGAGGGCGAAGACGGGCGCCAGGCCCTCGGGGAACCAGCCGCCGGACTCCGAGATGTTGTGGACACCCGCGGTGTACTCGCCGACGGGAGCCTGGGTGAGGATCGCCCAGATCGCGACGCCCATGAAGATGAGGATCGTCGCGACCTTGATCATCGCGAACCAGAACTCCGCCTCACCGAAGGCCTTCACGCTCATCATGTTGAGGACGAACACGAGGCCCAGCGCGATGAGGGCGATGACCCACTGAGGGACCACCTTGAACATATTCCAGTAGTGCATGTAGACGGCGACCGCGGTGATGTCGGCCATGACCGTGACGGCCCAGTCCAGGAAGAAGAACCAGCCGGTGATGAACGCGCCCTTCTCGCCCAGGAACTCGCGGGCGTAGGACACGAATGCGCCCGAGGAGGGGCGACGCACCGCCAGCTCACCGAGGGCGCGGACCATCAGGAACGCGAAGACGCCACACACCGCGTAGGCAAAGGCCAGAGCGGGGCCGCCCAACGCCAGACGCCCGCCCGCACCCAGGAACAGGCCGGTGCCGATCGAACCGCCGATGGCGATCATCTGGATGTGACGGTTTTTCAGAGCCTTGTTGTACCCGGCATCTCCCGCGTCAGTCGCGGTGGACACCTGGGTCTGATCCTTGTCAGACACGCGTGTACTCCAATCGGTGTTGAGGGAGGCCAAATGGCCGTGTACTGCCAGTTTCCTACAGTCGATAGCTCGTCGCTGCAGGTGGGACGGTGGTCAAAACGGCGGCTTCGAAACGGGAGAACGTGCGGAAGATGCGGTCGAGACAAGCCAAAACCGGGTTTTTGGAGAGACCTCCTGGCGCTCGCGGGTGGTGTTCGCCCGCGCGGTTGTGTGATGGGACTAATGGGGTAATCTCAAATGGTGAAGCGAATTGACCCCCACACTCATAGCGCGTATTCAGACGGGACGGATACGCCCGCGCAGCTCCTGGCTATCGCCGCGCAGGCCGGGCTGGACACCATCGCGCTGACGGACCACGACACGACGATCGGATGGGACGAGGCCGCGGCCGCTGTCGCGGACACCGGCGTGAGCCTCATCCGGGGCGCTGAGATGTCGTGCTCGTCCTCGGGGATTACCGTGCACCTCCTGGCGTACCTCTTCGACCCGGCCAGCCCCGGCCTCGTCGATAATTTCCGACGCACGCGCGAGGACCGCGAGACGCGCGCCGCGCGCATGGTCGAGAACCTGTCCGCCGACTACCCGATCACGTTGGACGACGTGCTCGCCTTCGCGCCCGAGGGCGGCCCCGTGGGGCGCCCGCACATCGCCGATGCGCTTGTCGCCGCCGGTGCCTTCCCCAATCGCAGCGCTGCCTTCGTTCAGGCCCTGCACCCGTCGGGCCCCTACTACGTGCACTACTGGGCGCCCGACCCGGTCGAGGCCGTGCGCTGCGTGCGGAAGGCCGGGGGAGTGCCGGTCTTGGCCCACCCCCGTGCTCGCAAGCGCCAGCGCCTGCTGCCCGAGGCCGTCATCGCCGACATGGCGGAGGCGGGACTCTTCGGCATCGAGCGCGACCACCGCGACCACGCGCCTGAGGATCGCGCCGACGTCGAGCGCATGGCCCGCGAGATGGGTCTGGCGATGTTCGGCTCCTCCGACTATCACGGGACGGGCAAGCCGAACCGTATCGGCGAAAACACGACGGACCCGCAGGTGATCGCCGAGGTCATCGCGCAGGGCACCATCGAGGTGGTCGAGCCGTGAGCCTGTTCGACGTCACTCTTTTTGCGACCGCCTTCGCGACGCTGACGGTCATTATGGACCCGGTCGGCACCGTGCCGATCTTCCTGGGGCTGACCTCGCGATACTCTCAGGTCAAGCAGCGCAGGGCCGCTATCCAGGCGACATCCGTGTCCTTCGGTGTCATCCTGACCTTCGCGATCCTGGGCGGGCAGATCCTGCGCTTCCTGCACATTTCGATGGAGGCCCTTCAGCTCTCCGGCGGCGTCCTGCTCTTCCTGGTCGCCATGGAGCTCCTCATGGGCACCGACTCATCGACACCAGACACGGGGGACGAGGGCGTGAACGTCGCGCTCGTGCCGCTGGGTACTCCGCTCTTGGCGGGCCCCGGCTCGATCGTCGCTGTCATGGTGGCCGTCGGACAGGCCGGCACGAACGTGGGCTCGTGGATCGCAGTCATCGTCGCTGTGATACTGGCGCACGTCGTCATGTGGCTGACGATGCGTTTCTCCCTGATGCTGTCCCGGCTCCTGGGGCCCGGTGGCATCATGCTGCTGACAAAGATTTCCGGCCTGCTGCTGGCCGCCATTGCGACACAACTCATCATGGAGGGCATTTTCCAGTTCATTGCGACCGCTAAGCTGTCCTGAACTGGTTGTTTTTCCGCGTGGTGGAGCCGATGAAAGTCCTGAGAAATAGTGGGGTGCGACTCGTAGACGGGTGATTTGTGGAAATATATGCGTAATGGTCAGGAGGTGTTGTAGGGTGGGAGAGAACGCCGTGACGCGACACAGCCCGCACTGGTCAGGGTCGCGCATTCATCCCTCACCACATTCCTTCCAGGAGAAACAATGAAGAAGACGACCTCGTCTCTGCTTGCCGCCACCGCGGCCCTCGGCCTGATCGCCGCTTCGGCCGGCGTTGCTTTCGCCTCCGAGCAGCCTCCCTCGCCGGATCCGACGACGTCTCCCACCGCCGCCCCGACCACCTCTCCGGCCCCCGGCAACGGCGCGGACAACAACGATGCCCCGCTGCCTGATCCCCAGCCCTCGGGCGTGCCCCAGCCTCCGAGCTCGCCGGATCCGGAGCCGAGCCAGGACCCGCAGCCGAGCCAGCCTGAGCCCTCGACCCCCGCTGCCGACCAGGCTCCCGCCGCCGATCAGGGTGGTGCTGGCGCCGCCTCGGGCCCCGTCGGCACCACCGGCGTGACCACCCGCGGCCAGATCTCCACCGGCAACGGCCCGGCCCCCGTCTCTGCTCGTGGCGGTATCCGTAACACGAACGCCCCGGTCGGCTCCCCCGCCGCCTCGAACCCGACGCTGGCCAACACCGGCTCCGTCGCTTCGATCGCCGCTGGCGCTGGCGTTATCGCGCTGGCCGGTGGCGTGACCCTCGTGGTTGCTCGCAAGCGCCACTGAGGCATCTTCGCCTGACAAATGAAGCGGGCCCGATCGATCCGAGCGGGCCCGCGTTTTGTCTAGTTTGCGCAGATCACGCGATAGTTGTGCACGAACGTGCAGTTAAAAACCGCGAATTTGCACCGAAAAGTCATCGTTTCGCCTTGAAATGATGCGTGCATCACATGCATAATGGAACTACCGAAAGTCACCATGAATTGAGCCCTCATGATGAACCGGTGATGGGAAGTGGCACCGCTCCATTGAGGGGTGCCACTTTCCTGTTATGCGCCCCTGCGGAGCGTGCCCCCCGCAGGGGCGCACCTTGCGGGGGATGATCCGTCAGCGCTGGCGACGGCGCAGAGCCAGAGCTCCCAGGCCTGCCAGTCCAGCCATGATGGTCGCACCGGCCAGCATCGGGGTGTCAGCGCCCGTGCGAGCGAGGTTGCCGCTCGGGGTTGCGGACGGGGTGGGAGTGGGGGTCGTCGGCTCGGGCGTCGGGGAATCCGACGGCGCCGGCGTGGTCGGCTCCTCGGTGGGAACCGTGCACTCGCTGTCCGTGCCGGTCAGCCAGTTGTGCAGGACGATCGGGGCCAGGATCGGGGAGCCTTCGAGAGTCTCGCCGGTCAGGATGCCGTTGATGTTGAAGGAGAAGGCCGAGTTTGCCGGCATGTGCTTGATCGTGACGGTGATGGTCTTGCCGTCCTCGCTGACCTTGATCTCGCCCAGGCCCTCGACGGTGTTCGTGAAGCCATTACCCTTGAGCGCGCCAGCGCCGGGGTTGGAGATCGTGTTGATCGTGGAGGCGTCGAACTTCAGGCCCTGGACGGCCTTGATCGTCAGCGTCGCGTTGGTGAGGTCCTTGTGGGTGGCGCCGTACAGGCGCAGGGTGCGCGAGTCGCCGACCTTCGGGTCGGTACCGGTGGCGACGAACCAGCCATCGGCGTTGGCTTCGCCCCACTTGGGCTCATCCGAACCCCAGGAGCTGGAGTACTTCGAGCGCTCGTTGATGTCACGCGAGTAGGGGCTCCACACGGTGCGGTCCACCGTGGTGACCTGGCACTTGGTGAGCTCGGGGGTTTCGGGGGTGGGCAGGTCGCCGCACACCGCGCCGTCGGCCGGGAACTGGGCACCGGTCAGCGTCGCGGTAGCGGTCGAGGACTCGGCTCCCTCGGGGAAGGTGCCCGTGAACTGGAAGGCAGTGCCAGTGTTGGCTTCGAGGCCCTTGTTCAGCGTGATGGTCCAGATGTTCTTCGCCGCGTCGGTCAGGGTGGCCGTGAAGTCGCCGTCGTTCCACGTGTAGGTGGCGGCCTGGCCGCCCCATCCCTGCATGAAGGCGTTCAGGCCTGCGCGGGTCTCGAGCTTTCCGGTGAAGACGGTGTTGGTCATGTCGTCGGGCAGGTCGACGGTGATCGTCGTGCCGGCGGCCAGCTTGGTCTTGGTGGCGACGGGGAAGCGCCAGTTCTGCTGGGATCCGGAGATCCAGTGGTTGGCCTCGAACATGCCCGGTGCCGTGTAGGAGTCGTTATTGAACAGGGCGGACACCTTCGAGGTGTAGCCGTTGTTCGAGCCGGTGGCGACCTTGTTGATGGTGCCGTCGGCGTTGCGGGTGATTGCGTCGGCGGATACAAGCTCGGGGTGGTGGGCCAGGATGTCCGTGTCGAGGATCGCCGAGGCGGTCCAGTTCGCGCGGCACGCGGTCGAGTTGTCGCCGTTGGCAATCGTGGGACCGGTGGGCTTGTTCTCTTCGGTAGGAGAAGCCATTGCCGGGCCTGCGATCAGGGCGGTCGAGAGCGTGGCGCTCAGAGCCGTCGTGATGGTCAACCTATGCGTCAGTTTCATCGTATTCCTCGTGTTGAAGGTGATTCAGTCTCAAGAACACTGGCCGTGTGGGCTGTTGTTAGCCCGGTCAGCATTGGTTACATGAAAACCTTAGTCCATGAACACTGACCGTGTCTCACGTTTGCGAAAAATCATTGAAGGAGTATTTCGCAACTTGCTGCAGGTGGGGTTATTTTCGCTGGTGTTTGTTGGTGACAACCTGGGTCTTTAGTCTTAGAGTCAATGTGGCGGGTGTGCTCCGTCACGTGGCTGAGGGTGGGGTTTCTCCCAGACCCGTGCCAGCGCATGGAATCGTGGTGGTTAATCGCTACCCTCTAGAATTGAGGCCAGCCCCACCCTGGGGCGCTCGCCCCCGCGGCGGGCACGGCGCAGTTACAAAAAAGGAAATCGTATGACGCTGGATCTGACGCAGTCGCTGCCCTCTCATGTGCGCGCGACCTCTGGACGCCCCGTTGAAGATTCGACCCTGATGGAGGTGTGGCAGGGCCTGTCCGCCGCAATCGTTGATCAGATCGCCGATAACTGGGCCGCCACCACGGAGCGTTACGCCAAGGGTCGTCAGGAACACTACTTCTCCGCCGAGTTCCTCATGGGCCGAGCCCTGCTCAACAACCTGTCGAACCTCGGCCTCGTCGAGCAGGCTCGCGAAGCCCTCGCCGCTTACGGCCTCGACCTCGGCCAGGTCCTCGAAGAGGAACCTGATGCTGCCCTCGGTAACGGTGGCCTCGGTCGCCTCGCCGCCTGCTTCCTCGACTCCTGCGCGACCCTCGACCTGCCCGTGCGCGGCTACGGCATCCTGTACCGCTACGGCCTGTTCAAGCAGCTCTTCGACAACGGCTTCCAGACCGAGCACC
>ERZ773070.2562-NODE-2562-length-10178-cov-2.583226_pt1 | contig 10178 bp, 10 predicted proteins | sample MGYA00580618_ERZ773070 | MGnify/ENA primary metagenome ERZ773070 (study PRJEB29015, sample SAMEA2738023) | human oral metagenome | biome: human oral; feature: human-associated habitat; material: dental | place: China | collected 2019 ...
TTTTTGTCAGAATATCAAAGAGGCTAGCGCCCTCAAACTCGGTACCTTTTATCAAATTATTTAGGTTATTGACATAGGTTTGGTGGTGCTTGCCGTGGTGATAATCACAGGTTTGCTTGCTTACGACCGCGTTGTGCGCCGCATCGAACGGCAACTCTCTAAGTTTAAACATCTTTCTCTCCTTGAAATGAATTTTGAAGCTATTATAGCCTAAAATTTCTAAACGAATAATAAAATTTATTATTTAGGATTAATTTTAAGATGAATTTCAATCTAAGCCATCGCAATCGCGCTTTAAATTTAAAATTTAGGCGGTTTGTTAACGCCAAAGCTTTCTTTTATCCTCATCGGAGCACTTTTTATGTGCGACCGGGCGTACGGGGCTTAAGCGCGCTGCCGGTACGCACTAGCGGCTATTTACCGTCATCTGCGTGATTGCGAACTTTTTATATTTATGCTTGCTTTTAATACATAGCGCGGCGCTCGCATACGTCCTATACGCGGGATCGGTACGATCAGCGCCGTGATGCCGGGCATATTCGTCCACTGCGAGAAATTTCTGGCGCGCAAAGCGCCTGTTATTTCTCATAATTTCAAGCGCCGCGATGCTGAAATTAATTTAGAATTTTGGCGAATTTAGCTAAGCTTAGCGCTAAATTTAACGCAAAGGAAAATCATGAAAATCATCGAAGGCTCGCTTGCTCTTAAGGGCAGCGAAAAGATCCTAATCATCAACGCCCGCTTCAACCACATCATCACCGATCGCCTAGTCGAGGGGGCGCACGATGCGTTTTTGCGCCACGGCGGCAAGGAGGAAAATTTAAGCCTGATGCTTGTTCCTGGCGCTTTTGAGATCCCGCTCGCGCTTGAAAAGGCGCTAAGCTCCAAGCTCTACGACGCCGTCGTCTGCCTAGGCGCGGTGATCCGCGGCTCTACTCCGCATTTTGACTACGTAAGCGCCGAGGTAAGCAAGGGTATCGCAAACACCATGCTAAAATACGGCGCGCCCGTAACTTTCGGCGTACTGACTACCGATAATATCGAGCAAGCGATCGAGCGAGCAGGTGCAAAGGCAGGCAACAAGGGCTTTGAAGCGATGAGCGGCGCGATCGAGCTTCTAAGTCTATTTCGCAACATAAAGGCGTAAAATGGCCACCAGACACCAAGCCAGGCTCGCTGCGATCTCGCTGCTTTACTCCCAAGATATGAACGGCGGCGGCGAGGACTTTGCGGACGAATATCTGGAGGAAAAGCGCATTCGCAACGAGCAGCGCAACTGGACGCTGGCGCTTCTGCGCGGTGCTAGCGAAAATCTCGCCGCGGTCGATGCGCTGATAGATGAAAATTTAAAGGAATTCAAGCTCGCCGAAATTTCGGCTCTGGAGCGCGCGATACTGCGGCTCGGGGCGTATGAACTGCGCTTTACGGACACGGACGCGGGTATCGTCATCAACGAAGCGATCAACTCCGCCAAGGAGCTTGGCATCTCGCCAAGATTTATAAACGGCGTGCTAGATGCGCTAAAAGATAGCCCAGTAAACATCGCGACAAATAAAATTTCCGAGCCGACTGCGACGGCAAGCGAAAATCTCGAGACAACCATGGAGGTAGTCAAAAATTTTAAGCCTGCTACGGCGAAAAATTTCATCCCCGTAGGCGCGGACGGCGAGACAAAAAATTTTACTAAGACAAAGAGGAGCGGCACGCCGAAAAATTCTACGGCGAGCAGAAGCAGACCGTCTAAAAAGCCCGCTAATTTGAAAACTCGCAGCGCGCCCGCAAAAAAATCCGAAGCCGCCGCGAGCAAAAAATTTAAAACGGAAAGAAATTTCAAGACTGGAGATAAATTTAAGACGGAGAAAACGGGCAAAAATTTCAAAACGGGCGAGCGAGGTAAAAATTTTAAGGCAGGCGAACGAGGCAAAGACGCCGCGCCGAAAAAAGAGAGCGCGGATAGAAATTTCAGAGTCGGCAAAAGCGCGGCACCGAAAAAGGGCACTGCTGGTAAAAATACTGCGCCGAAAAAATCTGCGGGCGGCAGAGGCGCCATCTCAAAAAGACCAGCAGGCGGCAAAGGCGCAGTACGCGGCAAGGATAAACGGTGAAGCTCTGCGTCGCGCTTGATCTAGGCTCGAAGCAACAGTGCTTGCAGCTAGCGGAGGGACTTGCGGACTTTTCGGATAAAATTTGGCTAAAAGTTGGTCTGCGAGCTTATTTGCGCGACGGTGCGGGATTTGTGGAGGAGCTAAAAAAGCTCGGAAATTTTAAAATTTTCCTCGATCTAAAGCTCTACGACATCCCAAACACGATGGCCGATGCCGCCGAGGAGATCTCTAAAGTCGGCGTCGATATGATAAACGTGCACGCAAGCAGCGGCAAGCGCGCGATGGCGACGGTGATGGAGCGACTGGGCAAGCTAGCTTCGCGTCCGCTGGTGCTTGCGGTCTCTGCGCTAACGAGCTTTGACGAGACCGAATTTAGCGCGGTTTACGATCAAAATTTAAGCGATGCCGTGCGCAAATTTGGCGTGATGAGCTACGAAGCGGGGCTTGACGGCATGGTCTGCTCGGCATTCGAGAGCCGTTTGATAAAGGACGCTACGAGCGCAAATTTCATCACTCTCTGCCCTGGCGTAAGGCCGTTTGGCGAGAGTGTGGTAGATCAAAAGCGAGTGGCGGATCTGGACGTCGCGCGCAAGGCGGGGGCTGATTTTATCGTGGTAGGTCGGCCGATATATCAGGCACAAAACCCGCGCGAAATTTGCGAGCGGATTTTAGGGCAAATTTAGCGCTCGAGCTTGCATAAAATTTGACGCAAGCTCGTTTTAAGCAGAGTTTCCGCGCACAAGAAATTTTAATCAAAATGCGCACAAAGGCGGCTCGGATGACGTAGAAGCGCCGTCGTCATCTTTTTACAAAATCCGTTGGAGTTTGAAACGTAGGAGCTTTGCCGATAGCCGCCGTATGGTTAGCATGTAAAATTTGCTCTGTTGGAGTTTGAAACTCGCGGTAAAGTATAGCGCTTTCGACTACAACCAGTTCAAATTTACCCGTTGGAGTTTGAAACAAACGCATCAGATTTTTGCATTTGGCGCAAGGCGGAAGCGTAATTTTACTCCGTTGGGGATTAAAAACGTTCAAACTTTACCGCGCCCAAGCCCCCTGCTAGCTTGCGGATAAAATTTCCGATAACGAGCGCGGTGACGGACGTCTTAACACTAAAAAGCGGCGCGCATAAGCGTAACGGCGGCCCGGCGGCGAGGTAAAATTTTAAAATTTGCCTCACACAAGTGAGGTTTTGGAATTCCGCACTCTCAAGGGACTTTAAAATTTTATCCAAATGGCGAGCCGAGCAAAATTTGAATAAAGATTGGAGTAAAATTTGAGTAAAGGCGCGAGCGATTTTAAGAAAATCCCCTATGTCGGCGAGGCGACAGAGGCCGATCTGCTGGCACTCGGCTACACTGACATCGCTTCGCTAAAGGGCGCGGATCCGGACGAGATGCTTGAACGCACAAAGGCGCTCGGACGCGGCAGCGACAGGTGCATCCTCTATGTTTACCGCATGGTTTGCTACTATGCAAACACGCCACGTCCCGACAAAGTCAAGCTAAAATGGTGGCTTTGGAAGGATTAAATTTTCAAATTTGACCCACGCGAGCCGTTTATAAATTTGAGCGGATTTACTAGCGACCGAAACGGCTGTATCTGCAGCACGAAACGACGCCTCACGGAAGTGCAAGCTAGCAAGCGCAACGAACGGCGTAAATTTTAAGCGCGAACTTTACGTGCGACACAAAAAGTGTAAATTTTACGGGCGCGGCGTAGCAGCTAGCGCAAAGTACAAACATAGCCGCAATATGAAATTTTGATTTTATTCACAGGCACGCTTTGCGATGAAACAGCCTGCACGAAATATAAAATCGCTCCGATTTCTGGCAAGCGCGCGCCGAGCCGTATATGCGTCGCAAATATAAAAGCGGCGACAGTCGGTGCCTTTTAGGCGGGCACGCACGGCGCGGCCTTTCACGACGGTAAGGGGTGGCAGCTGATATTTAATAATCACGCTATGGAGAAAATGAAATAGGCGGCGCGAGTTTTGCTTTTTTGGCGTAAATTTTACAAACTCGGCGCAGATTCCCGCGCGAGCTTTACGAGCACAATGCGATAAAGCGGCGCAAAGGGCGTAAATTTAACGGGCGCCGTATAATGGAGCGCCACAAAGCAGAAAGACGGTAGGGATGAAATTTTTTACTCTTTTGATTTTATGCGCAAGCGCGCTTTTTAGCGAGACGATCAGCGCGAAATATGAAATTTCGTTCGGCGTTTTCGGCGCGGTCGGCAGCGCAAATACGCGGCTCGTGCGGCAGAGCGATCGCTACGAGATCGTCATGGATGCCGTTGCACAGGGCATCGCGGGCAGCCTGAGCGGGCAAAGGCGCGAGAGCTTCCGCTCGAAGGGGCGCGTCGTGGCGGGACTTTTGGTGCCCGATCTCTACGTCCACGAGGTCTCGCGCAAAAAGGGCAAAACGACGAAAAATGAGCGCAAAACCTACGCCTTCGACTACGCGCGCAAAACGATAAAATTTCAAAAGTTCAAGGGCGCGGGCGGCGAGCTACAGCTCGTAAGCGACGAAATTTTGCCCTACTTCGCGACGAACGACCTGCTGAGTTTGTTTTTCAATTTCTCTAAAATTCCGCACTCGGGCGATAAATTTTTCGTCCGAGCCGCAGGCGCAAAAAGTGCCGATGGAAGGATCGACATTCAAATACCGCGCGGAAGCGCCACCGCAAATATCGCGAGTGAGCTTGGCGTCGCGCCGCCTAGCGATGCGGACACAAACTCCAGCGCAGCGGCAAGCACAAGCTCTAGCGGAGCAGATACGAAAACCGGCACAACGGACGTAAATTTTAAAGGGCGCGGCGCGGGCGCGGATAAGCAGGCTGCGGCGATCTACGTGGTTTTCATCAACCAGCCGATATTTTCGAGCAGCCGAGGCGAGCTGCACCTGAGCCTAAACGAGCGCGGTTACGCCGATCGCGCCGTTTTGAAGGACGTGCTGCTCTTCGGCGACATCCGCGCGCGGCTCGTGGAATGAGACTTCGTAAATTCGAAAAATGCCTGAGTTAAAAATTTTTAACTCTTAAAAGATAATTTGGCGCGTCCAGGTCTTTATTAAATTTTAGTTCCATATATTTTTTAAGCTCGTTATATTCTTTATTAGTGGGTATAAATATAAAAAATTTATTGTAAAGCGCGTCTATAATTAAAGCATCGACAAACCTACATGAAAATAAGCCGCCCTTAAATAGATGAAAAATCATTTGCGGTATAAAAAGAAAGATAATCGCTCCCATGCAGCAGAATAACATTATGAAAACTATCATAGAGTCATCAAATATCGCGCCATAAATATAAGCGATTACGTATATGGTAAGGCAGGTTTTTCCTATAATTCTTTCCGTTTCCGTGTATTTTCGTGTTTCGCTTTCATAAACAAGTGCGAAAGTCTTTTTAAAATATAAAATATCATCAAATTTCATTACAAGCTGCTCGCCTGATTTTATACATTTTATGCTTGAGTTTAAAAATATAAATTTCCTTCCGTAATGCTGTGAAAAACCCTTAAGAGCCCTAGCAACCAAAGGTGCGGTGAGCAGGATATTCGCAACTTTTCTATCGTAAGGGATGTTGGACACTAAATTTATAAACATAGCAAAACAAAGCAACGCTACTATAGCTATAATATTTACGATCGGCATATAGTCTTTGATGACTAGCGGCTCTTTGTCGTAATCACGAGTTTTAGCGCCCCGCGATGAAATACCACCCGGGTTTAAATTTTGAAATTTTATCTCATCTTTTGAGTTTAAATTCATGTCGTTTAAATTTCTATCTCGGAAATTTGCGCCGCAAAGATGATCGGGTTGCGATTCGGGGTCTGTTTGATTAAAATTCGCATTTTTAAAGCTTTTGCTACTCAAATTTGCATCGTTTAAATTTAATGATCTGCGATCCGTTGCATCGCTTAAATCCGCATCGTCAAAGATGTCAGCGCTAGCGCCTTTTCGAAGCTTTTGCTTTAAGTTCTGGCGCCCTTCGTTTAGAAGCTTTTTAGATTCCTCAAGCAGCACTTTATCCAAAAAATATCCTTAAGCTTAAATCGCTCGTATTTTATAACTTTGGGCTTAAATCGCAATAAATCGCGTTCATTTCGCGCGTTTTTGATTTTATTGAAATATATGTTTTTGCGTCGCGCCGCATGCAGCGCAATGACGGCAGCAAGGGCGCGACAACGGAAACAAACCGCATTTTTGGATCGATTTATTTCTTAAATTTTCTTATGAAATCGCTCGCGTCCCGCGCCGCCATCGCTGAGCTCATAACGGCGATCCTATCGGCTCCCGCGCGTAAGACGGAGGCGAAATTGTGCGGCGTGATGCCGCCTAGCGCGTAGATTTCGCCCGCGAAAAACTCCCGCACGGCGTGGATCAAATTTAGCCCTCTCGGCGCGAGCCCCGCCTTACAATCGGTCACAAAAATGTGGCTCAGGCAGATCGCGCCAGCACCCAGCTCCAGCGCCTCTCGCGCCTCCGCCTCGCTGTGGCAGGAAGCGACCAATTTTTTAAAATTTGCGCGCAAAAACTCCGCGCCGCACGCCGCACTAAAGCTCCGCAAAACCCCGAGCGGCAGCCATAAATTTCTCTCGCCCGCCCGCAGCGCAAAATCTGCAAAATTATGCACAAAGATCGCGGGCGGGCGCCTTGCACTCTCTGCGCTCTGCGCGCCCTTCGCACTCTGCGAGTTTTCCGCCTCTTTCACGCTCTGTGAATTTTCTACGCCCTCTATACTTTCCGTGTACTGCGCGTTCCGTGAGCTCCCCGCATTTTTTGCACTATGCACATCATTCGCATTTTCTGTACTTTGCGCACCCTGCATACTTTCCGCATTTTCTGCGCTCCGTACGCCTTCAACCGCGAGTTTTGTTTTGCATACGGCGCCGCGAAGCGAAATCTCGCCCGACGCACCATCATTCGCGCAATTTGCAGCGTCGATAAAATTTTCAGGCAAAATTTCATCTAAAACGCAAGCGGAATTTTTAGACCGTATCTCATCTGTAGCGGCACCGTGACTGCGAGCCCCATCCGCACAGGCCGCGCTCGCGTTCAATCCGCCCGCAAAAGCTTGGGTTTCGCCAAATTTAGCGGCACTAGCTTCATTTGCAAAAATTCCGACCGCACGGGCCGCATCCGCGCAAAGCTCGCTCTTGCAGGCGAGTAAAATTTTACCAAACAGCGCCGCATATGCCGCTTCGTCTAAATCCTTTTCGCGCACGACGATCTCGCCTATGCCTGCCGCGGCAAAATCCACTATGCGCGCGAGCAGCGCCGCCTCGCCGCCGCAGAGCGCGCGATTTGTGATGATCGTAATGCGCGAAGCAAGCTCTAAATCTAGCATCCGCCCGCTCCTTTAGGCCCAATATCCGTGCGCCGCGCTCAAATTTAAAATTTTGCCTGCGATACTAGGGATTAAAATTTTACTTGCTAGAGCGAGCGCCGAAATCCCCGCCATCACGCCATATTTCAAAATTTCGCCCGCCGGAACAAGGACTGAAATTTCCACCGCAGCGCTAAGGCTCAAAACGTTTGCCCAGCTCATCGATTTTAGCGACCTTGCGTTGCCGCCGCATAAGAACCCGAAGCTCGCGCCGTTTTTAAATTTAAAATTTGCGTCGCCCGCGGGCTTGGAATTTGCGCTGCCCTTAAATTTTAAATCCGCGTATGTGTTCCTAGGTCTTAAATTTACGCACGCATTTTGTATCTCAAAATTTCCCGTGCCAGCTGACACGATATCGAAAATTTTATCATCTGCCATAGCGCCATAAATTTTATCGCCGTGTGCGGCGTTGCAAAATTCCGCGCCGTATTTTACGCTACAAATTTTACTTCTGCACCGAGTAGCACAAAATCCGCCCTCGAGCCTGACGCTGCAAATCTCGCGTCTAACGCCGTAAATTTCATCCATGCACGCGGTAAAATTTTGCGTCTCACACATAGATATACTCGCTCATCAGCGGCTGCAGCCCGCCGCCGCGGATCGCCTCGCAGACTTCGCTTACGCTGCGCGCGTCGCTGATCTCGAACTGCTCGTCGCCCCTCTGCTCGCTGTGCCCGCCGATACCCACGCTTACGCCTGCCGAAATTTTACTCGCCGCGATCCTAATCGCATTGTCGCGGAAGCCCGCCCTCTCGCGCGTGGAGATCGTGATTTGCGCACTTGGCAGCAGCAGCCGATACGCGCACATCACCTGCAGCAGCTCGCGCTCGCCGACGTCTTTCGGGTTTATTTTGTCGTTGTTGATGATCGGGCGCAGGCGCGGCACTGAAAAGGCAATCTCGGCGCGCGGGTACTTGCGCTGAAGCAGCCACGCGTGCACGCCCGTGGCAAAGGCATCGCGGCGGAAGTCTCCGAGCCCCAAAAGCGCCGCAAAGCCCACGCCGCGCATACCGCCTCTGATCGCGCGCTCTTGAGCTGCGAAGCGATACGCAAAAACGCGCTTGTTGCCCGCAAGATGCAGCTGCGCGTAGCGCGCGGGATCGTAGGTTTCTTGAAAAACGGTGACGAAATCGACGCCGCAAGCGTGCAAATAGGCGTAATCAGCGGAGTTTAGCGGATAAATTTCGACGCCGATCACCTTAAAATACTGCCGCGCGAGCTCGCAGGCGCGCCCGATGTAGCGCACGGGGCTATTTTTCTCGCTCTCGCCCGTGAGGATCAAAATTTCTTCTAGCCCGCTTGCCGCGATCGCCTCAAACTCCGCCTTTAGCTGCGTCTCATCGAGCCTTGCGCGCGCGATTTTGTTTTTGCAGTTAAAGCCGCAGTAAACGCACAGATTGTCGCAGTAGTTTGAGATGTAAATCGGCGTGAAAACGGCAACGTTGCTACCGAAATGCGCCGCCTTTTCGCGCGCCGCAGCTTGCGCGATCTGCTCCAAATGCTCGCCCGCACGCACGCTTAGTAGCGCGGCGAAATCGCGCAGACTTCTATTTTTCGCGCCGATCGCCCTTTGCACGTCAGCCTCGCTCGCCTCCTCGCAAAAGCCCTCGCGCAGAGCAAGCGTGCTCTGCATTATCTCGCTTCCGATATCTTCCATGCCCGCTAGATAGCCGGTTTTGTTCATCTTTAAAATTTTCCTTTTAAATTTTCATTTAAATTCTACGCAGCACGTTTTTGCGTGTAAATTTACGCGCCGCAAAGTTTCTTTTCGTTTGGTTTAGAAGCGCATTTTAGCAGGATTTAGGTAAAAAATTGCAAAATGAGGGGTGTCTATTTGCATTTTAAATTTTAGTGATTATTAAAAGATGAAAGAATATACTTTCGCAAAATTTTAAGGATAAAAAATGAAAAAAATCATCGTTTTATCGCTCGCACTTGCCGCGTTTTTGGGTGCGAAAGAGGTAAATACTGCCGAGATATTTTTGTCGGACGTTAAGTCTATGCACGCGTTAAAATCATTTTTAAAAAAGAATAAAAACGATATCGTAAAGCTAAAACTAAGCTACTGCGTCAATGAAAACAGCATGCAACACTTAGAAGCCGAGGCAAGCAAGCGTAAAGAGGACGAAAACTATAGTCGTCTGGGCGAAAATTTCGTTATGGCAGACGGCAGCAAAATAACCTACGAAGGAAAAAATTACGACTTTGGCGAAGGATATGACGGAGATGTAAACACAGGCATCGAATACGGCGAACTAATGCTGGACGAGCCTAACAGCAATCATCTCAAAAATATATTTTTAAAAGTCGGAAATTCAAATTTTGGGCAAATATACAAATGGGAATACGAATGGCCTAATGAAGAAAGCGAGAGCAAAAAATGTAAATTTGGACAAGTCGTCCTAGACGGCGCGTTTTACGTTTATCATGAAGACGAAAATGAAAAAGGTAGAGAAATGTACAAATACAATATGGAGCCAGAGCTTATGGGACAGGATCCGGGCGATAAATACGATGCCTTTTTTCTCGATCCTATTGCGAAAAAATACTTTAAACTACTAGAATACAAGTAAATTTAGCGCGATGACGGAGCTAGAGAGGGAGATTTTCGGTCAAATTTTGGGCGAGAAAAAGATGGAAATCATCTTGTTTTTAGCCCAAAATGCAGACGAAAACGGCTT
>ERZ773070.2563-NODE-2563-length-10176-cov-2.215394_pt1 | contig 10176 bp, 10 predicted proteins | sample MGYA00580618_ERZ773070 | MGnify/ENA primary metagenome ERZ773070 (study PRJEB29015, sample SAMEA2738023) | human oral metagenome | biome: human oral; feature: human-associated habitat; material: dental | place: China | collected 2019 ...
GGTTCGCACGTATGTTGACAAAGTGGTGTCGTACATCTGGATCGTCATGAGCTGGAGCGGCTTCATCGTTTCCTGCCTGTCGTTCCTCGGTGCAATACAGGCCACAATCCTGTTCCTCATCACGCTGATGATGGGTCAGGGCAGCGTCATCACGGGGTTAGTCACGCGCTTCCGGCCACTCACTATCGGCGGCATCGTCGCGCTGTTGCTCAGCTTCGCGCTCCTCCATCTCACGGACATAGACTTGCACCTGCTGACCTTCGCCTTGGCTTTCGTGGCGATGGGTATTATCCCCGGACACATCTTGAACCGTCGCGCAAAGAAGGCATGCTCCCCGGACTGAATCCGCTGCTCCACAGCGAACTTCGGCTGGGCGTGATGTCCATCCTGATCGGCGTAGAAAGTGCCGACTTCACCTACCTGCGCAAGGAGACGGGCGCGACGGCCGGCAACCTGAGTGTGCAGTTGGAGAAGCTCTCGCAAGCGGGTTACATCGCTATAGAGAAAGGTTTCAGGGGAAAAATTCCACGTACCACCTGCCGTATCACGCCAGAGGGCACGGAAGCCCTCCGTCAATACGTCAAGGCGTTGGACCACTACCTCAAGGGAGTGAAAAACGGAAAATGAAATGGCATGCTTGATTTTACCTATTGACTTTAGACTGCAATGAATGACTTGTTCACACAAAACCCTGACCTCCTGTTCCTGATCGAGCAGGCCGTCAAAGCTCCGTCGGGGCATAACGCACAGCCGTGGCTGTTCCGAATCGGCAAGACGGAGATCGACATCTGCCCTGACTACAGTCGGGCATTGCCCGTAGTCGATCCGGACAATCGGGAGTTGTTTGTCAGCCTCGGTTGCGCGACGGAAAACCTCTGCATAGCCGCCTCGCATAAGGGCTACTGCCCGACGGTGACCGTTGCAGAAGACGGTACGATCTGCATCCGGCTTGATCGCCACGCCGACGTAACGCCGTCGCCGCTCTTCGCGCAAATCGCCCTCCGGCAGACTAATCGTCGGGTGTACGACGGGCGCATAATCCCGGCGGCAGACATCGACCAACTGCGGGCCGTCGAAGTCGCGCCCTCGGTCAGCGTCCATTTCTACGAGCGCGGCACGCCTGCTTTCGACGCCATTGCCGAACTGATCTACCGCGGCAACAGCCTGCAAATGCAGGACGACGCCTTCAAGACCGAACTGCGCAGGTGGATGCGTTATAACAAGAAGCACCGCGACGCTCAGCACGACGGACTGAGTTACGACGTCTTCGGCGCCCCTAATCTGCCGCGCTTCATCTCCGAAAACGTGATCGCCGGTGCACTCAACGAGCGATCGCAGAACCGCGCCGACCGCAAAAAGATCGCCTCGGCCTCCCACTTGATCTTGCTCACCACCCGCGACAATACCGTGGAGCAATGGGTGGCACTGGGTCGGACGTTGGAGCGCCTCTTGCTCACGTCGACGGCGATGGGCCTCGCCCATGCGTACCTCAACCCGCCGAACGAGCTTCCGGAGCTCACCCATGAGTTGGCCGACACGCTCGGTCTTCCGGGTGAGTATCCGACGATCTTGCTGCGCATAGGATACGCTAAACGTATGCCGCATTCAGTGCGGATCCCAGCCGAACAGCGGATCCGGTAACAGGCAATGAGAAGAGGGTAAGACCACGACGTCCTACCCTCTTTTTCTTTGCTCTGGGCGGCCACATCGGTACACCCCCGCAAGCACACTATAACACCTCACCGCTTAGTACGGAAGAAAGCTGTCATCTCGGCAGCGCATTCCGCCTCCATCACGCCGCCGCGCACCTCCGTCCGCGGATGGAACGCCTGCGGAGCGTAAACGGTGAAGCCGCGTTTGACGTCTGGCGCACCGTAGACGACGGCGCCTAATTGTGCCCAGCCGAGTGCGCCGGCACACATCACGCACGGTTCGACGGTAACGTAGAGACGACATTCGGGCAAATATTTCGCTCCCATAGCCCCGGTGGCGGCGGTGATCGCCAGCATCTCGGCATGCGCAGTCGGGTCGTTGAGGCGCTCCGTTTGGTTGTGGGCACGGGCGATGACGCGATCGCCGCAAACTACGACCGCTCCGACGGGCACTTCCCCTTCTGCGGCGGCCTGACGCGCCTCGTCGAGGGCACGGCGCATGAAGTATTCGTCATTAAAAGGCTGTACGGTCATCGGCGCATTTCGTTTTCATTGAAGAGTGTCGGATGATCCTCGCCCATAACGCGAAAAACGTGGGTGAGAATCGTCATGCGAAGCCAATTCGAACGGTTTTTAATCTTGTATCTCGCTAAATGATGCGTGACAGCCCGATATTCTTCTTCGTTCATCAAAAATGATACGCGATGCATGCGCGGCTTGCGTTCCGAACGCGGCACCGCACCTTTTTGCGCTTTCTTCATGGCTTACCCTCCTGTTCGACATCAACAGAAAAGGTCGAAGCGGGCAGCCCTGCGCCGTTCGTCAGGTTGGCCCGATTGAATGACGCCCAACCGTAACGCACGCGATGCGGATGGGGGACGTGTGGCGAGTAAGCGCTCAGCCTATCCCCGATAATCTCGGCCGTAGCGGGGTAAAACGGGCCTTCAGCATCGGCCAACTCGACCGTGCGAACTGGCTGATGGTCATACGTGATGAGGCCCGCGGCCGATCGGAAGTAAATCGTCACTCGGCCATCGTGTTGCACGGCACGTTCGACGATCGGACCGTCGGCGATCACGTCCGTGTGACCGTAGCTGTGATAAAGGGCCTGTCGCGCTAGCCGTTCCCCGACGTCGATCTTATGCGGGAAATGGATGTCGATCGAATCGCCACGGTCGCTGCTGATGGCCATGTAACAGGCGGGGACGCGCTCGGGCAGTCGGCGCTGCATGTCGCGAAAACGACCCCAATCGGGCTTGTCGGTGGTGGAAATTTGGACAAAATAGAACGGTAATGTGGCGTCGCTGAAGTAACGCCGCCAACTGCTGACGAGTAACGGGAAGAAGCGCGCGTAACCCGCCGCATCGTGCGCGTTCGACTCGCCTTGATACCACAACACGCCGCGGACGGGAAGCTGCGCAAGGGGCCAAACGCCGGTCTCAAAGAGGTACGTGGGCGCGTACGGGTGGCGTTGTCGATTCGATGTCGCACGCCGTAGGTTGAACGCGGTGCGGCTGCGCACCCAGGGATGAATGAGCACGTTCGACGCGAAGTCGCTGAGCATCTCCGGGCCGTCGGCTTCTAAGGTCTCGCGATCGATCCAAGCCTCGAGCGGTGAGCCATCGACAGCATTGAGGATGAGGCCAATAGGAACGTTCTCCGTCTCCTGAATCCGCTTAGCAAAGGCCATCGCTATGGCTGAAAAATGGCCGACCGTGGACTCGTCGCACTGCTCCCAGCGCACGGGCAGGAAATATTCTAAGCGGTTGAGGCTGTCGAGCATCGGCGCCTCCCATTCCTCGGCGAAGGGGATCCGCGAGGGCTGCATGAGGAAGAGACGCACGGCGGGAAGGGTCTTCGCGAAGGCGCGCAATACGGTGCGCTCGGCCGGCACGACGCTGTCCGTGGGATAGGCCATGTTCGACTGCCCGGAGCAGAGCCAAACGTCGCCCACGGCTACGTCGTCAAAGCGGAGTTTGCGCTTCAGGGTGGCCACTTCAAGCGTGAGGCCGGTGGCAGCAGGCATGGCATCGAGCGTGACGAGCCAACACCCATCGGCTGCAGCCTGCACCGAGTGTGTGCCATCGGCTATGCGCACGGTGACGGTCTCACCGGCGTCGGCCGTGCCCTCGATCTTGATCGGCCGGTCGCGCTGGAGCACCATGTGATCGGTGTACATGGCAGGCATGCGCAGCCCGCCGTGCTTCCCGGTTAGAGCCTCGCCAATGGTCGCGGCCAACAAGCGCGCGCCCTCGGCGTTCGGATGGAGGCCGTCAAAAAGTAGGTCGAGGCGATGGCGGAACGGCTCACGAAGGTCGATCAGTGAGGCGCCTGTCTCACGCGCCACATCCGCAATTTTCTGTCGAATCATGGCATAGCGCTCACGCAGGCCGTGGAAATAGTTCGGATAGTCATACGCGATCGGCGTCATGTGGCAAATCCAAATGCGACACCGCGGATTGACCCGACGGAAGGCGTCGATCAGCTCGCGGTAGTCGCGAGTAAAGGCCGTGTCGTTGGGTGTCCAATTCATCGGATCTACATCGTTCAGTCCGAGGTCAATAACGACGTAATCAGGGGAAAAAGCAAGGGCGCGTTTACATTCGTTCTGAAGACGGTAGGTCGTGCCACTGCCATGCATGAGGGTGGCGCCATTACGACCGAAGTTTCGCACGTCGAACGCATCGCCAAGCAGCTTTTGCAGCTGCGCGGGATAAGCGTCGGTGGCAGGATTTGGCAAACCATAGCCATAAGTTACGCTGTTGCCCACGCATGCGACCTTGATCCGCTGGCCGACCACCGCGGTAAAGCTCGTAATCATGATCAGGGTGATTATCAGTTTGGACATATTGTCAGGAATGGGAAAAGATGAAGCTATTAGCGGTTGATTAATAATCAGTTATACATGACAGGAAGAAATTCTAATCGATGTCTCGCTCCGTTTACCCTAAAAAGAGTTTTTCCAGAGAAAGTACTCACTAAATATCTGATAAACAGGACACCAACTCAGAATTTACCCGGCAAAGATAGCGACACTCGTAATGCTCTGATCCTTTTTCCCGTCCTTTCTCCTATCAAGAAGAGAAAAGATCTCTGCCGATGCTGTGAATTTTGCCTGACATCAAGCCTACCCATCCAAAATCCCTGACATTTTGGCGTTATTTTACTCCTTTTTTACTGGATACCCGGCCAGTTTGGCTAACGCTCTTGATCTCTTAATCTACTTCCCGCCCTTTTCTCTCATCAAGGATAAAAAAGGAAGAAGAAATTCAGGATAAACGCCTATGAAAAAGTATAGACGAAGGATGCATTCGCTAAATATCCTCTATACGAACACTTTACGAATAAAAACAATGCCAAGATTTCGCTACAGATAGACAAAATGAAAGGCGCACGAAGCAAGGTTTCCCTTCGCCGTGCGCCCAGTCATTATCTATCTCATCAAAAGGCAGTTAGGGTATTACAAACGATTCTCCGACCTGCCCAGTCTATACATCTATTCTTTCGGGAGATGAATTTCGGGGCCGCCTCCTCCGCCGCCTTCCGCCTGGCCGACGCCCACCGCCGCCTTCCGTTCCGCCACCAGCAGACCCGCCGCCTCCTTCAGGCTTTTTGTCCTTGCCATCCTCAGGCTTCTTAGGTTCCTCTTTCTCAGGCAGATGGATATCCGGATCATTGTCCTTTTTCTTGGGCTTTTTCGGTTTAGGATCCTTCGGCTGACCGGGATTTTTCTTCCGATTGGCCTTTTTCTCCGCCAAACTGCGGTGATAAGCCTCCTCGATCTCTCGGGTACGCTGATTCATCTCGGCTACCATCTTCGTAATCAGCTCCTTTTCTACAGGCGCGGTGCCAAAGGTGTAAGCGCTCTGTATCGCAAAGACAATGTGGTCAAAAACCTCGTCCGTCTTTGGGCGGACTACCCGAGCCGGAGGCAGTTCGGCGGCCGCTGTACGATCTTTTGCCCGTTTTGCGACAAATTCGTCGTACGCTTTGTTCACCGTCTCCAATTTATTCACGGCGTTTGTCAAATGAAGGGCTGTAACAAACGAAGCATTTTCAGTTTTCCGTAAGTCGGTCACTAAGCCAAAGATATCGGCAGACTTGCGCTCGTGCGCTTCCTGTTGCAGACCGTCGTAAGAGCGGATCACGGTGTACAGCGTCATAGCCGCATCGGATTCGTTGTCGTCGGGAGACTGTCGCGCATTCCGAATAGCATTAAAAATGAACGTGATCAGCTTGCCGCGCTCTTCGTCTTTCTTAAGCATGCGCTCTGTATTCACATTCATGCCTGCCTCTTTGTTAATGTCGCCCTCTAAATTGATGTCGCCATTCCATTCATCCATCAAAGCGATCGTAAGGCCAATCTTGGTCAGATCATACTGTTTTACAATGCCATAGATCTCGCTGTGATAACGTACATGAAGAGAGTTGTCGTACTTTTTCATGCCCACTCTCTTAACTTCAATCGTTCTTGCCATCTTTTTCCTGTTTATATTTAGTATTACTATTTATATTTAGAAGAGAATCTGTTACCCACTGTGACTTATTAGCCTCATATCGGCAACGATTCCCCTCGTTTCGTGGCCCCAAAGTTAGAACATGTTTTCGAAACAAACACCAAGCACAATTGAAAAAAAATGGAGGCACTTTTTCCTCATGTATAAAGTACAGAGAAGTAGCTCCTCGGCAAGGATGACCATCCACACCCCCAATCGCACCAAACACCGCCCATTAACTACATGTACAAGAAAAAAATAGATGGCGATCATCGTCTTGATTTTCTTTTGCTTCTTTTCTTTCATCAAGGAAAGAAAAGAAGAACCGTTCCGAGAGGCAACCACATGGCCAAACTCATGCAAAGCAGCGCTATCACGATAAAAGATCAGTCCATCTTTATACAGATCAGCCTTAGGGTTCACTCTCAAAATTAAAAACCTGGCGGGAAATCTTATCTAAGAGCCAAAAGATACGAAAGACTCGCCAGGGATTTCCATCCAAGAGCCAAAAGATACGAAAGACTCGCCGGGGATTCCTCTCTAAGAGCCAAAAGGAATGAAAGACCTGCCGGGGATTCCCATCCAAGAGCCAAAAGATACAAAAAATCCGGCGAGGATTCTCATCCGATAGCCAAAAGATACGAAAGACTCACCAGGGATTCCTATCCAAGAGCCAAAAGACACGAAAAACCTGACGGGGATTTCCATCCGAGAGCCAAAAGACACGAAAAACCTGACGGGGATTTCCATCCGAGAGCCAAAATATACGAAAAACCCGGCAAGGATTCCTATCCAAGAGTGCCGATGAAGCAAATCCTCGACAAGTTTTAGATTCTGTGTATGTCAGAGAAGCAAATCTTTGATGGGTTTTGAGTGCAAAGTGAGTCCGGGAAGTATATCTTGATCTAATTTGAAGTAGGAAAAGTGTCAGTGAAGCAAATCTTCGATAGGTGCTTCATCATTTTCTTTTCATGGAAGCAGATTTTTGGTAGATTCCCGATACTCTTCTTTTCTCGAAATCGAATTTATGACAGACTGATGATCAAAATCTACTCGTGGAAGTGATTTTTCGATGGATTTAGGGTATAAATATTCTCGATGGAGATAAAAAACACCGATATTTTAGATCAAAAAAAGACCGGAAAGCGAAAAGCTTTCCGGTCTTTCGTTATGGGATAGAGTCATGTCGGACGACTCGCCCTCTTTCCGCTTCATTTTATGCCTGCGTACGACAATAAGGCTGCGAAAAGGTTTATTTGGCGGTCAAAGAATGCCATTTTGTCACTTTGAGTGATCCTTTTTGATGTATTTCTCCCAAAACTTGACAGCTCCCATGTGCCATCCCTCGGCGGTAGTGCCAATGCCCATACCGAAACCGTGAACAAGGTTGGGGTAAATGTGAATACGGCTAGTGCCGCTCTCTTAGAGCACATTGCCGGATTAACGAAAACAACCGCAGCAAACGTGGTCACTTTCCGTGACGAAAACGGCAAGTTCACAAACCGTACGCAATTGAAGAAAGTACCTCGCTTAGGGCCAAAAGCTTACGAGCAAGCCGTTGGGTTCTTGCGAATCATCGATGGAACAAACCCATTTGACGGTACCGACATTCACCCAGAGTCTTATGATGTCGCTAAAGCCATTTTGAAAAAAGCCAATGCTGAAAAATTAGCGCTTGGTTCACCAGAGTTGGAAGAAGCTCTTAAAGGGCTGAATGCTAAAGAGTTAAAAGAAGAATTTGGTATCGGACAAGAAACGCTGGAATTAGTACTGGATGGATTGTTGAAACCAGGACGTGACCCGCGTGAAGAAGTCGCAGGACCAATCTTACGAAGCGATGTCTTAAAGATGGAAGATTTACAAGTGGGAATGGAACTCGAAGGAACCGTTCGTAACGTTGTGGACTTCGGAGCATTTGTCGATATCGGTGTGAAGCAAGACGGCCTTGTCCATATTTCGAAATTGAAAAAAGGCTTCGTGAAACATCCAAGTGATGTCGTTGCAGTTGGGGATATCGTAACGGTTTGGGTGACGGAGCTTGATCTTAAGAAAGGTCGTGTCGGCCTCTCTATGATTGGACCGGAAAATAAATAAAAAGGTAGAGACGCTATTACTGCGTTCTGCTTAGAATCTTCATAGTAGCGACAATAGCTGTATAGGTGTGAGCCTTACGTCTCATCACCTATCGAGCCTCAAGTTTGTCTTTATCAATTAATAAACTTTATTGATTTTGACGCAGTAGACAAATGGATTGACCGTTACTGGCAAGCAGTTTGGTCAATCCTATTTGTCCTTGCGGGGGTAAGACGACGAAGAAACAAAAGTGCAGTGTTTCTTCTGTCTTACTCCCATTTCGCATCGATTACCCTCGCTATTGTTGCTACTATAGATTCCGAGCAGAACTTCGTAATAGCTTTTTTGTTTTCGTCATAGAGATGCCTTAGTGAGAAGGAAGCGTGTATAGCAGTTCCTAGTAAGAGCTCCGTAAAAGATTTTCTGTACAACCATAAATAGGAGTTAGTACTAGCGCAGCTTTAGCTAGATGGAAAGATAGCATTCTCTTTTAGATACTTGCACAAAAACCTACTAACAGAGTGGAAAGCAGAAAAATTATTGTTGCACAAAGATGATTCCGCAAAGACTAACGGATTCTATCATCACAGTAACGTGATGCGCATTAAAACGAATTACAGGGCGTAGAAATTTATTTCGTACGCCCCGTTTGAGGCTTTAAAGGTGAGAGACCTAGAGGCTCGAACCGGTGCAACGTTACAGTGATGATGAAGACATCCGTTAGGAAAGGCGGAATCATTTCTTTTATAAAGAACACGCACCAAAGCGAACTCTAAATTTTCAGTAAATTCCACTTGCATTAGTGGTATTTTTTTATGGATGCAAGTATACTAGAATAGTATATGCATAACGGAAAGGGGAATGTGAGATGACTCAAAATCCTGCTTTAGTTCAGTTGACAGAAAATGCAAAACAAATCTATCAACTGATTTCAAAACAAAAAACACATCTTTGCTTGGCAAAATGCCCAGCATTCGAAGAAATTATCGACACACAATTATTCGGTTTATCGAAACAAGTGGATTTCGCAGTTTCACTTGGGTTAATTCACGCGAATGAAGGCCACAAAATTATGGCTGAGTTAGAATACGCATTAAACGACATGTATACGCAAGTGTACGAAGAGTCGCGCCAAAAATAGAGGAGGCTTGACGTGTTAAATTTTCATGAAAAAATGAAGCACCTTCTCAATGTGGATCCGCTCATTATGGGGTTGTATTCGGTACTTTCAATTTTCGGACTCGTCATGATTTATAGTGCAAGTAGTTATTACGCTCTTGCCAATCAAGGAAACTCAGAGGCGTTCATGGTGAAGCAGTTTGTCTTTATCGTCATCGGAATTATGATGGCACTAGGGATTTCTGTTCTTCCTGAGAAATTCTTGAAGAATCAAAAAGTCATGATGGGAGTAGCAGGTGTGATTTTTATCCTGCTCGTGATTGTATTATTTACAACCGGTGTAAACGGGGCGAAGAGTTGGATTAACTTGAAACTCTTTAGCTTACAACCGTCCGAGTTAGTAAAACTATTTGTGATTTGGACATCGGCTTATATTTATAGTAAGAACGAACGCAGCAAACGCGATTGGAGATTCTATCTCATTCCTGCTGGAATTACAGCTTTCTTCATCGGAATGGTTATGCTACAGCCGGACTTAGGAACGTCCATCATTATTGCAGGAGTTGCCGTTCTACTCGGTCTTATGACAGGGGTGTCGAACCGCGCACTAGCTATTTGGGGCGCTGTCTTTGCTGGGTTATATGGCCTTACTTATTTAGACGCTTCGATTTTTGAAAAATTCGGATTAAAAGCGTACCAATTAAGTCGTTTTACATCGTTCCATAATCCGTGGAGTGATCCAACAGGTGCTGGTTATCAATCGATTCAAGGCTATCTTGGATTATCAAGAGGTAGCTGGATTGGAACAGGGTTATCGAATTCTGTTCAAAAAACGG
>ERZ773070.2565-NODE-2565-length-10173-cov-3.395928_pt1 | contig 10173 bp, 7 predicted proteins | sample MGYA00580618_ERZ773070 | MGnify/ENA primary metagenome ERZ773070 (study PRJEB29015, sample SAMEA2738023) | human oral metagenome | biome: human oral; feature: human-associated habitat; material: dental | place: China | collected 2019 ...
ATGATGATGGCAGAAAATCCAATTTATGTAATTACTGCGAAGAAATAGTGATAGATTGTATAATAAAATGCAACAAATTTATTACAAAATTGTGTGTATTTACAAAAATATGTTATCGTGTTATTATATTATTATGAGTTATCAAAAAATTTAGAATATGATAATTTATAAAGAAAATAATGTAAACATCTGTAAAAGCATTGGCTCAAAGTGTTCCAAATGTTATGATGAATGGGCATCAGGATTGGTTGAGCGGACTAGTTAAATTTGCAAAAGGAGAAATAAAATAATGGCTAAAATAGGTTGGATAGGATTAGGACAAATGGGGACTCCTATGGTAGAAAATTTATTAAAAGCTTCTGTTGATGTGACAGTTTACAATAGAAGTTTTGATAAAACTTTACCACTTGTAGAAAAAGGAGCTAAAAACACAAAAAATGTGGAAGAGATTTTTGAACAAAATGACATTATATTTTTTATGATTTCAAATTACAGTGCGGCATTAGAAGTTTTAAATGAAAATGTCTTGTCAAAAATAAAAGGTAAAAAAATAGTAAATATGAGTACAATTTCACCTACTGAAAGTAAAGCTGTAGGAAAACTTGTTATTGAAAATAATGGGAAATATATTGAAGCACCAGTATCTGGATCAGTAGGAGCTGCTACTGCTGGAGTTTTATTAATATTAGTTGGTGGAAATGAAGCTGATACAAAAGATTTATATTCAATTTTTGATATTTTAGGAAGTAAAACATATTATTTTGGAGAATTAGGAAAAGCAACTGGAGCAAAATTAGTATTGAATTCTTTACTTGGAATATTTGGAGAAGCTTATAGTGAAGTATTATTATTAGCACAAAATTTTGGAATAGATACAGAAACTATTGTAAATGCTATTTCAGATTCTAGAATGAGTTCACCACTATTTCAGGAAAAAAAAGATATGCTTACAAACAGAGAATATCCTGCGGCATTTATGTTAAAACATATGACAAAAGACTTAAAATTATCAAATGAAGAAATCGAAAATAGAAAATTATCATTACCATTAATTCAAAATACAACTAAAAATTATTCAGAAGCTTTAGAACAAGGGTATGGAGAACAAGATATGGCGGCTATTTTTGAAATTTTAAGCAAGAAAAATGATTAAGCTAAAATAAGGAGATAAAATATATATTAAAAAATATCAGGAATATTTGCCTGATATTTTTAATTTTAATGGCTTGATTTTGGTTTTTATAAATACTATTTAAAAATGAAAAGATAGACTTCTTATTGCCTTTTTTAATAGATGTGTATACTGGATATAGATACTATAATCAAAATATGCAAAACTTTTTCTATAAAATTTTTAAAATATTAATTGCTTTTTTCTTATCTTATGGTATAATTAAATGAATGAATAAATTGTAATAATTATAAAAATATAAATATTTAAATTTAAAAAAAGAAAGGAGGCGCTACTTTTTAGAGTAATTTGACAAATATATGAAAATTTATTGTCAGTACAATATGATAAATTAAAATTAAGTAGCGAAAAAAATGAAAAAAACACTACTATTAATCAGTTTGATTACCGTGTTATCTAGCTGTGGCGGAGGTGGAGGCGGAAGTTCGCAGACATCTCAAGCAACCCCCATACCAAATCCAAGCAGGCCGTCGGAAAATCCATCTCAAATCCCTGGAAATATTGGTGGCAAAAGTAATTTTAATCCAAGTCAAAATATTGGAAATTCTGAATCAAATAATAATTCTAGCTCTGGACAAAGTGCTGGAAATTCTACAACAAACAACAGTTCTAATTCTGGACAACAAAGTCAAGTACCCACCCCAAATAATTTTGAAAAACCTGCAAATCAAGGTGTAATGACAGGAAAAGGCGTACAAGTTGCAGTTTTGGATGAGGATTTTATAACTAATAATGAAACAATGAAATATTACAAAAGAGGACAAACTTTTGAGAAAGTAAAAGAAGATGAATTTAAAGGAAGATTGAATTCAAATTATGCAGTTGCTACAGGTCATAGTCCAAGTAAAAATGATCACGGATTGAGAGTAGCTACAATACTTGGTGGTGAAAGCGGTAATGGAGCTAAAGGAGCAACAATACACGGAGTATCTTTGGGAACACAAAGTGCTGGATTAATTATAAATGTGGATAGATACAAAGAATTACAAGCTAAAGGTGTAAGAATATACAATCAATCTCTTGGAATACCTCAAGAATTTTCTTCTACAACTTATAGAAAGGATTTATGGGAATCTATTAAAACTGTTGGAAATTGGACTCAAGATAAAATGGATCAAAAGGTAGATGAGTTAATAAATTTCTATAAAAAAGCTGTTAATGAAGGTTCATTATTTGTCTGGGCAGCTGGAAATTATAAAGCAGATAAAACTGAGCTTACAGCAGTGTCTGTTCAGTCGGGGTTACCAATAGCAATTCCTTCATTACAAAAAGGTTGGATAGCAGTGGTAGGTTTGGAAGAACAGGCTGATGGGAGTGCAAAAGATTTTCCAAAACATTTTGCGTGGGCAGGAGAAAGTGCAGCATATTGGACTATTTCTGCAAATGGACGTTGTGAATTGCCAGGTTGTTCTTCACCAGGTTCATCAAATGCAGCTCCAAGAGTTACAGCAACGGCCGCAAAAGTTAAAGAGAGATTTCCTTGGATGACAGGGCACGAAATTCAGCAGACGATTTTAACAACTGCAACTAAAATAAATACACTATTAATTGGTAATGGTGATGTAAGTTCAAGATATGGATGGGGATATTTGAATGAAGAAAAAGCATTAAAAGGACCTGCTCAATTTGATAATATTTTACTTGTAGGTAAAAATGCAGCACTTGCTGGGTTAAAAGGACAATTTAACGCAAATATCGGAAATTCAATGACTTCTATTTTTGAAAATGATATTAAAGGTGATGGCGGATTAAGAAAATCTGGAAATGGAACATTGATTTTAACAGGGAATAATAGTTATGCTGGAGATACTACCATAGATGAAGGAAAATTAGAAATATATGGAAATAATACTTCTGATATAACAATAAATTCACAAGGGACGCTAGTAACGTATCCGACAGCTATAATAAATGAAAAGGATGGTGTTCCAAAAAGTGTTTACAATAATGGTGGAACTTTTGAAAACAGAGGTTCAGGAGCTGTTATAACAGGAAATTACATAGCAACAGCTGGTTCTATAACAAAAGCAGAAATAGGTTCTAAACTTATAGTTAATGGAATAGTGAATTTAAATGGAGAGAGTGCAACATTACAAACTTTAAGTAATGGAAGATATATTACAGCAAAACCATTATCGATGACTGTGATTGAAGCAGAAAAAGGAATTGAAGGTAATTTTGGGAAAGTGGAAACACCTGAATTGGTTAATGGTACGACTGAAGTAAAAGGAAATAAATTAAGTGTGAAATTGAGTAGAAAAAATGTGTTAGATTATGTGAAAAAAATAGCAGGAACTGACGAGATGCAAGAAAATACGGCGCAAAATATTGAAACAGCTTTTCAAAAATTAGATGAAAAAATTGAGAATGGAACGGCGGAAAATGTTTCGCAGTTTGAGAAAAAAGCTGCAAAATTACAATCGCTTTCTTCTACAGCAAGAGCAGCAATTTTAGACAGTTTATCAGGACAAATTTACGCATCAGCTCAAGCGTTGACTTTCGGGCATTCACAAACTGTAAATAAAGATTTGTCAAATAGACTTGTAATGCTTGGAACACTTGACAATGTCGGGGATAAATTTGGACTTTGGGTATCAGGTTTCGGTGCAAATGGTAAACTAAAACAAGACGGATATGGAACAGGAGATACAAAAGTATTTGGTGGACAAGTTGGAATTGACAAACAATTTGGTGAAAATTTAATTTTAGGGACAGCGTTGTCTTATTCAAAAGCCGATGTTAAGTTTGACAGATACGGAGGAAAATCCAATGCAAATAATTTTGGTTTTTCGTTGTATGGAAGATTAGGCAATAAAAATAATCCATTATATTTGCAAGGTCGTTTGGGAGCAGGATTTGTTGACAGTGATGTTGAAAGGGACATCATTTTAGGTAGTAATGATTATTCTCAAGCAAAGATTAATCACAATGACAAAGTCTATTCAGGGTACTTGGAAACAGGATATGATATAAAAAATAAAAATGGAGATTTTGTCGTAACACCATTTGTTGGGTTGACTCACGATATGGTTCAAAGAGGTTCATTTTCTGAAAAAGATAGCCAATTTGGACTTACAGCGGAGAAAAAAACTTATAATCAAACCGCAGCATTAGTAGGACTTAGAGTCGGAAAATCTGTAAATTGGAATAGTGGAAGCAAAACGACTTTCCAGGGATATGTAACACACCAAAAAGCTTTTAAAGATGAGGATTTGAGCTTTGATGCAAGATATACTGGACTTCCAGGAGCAAAATTCAAAGTAAAAGGTATTGGACTTTCAAAAAATAAAACTTGGGTAGGAGCAGGTGCACTAACTGAAGTAAATAAAAGTTTTGGATGGTATGTAAACTATGATGGCTCTATGGACAGCGGAAAAGGTAAAGGAAGTAACAATGTTTACACGACAGGAGTTAGAATTAATTTTTGATATGTTAAATTAAAAAAAATAATTGTAAGAAGTGAAGGCTTCTTGTTAAAAATTTAGAAAAAAGGAGAAATTTATGATTATAAAAAATGCAAAAATTTTTGACGGAGAAAAATTTATTGAAAAAAATACAGTTCTTTTAGAAAAAACACTTATAAAAAAAGTATTGAATTTTAACGAATTGACTGAAAAAGAATTGGTAGAAAATGAAATAGTTGATATAGAAGGAATGGTTTTGTCGCCAGGATTTATTGATTTGCAGATAAATGGATGTGGTGGAGTGCTGTTTAATGATGATATTTCTGAAAAAGGTTTAAAAATAATGAATGAAACTAATAAAAGATTTGGATGCACTTCGTTTTTGCCAACGCTAATCACTTCTCCTGATGAAAAAATTTTAAGTGCGATAAAAACTTTGGAAAGCATAAAAGACTTGGAAGAAATTGGAGTTTTAGGGCTTCATATTGAGGGGCCTTATATAAGTGTGGAAAAAAAAGGGATTCATAGACCTGAATATATAAGGGTTCTTTCAGATGAAATTGTTCAAAAAATTGCAGACGCTGGAAGGAAAATAACAAGAATTATTACAATTGCACCTGAAAAAGCTAAAATAAAGCATTTGGAAATTTTAAGAAAAGCTGGAATTAAAATAAATATGGGACATTCTAATGCAACTTATGATGAATGTGAAGAAAAAAAAGAGTATTATGACGGAGCAACTCATTTATACAATGCAATGAGTCCACTAGAATCAAGAAATCCAGGAGTCGTGGGATTTTTATTCAATGACGATAAACTTAGCGCTGGAATTATTGTGGATGGGCTTCATTCAAAGTTTTGTGCTGTTGAAATTGCTAAAAAAATTATGAAAGAGCGATTATATTTGGTAACTGATGCAGTTAGTCCAGCTGGAACAACTGATATGAAAGAATTTATGTTTGAAGGTAACAAAGTTTTGTGCGTCGATGGCAAATGGGTTTCACCTAGTGGAACTTTAGGTGGATCAACTCTTGTTATGATTGATGGAGTTAAAAATTTAGTAAAATATGTGAATCAGCCTTTGGAAGAAGCACTAAAAATGGCAACTTCCTATCCAGCTAAATTTATTTCGGTAAATGACAGATATGGTTATATAAAAGAAGGATACATTGCTGATCTGACTTATTTTGACAATAATTTTAATATAAAAGGAACAATTTCTAAAGGAAATATCCAAAAATATTAAAAAATTTTTTAGTTTACTGTTGATTTTTTTTAAATTAAAGGTATAATTAAATTGTCGAAAGATTTTTATAAAATTAAAATGAAGAAGGAGGTAAAAAAATGGTAGGAATTATCATTGCCAGTCACGGAGAATTTGCTGCGGGTATTAAGCAGTCTGCTTCAATGATTCTGGGAGAGACAGAAGGTCTTGAATCAGTTGTGTTTATGCCAAGCGAAGGGCCTGATGACTTGTATGGAAATATTCAAAAAGCTATTGAGAAATTAGGAACAGAAGAAGTTTTATTCCTAGTTGATTTATGGGGAGGAAGTCCTTTTAACCAATCAAACAGATTTTTTGAAGAAAATCCTGAAAAAAGGGCAATCGTTGCGGGACTTAATTTACCAATGTTACTTGCGGCGTTGTCAGAAAGAGAAGATTATGATACAGCTCATGAAGTAGCCAAAGCCATTATTTCAGAAGCAAAAGACCAAGTAAAGGTGCGTCCTGAAGAGTTAGAGCCAAAGAGCGAAGGAAAAGCAGTGGCAGCATCTCAAGATGACACACCAAAAGGTGCGATTCCAGAAGGAACGGTTATTGGAGATGGGAAAATCAAGTTTGTATTGGCTCGTATCGACACTCGTTTGCTTCATGGACAAGTTGCGACAAGTTGGACAAAGGCAACAAATCCAAATAGAATAATCGTAGTTTCAGATTCAGTTTCAAAAGACAACATGCGTAAAAAACTTATAGAACAGGCTGCACCTCCAGGGGTAAAAGCCCATGTCATTCCGCTAAAAAAATTAGTGGAAGTTTCAAAAGATCCAAGATTTGGAAATACAAAAGCGTTATTACTATTTGAAAATCCTCAAGATGCACTTTATGTAATTGAAAGAGGTGTTGACATTAAAGAATTAAATGTAGGATCAATGGCTCATTCTGTTGGAAAAGTTATGGTTAATAATGTACTTTCAATGGATCAAAAAGATGTTGATACTTACAAGAAACTTAGAGATTTAGGTGTAAAATTTGATGTTAGAAAAGTTGCCGCTGATAAACGTGCAGATTTATTCAAATTAATTTCAGAAAAAGCAAACGAAGGATTAAAACTTTAATTTTAGGAGGATGTTATGGATTTTAATATTTTAGCAGTTATTTTAATATTAATTGTCGCATTTTTAGCAGGAATGGAAGGTATTCTTGACCAATTCCAATTCCATCAGCCAATTATTGCGTGTTCATTAGTTGGTCTTGCGACAGGACACATGAAAGAATGTATTATGTTAGGTGGAGCATTGCAGTTAATGGCTCTAGGTTGGGCAAATGTAGGGGCAGCAGTTGCTCCAGATGCCGCACTTGCCTCAGTAGCTTCAGCAATTATTTTTGTTAAAGCAGGAAAATTTGATGCTGCAGGTCAGAATGTGGCAATTGGTACAGCGATTGCACTTGCCACAGCAGGATTAGTTTTGACTATGGTTGTTCGTACTTTATCAGTAGTTATTGTTCACCAAGCTGATAGAGAAGCAGAAAAAGGTAACTTTAAAGGTGTTGAATTATGGCATATGATAGCACTTGTATGTCAAGGTTTACGTATTGCTATTCCTGCTTTGTTATTGTTATTTGTTCCTTCAGATGTTATTCAAGGAGCATTGAGTTCATTGCCACAATGGTTTACTGAAGGAATGGCTATTGGTGGTGGATTTGTTGTAGCAGTAGGGTACGCAATGGTTATTAACTTAATGGCAAATAAAGAAGTATGGCCATTCTTCTTCCTAGGTTTTGCATTAGCACCAGTAAAAGAGCTTACATTAATTGCTACAGGAATTATTGGTGTAGCTGCGGCTATTATCTACTTAAATGTTACAAACAACAAAGGTAACGGTGGAGGAGACGGAGGAGCATCTTCTTCTGGAGATCCACTAGGTGACATTTTAAATGACTATTAATTAAAGGAGGAATAGGAAATGGCAGAAAATAATAAAATAAAATTAGAAAAATCAGATCGTTTTAATATAATGTTACGTTCACAATTTCTTCAAGGTTCTTGGAACTATGAACGTATGCAAAATGGAGGATGGGCTTACGCTATAATTCCTGCATTAAAAAAACTATATCCAAATAAAGATGATGCTTCAGCAGCGTTAAAAAGACATTTGGAATTCTTTAATACTCACCCATATATTGCTGCACCAATTTTAGGAGTAACTCTTGCCTTAGAAGAAGAAAGAGCTAATGGAGCGGCAATAGATGATGCAGCTATTCAAGGGGTAAAAGTTGGAATGATGGGACCACTTGCAGGAATAGGAGATCCGGTATTCTGGTTTACAATACGTCCAATATTAGGAGCAATTGCAGCTTCTCTTGCAACAAGCGGTTCAGTTATCGCACCATTATTCTTTTTCATTATATGGAATGTAATTCGTATTGCTTTCTTATGGTATACCCAAGAATTTGGTTACCAAAAAGGTTCAGAAATTACAAAAGATTTATCAGGTGGATTGTTGCAAACTATAACTAAAGGTGCATCTATTTTAGGTATGTTTATTATGGGTATCTTAGTTCAACGTTGGATTACAATTAAATTCCCAAGAGTTATATCACGAGTTCCACTAGCTGACGGAGCTTATATAAAATTTCCAAATGGTTCAGTAACTGGTCCTCAATTACAAAAAATTCTTGAAGATTTTGGAAATAAATTATCACTTTCAAATACACAGATAACAACTTTACAAGATAACTTAGATAAATTAGTACCAGGACTAGCCGCATTATTATTGACTTTCCTATGTATGTGGCTACTTAAGAAAAAAGTCAGTCCAATCTTAATTATCTTTGGATTATTCTTAGTTGGAATTGTAGGACATGTAGTTGGAATATTCTAAAAATAAGGAATGACTACTAAAAATTCAATTTTAAATAAATAGAAAATCTATTTAGAAGAAATAAGTTGGAACTAAAAAGCCAACTTTTTTCTAATTTTATATGTAAATTTGAGTTAAAGAAATGAGGAATAAAATTGGCTATTTCAATGAATACAAAAGTATTATTCACAACAAAGGCAAATTCTTTATCAGGAATGATCGGAAATAAAAATGGAAACATACTCGTAGGCGATAAAGCTTTTGAATTTTATAATAACCGTAATCCTGAAGACTATATTCAGATTCCTTGGGAAGAAATTATAAGAGTAAGGGCACAGATTTTTTTTAAAGACAAATATATTCGTGGTTTTTTCATAGATACAAAAAATGCTGGAACATATAATTTTGTTGTAAAAAATGCTGGAAAGACGTTAAAAATCATGCGTGATTTCTTAGGAAATGAAAAAATTGTACGGAATAAACCATTATTATCAATGAAAAATATATTTAATTTATTTAAAAAAAACAAATAAACTATTTAGAGTCCTATATTACTGAGTATATTTGAATAAAGGAAATAAAAAATCCCAAGTTTAGATATACTCAACTCTAGTTTTATCTTTTATATTCAACCTTATGAGCATCTTCTTATCATTCATTCTAAAAAATCATATTAATCATATTACAGTTTTCCAACAAGTTTAAAAAAGCAATTGGTACTTTCAGAAGCAGAAGTAGAAATTATTTGAGATAATCTCTTCTCTTTTTTTGTCTGTAAATTTTACCAGGTATTCATCTCTTAGAAAGTATTATTAATATTTTTTCAATCATTTTATCAACCATATTTTTGAATAAGAGAAAAATTAAAAGGATTAACTCCCATTTTATACAGGAATCAATCCTTGCTGACTAGTTAAATTTTATGTCTAACTTTTTAGGGATCAATTCAATCTATTTTCTCCTCGCTTCTTTTAAAATTCATCAAATATTCACTTAGGGCGTGTCTGAAAACTCTAAAAATGATGAATTTTTAACAAATTTTTCTAAAATCAAAAATACTGAATATTGATTTTATTGTAATTTATATAATTTATAAAATTGAAAAATATTGAAAATAAGATAGATTTCAAGTTTTCAGATACACCCTAAAAAAAATGAGAAATTTATACATATGAGCAATTATTTTTATTTTTTCCAGATAATATTTATAATTTGCAAAATACAATATGTTATTCCACTGGCGATAACAGGGCCTGCTGCGACTCCTTTCATGAAAACAACTCCGATTATTGTGCCAAAAACAAGGGCAACAGTTATTTCAGGCTGTCCTGAAAGTAGATTTACACCTTTTTCCGAAAGCAGGGAAACTCCAATTCCACTTAATATCGCAACCCATCCAATAGGAGATTTAAAAGCATTTACAAGATCAAGAAATCCTATTTCCTTAGTTGCTATAGGAATTAAAATTGCAATTGTAATGACTAATACACCCCA
>ERZ773070.2569-NODE-2569-length-10164-cov-4.017806_pt1 | contig 10164 bp, 10 predicted proteins | sample MGYA00580618_ERZ773070 | MGnify/ENA primary metagenome ERZ773070 (study PRJEB29015, sample SAMEA2738023) | human oral metagenome | biome: human oral; feature: human-associated habitat; material: dental | place: China | collected 2019 ...
TTTGTTCGTCTCATTGTTGCAGAAGCCAAACCAACGGATCATATTTTGGTGATGTCGAACGGCAGCTTTGGTGGCATTCATCAGAAACTGTTAGATGCATTACAAAAGAAATCGGTTTAAGCGATAAGAAAAAAGGCATTCGTAAAAACGAATGCCTTTCTTTTAGAATCTGGTTGCGGGGGCCGGATTTGAACCGACGACCTTCGGGTTATGAGCCCGACGAGCTACCAAGCTGCTCCACCCCGCGATTGAGGTGGATTATTCTACTCATTTCAAAATAAATTGCAAGTTTAAATTTAAAAATAATCGCATTTGGCTTAAAACTGTACATAATTCACACATTGTCTCTGTGAATTTATCGTTTTTTGATGAATCGCGGCTTGTTGAAACAATCTGTTAAGACATAGGCTGCCTCCAGCAAAAGAAAAGGAAATTCAGAAAAAACAACAAGATGAAAAATAACAAAACATTTACAAACACGAAGTAACATTTTATAGTAGTGCGCGTTAGTCGGGGTGCTTCGTTCTCTTAAATAACGAAGCTGAGAAATACCCGTGAACCTGATACAGTTAGCACTGACGTAGGAAACTAATGCACTTCACTCTGCTTCTATGGCGTCTTTCAGCCGATTTCCCCCGTTGAGTTGTTAGCTGGTTTTGTTTTTCAATCTCATCAAGGATTAGATCAATGACCATGCTTGCTAAAAATGATTCCCTTTTAAAAACGACCCTAAAAACCACCGCACTTTGCTTGCTTCCAATGCTGTTTTATACGCAAAACGCCCAAGCGGAAGGCAAACTCACCGTGTATTGCAGCGTGCAAAATGTCACCTGTGAAAAAGTCACGAAACGCTTTGCCGAAAAATACAACGTGGATACCCAATTTGTACGCAACAGCACCGGCACCGTACTCGGTAAAATCAAAGCGGAAAAAGACAATCCACAGGCAGATGTGTGGTTTGGCGGCACCTTTGAACCGCACTTACAAGCCGCAGATCAAGGCTTGCTGGCAGCTTATCGTTCCCCATTACAAAAAGATATCATGCCACAGTTCAAAAAATTAATGGATGAACGAGGCGATTACACGTCAATTATCTATTTAATGGAAGTCGCTATCGGCGTGAATACGGAAAAATTAAAACAGCTCAATATTCTGGAACCGAAATGCTTCGCTGATTTACTTAAGCCCGAATTCAAAAATCAAATTCAATATGCCGATCCTCGCGTGTCCGGCACCGGCTATTCTTTTCTAACAACATTAGTACAACTTTGGGGTGAAGAAAAAGCCTTTGATTACTTGAAAAAACTCAATGCAAACGTGGCACAATATTCCAAGAGTGGTTTAGCTACCGGTAATTTATCCACCGGTGAAGTGAGTGTGGATGTTTCCTTTATGCATAGTTATGTGCGTGAAAAAGACAAAGGCGCACCGGTAAAAGGCATTTTACCTTGTGAAGGCGTGGGTTACACACTGGGTGCGGTCAGCATTATCAAGGGTGCACGTAATCTCGAAAATGCCAAACACTTCGTGGATTTCGTCCTCGATGCGGAAGCACAAGAAATTCCATGGCGCGAATCCGATTCTTATCAAATTCCAACGAACATTCACGCTAAGGCGTCCCCGAAAGCCAGCGATCCAACAAAACTGAAGTTATTGGATATTGACTTCATCCGCTTTGGTGCCGATGCAGAAAGCAAACGCCTCATTGAACGTTGGGTTAAAATCACGCAAGAAGAAAAATAATTTCACCCATTCTTACGTTGGGAGAGCAACATGTTCATTACGCCATACCACGTTTTTTTCGTTGCTCTCCACCTCCCGAGTTTTGTGACTAACTTCAAAGATCCGAAAATTTTAGCCAAAATTCCATTTTTTTTTAGGAAGAATGAAAGTATCCTAACTGCCGGCGAACATTTAGGGAGAGAAAGATGTATCCGTTTCAACAATTTACTCAACAGGATATAGAGATTTTAGAGGATGAAACAGTTTATCGCGGTTTTTTTAAACTAAATAAAGTGAAATTTAAACATAAACTTTTTGCCGGCGGCTGGAGTGGTGTGGTTACGCGGGAATTGTTAATCAAAGGCGCGGCTTCTGCCGTCATCGCTTACGATCCGGTATTGGATAATGTCGTGTTGGTAGAACAAGTGCGTATCGGTGCCTACGACCCGGCATTAAAACAATCGCCATGGTTACTTGAATTGATTGCCGGCATGGTAGAAGAAGGCGAAACGCCGGAATCCGTCGCATTAAGAGAAAGCGAAGAAGAAGCCGGTGCAAAAATCACTCATCTACAACACTGCTTAAGCGTTTGGGATAGTCCGGGCGGCGTATTAGAACGTATTCATTTATTTGTCGGCAAAGTAGATAGCACCCAAGTTGGCGGTTTGCATGGTTTAGCGGAAGAAAATGAAGATATTCGGGTTCATGTTGTCAGCCGAGAAACCGCCTATCAATGGCTTTGCGAAGGCAAAATTGATAATGGCATTGCCGTCATGGGACTTCAATGGCTGGCGTTAAATTACCCTAAATTAAAAATGCAATGGCTGTCATCCTCGCACGATTAGACGACAGAGGGCATTTAAAATCGGTTAATATGAGGAGCTTAGGTTGTTAAATACCTATCAATATCACACCCCGCAAGAGGTGTTCCGCATCGTTCAAGTAACGGATCCGCATCTTTTTAATGATCCCAAGAGCGAATTATTAGGGATCAATACACAAGCCAGTTTTTCTCAAGTACTCACGGAAATTCAACAGCAACACTACGCTTATGATCTTGTCTTGGCCACCGGAGATTTAGTACAGGATAGTAGTGATAATGGCTATTTGCGCTTTTGCGAAAATGTGAAATCATTGGAAAAAATGGTGTTTTGGATTCCCGGCAATCATGATTTTCAACCTAAAATGGTTGAATTTCTCACCAAAGAGAATGTCAACGCCGGAAAACATATTTTGCTCGGAGAACACTGGCAGATTTTACTGCTTGATAGTCAAGTACAGGGCGTGCCTCATGGGCAACTTGAAGCGGAAGAACTCGCTTGGCTACAGGCAAAATTAGCGGCATATCCGCAGCGTTATACCCTCGTGGTATTACATCACCATCTATTGTCAACGGGATCGCGCTGGCTTGATCAACATAACTTGCGTAACCCGCACGAATTGGCCGGTATCTTAGCGCCATTTCCGCGAGTCAAAGCCATCTTGTATGGTCATATTCACCAGCAAGTCGATAGCACATGGCATGGTTATCACGTCATGGCTACCCCTTCCACCTGCATCCAATTTAAACCGGATTGCAACACGTTCACACTCGATACGCTTCAACCGGGTTGGCGTGAAATCGAACTCTATGCAGACGGGCATATAGAGACCCGCGTCAAGCGGATTCAGCAGGCCTCATTCTTACCGAATTTTCAAGAAAGCGGCTACTAGCCTCTCAAAAACCAAGTGCGGTGAAAAAACGTGATATTTTTCCACCGCACTTTTCTATCATACTTTGAGGTTTATTGCGCGTTATACTTTTAACTTACCGGTAATTCGGCACCACTCTTCGCGCTCTGCCACCGGCTCGAGCACAAAACGCTCGGCGTAGGCATCACACACGGATTGCGCTTGTGTCGCCAAAATACCTGATAAACCTAAATCCCCGTTTGGTTTCACCAACTGGCTAATCACCGGGTAAAGCTCCTTTAACGGCCCCGCCAGAATATTCGCCACCACCACATCGGCTTTCAAGTCTGACGGTTTTTCATCGGATAAAAACAGTTGCAAGCGATCCGCTACACCGTTTTGTTCCGCATTGTTTCGGCTGGCTAAAATCGCTTGCGGATCGATATCAATACCGACCGCACTTTTTGCGCCGAGCTTCAATGCCGCAATGGCTAAAATACCGGAACCACAACCAAAGTCGATCACCGTTTTATCTTTCAAATCTAAGCTATCAAGCCATTCCAAACAAAGCGCGGTAGTCGGGTGCGTCCCCGTACCAAACGCCAAGCCCGGATCAAGCATCACGTTCACGGCATTCGGATCCGGCACGTCGCGCCAACTTGGGCATATCCACAAACGCTTACCAAATTGCATTGGATGGAAATTATCCATCCACTCGCGCTCCCAGTCTTTGTCTTCGATTTGTTCGATTTTATAGGCGGTATGTTCATTTAAATGGTTCGCCTGTTTAAGTGCCTCCACCACCACATTCATATCGGTTTCTGCATCAAATAAAGCAATCACGTCCGTGTTGCCCCAAAGCCGTGTTTCTCCGGGTAGAGGTTCAAAAATCGGCGTATCTTGGCTGTCCATAAAAGTAACGGACACCGAGCCGATTTCTTCTAAAAAATCACTGATTTGCTCTGCCTTTTCGTTAGTACTGTTTAGGCGAATTTGAATCCAAGCCATGTGTTCATCCTTTATTCTTTTTCATAACCTTCATAATAGTAGGATTGCTCAATGCCTTTAAAAATAATTTCACGGTTATCCACATCACCCGTTAAATTATTTTGCAATAAAAAACGGATTTCTAAATCATTAATCGGACTACGCTCCATTGCCTGCAAATACAAGGTTTTATCGACATTTTGCCAATTAACAACTTTGCCTAAATTTTTCTTTAAGATTAAATCCAACCAAATTCTTGTTGAACGGCCATTGCCTTCCAAAAACGGATGGGCAATATTCATTTCAACATATTTATTAATAATCTCTTCAAATGTCGTTTCGGGCATTTGCTCAATTTTGCCCAAGGCTTCTTTTAAATACAACGAATTGGCAAAACGAAAATTGCCTTTGGAAATATTTTGTTCTCGAATCACGCCGGCAAAATCATACAAATCTTGAAATAAATAGCGGTGAATTTGCTGCAATCCCCGTGTTGTTCCCACTTCAATTTGCTGAATATCATTCGTTTCAAACAAGCGGTAAGCATTTTCTAAGCTTTTTTGATCGATTTTTTTCATGCATTTTACCTGTCATTTTCACCGCACTTTGAATGGCGCTTCTCTCCAATTTTATTCCCCATCAAAAATGCCGCTAAGCCGAAGACTAACGCTGGCACAATCGGGTTGAAGCCAAAAAGTTTAATACCAAATTGGGTAAATAAAATAAACGAAACTAAGCCGACCAACATGGAGCTAACCGCACCGTAAGCATTGGCTTTATCCCAGTAAAGTCCAAGAACGATGACCCACAAAAATGCGGCCTCAAGTCCACCAAAGGCAAACAGATTCAGCCAAATGATCATATCCGGCGGATTGAGAGAGGCGAAAATTAAAAGTGCGGTCAAAATTAACGTAATTATTGAGGAGATTCGACCAATCCGTTTTTGGTTTTGGACTGCCTGCGGTTTTGCCGCCAAATACAAGTCTTTCACAAAAATAGAAGACGATTGAATCAGCTGCGCATCCACCGTGGACATAATCGCCGACATTGGTGCCGCGAGGAAAATCCCCGCCACAATCGGTGGCAACACTTGCAACATCAGGCTCGGGATCACTTTATCCGACACCGTTAAATCCGGCACGATGGCGCGCCCCAATGCGCCTGCCAAGTGCATACCGAACATGATAATCGTCAACACGATCGTGCCGATCAGCATACCATTGTGCAGGGCTTTGCTGTCTTTAAACGCCATGCAACGTACAGCCGTGTGCGGCAAGCCAACCACACCGAAGCAAACCAAAATCCAGAAGGACGCCATAAATTGGAAATCCAACATCTCATTCGGTCCGTATGGGCTGACGAGGCTTGGATCGATTTCAGTTAATTTTTTGACCGCACTTTCCACGCCACCGACCTGATAAATCACACCGACCAATAACACAATCGTGCCGAGAATCATCACGGTACCTTGGATCGTGTCCGTCAACACCACGGCGCGGAAACCACCGATGAAGGTATAAATCCCCACGGTTAAAGCGAAAATTAACAAGGCTTGAGTGTAAGGAATGCCGATGGTGGTTTCCAACAAACGGGCACCACCGATAAATTGCACGGTCATCGCCGCAAAGAACGCGATCAACAACGCAACACAGGCAATCCATACCAAGTATTTGTTTTTATAGCGATAAAGCAATAAATCGTTGATGGTTAATGCATTAGTTTCACGAGAAAGTAAGGCAAATTTTTTCCCTAGCGCACCGAGAGCCAACCACACGGCTGGAACTTGGATCATGGCAAGCAAGACCCAGCCTAAGCCGTATTTATACGCCGCACCGGGACCGCCAATAAAGGAACTGGCACTGGCATAGGTGGAGGCAGTCGTCATGGCGAGCACGAAACCCGTCATAGAACGGTTACCGACATAGTATTCGGAAAGAAAATCCCCGTCTTTTTGGCGTTTAACATAAGCATAAATCGCCGCGCCGAAGACAAAGGCTAAATAGATGACGAGAGGAAAAATAATCCCTAGGTTCATTAGTGACGCTCCGTTGTCGAATGTTGTTTTTTCTCTTCCACATCCAGCGGAATATCCTGAAACACAATTTTAATCAGCCAATACGCCACCACAATAAACAGCATCGGCAGGTAAATACAGGCCAGTTCAAACCACAGCGGAAAGCCGATAGGCCCGTGGGTCTCTTTGGGTAAATAAGCACATAAGCACCAACCAATCACATAAAACAGTGTTAAACCTAATGCCCAGCGGGCTTCTTTCGTTGCTTGTTGATAGCGTTGTTGTAACGTCATGATCGTTGCCTCAATCCATGATTAAAACGTTTTACTCAGTTCTAAATAAATCCGATTTTTATCATAGCGATAAAACGGATGATTGCTGTCATTTTTTTGGTATGACCACGTGATTTTCGGCGTAATACCCCAGAAATACACGTTACGATGCCATAAAGTGACATTGGTTTGATATTCCTTGTTTTTTTGACGAATGCCAAGTAAATCTTCCCCTTTATACGCCCGTCTTGCATAGGCAACAGAAAGACGACTGGAAATGCCCAACGGCCATTCTTGCACCCAACCTAAACGCACGTTTTTACGCTGATAGGCGTTATCACGATCACGTGTATTTTCTCGATTATAATCCGCACCGATATACCAATATTGTCCGCTGTAAGGTAAAAATAAGAGCGTATTCGACCACAAATAATTATTGCCATTTAAATGTTTACGCGTGGCATAACGCTGCTCACCATATTCAAGTGCGGTCGAAATTTGCCATGATTTATTGAGCCAATGAGTCATATCAACACGCACACCGGAATTTTTAGAATATTGTTTCATGGCATCACTGCCGGACGATCCACCGGAATACCAACGTCGTTCTGTGAAAGGCACTAAGGCAAGTTCAGTATTTGCCGTTTGATAACCCAGACCTGCGCCGATTCGGGCATTAAATTCGTTATATTTTTTGTTATCCCAATAATATTTGCCTTGCCCATCTAAAACCAGTTTCGCAAAAAACTGATGAGGCAACGACCATTTTTTTTCGGCACCAACATAATAAGACAGCCCATGTGCCTGTTCTCGCTCCCAAGCTTTCCACGCACCAATACGGGTGCCGGCTTTTGGCGCATTATTAATATTGGATTCATTTAAGAAACTGATGCCACCGTTGATTTTCCACTGATCTCGTTGGTTAATTGCGGTTAAATACTGATCGATCATTTGCTGCGATGAGGCATCATTCACTTCCGCACGAAGTTTTTGGAATTGATCTTTCGCCGCTTCATTATCGTTATTCAAAAATAACGCATGGGCTAATTGATAACGCAATGGTAAAACTTCAGGATGTTTTGCAAATAATTCACGATATTGCTGCACCGCTGAGGCATAATTCCCTTGATGCGTTGCCATCATAGCCTCGCCCCAAGCCACCAAAAAAGGATCTTGTTGTGGCAAATTTTTGTATAAGGGTAACAACAATGCCACTGCCTCCGCATGGCTTTGTAGCAATGCCGGAATCAGGCCACGGATAATCAAATCCGGTCGTTTGGCAAGTTCTTCTTTTGTAATAGATAGGGTATGTTCTTTTGAAGTAGAGGTCTCTACAACGTCATTTTGAGGCAATTGAGGGCTCGCCAGCTTTAAATGTTCTTCAGGCGATGCGTTCTTTGGTGCAGCAATCTCTGCCGCTGCTGAAGCAGACACGAATACGCCAATCGCAATTCCAAAAGATAAGGGTAATTTTATCATATCGTTTTAACCATATATTCAAATAAATAAAGCAAGCACATGGCTTGCCTTATTGTTCACTCGGGGAGATTACTGTTTCTTACCGACAAAACCGGCGCCCCATGAATTATCATTTGCTTTTGCCAAGCCACCTAATTCTACCGCATTATTGCCATAAAACTTACCTTCAACTGCGCCATCAGTCAATTTTGTTGATTTAGCCGTACCCTCAAAGCTATTACCGGAAATATTCGCACTAATATTAATGGTTGGTACATTGTTAGCTGTAATAGAACCGCTTAGCGTCTTCGCACCAAAATCGACATCAAAAGAAGATTGACCAGCTACCGCATCAGAATCATCACTAATATCATCTGACAAAATAATGCTATCGCCTTTATACGACGCCAAACCGGTTACAGGCATATTTTGGGTTGGAGCACCATTATAGAACAGAATATCTTTCTCAGTCGGACCATTGCTTAAAGATACGCCCATACGGACATTAGCATACTTACCACAACATACGGCTGTATTATTTATACGTTGCCAGCTACCTGCGTAAATGCCAGGGTAAGTAAGTGTAATCGTTTGGCCATCAACCTCTAATTGATTTATATTTGCGTTATTGAATTTAACATTTTTGACTTGAACCTTGTCATCTTGTCCAGAGATAACAAAAGCTGAACCTGTAACGGTTTGATTTGCCTTAGTTGAATTTTGTGTTGGCAAATTGGTTTTAGATGGCGTTGCCTGTGTTTTTTGTTCATTGCTTGGTGCAGCAGTATTATCACTGCTACCACCACTGCTCCCACAAGCAGCTAACGTGAATGCGGCTAATGCCGTTAAACTGAATTTTACAATAGCGTTCTTCATAAAAGGACCTCTAAGTAATAAGAAAGAAGATTTAAAAGTTAAGCGAATGCAAAAAACGATGCATATCGACTATTTGCTTGGCGTAAAACATCAAAGCCGGCTGACTATAGCATATCAATTTGAAGAATAAAGCACTAAAGTGTAAAAAAACGTAAAGACCAAAATATCTTCCATTACATCTCTTTCCCCTGTGCTCAAAATAAATAAAGCAAGCACATGGCTTGCTTTATTTAGTTATCTAAAAATTACTTTCTTTCTGCACCAAATGCGCCAAGATAGTATTTTTGTTCATTAACATAAGTACCGGTTAACTCATCAGCATTTTTTCCATAAAATCCGCCTTTTGTAGAAGTGCTGTCTAAGCTACCCTCAAACGTATTACCGGAAATTGTTGCTGAAAGATTAACTTCATTTAACCCCTCTCCCTTAGGGATAATTTTACCTGTTAATGTCTTATCTGCAAAATTAGCTTGGAAAGTTGCATCTCCGTCTGTAACAGTATTTATAGCATTTCCATCTTTAGCATAACCGTAAACTGCATTACCTTCATAAACGACAGTACCCGACACCGGCATAGAAGCGGTTGCATTTTTACCTGCAGCAACAATATAACTACTTCCTAAGTTGTTGCTATTAACGAATCCCCAACGAATATTCTTTTTGGTGCCACCAACGACTCGTTTTACACCATCGCCATAGCCATTTCCAATGATTAATTTAGAGTTTAAAGTCACTCCCGGCATTTCCGGAATAATATTGATTTGGGTACCCTCAACGTTCAGGACATTCACACTCGCCTCAGTTGATGAGGATGACATGATTAACGACTTAACGGTCCCTCCACTTTTAGGAATTCGGAATCCGTTTCCAGAAATACGTCCATCCGTTGGATTATTCTTAACCTCAGCAGGTTTCGCCGGTTCTTCGGATTTAGCCGGGGCTTCAGGTTTAGCCGGTTCTTCAGATTTAGCTGGAGCTTCAGGTTTCGCCGGTTCTTCAGATTTAACTGGCGCTTCAGATTTAGCCGGTGCTTCAGATTTAGCTGGCTCTTCGGATTTAGCCGGTGCTTCAGGTTTAGCTGGCTCTTCGGATTTAGCCGGTGCTTCAGGTTTAGCTGGCTCTTCGGATTTAGCCGGTGCTTCAGGTTTAGCTGGCTCTTCGGAT
>ERZ773070.2570-NODE-2570-length-10161-cov-8.867504_pt1 | contig 10161 bp, 9 predicted proteins | sample MGYA00580618_ERZ773070 | MGnify/ENA primary metagenome ERZ773070 (study PRJEB29015, sample SAMEA2738023) | human oral metagenome | biome: human oral; feature: human-associated habitat; material: dental | place: China | collected 2019 ...
GACACCCCGCAGCGGGAGCGGGGCCGCACCGTGCTCGTTATCCCCACCCCCGCCGGGGACGTCCTGACCCAGCGGGTCGTCGAGGACCTGGCCGGTGCCGAGCACCTGGTCCTGGCCTGCGGACGCTATGAGGGCATTGACTCCCGCGTCGCCGAGCACTACCGCGCCCGGGGCGTGGAGGTGCGTGAGCTCTCTGTCGGCGACTACGTCCTCAACGGCGGGGAGGCGGCCGCCCTGGTGGTGATCGAGGCCGTGGCCCGGCTCCTGCCCGGGGTCCTGGGCAACCCGGACTCCGTGGTCGAGGAGTCCCACGGCGCTGCCGGGCTGCTGGAGCACGAGGTCTACACCCGGCCCACCACCTGGCGGAACCTGGCCGTGGACCCGGTCCTGCTGTCGGGGGACCATGGCCGTATTGCCCGTGCCCGGCGGGACCAGGCCCTGACCCGCACCGCGCGGCGCCGTCCGGACATGGTCTCGGCCCTGGACGCCGCCGCCCTGGACGCCGCCGACCGCGCCCGCCTGGCGGCCCTGGGCTGGGTGGTGCCGGTGGGGTGCGCCCACCCGGTGCCCGTAGGGCTGCGGGCCGCTGGTGTTGAGGACGCCCAGTCCCTGGCGGCCCTGGCGGCCCGTACCTTCCCCGACGCCTGCCCACCCTTCCTCGACGAGGACCAGGTCGCCGAGCACATTGCGACCCACCTCACCGCAGAGCGCTTCAGTTCCTGGGCCGCGGACCCGCGTGTGCTCCTGACCCTGGCCTCCCTCGGGCGCGCGGTGCCACCGGGGGCCGACGTGCCCGCCCCGGAGGAGGTGGTGGGCTACAGCGCCCTGATCCTGGAGCGCCGGGACGGCGGCCGCCTGCCCGAGGGGCTGGACGCCAGGCCGTCCTGCGTCCAGGTCGGGGACACGGATCTGGTGGCTGAGCTGTCCAAGGTGTACGTGGACGCCCGCCTGCGCGGCTCAGGCCTGGCCGCCGCGCTCCTGGAGCGGGCCCTCCACCAGGCCCGGCAGGCCGGGGCCACGCTGCTGTGGCTGGGCACCCACACCGGTAACAGGCGGGCCCAGAAGACCTACCGGCGGGCCGGGTTCACGGTGGTGGGAACACGCAGCTACGACGTCGGCGGACGGGCCTGCCGCGACGTCGTCATGGTGCGTCGGCTCCCGGACCGCTGAGGGCAGCCGCTGGCCCGGTGTTCCCGGGCTGCGGGCCAGCGGCCACAGGCCCCGAGCCTAGGCCCCGGGCTCGCGGTCGCAGCACCGACCCGGGCCCGCGGCCAGGTGGCGAGCCGGCGGCCTCGGCCCAGGCCAGCCGTTCAGCCCTCGTCCTCCGCGTCATCCTCGCCCTTACCGGGCGCAATGAGGAGGAGGTCAATGTGCAGTCCCAGCGGCCTGCCCGCGGCGTCGCGGGTCAGGTACACCGGGTAGGAGCCGTCACCGAACCCCGAGTGGCTCATGACGACGTTCTCGCCGTGGGTCGCCAGCGGCATGACGATATTGGCGAGTCCGGGCTGGTAGTGCTCCTCGGAGTCCATGAGCTCGAACCAGGAGGTCGGCTCCCCGCTGTCAAAGATCTCTTCGTACCAGTCGCACTCATCGTTCAGCTCGGGCATGCACCGCTCCACGGCGTCGGCGTCGACCATGCCCACGGTCCCGGCGTCCACGGGGACCAGCCAGCAGGTCCCGGGCTCCGGGGCGCCCTCGACAGAGGCCGCCGGCTCGACGCTGGCGGCCTCCCCCTCGGCCAGTACCAGGGAGAAGTAGGCCTCACAGTCGGCCATGGTGACCCGTACCGGGTAGTCTCCCGGTGGGACCGCGAACTCGAGGCAGTCGTCGAGGTTGACGAACGGGTCGCAGACCCGCACCCGTCCCGAGGGCACGCGCAGCGTCCCCAGGTCGTGGACGCTCAGGGTCACCTCGTCCCCCTCGCCGTCGCGGACCGTACCGGGGTGCAGGGCGTGGAAGTCAGTGATCTTCATGCGGTGATGGTTCCGTAGCCGGTTCCGCGGTGTCAAACACGCCGTGAGGTCGCGCACGTCCTCGCCCCTGTGCTCGCCGCCCGCTGAGGGGCTGTGGCACACTTGCCTGGCCCCGGGCCCGGGAGCGGCTCTGCCACTGGGGAGCCCCTGCCGAGCGGGACCTGCGGGCACGAGCACCGACGCCCCGTGAGGCGTCGCCGACCAAGCGCCCATGACCAGTGGCACGTGCGTGGAGAAGAACCATGAACCTCATTGACCAGATCGACGCCGCCTCCCTGCGCGAGGACGTCCCCGCCTTCCGCCCTGGCGACACCGTCAAGGTGCACGTCAAGGTCGTGGAGGGGAGCCGCTCGCGTATCCAGGTGTTCCAGGGCGTGGTGATCGCGCGCTCCGGCGCCAGTGTCTCGGAGACCTTCACGGTCCGCAAGATCTCCTTCGGGGTGGGCGTGGAGCGTACCTTCCCGGTGCACACCCCCACTATCGACCGGATTGAGGTCGTCACCCGTGGTGACGTTCGTCGCGCCAAGCTGTACTACCTGCGCAACCTGCGCGGTAAGGCCGCCAAGATCAAGGAGCGTCGCGAGGCCTGACGTCCCGGGGCAGCCTTGCCCGCGGGTGAGGGCGTCCGTGACCACAGCGGTTGCGGGCGCCCTTTCGCGTGGCGGGTAGGTAGGATCACGGCAGGTTTCCGCGCCAGCGGAGTACACGAGTGAAGGGATTAGCGTGACCTCCGAGCAGGACGACGCCCAGCCCACCGCCGACGCCCGGGACGAGCCGCAGGACGGTGCCCAGTCCGGGGACCGCTCCCAGTCCGGGACCCAAGACGGGCCCCAGGCTGAGCCACAGGACCGCCCCCAGGCCAAGACCCAGGACGCTTCCCGGGACGAGCCGCAGGACGACGCCTCCCAGGCCGACGACGCCGGGTCCCAGGGTGAGTCCCGGGACGGGTCCCAGGACGGGCTCCAGGGCGAGACCCAGGACGGGTCCCAGGATGAGGCCGGTCCGCAGGACGACGCCCCGCAGGACCTCCCGCCCTCCTACCCGCCCCAGGAGCGCCCGACATCGTCGGACGACTCCGAGAGCAGCAGACCCGCACGCCGTCGGCCACGCCGAGGGTCCTTCCTGGTCCCCTTCGTCGTCATCCTCCTGCTCGTAGCGCTGTTCAAGACCTTTGTCATCCAGTACTTTGAGATTCCTACAGGATCCATGGAGAGCACGCTGGTCAGCGGTGACCGGGTAGCGGTGACCATGTACGACTCCGATGACATTAAACGCGGCGATATTATTGTCTTCCGCGATCCCGACCACTGGTTGACTGGCACTGACCCCACCGGTCTGAGAGGGCTCATCCGTGACGGACTCATCCTTATCCGGATCCTCCCGGAGGACTCGGGCCACCACCTCATTAAGCGTGTGATCGGAATGCCCGGGGACCGGGTCGTCTCCGACGGGCGGGGGACGGTCTCGGTCAACGGGGTAGTCCTTCACGAGACCTACGTCAAGGCGGGTGTCTCGCCCTCCGAGGTCGCCTTCGACGTCACCGTGCCCGACTCCATGGTCTGGGTCATGGGGGACAACCGCTCCAACTCCGCGGACTCCCGGCTGCACATGGATGACGTCCACGGCGGCTTCGTCCCCCTGAGCGACGTCGTGGGGGTGGCCAAGAGCATTATCTGGCCGGTGAGCCGCTGGGACGGCCTGGGCGGGGGAGAGGACGTCTTCGCCGGCGTCCCCGCGGCCCGGTGAGCCGCAGGCCAGCCTCCCGACCGGTCCCCGACCGCCTGGTCGAGCGCGCCCTCATGGAGCGGTTCCCGCTGGTGGGAGGGATGGACGAGGTCGGGCGAGGGGCGCTGGCCGGCCCGGTCACGGTGGGCCTGGCAGTCGTCGGCGCCGCCACGCCGGAGGCCTTCCCCGCCGGCCTGGCGGACTCCAAGCTCCTGTCCGCCCGACGGCGTGAGGACCTGGTGGGACCGTGCCGGCAGTGGCTGGAGGACTGGGCCCTGGGCAGCTCGACGCCGGGTGAGATCGACGCCCACGGCATTGTCGGCGCCCTGAGGCTGGCGGGCCTGCGGGCCCTGGCGCAGGTCGCCGCCCGGGGCCACCTGCCCGACGTCGTGCTCCTGGACGGCAGCGCCGACTGGCTCAGCCGGCCCCACGAGGACCTGCTCACGACGCTGGCGGGGCGGCCGGGCGCCGGGAACCAGGTGCCGGGTGCTGGCAGGGCCCAGGTGCCGGGTGCCGGTGGGGCCCAGGCGCTGGGTGCCGGTGGGCTAGAAGACGCGGGCACTGGTGGGCTGGAGGACGCGGGCGCCAAGGAGGCTGGGGCCCACGGCCTGGGGGAGTACGGTGCCCCCCTGCCCCCCGGGCTCACCCCGCCAGTGCGCACCAGGGTGAGGGCCGACGCGCACTGCGCCGTCGTGGCCGCGGCCTCCGTCCTGGCCAAGGTCCACCGGGACGGGCTCATGAGGCAGCTGGAGGATCCCGGCTACGGCTGGGCCAGCAACAAGGGCTACGCGGCCCGGGCGCACGTGGAGGGGCTGGCGCGGCTGGGTGCAAGTGACCAGCACCGCCGTAGCTGGCGCCTGCCCGGCTTGGAGAAGCATGAACGTCAGGGCATGATAATCCAGTGAGTATTGAGGATCTTGAGGCCTACGAGAACGACCTGGAGTTAGAGCTCTACCGCGAGTACCGAGACGTGGTGAGCCTCTTCTCCTACGCCGTGGAGACGGAACGACGCTTCTACCTGACCAACTCCGTGGACGTCCAGGTGCGCACCAACGGCGGGGAGGTCTTCTTTGAGCTCACCCTGGAGGACGCCTGGGTGTGGGACATCTACCGGGCCTCCCGGTTCGTCAAGTCCGTCCACGTCGTCACCTTCAAGGACGTCAACGTCGAGGAGCTCACCAAGCTCGAGATGGACATCCCCTCCTCCTAGCCTCCCTCCCATGCTGCGTCGCCTCTGACGGCTCCGTTCCGCTCGTCGCTCCCGCTCGCCGGGGGCCACAGCGCGTCTTCTGACAGCGCCTTCCACAGAGCCGATCGGGCCATGGCGCGCACCGGCTGATCGGGCCTCACGCTAGTGGCGGAGGTGATCGGGATGACCGACCAGGTCGTAGCCACAAGGGGACGAACGGTGATCGCAGCCAGGTGCGGCGATCACGCGCTCACGCCGCCATTCCAGGGCCCGGGAGGCGCAGGAGCTGTCCGCGCAGGGGCGTCCCGCCAGAGCACCGGACGGCGTGGAGAGGATCTTGCCGCCACCTACCTGGAGGACATCGGCTGGCAGGTCCTGGAGCGCAACTGGCGTCCGGACCACGGCCTGCGCGGAGAGCTCGACATCATCGCCCTGGAACCCGGTCACGCGCACCGCGAGCCGGGCAGTGAGTCCGTCGCCGACCCAGCTCAGGGGCGGACAGGACCGAGGCTCGTCATCGTCGAGGTCAAGACCCGCAGCTCCCTGCGCCAGGGACCGCCGGCCGCCGCGGTCGACGCCCGCAAGGTCGCCCGGCTGCGGGCCCTGGCGGCCGCCTGGGCGAGCACCCATGAAACCCCGCCGCACGCCGGGATGCGACTGGACGTGGTCTCCATCCTCCTGCGCGATGCGCGTCCTGCGCTGCTGCGCCACCACCGGGCGGTGGATGCGTCATGGGGCTAGCTCGCACACTCGCTGTCACGCTGACCGGGCTGGCCGGACACATCGTTGAGGTCGAGGCTCATGCCGCCCAAGGCCTGCCCGGATTCACCCTCGTGGGCCTGCCCGACGCCGCCGTGCGTGAGTCGCGCGAGCGCGTCCGGGCCGCGTTGAGCACCTGCGGCGTCACCTGGGGCGAGCAGCGCCTGACCGTCAACCTCTCCCCGGCGGACCTGCGCAAGACCGGGACCGGGCTGGACCTGGCGCTCGCCCTGGCCGTCCTGGGGGCCCGCGGGTGGCTCGGACGGAGCGCGGCCGGGCTCCTGGGACGGACCGTCTACATCGGCGAGCTCGGGCTGGACGGCTCCGTGCACTCGGTGCGCGGCGTCCTGCCCAGCGTCCAGGCCGCGGTGGCCGCCGGTGTGGAGGAGATCGTCGTCGCCCAGGAGGCCGCGGCCGAGGCCGAGCTCGTCCCCGGCGCCTGCGTCACCGCCGTCAGGCACATCGGCCAGCTCGTCGAGCGCTACGGAGGACGCCTGAGCGCTGCCGTGGTCGCCGCACTGGAGCAGATCGCCGAGGCCGCCACAGACGATGCCCCCACGACCCCGCCGTGGGATGCCGAGCTGCCGGACCTGGCCGACGTCGTCGGGCAGGATGAGGCCCGCCAGGCCCTTGAGGTTGCCGCCGCCGGGGGCCATCACCTTCTCATGGTGGGGCCTCCGGGGACGGGAAAGACCATGCTCGCTGAAAGGCTCCCCTCGATCCTGCCGCCCCTGGAGCAGGCCGATGCTGTGACGGTCACCTCCCTGCACTCCGTGGCCGGCATCTTCGACCCCGCCCGCGGACTCATCACCCGGCCGCCATTGCGCGCACCGCACCACACGGCGACCCGGGCCGCCGTCGTCGGAGGCGGCTCCGGCCTGCCCCGCCCCGGGGACGTCTCCCTGGCTCACCGCGGCGTGCTCTTCCTCGACGAGGCTCCCGAGTTCAGTGCCGGGGTCCTGGACTGCCTGCGCCAGCCCCTGGAGTCCGGGACGGTCACCATCGACCGGGTGGGCGGCCGCGCCAGCTACCCGGCCGCCTTCCAGCTCGTCCTGGCGGCCAATCCCTGCCCGTGCGGCAAGGCCGGTGGCCGTGGCCTGGAGTGCACCTGCACCTCCTTGCAACGGCGGCGCTACTTCTCCCGGCTGTCCGGGCCGCTGCTGGACCGGGTGGACATCCAGGTGGAGGTTGCTGCCGTCAGTGCTGCCGATCTCACCCGCCAGACGCGCAACGAGTCCAGCGCCGTGGTGGCTCAGCGGGTCCTGCGGGCGCGGCAGGCCGCGGAGCAACGGCTGGCCGCTACGCCGTGGCGTCTCAACGCCGAGGTCCCCGGCTCCTACCTCAGAGGTCCTGACGGCGGACTGAGCGCTCCGCTCAGCCGCCGGCTCATGAACGCTCTGGAACGCGGGGATCTCTCCCTGCGCGGGGTGGACCGGGTTCTCAGACTGGCCTGGACCCTGGCCGATCTCGAGGGTGACGTAGCCCTCACCCTCACCCACATCGGGACCGCGCTGGCCCTGAGGACCTCAGGAGTACGACCATGACTTCCAGACTGACTTCCAGACTGACTTCCAGACCGACCCCCGGCCTTCCCTACGACATCGACGACCCGACGCTGGTCCGTGCCACCTGGTCGCGCCTGGCGGAGCCGGCCAGCGCCGCAGCCACGACGCTCGTAGGCCGGCTCGGGCCAAGTGCTGCCCTGCGGTGGCTGCTGGAGGAGGCCATCGACTCCTCGGGACGGCCGCGCGGCGCCCCGCGCCCGCCGGTGCCTGAGCCGCCTCCGGGCGCCTCCAGCGCGGGCGAGGCCAGTGCCCGCTGGGGGCAGGTCGCCGCGCGCTGGTTCCCGCGCCTGGAGGGACTCGACATCCGCCGCGAGCTGGACGTGCTCGACCGTCTCGGCGGGAGCCTCATCCTCCCGGGAGACACCTGGTGGCCGCCGGGGCTCGATGAGCTGGAGCACCCGCCCTTCTGCCTGTGGGTGCGAGGGGACCCGGCACTGTTGGTCAGCGCCAAGGACCTGGAGACGGCGAACGGGAGCACCCCAGGGACCAGCGGCGAGAAGGACGGCCGCAGCGGTTCAGACGCCGTCAGCGGGCCCGGGGGTGCAGTCAGCGAGGCGATCGCCCGAGCCAGGTGCATGCCCGTGCGGGAGCAGCGGATGCCGGCGGGACCGGCCAACGGGCTGTGCCTGGCCCTGGTAGGAGCCCGGGCCTCCACCAGGTACGGCGAGGGAGTAGCCGGGGCCCTGGCCTCCGGAGTGACGGCGAAGGGCGGCCTCATCGTCTCCGGGGGAGCCTTCGGCATCGACGCCTGCGCCCATCGCGGTGCACTGAGGGAAGGTCCCACCGTGTCAGTCTCCGCCGGGGGAGTGGACCGCCTCTACCCGGTGGGAAACACCGGGGTGCTGGAGGCGGTCATCGCCTCCGGGGCGCTGGTGGCGGAGGTACCGCCGGGGTGCCAGCCCGGTCGGCACCGGTTCGTCTCCCGCAACCGCGTCATTGCCGCCATCTCCGGTGCGACGATCGTGGTGGAGGCGGCCTGGCGCTCCGGGGCCCTGTCCACCGCCCACCGTGCTCTTGAGCTGGGCAGACAAGTGGGCGCCGTCCCCGGGCCGGTCACCTCCATGTCCTCGGTCGGCTGCCACCGGCTCCTGCGCAAGGGCGCGGTCTGTATCACCGATGCCGACGACGCCCTCGAGCTCCTGACACCCCTGGGTACCGTTGATGCCGACGCGACCAAGGAGCAGGACCCCGAGCTGGTGGGAGACGGTTTCCTGGATGGGCTGGATCCGGGCAGCGCCGTCGTCCTGGACGCGATGCCGGCTCGAGCGGTCGCAAGCACCGAGGCCATCGTCCGTTCCTCCGGCCTGTCACTGAAGGAGGTGACGGCGGCCCTGGGAATCCTGGAGCTCATGGGGAAGGCGGAGCGCACCGCCTCCGGCTGGCGGAGGCAGCGCTGAACTCGGAAGTCCCTGGAGGATGATGAGCGGAGGTGCCATCGTTCCTGTAGGGCGCCACAGTCGTTCGAGAGGTGAGGAAACGATTGTGCTACCACTGACGGCCGGTACCGGATCTGTCAGTATGTCGGTGTGCCGCATGTCGCCGAGATCTGCGTACAGTTCTCTGAGCCCATCCGGTCACTTACTCGCGACAGCCGTTGTCAGGGGAGACTTTCTGTGATGCTGAGGACACGCGCCGACCTCCTTGCCGCCTATCGGCGGTACCTGTCTCTGCAGCGGGATCTGTCCCAGCACACCGTGCGCGCCTACCTTGTCGATATCAGTGACCTCCTGAGCTTTCTCGGCGTCGGTGAAGGTGACGACGAACCCGTCGGCCCGGCTCTGTCCACCCTCGATCTGGTGGACCTGCGCGACTGGCTCGCCGCGCTGGCCGCCAGCGGGCACTCGCGCGCCACCCTGGCCCGCCGCTCCGCCTCGGTGAGGACCTTCTCCGCCTGGGCCTTCGAGGAGGGCAGGCTCTCCTCCGACGTCGCCGCGCGCCTGCGCGCCCCCCGCGTCGACAACCGTCTGCCCGGAGTACTGACGGACCAGCAGGCCTCCCAGCTGCTCAAGATCACCGAGGAGCTCGCCGCAGACGGGGACGCCCTGGCCGTACGCGACCTGGCCATCATCGAGACGCTCTACGCAACCGGCGCACGGGTCTCCGAGCTCGTTGGCCTCGATGTCACCGACCTCGATCACTCTCAGCGCACGTTGCGTGTCCTGGGTAAAGGGTGCAAGGAACGCACCGTCCCATACGGGCTGCCCGCTGCCAGGGCCCTGGAGGGCTGGCTGAGCCGGCGAGGCGAGATCTGTGCTCCCGACGCCGGCGCCGCGCTCTTCCTGGGAGCACGAGGACGGCGTATTGACCCCCGAGCAGTGCGCGACATCGTCCACCGGCTGTGCGCGGCCGCCCAGGTTCCTGATCTGGGGCCGCACGGACTGAGGCACAGTACCGCCACCCACGTGCTGGACGGGGGAGCGGATCTGCGTAGCGTTCAGGAGCTTCTGGGCCACTCCTCACTGGCCACTACCCAGCGCTACACCCACGTCTCCGCCGAGCGACTGCGCCGTGTCTACGAACAGGCCTTCCCCCGCGCCTGAGGCGGTGAGCAAGTCCGTCCGACGACGCGGTGGCGGGCCGACCCCCGCGCGTGAGGTCCGACCCCATGGTCATCCCGAAGGAGTGCGGGACCCGGAGGCCGGCCGGCGGGGGAGTGCAGGTCAAGACAGGCGGGCCAGCTGACGGGCGATCGCGGCGTGCAGTGCGAAACTGCGCCGCATCTGTGCGGTGCTGTGGAGGTTCATGACCACGTGGGCACGTTGGCGCGGGTAGAAGAAGCAGTGCACCGCCCACAGGCCCAGGCCTCCCACCGGCTCGGGCAGGCCTCGCAGGACCAGGGGCATGAGCTCACCGAAGCGAATCGTGGCCAACCCCGTCCCGTAGTGGAGGCCCGCGCGCAGGCGGGAGCGGGGCCGGGCCAGGCGCGCCAGCAGATCCCGGTCGAGCAGGT
>ERZ773070.2571-NODE-2571-length-10158-cov-8.964070_pt1 | contig 10158 bp, 8 predicted proteins | sample MGYA00580618_ERZ773070 | MGnify/ENA primary metagenome ERZ773070 (study PRJEB29015, sample SAMEA2738023) | human oral metagenome | biome: human oral; feature: human-associated habitat; material: dental | place: China | collected 2019 ...
CGGATCTCATAGCGCAGTTCTTCATCGCTCAAGCCCGAAGCGGCGATGAGGCCGATGCCCCCCTGACTGGCCACAGCGGCCGCCAGTTTTGCCGTCGATAGGCGAATCGCCATACCACCTTGAATGATGGGAATCTTTGCTATCTTTTCGCCAATTTTCAGCTCCGGAAGCTTCAACTTCACTCCTCCAATCGAGGGAAGTTCTGATCTATCAGTCTTCCCCGGGATATTTCTCTTTCTTGAGAAAATCCCGTGAAGAAACTTCACGGGATTTTCTTCAAGAAAGGCAAGACGAGCACAGGGATTTACTTGCCCTCGTCTTCTTTGTGCTGGTCAATGTAAGTTACGACATCCTGAACGGTCTTGATCTTTTCCGCTGCCTCGTCCGGAATCTCGATTCCGAACTCCTCTTCGAATGCCATGATGAGCTCAACGATGTCCAGGGAATCTGCTCCCAGATCGTCAATAAAAGTAGAATCGATGGAAACCTCGTCCGCCTCGACGCCGAGCTGCTCCACAACGATATCTTTCACTTTATCAAAAGTCGCCACTACAATTCACCTCCCTCCGTTGCCTCTTCTCGGGATTCACTGCCTTTTTCAATGTTTCCCTCTATATTTATATCACATGACCATGCCGCCGTCTACATTGACGACCTGCCCCGTGATATAGGACGCCTGATCCGATGCGAGGAAAAGGACGGCGTTCGCCACATCCTCCGCCTCTCCCATTCTGCCGAGCGGGATATCCGTGAGCATCTTCTCCTTGACAGATTCCGGCAATCCCGCCGTCATATCCGTGCCGATGAAGCCCGGAGCGACGACGTTGACCGTGATGCCACGCGAAGCGAGCTCCTTCGCCGCCGACTTCGAGAAGCCGATGACGCCCGCCTTCGCCGCTGCATAGTTCGTCTGTCCGGCGTTGCCCACAAGACCGACGACGGACGCCATGTTGACGATGCGGCCCGAACGCTTCTTCATCATGAGCTTGGATACCGCCTTCGTGCAGTAGAACACGCCCTTGAGGTTCGTATCCAGAACCTTCGCGAAGTCCTCGTCCTTCATGCGCATGAGCAAGGTGTCGCGCGTGATGCCCGCATTGTTCACGAGAATGTCAATCGCGCCGAATTCCTTGACCACATCGGCGATCATCGCCTCGACAGCCGCACTGTCCGCAATGTCCGCCTGGCAAAGGATCGCCGTGCCGCCCGCCGCCTCGACAGAGGCCTTGACTTCCTCGGCGGCCTTGACATTGCCCGCATAGTTGATGGCGACACGCGCACCCTCAGCCGCGAGGCAGAGGGCGATGGCGCGTCCGATACCGCGCGACGCACCCGTCACGAGCGCCGTCTTGCCGTCTAAAAGCATATTAGCGAACCTCCTTGAAATAGTCAAGCGTTTTTTGCAAAGTTTCCAGATTTTCGACGTTCATGCTCGTAAGTTTGCGGTCGATGCGCTTATTGAAGCCACAAAGCGTCTTCCCCGGCCCCGCCTCAACGAAGGTATCGGCGCCGAACTCCTTCATCTTCAAGACGCAATCCTCCCATTTCACGGGACTCGCTGCCTGCTTGACGAGACTCTCCTTGATGTCCGCCGCCTTCGTGAGGATCTCAGCCGAGACATTGGCGACGACCGGGATCTTCGCATCGCGAATCTCGACCTTATCGAGTTCTGCGGCAAGCTTTTCCGCCGCCGGCTGCATCAAGGTGCTGTGAAACGGTGCGCTGACGGGCAGGATTACGCTCTTTCTCGCACCCGCCTCACCCAAGAGAGCCGCCGCCTTCTCGACACCCGCCATCGTTCCCGCGATGACGATCTGCCCAGGGCAGTTGAAGTTAGCAGCGATGACTACGCCTTCGCTGATCGTGGACAGCACCTCGACGACCTGCGTATCGGGCAGACCAAGGATAGCTGCCATGGTACCAGGGTTCTGCTCGCAGGCGGCTTGCATAGCCTGTGCACGCTGAGAGACTAGGCGTAGGCCATCCTCAAAGCGTAGCGCTCCCGAGGCAACAAGGGCGGAGAACTCCCCGAGGGAGTGCCCTGCGACCATATCGGGCTGGAATTCGTCCCCGAGACATAGAGCTCGGATGACCGAATGAAGGAAGACGGCGGGCTGAGTCACCTTCGTCTGCTTCAGCTCCTCATCGGTGCCGGCGAACATAATATCGGTGATACGGAAGCCAAGGATCTCGTTAGCTTTCTCAAAGAGCTCCTTTGCCTGCGGATGAGTCTCGTAAAGATCCTTCCCCATGCCGACGAACTGTGCGCCTTGGCCAGGGAAAACATAAGCGGTTTTACTCATTTACTGTTGATTGGATAGTGAATATATCTGTTAAAGCTTTGGGTGAACTAGACCAGCTCAAGACCTCTCTTGAGGACATCCCAGGTACGAGCCACCGAGGCGATATGTACCTTCTCGTCGGGAGAGTGAGGTGAGCGAATATCGGGGCCTATGGAGATCATATCCATATTAGGCATGACCCCCTGGATAATGCCACATTCGAGGCCCGCATGGACGACCGTGACCTCAGGAGACTTGCCCGTCACGTCTTCGTAGGCACGTCTTAGCGTGGCGAGGATCGCAGATTCGGCATTCGGAGCCCAACCATTGTAGCTACTACCGAAGATCACTTCAGCACCAGCGAGGTTCATTACGCTCTCGATCTGTGAGGCTACATACTCCTTACGTGACTCGGAGGAGCTACGGACGAGGAAGAGAACGGAGAATTTCCCTGCCCCAATGCTAGCTCGGGCCATATTTGTCGAGGACTCAACAATACCTGGGAAGTCAGTAAGCATGCTCTGTGGGCCATTGATGCAGGCATCAAGAGCTCCGATAGTAGCATCCTGGATCTCCTCGGGTACTACCGTAGCAGGGAGATCGGCACGCTCTAGGCGGAGAGAGATCCCGTCTTCGATATGCTTATACTCGGTGGTCAAGAGATCTTGGTAGTCTGATGCCAGCTCCCAAAGTCCGTCTGCGTCGGCCTCAGGGATAGTCACCAGCGCTGAAGCCTCACGGGGAATAGCATTGCGGAGCGACCCTCCCTCGAAGGAAGCTAGACGTGCGCCATAGCCAGCGATGGCTTCCTTGAGGAAACGAGCCATGAGCTTGCAGGCATTGGCACGCCCTAGGATAATATCCATACCGGAGTGCCCACCACGAAGGCCTGTCAGCGAGATCTGGACAGCGATGTCTCCCTCGGGGACGGGCTCTTGATCCTTGTACTCTAGGTTGACCTGGACGTCCTGTCCCCCAGCACATCCAGCGAAGAGAAGCCCTTCGTCCTCGGAGTCTAGGTTAATGAGTATGTCCCCTTGGCAGAAGCCTGGCTGGAGCCCGTTAGCACCTACCATCCCGACTTCCTCGTCGATGGTGAAGAGACACTCTATGGGACCGTGCACTAAGGTAGGATCTGCGAGCACCGCCATCGCATAGGCGGCGCCGATACCATTATCCGCTCCGAGGGTCGTGTCTCGTGCTGTCACCCACTCACCATCGATATAGGCATCGATAGGATCGCGGGTGAAGTCATGCTCGATATGGCTATTCTTCTGCGGAACCATATCGAGGTGCGCCTGGAGGGTGACGATGGGGCGATTTTCGTGGCCTGCTGAAGCGGGCTTATGTACGAGTACGTTACCGACAGCATCACGCTCGGCCTTCAAACCGAGACGCTGAGCGAGAGCTAGGACGTACTCCTGAGCCTGTAAGGTATGCCCCGTGGGGCGAGGGATCTGGGTAAGGTCATAGAAGAAGCCCCACACTGCTTCGGGGACTAGCGTCTTAATTTCTGTGGCCATAGCTTTAGGCGTTTATTAGGATAATTAATGTGGTATCGAAGGGGTAGCCGTCAGAGGCGTCGTCGTACGCTCTCGACGGTAATGGCGGTTGATCCAGGGTAAGGCAAGGATAGCGATCAGCCCTACTAAGGTGATCCATAGCGTCTGAGCGGTATGGACGATGAAGGCGAAATCCTTGGCTGGCTGCTCTGCCATGCCAAAGGTCGTGAAGGTCAAGATCACAGCAGCATGCCAAGCCCCCATACCCGCCTGCACGGGGACGATGACCGACATACTACTCATGGCAAAGGCTATGCTCGCCACAGATAGAGGTAAGTGGCTGGTAGCCTCAAAGGCAAAGAGGGCGAAATAGAAGTAGCAGAAGTAGCCAACCCAGATCAGCGCCGTAAGTAAGAGGAACTTCCCTCGCTGAGGCATACGACGAATGCTGATCATCCCTCGACCTATCTGGATGAAGAACTGAGCCAAGCGACTCTTCGGATAGTAGTAGAGCAAGGCGATGAATGCCCCAAGGAACAAGAAACCTACTATGAGAAGGACGATGAACCAAGGGCTGTGGATGAACTGCATCAATCCCTCCTTGAGCTCAGGATGAGCTATGTAATAGTTAAGGAAGAAGTCTGTCGAGGATAGGATGATCACCACGAGGATCATCCCTAGCATACAGACGTCGATGAGTCGGTCTACGATCAGCGTACCGAAGAGTCCCGTGAAGGGGAGGTCTTCCCTTCGCTCCATTTCGACACACCTCCAGACTTCGCCGGAGCGTGGTATCCCCATATTCACCGTATAAGAGCCGAGGACAGTGCATATCGCATTGATCCGTCGGGGCGGGGCTCCGTCCGTAGCGATAGGTCTGACGAGTAGCTCCCAGCGTAGTCCACGGCAGAGATTGCTCATCAGACCGAAGAGCAAGCTAAAGAGAAGAACGGGATAATCTACGCCTGTACGGAGAGTAAGGGCTAACTCTCCCCAGTCAGTGTCTCGGTATAGTGTATAGAAGCCCAGCCCTCCTAGCAGGAGAGGCAGGATGACCCAGAGGATGGACTTAAGAGTGGCGTTGATCTTCATCCGTAGATGACTGCACTAGCCTAGAGCCGTCGCCCGCCTATCACAGTCCTTTAAATGAACTACTAGATATTTTGTACTACTTTTAGATAAGACAAATGTAATAAGTTTTTAGCTATCCCTATGCAGCAAGTTAAAGCTAAGAAAGCTCTTGGACAGCATTTCCTCACTGACCTCTCTATCGCTCAGCGTATAGCCTCGAGTCTCGAGCCACGGAGAGACCTACCTGTCCTCGAGATAGGCCCAGGGATGGGGGTGCTGACGCAGTTCTTACTCCAGCAAGGCTACGACACTCGCGTCATCGAGATAGATGCTGAGAGCGTCGCCTACCTACGGGAGCACTTCCCGACACTAGAGGGACGCATCATAGAGGGAGACTTTCTCAAGATACCCATCGAGGATTACCTCCCCGGAGACGAACCTTTCGCTCTGATCGGCAACTATCCCTACAATATATCCTCGCAGATCTTCTTCCGTCTGCTAGACTATCGTGAGCGTATCCCTTGCTGTGCAGGGATGCTCCAGCGAGAGGTCGCCAAGCGTCTAGCCTCCCCTCCTGGCAACAAAGACTATGGTATCCTCTCCGTACTCCTGCAGGCTTGGTACGATGTCGAGTACCTCTTCACCGTCGATGAGCACGTCTTCAATCCGCCTCCTAAGGTCAAGAGTGGCGTCATACGGCTCCTTCGCAACGAGCGCACCGACCTTGGCGTCCCCGAAGCTTTATTCAAGCAGGTAGTCAAGACAGGATTCAACCAGCGAAGGAAGACGCTACGCAACTCACTCAAGGGACTCTTCGGAGCGGACTATACGGGGTTCGATCACCCCCTCTTCTCGAAGCGCCCCGAGCAGCTAGGCGTCGAGGAGTTCATCACCCTAACTCGTCTACTTCAGGAGCATCAGAGCAAGGCATAAAGCTCCTACCCTCACTTCCCCTCCCCACCTCGGGATCATCCGCCTCACCTGTCCTTCGGGATCGGTGGGGCGGACTGTTTCTTCTACCCTCTTCAGCCTTACGGTGAGCAAACCTAGAGCTTAGCCGAAGTAAAGCCTAGCCTTCTCTCTGGTAAAGATCAGCCTTTGATCGAGGAAAGGCTAACCTCCCTACCAGCCCTCATCCAAGTCTCTGCGTGCGAACCTCCTACCGTCCATCTCTCCGCCCAAGCCATCCCTTCCCCAAAGCATAAAAAGTAGACCGCCCTGCCTATCCCGATCGGATAGGCAGGGCGGTCTTATAAAGATGGCTCCCCTAGACGCTAGTCGAGGACATGACGCTCGGCATGGTACGAAGAGCGTACCAAGGGTCCACTCTCGATATGTCTTAGCCCGATCTCAAGCCCTAGTGTACGGAGACGAGCGAACTGCTTCGGGTGGATATACTCTACGACCGGCAGGTGCTTACGTGTAGGCTGGAGATACTGACCGATAGTCATGATCGACACACCGACCTGATGCGCATCCCGAATGAGCTCTAGGATCTCCTCCTCCGTCTCACCTAAGCCAAGCATAATCCCCGTCTTAGCAGGGATACCGCTATCGGCTATTCGCTTCAAAACCGATAGACTCTGATCATAAGTAGCGATGTGACGTACGCTAGGGGTCAAGCGACGAGTCGTCTCCAGATTATGTGAGATGATCTTAGGCTTAGCTGCGATGATCTTATCCACTAGGTCTAGATGACCATTGAAGTCTGGTATCAGGACCTCCACCGTGACTCCGGGAGCAAATCGGCGGATGGTCTCGATCGTCTCCACCCAGTGCTGTGCCCCGAAATCAGGCAGATCATCTCGGTCAACGCTGGTGATCACGGCATGGCGCAGGTTCATCTGCTTGATGCTCTGTGCGACCTTGATCGGCTCAAGAGGATCCAATGGTGCGGGATTCTTTCCTGATAGGGTGTTGCAAAAGCGACATGCGCGGGTACAAACAGCACCTCCGATCATAAAAGTAGCTGTGCCAGCACTCCAGCACTCACCCTGATTCGGACACTTACCACTATGACAGATGGTATTAAGGCCGTGGTGCTCGATTGTTTGCTTCGTGTCTGTGAAGGTAGAGTTATCACCGAGACGGATCTTCAGCCACTCGGGCTTACGGACACGCACTACGGTTGGCTTCTTTTCTAGCGTTGCTTCTTCTTGCATACGAATAGTAGACGAAGCTCCTCGGTAAACCTAAGAGAAACCAGAGGTCTTACCGAGGAGCGGATAAATCAGATGTTAGAGATTCTTCTCTAGGAAGGTACAGATACGTTCGAAGAGATGATTTCGGGTGTTACCTCCATGGATACTGTGGTTACGGTCCTTGTAAATGGCCATATCGAAGGGGATCCCAGCCTGAACGAGTAGCTCGGAGAAGTCCATAGAGTTCTGCAAATGGACATTATCGTCAGCACTTCCGTGGATCAAGAGTAGCTTCCCCTGGAGCTTATCTGCGACTGTGAGAGCCGAGGAGAGCTTGTATCCCTCGGGGTTCTCCTGTGGAGTCCGCATGAAACGCTCGGTATAGATCGTGTCATAGAAGCTCCAATCGGAGACAGGGGCGACAGCTACCCCGACCTTAAATACGCCATTCCCCGTACAGAGACTACGCAGGGTCATGTAGCCACCATAGCTCCAGCCGAAGATACCGATACGACTGCCGTCAATATAGGGCTGTTTCCCGAGCCATTGGGCTGCCGCTACCTGATCTTCGACCTCCTTGACGCCGAGAGAGAGGTAGGTACACTTCCGCCACTGCTCACCTCGGGCTCCCGTACCACGGGGATCGACACAGACGACGAGGATGTCCTTCTGAGGGAGGATATGCTCCCAGTCGATACCATACCTATCTAGCACCTCCTGAGAGTCGGGGCCGGAGTACTGAACCATAAGCACGGGGTACTTCTTCGCTGGGTCAAAGTTCGTCGGACGCATGATCCAAGCATTCAGCTCGTCACCCCTTCCGTTAGGGATCTTGATAAATTCCTTGCGGGGGAGGTCATACTTCTTCAGTCGCTCCTGTAGCTCTTTATTCTCCTGAAGCACACGTAGGGGACGGGGATTGCCTGTGGCATAGACCGCAGTGACCGTCGGAGTGTCGACATTGCTATGGAAGCTGATGTAGTAAGCGAAGTCTTTGCTGAAGATGACCCTATTCTCTCCCGCAGCAGAGTGTAGCGCTGTCTTGCGCCCCTTAGGGTCAATTCGGTAGATAGATCTACGTATGGGGCTCTCATCGGCAGCTTGGTAGTAGATATTGCCTAGGTGATCGACGCCGTAGAAGTTCGTATCGTCGTACTTCCCCGTAGTTACCTGACGCAGGAGCGTACCCTTATCCGAGTAGATGTAGATGTGTCGGTAGCCATCCTGCTCCCCTAGGTAAGCAAAGCCCTGGGGTATGAACTGACACTTCGGGATATTGCGGCTATCGACATAGGCCTTATTCTTATCCTCGAAGACGAGTTTCGGCACTAAGGTCTTGGCATTGACGTAATGAAGCGTAAGATGGTTCTGCTGACGGTTGAGTCCGAAGACGGCGAGGTTACCGTCTCGCCCCACAAACTCGATCCGAGGGATGTAGTAGAGGGGCATACGCAGGTCAATAGGCTTACGTGAGCGGTCGATGACATTATAGATATGGAGCGATACGCGGGCGTTAGCCGTACCAGCCTTAGGGTATTTGTAGGTATACTCCCCAGGGTACTGCTGGTTCTTGCCATAGATCGGCATCGTATACTCCTTGACTTCCGACTCGTCTGTACGGACGAAGGCGAGGTAATTATTATCCTCGCTCCAGGAAAGCAGGCGTATTGTCTCCAGCTCTTCCTCATAGACCCAGTCAGTGATGCCATTCATTATCTTGTTCGACAGCCCATCGCTGGTCACCTGAACCTCAGTGTCGAACTCAAATTTCTTAATGAATATGTTCCCCGAGCGTACGAAAGCGACCATACGACCATCGGGGCTAAAGGTGGGGATCATCACCTTGCCAGCGGTAGTGCTTAGCGGTTCGACACGATTACGCCGGACATCGTAGTGAAAAGCGTTGGCCTTGCTAGAGCGACGGTAGATGCTCTCCCGCTCGGTGAGTAGGACGATATGGTGACCGTTAGGCTCTAGGAGGTAATCATCAAAACGTTTGAACTCGCATTCACGTGCCTTCTCCACACTAAAGAGCGTATCGACGAGGGCGCCAGTCTGGAAGTTGTAGCGCAGGATAGCCTTGTGATCCTTGTCGATCATCGTATAATACTTACCGTCACTCGTAGAGCGCATCCCAGCACCAGCAGTATAAGCGTAGAAAGAGCCCTTGGTGATCTCCTGGAGAGTCAGCGGTTGCTTGGAGGACTGAGCTAACCCCGCCCACGAAAAGAGCAAGGCAGAAGCCACAAAGCCTAGTAGTCGTCGTGTATGCATAGTCGTGCTACGTTTAATTGATATACCACAAAGATACAAATAAGACCCCAAGAAGCCCAGCCCACCGAAAGCCTTGTCGCCAAGGCTCCTCTACCCTAGACTGGCCTTACTCTGCTGAGAGAAAAGTCAGCCTAGCAGCTCTCCCTAGTCGGTCACCTAGAGAGTCTCTCGGGAGGGACTATCTCCATGCCTAAAAAAGAGCGATCCCCCTAAGCCTCAAGTGAAGCTTAGGGGGATCAAAGGTGGAGGTTCCTGGCGGAGTTATCCTAGTAGCTGTTATGTGATTCGAAATCAAAGCGGTGAATTGAAGTCTCTCAGATTGAATAAATCCGAAGGATAGGGGGATTCTCAAGGCTTTCTTTATAAGATCTCTATCTTAAAATTTTGCGACCCTATTTGCGACCCTTTTTCTTCTTCTGTTGAGCCGGCTGTCTAGCTGTGGTAGTCTATTCCAAAGCAACCTTCTTAGAATTGTCAATCACGGGCTATCCTACTACTTAAGTTCTTTATAGAGACTTGCTTGCAAGAGGCACTCCTCCCAGAGTCTATCTAATGGATGCCTTTTACTTGGTCCATAAAGAAAAATCATGGATTATTCTTTTACTTTCAAGTCAAATCTTCTACTTGTAAACTCTCTATGGGGTAGATCAGAAAAGTAGAAGAAAGATCCAATAATACCGAGATATCAATCATCTATCTCTCATAATAGGGTTAGGCTATATTATCAAGAGAATCTGCGTATTATTTCCCTTTATTATTACGTGATATCTCTCTTTTGACCTTATTCATTCGACTCTGTGTGATGTTGAGAGCTTGCTTTGATAGCGGGCTACCAAAGAGAGTCCTTGTGACAAGAGGGAAGTTTTAAATCTCCCACCCAAAGTCTTT
>ERZ773070.2573-NODE-2573-length-10153-cov-14.452862_pt1 | contig 10153 bp, 10 predicted proteins | sample MGYA00580618_ERZ773070 | MGnify/ENA primary metagenome ERZ773070 (study PRJEB29015, sample SAMEA2738023) | human oral metagenome | biome: human oral; feature: human-associated habitat; material: dental | place: China | collected 2019 ...
AGGGATCCATGACCGCCCGGGCCTGTGGGAGCTCCTCGCCGGCGGCGCTCTTGAAACCGGTGAAACCGTCCATCGCTACCACCTCGACCCGCCCACGCCATTCCTGGTCGCGCTGGGAGAGCCAGGTCTTGAGGACCTTCTTGGACCGGCCCGGGACCACGTCCAGAAGCCGGGCCGGACCACTGCGGTGGCGTACGGGGGTCAGGTCGATCATGACGGTGACGTACCGGTCGCCCCGCCTGGTGTGGCGCCACACGTGCTCGTCGACGCCGAGGACCTCCACACCATCGAAGCGGTCAGGGTTGCCGGTGATGGTCTGCTCGGCCCGGGTCAGGATTGCGTTGTTGGCGGTGTGCCAGGAGATCCCCAGGGCGGCTGCTATCCGGGAGACCGACATGCGCTCCAGGGCAGGGGCACGCAGCCCCCACTCCACCGCCGAGCGGATCAGTCGCGCCCGCGGCTGGGCCAGCCGAGGCGTGTCCTGTCTCCACACTCGGCGGCAGTGGGTGCAGGCGAAGCGCCGCACGTGTACCACCAGCTGCGTGGGTCTCCACCCCACCGGCACGTGGACCAGGCGCCGGGCCACCGTCCCACGAGCCTGCCCCTGGGCGCCGCAGGCCTTGCAGAACGGGGCCTCAAGCCCGATCGGCATGCGGCACTCCACAATGGCCCTCCTTGCGGTGAGGAGCTGGCCCACCGCGGTCAGGCCCAGGGCATCCAGCCCCAGGAAGATCGTCAGGTCAAGGCCGGTGAAGGTAGTCTCAGGCACGTCGAGGTCTCTCATCTGGGGTGTGTAGCAGCTCCCATCATCGAGGGACCTCGACCCCCATCCAGCGCAACGACGCACCCCCCACCTATACACTTCAATAGGCCCCGGCTACTACACCCTCAAACACGAAGAGCCACATTGACACGCACACTAGAATTGTGGGCACCCGACGGAGACGTCTTGTTCGCCCCAGCCGCATGGGCCGCAGAGGATCGCGACCTCGCACCAACGCGAGAGCAGCAAGAAGCATTCGCCGACGCCGTGCGACAGCACGGCCCGACTAACCCAGATGGCTGGTCGAACACGGCAACCCCAACTACGCCACCGGAAGGGACGAGTGGAGAAACAATTGCGGCTCATGCTCACGGTCCTTTGCCGACACCTACCAAGGCGGAACACCCATCGCTGCACACGGCGATTCGAAATTCAAAAGACTCCGAACAGAGAGGATTGAACCTTGGAAAACAAGACAAATAAAGAAGTATTTGATTTCTTTGCCGACTGGCATTCAAGAAACATAAATGCCTCAGCCCAACTCCATCCGAACGACTGGCAAGTCATTCCATATGAAGACGCGTACATTGTGAAGCCAAGTGGGAATAAGAGAACGAGTTATATGCATCTCGTCAGAGATGGCGATTGCATCGGATTCTCCGTGGTCTTCCTCTCCTTGGAGAAAGCATATCAGAAACTTCTCGAACGCAAGAACTCGCAGGAATAGGGATTCGAAGGACACCACCCCGTCGCTATACCTGAGTTGCACAGTTTTAGTGCTCTGTTGGGATGCTGAGGGCGGTGAGGATGTCTTCGGCCTTGGGGGTTTCAAAGGTGGCGGCGGCTGTGAGGTGGTGGCTGTTGAGGTCGATGGTGACGTCCTGGAGGGGTTTGAGGGCGCGGATGACGCGTTTGACGCTGATCCCGGTGGCGTCCTGGATGTAGCGGGGCTACAGCCAGGGCGGCCATCACCACCACCAGCGTGAGCCCAGGTGGGCTCACGCTGGTGGTGGAAGACCGGGCGGGCTCGCAGGTCGTGCTTGCTCATCCGCATATGACGGACCGGGCGTGCCACAGCTCGTGATACGAGGAGATGACCTCGGTGGCATCCATGAGACACGATGGGACGAAAGGTGACGTAGCCCTTGACGCCCACCAGGGACCTGCCCCTTTGCCAGAGAGGCCTCATCCAGGCTCGTGTCACCAGCGTGGACGGTGACAAAACGCGTGCCCTGAGGACGCTTCTCGCCGACAGTGACGGCCCGGCCCCGGTTGGCCTGAGCGGTCAGGGCCTGGCCGCCCCGGACCGCGCGCTTCTTGGAGTAGGCCCACCGCTCTCTACGAGCTCGGATGGATGTCCGGTCCCACGCCGGTTCACGACGTCCGGTGACGTCCCGCTCGGTATTCGAGCCTCTCCTGGGAGTGATGGTGTCGATCAGCTGGACATCGGTGAAGGCGTCCCGACCCAGGGGAAGTGGACCTCGAGGTCGCCTGGGGCGCGGACCTGTCGGGCCCCGACGATGAACCTCAGCCTCACCTCATCCAGCGCTGTCAGGCTAGCGGCCGAGAGCATGCCGGCGCCCGGCGACGATCACGAGCTCCTCGATGCCATGAGCAGCCTGCAAGGCCTCCACCACGGGGATGATCGTGGCGGTCTCAGTCCGGTTGCCCTCGAAAGCACCCGATTCTCAGGGGAAAGAACCATGACAGTCAACCAGCAGGCCCACGATGATCTGGGGAGCAATCCTCCTCTCCTTGCCAGTAACCCAACCACCGCAGCTCGTCCTCTCTCTCGCCCTCGAAGTAGAGCGTGGTCACACCTGCAGGCACAGTGCCAGGCCCCTGGTGGTAGTGACGTGATCGAAAAGGACCCGCGAGAGGCTCTCGCGGTAGCCCCGCTCCCGGACCCGGACCAGGCAGGCTTGGAGGGTGTTGTGTTGGGCTGTTCCCGGCCAGCCGATCTCGGACAACAGGGCTCCGGGAGTACCGGCCTTGGATGTCGGCTCGATCAGGCAGGCGGCGACCATCTGCTCAAAAGGCCCGATCACCCCCGGCCGCCATGCCCAGGCAGGTGCAGGCCGTCTTGATGGCGTCGATCACAAGCCCAGGAAGCAACAGAAATTCTCGGGGTCGATCGAGATATAGCCGGATATGTTCAAGAAAATTCGGGAGACCATTGGTTCAACGCCCGCAGAGACTCACAGAGAAGAGGACACCAAGATCCGCTGGACAGATGAGCAGAGTGACCTAGTCGCAGACTGATGTTCACGGTATGATGGGAAAATCTGGCGTGCCAATACGATAACTCGCAACTCACTGAAGTAAAAAAGGAGAAGATTGATCCTTGGAACCGAGCAAAGAGATCAAAGAGAAAGTATTCAAGGCCTTCAGAACTTGGGAGGCAAGAACTTATCCCAACGCCAGTGAAACCTCCCTGAGCAACTGGAACATCGGCCAGTACAAAGAAGTTTTCATCATTTCCCCCAGCGGGGGACGAAGGGGAAACTACCTGTATTTCGTGAAGGATGACAGGTGTGTTGGCTTCTCCCCCGCCTTTGCGGATATCGAATCGATATATCAGAAATTCTTGCGAGCCGACGAGCCCAAGAAAAGCTGAGGAGCTGAGGCCGCCCCAGTTCACCCCTGAGATACTGCGATCTCATGAATAATGAAAAGAAGTTTTATGCCCTGGATCCTCTGATCACACTGAACGCCTATTTCACCCCGACGGAGGCGCCCTGAACCACCTCCTCGAACTCGGAGACCTCGTCACAACCACAGAAGCGAAGACATCTCCAGCCCTCACCAAGACCCGGCGCTACACTGGGCCGCATTTAAAATGCTAAACACCTTCCGTAGGAGGAGGAAGTCGTCGACGCTCTTCTTCAGAAGTCGTCCAGCCATGGCCGCAGGCTGGATCGCGAAAGGAATACACAATGAGGACGTCGTCACCTGATCACCTCAAAAGGAACTATTTTAGAAATGGTAATGTACACAGAATACGATTGGGAACCGAGCACATAATCTTATCTAGCATCTTACAGTCTAGAACAAGTTCATTGACGACTTCCTACTGAAGGATGGTACTCCTTCCAGAATCACCTCACCCCATCATCCTCCTCCTAGAACTCAAGATCCACAAACCTCAGATACGGAGCTTCAAGCTTGGACAGCAAGACCGACGAGGAAGTGTTTACCTTCTTCGCAAACTGGTACTCACGAAACATAGACGCCTCAGACCGACTCCATCCGAACGACTGGAAAGTCATTCCATACAAGGATGCGTACATTGTGAGGCCAAGTGGAACTGGGAGAACGAGTTACATGCATATTATCAGGGATAATCATTGTATCGGTTTCCACCTAGGCTTCACCTCCTTGGAATCGGCATATCAGAAACTCATCGAACACGAAAATCCGAAGGAAAGACAAACACAGGATCCCGCTCCATCACAGCAGTCCCCCAGTGAATAGGATTCGAGTTTAACCTTTGAGCGCCGATACCAGAAGATAAGCACTTGATTCTTTCATGAAGCAGCAAGGACGAATTGGCTGCAGCGTAGAGGCGAACTCTTCATTCGAAGACCGGGACGTGATTCCACAATGAACAAGCATCTCTGAGCGACTGGACACTGCGGGCACAAGGAGGCCTTCACTGTGTCCTCAACCGGGAGCGAAGAGGAATCATAAGTATTTTGCGAAAGATACAGGTGATGCCACCTCCTCGTAGGGCCGGCAGGCCGTCATCGCGAGCAGCGCAGTTCTCCGCGGCGACACCTCCGCCCGCCGGCAACTCTGGTCAGGCGGATGCTGGGCGGGTATCGCCTTGATGGAGGTACCCCTTGTATTCTGCCCACTCGATGATCTGGTACCAGCGATCGTCCACACGTTCCATCACGTCACCCCGGAAGAACAGGAAGACCTGAAGGCCAGGAATCGGTGTTCCTCCACCCTTCACCAGTGCACGACGAGGTCGTATATAGCGCATGAACTCCTCCACACTCTCGCCCTCGGGCGTCCAGCTCCTCCACTCCTGCGACACACAAAGGCTGCCGACATTCACCGTCGCCCCCTTGGCCCGTGCCCTCGTCTTCAGCACGTAGGAGCCCCAACGGAAATCCTCCCATGAGAAATCATAACGCCTCCAACCGAAGATGAGGAACCGATAGGCATGAACACCGTCCTGGTCCACCACTGTGAAGCTGAAAAGTAGTAAACCTCCCAGGAGGACCAAGACGACCATGAAGAGAATCGCCGGAACCGGCGACTTCGTATTCGATTCCTGTGCCGCATACGCCTCGGTAGCGCTGTCTGACTGGAAGAAGAAGATCATGTACAGCACGTATGCGAACGTGCAGATGACGAATATCCAGAGAAGCAGCATCACCGGAGAGCGCAGAATCGTCAGGACCAGACGTTCCCGGACCAACCACCCGCGAGGGACACGGGCCCGAGGCGCCTCACCCTGCGCGCCATCAACAGACATCGCCGTTCCTTCCTCGCCCCCAGCCACGGACGACCCGCCGTTACGCTTCAGATCAGAAAATGATAGTGCGGCTTTTCGCTTCAACACACGGGTTTTACGCACGATCATGACGAGCCATCAACAGACCGCAGAGCCCCCTCACAGGGTGATGACAACCGTGGCCGCGGCAAAGACGAGGCCGTATGCCATTTCCAGGAGCCCGGCGTCGCGCAGGGAGCTGATGAGATCACGGCCCCTGGCCCCGGCCCGCACCGGAACGACGGCCCGTCGCACCAACGGCAGGAGGAAGAGCGGCACGGCCAGCACGATGACTAGGGTGAGCAGCGGGCCGATCCGGCCCCCGCCGTCGGCGGGACTGGCCGACCCGACCTCACGCGCCCAAACGAGGGAGGCGGCCCCCAGCACAAGGGGAAGGTGGAGCATGGCTGAGAAGACTCGCCGCGCGCTCGGCTCCCCCAGGCGGACGGCCAGAGTCATCTTGCCGTGCTCGGGGTCGGTACCAATGTCACGCAGGTTGTTAACCATGAGCAGGGAGCAGGCGAGCAGACCGATGCCGCAGGCCGAGAGCCACAGCCACCCCGGCACCGCACCCGCCTGGACGTAGGTGGTGCCCGCGGTGGCGACCAGCCCGAAGAAGACGAAGACGAACACTTCCCCCAGTCCGGCGTAACCGTAGGGGTGGGAGCCGCCGGTGTAGAACCAGGCTGCCGCGATCGCCGCAGCACCGACGGCCAGCAGCCACCACTGACCGCTCAGGGCCACCAGTGCCAGGCCCAGGAGTGCCCCCAGGCCGAAGCATCCGAAGGCTGAGAATTTGACGGTACGGGGGGAGACCTGCCCGGAGGCGGTCAGGCGGGGCGGCCCGGTGCGCTCGTCGTCAGTGCCGCGAACGCCGTCGGAGTAGTCGTTGGCCAGGTTACAGCCGATTTGCAGTGCCAGGGCGACCCCCGCGGCCAAGAGGCTGCGCACCACCGAGAAGTCCCCCATGGCGGCGGCGGCCCCGGCGCCCAGGATGACGGGGGCGACGGCGGCCGGCAGGGTGCGCAGACGCACCACCTCCGCCCAGTTGCTGGCCCGCGGCCCGCCGTCCTGTGCGCTCTCACCACTCACGATTTTCTCCGATCCTCTAGGGTGGGCGGCAGCGACCTTACCAGCGCCGTGGCCGGTGCCGGCACCGCCGCCGGAGCAGGAGCCGGCGGGCCTCATCATCAGGTAGGCCTCGCGGGGCGGGGATCAGGGCTCTGGCGTAGGGGACTCTAAGTCGCCTCGGCCGAGGCCGCGGCAAGGAGCCGGGTGACGGCGCGCCGGTCGACCTTGCCGCTGGGACGCAGCGGCAGCGCCTCCAGGACGACGACCCGCTTGGGGGCGTGGACGCCGTCCAGCCGGCTTCGGACCGCCTCGCGCAGAGCGGCACCGTCGGGGCTGCTCAGGTCGTCGGAGACTCCCGAGTCCTCCTGCCCGGCAGCGGCTTCACACACAACAGCGGCGACGACGATGCTGCCCCACTGCTCATCGGGCAGGCCAACGACGCAGGCCTCGGCCACCGTGTCCAGGCCGGTGAGAGCCTCCTCAACGTGGCGGGGCTCCACCTTGACCCCGCCGGTGATGATGACGTCGTCCACGCGCCCCAGGAGCTCCAGACGCCCATCGGGGCGCAGCCGGCCGCGGTCGGAGGTGACCAGGACGCGCCCGGCCTCGGTGTCCCGAAAATCCTCACCGGATCGGCTGGTACCGTCAGAGGCCGGGCCGGCGGAAGCTGAGTCGGTGACGTCGGGATCCTGCAGGTATCCGTCAGCCAGCACTGGACCGGAGATGAGGACGCGGCCGGTTCCCTCGGCGTCGGGGTCCTGGATGGCGAGCTCGACGCCGTCCAGAGGGCGGCCGTCGTAGACGCAGCCCCCACCGGTCTCGCTCATGCCGTAGGTGGTGACCACGGTGATGCCGAGTTCCTGGGCCCGGGCCAGCAGCGCGGGATCAGCGGCGGCGCCTCCCAGGAGGACGGCGTCGGCCTCGGTCAGGGCCCGGCTCGCCGCACGATCGCGCACGACACGCACCAGCTGGGTGGGGACCAGGGAGGTGTAGAGGCGGGCGGCCGGGCCGGCAGAGTCTCGGGCGGAGCGCAGGGCGTCCGCGAGCGCCGTCGGGCTGAATCCGACGCTCATGTCGGCCACGACCGGCGTCGTTCCGGACATGAGGGAACGCACGAGGATCTGCAGGCCGGCGACGTGGTGGGCGGGCAGGGCCAGGAGCCAGGTGCCCGGGCCGCCCAGGCGCTCGTGAGTGGCGAGGGCGGAGGCCGCCAGGGCGGTGGCGCTGACAGCGATGAGCCGGCCGGTGCCGGTGGTGGAGCCGGAGGTGCGCAGAATGAGGTCGGTGTGCGGAGGCACTCGGGCGACGCGGCGGGCCAGGTCGGCCCGGACCTGGTCCGCATCCTCACCAGGGCCGATGGGGACGAGTAGAGGGAGGGGGCTCTCCGCCCGCTCGTCCGCCCCGTCCCCAGCGCCCGCGGCCGCCCGACCGTCGTGGGTGGGCAGCAGGCCGCGCTGAGCCATGCGCTCGGTCAGGGCGGTGCACAGGGCGGCGACGTCGTCGGGGGCGGTTCCACCGGCCAGAAGGCGGAAGATGGGCGGAGTGGGCACAGGATGATCGTGCCACGCCTTGAGACACGCGGGCATGAGCAGGTAGGTGGACGGGTGTGAGCGGATACGGGGCCGGCTGGGTCGTCCGGCTCGGTTAGGGTTGAGCCATGCGTATCGTCCTCATCGTCCTGGTGTTCGCCCTGACGCTGTACGCCCTGCTGGACTGCGCGCGCACGCCGGAGGAGAGCATGCCGGCGCGGATGCCGAAGTTCCTGTGGATCACCCTCGTCGTCCTGTTCCCCACCATCGGCCCGATCGCCTGGATCATCGTCTCGCGGGTCAAGGCGGCTGAGGAGCGCGGCGGTTACGTGGAGCCCACCGTGTGGTCCTCCAAGGAGGGCACGACCTTCCGCCGCCCGCAGCGCGCCCGGCCCATGGCGCCCGACGACGACCCGGACTTCCTGCGTGACCTGGAGCAGGACATCCGCCGTCGCAAGCACCACCCGAAGGGGTCCGCTGACGACGGTATCGAGAAGGACCCCGGGCAGTCCGACGCCGGAGAGGCGGGCGACATCGACCGCTCCGGCACCGACCAGCGCTGAGACCGAGGCTGAGACTGAGGGGCCCGGCCGAGGGTCGACTCAGGGCAATGCCGTCTGCGCCCGGGGCCAGGGTCCGGTGTCGACGTCGTAACCGTGGGCGGAGGCGTGGATGAGCCAGTCACCCGGGATCCAGGTGCGTGCCACGATCTGAGGGTGCTCGGGCATGTGGCGCACCGACCACAGGATGAGGACGAGCTCGGCCCACTGGGCCCGGATCTTCAGACGTACCGAGCCGGAGGCGTTGGCAGCGGCGATGACGACCTCCCCGGTGGCGGTGAGCCGGACCTCCTGGATGTCGTCATAGGAGATGGGCATGACGCCCTCCCCCGTGCCGAGGTAGATGCCGTGGGTGGAGACGGTCAGGCGGGCGCGGGCCAGGTGTCGCCACTTCTCGACGGCGTCAGCCTCGGCGGCACGACGGCGCCGTTGGTTGAGATAGGCCTGTCCTCCGAAGAAGGCGGCCGTCAGGGCCAGGCCGACCGGCCCTCCGGCCAGGAAGAAGCCACGGGAGGGGTTGTAGGTGGCGTCCCCTCTCCGCCACATGAGCAGCTCGGCGTCGCAGGTGGCCAGCATGACCTCACCGGATCCCAGGGCCGGGCGCACGGGGTCGATGGTGGGCGAGACCGGATTGGGGCGCCGACCCTGGCGGGTGGCGGTCAGGACGGCGGCGGTGTGCCACCACACGAAGTCCTGCCCGGTCCAGGGGCGCCGTGGGGCGGGGCGCGGGCGGCCGGGGCGGATGACCTCGCCGGAGGCACCGGAGCGCACCACCTCGCCGCCGACCGGGCGCGAGGGCGGCTGCTGGGTCACTGCGTCGCCTCGGCGCTGTCGGCTTCGGTGACGTGGTCGGAGTGGGCAGGGCGACCGATGGCGGCCTGGGCGGCGGAGGTGCCGGGCACCATGTCACGGGCCTGGCGCAGCAGGTCCCCGGCGGGCTCCCAGTAGGCCAGTCCGGTCAGGGTACGGTCCTCAAAGGTCAGGGAGGTCAGGGAGGCCAGGGAGCACTGGCGGCGTCGGGGGTCGTGGGCCAGGAGACGGCCCTCCAGCCACAGGCGCAGCGACCAGATGGGCAGCTGGTGGCTGACCAGCAGCGCCTCGTGGCCCTGCGCCAGCGGGACGGCGTCGCGCACGGCGGCGGCCATGCGGGCCACCAGGTCGACGTAGGGCTCCCCCCAGGAGGGCCGCAGGGGGTTGACGTAGTAGCGCCAGTGCTGGGGGTGGGTCAGCACCCGGCGGTCGCGGTTGACCGGCACCCCCTCAAAGTGGTTACCCGCCTCAGTGAGCCGGACGTCAGTAGTCGGGGTCAGGCCGAAGGCCTCGGCCGTCGGCGCCCCGGACTCCCGGGCGCGCTCCAGCGGGGAGGTGATGACGGCCACGACGTCGTGCCCGGTGGCGGACAGGACGTGAGCCACCCGCTGGGCCATGGCCGCCCCGAGGGCGGAGAGGTGGTAGCCGGGGCGGCGGCCGTAGAGGATCCCCTCGGGGTTGTAGACCTCGCCGTGCCTCATCACGTGGATCGTCGTACGCACCATAGCCCTGATTCTGTCACGCCCCGCCCCCGCCGGGGCCCGCCCACGGTGAGCCGACGGCAGAACCCACCACGGCGCCGTCGGCCCGGGAGCCGTATCGTGGGGCCATGACGACTCGCAGCGCATGGGGCCTCGGCCTCGCCACCGTGACCGACGACGGCACCACCCTGGACGTGTGGTACCCCCGCCCCGTC
>ERZ773070.2574-NODE-2574-length-10152-cov-2.921660_pt1 | contig 10152 bp, 5 predicted proteins | sample MGYA00580618_ERZ773070 | MGnify/ENA primary metagenome ERZ773070 (study PRJEB29015, sample SAMEA2738023) | human oral metagenome | biome: human oral; feature: human-associated habitat; material: dental | place: China | collected 2019 ...
GAGAGCGGTGATGCTTCAGTCGCAATTTAAAGCCTTTGTCGAATTCCGCGACGAATTCCGCGCTCGCGTTGCCGAATGGTCGAAGTATGCTTCGGCGCTCGAAACGCTGCAAAAAACCGCCGCGCAAAAGGATACGCCGGATTATCCCGTTGAAACGACGGTCGTGTACAACCGTGCGCTCGACGACGTTTCCGCTCAAGATGAAATCAAATTGATCGTCATCGGCGACAATCCGGGCAAAGACGAACAGCTTTCGATCAACAATCGCTACCTCGTCGGACAGAGCGGGAAAATCGCCGACGGTTTTTTTCGCCGCCATTTTGGTCATCAGGGAAACGTCGTCGAGTACGGATGCGATGTCGTCGAGCAGGGTAAACAGGGATGCAAAAGCCATATAAGGGTCTCGGTTGGGAGGAAAGGGCGGATTATAGTCAAATCTGTCAAATACCGTAACGGTATGCCGCCGTTTTATGGCGGCAAACGTCAAAGGCCGTCTGAAAAACACATTTCAGACGGCCTTTGACGCATTGCGGTTTTTTCAACGCTACTCTTTGTCCGTATTGCCGATAAAGCGTGCGGCATAATCGCATTCCGCACTCAGCGGGATGCCGTTGGCTTCGGCGTGCGCCATCAGGGCATCGACCAGCATTTTGGCGATGCCGCGTCCTCGGAAGTTCGGCGATACTTCGGTATGCACGACATTCCAACCGCCGTTTTCTTCAGTGTAGCCGATGTAGCCGGCCAGCAGCAGGCATCCTTCCAGCCGGTTGATGCGCCCCGGGCGGGATTTGCCGAAGTTGTAACCCAGGACGAACAGCGCCAGGGTCAGCACGCACATGACCGGGATGTCACGGCTCAGCAGTTGCGTTTCAACGGACATGGGCTGGATGGCGGCTGCCAGGCCGACGACGCCCAGGGTGTTGAAGAGGTTGGAGCCGATGACGTTGCCCAGCGCCAGGTCGTCCTCGCCCTTGCGGGCAGCGGCCACGGACGAAGCCAGCTCGGGCAGCGAGGTGCCGACCGCCACGATGGTCAGCCCGATGATCAGGTCGCTGACACCGAAGCCGTGGGCGATTTCCACCGCCCCCCAGACCAGCACGCGCGAGCTGATGACCAGGAGCGCCAGGTCGATGATCAGCCAGAAGAGGATGGGGCGGATGGGTGCAGCGGCCTCATCGTCGAGGGAGGGTGCGGTGGCGCCTTCCTCTGTGGCGGAGGCCGCCGGCGCATGGTTCTTCTGCTCGGCACGCACGGTCCAGCCCACCAGCGCGGCCAGCAGGACCAGCAGCACGATGGCATCGACCCGGGTCAGCTGGCCATCCCACAGCTGCCAGACGGCCAGGCCGGTGACGAGCGTGAGCACGAGCAGTTCCTTGCGCAGGACCTGTTGCAGGACGGTGATAGGGCTGATGAGGGCGGTGATGCCCAGGATGAGGGCGATGTTGGTGATGTTGGAGCCGTAGGCATTGCCCAGGGCGATGCCCGGGTTGTTCTGGATGGCCGAGAGTGCCGAGACCATCAGTTCCGGGGCGGAGGTGCCGAAGCCGACGACCAGCATGCCGATCAGCATCGGGGGCACCTTGAAGTAGCTGGCCGTTCGGGCGGCCCCGTCGACGAACCGGTCTGCGCTCCAGACCAGCATGACGAGGCCGCAGAGGACGGCAAGAGTTGCCAGGATCATGCCTTGATGACCTGCTCTTCGCGCTTGGCCAGGATCAGGTAGCCGATGGCGGCAAAGACCGACAGGCCAGCCACCACGACATAGGACCAGAACCAGCCGAAGTTGTCAGCCAGGATGGGCATGACCCAGTTGGCGCCCATGTTGCCGATGAGATAGGCGGTGACGCCCACGAAGCCGATGGCGGTGCCGGCGACGTTGAGCGGCACGAAGTTGATGGTCAGGATGTTGACGATGAGCTGCGGCCCGTAGATGAGGGCACCGAGGATGCCGCAGACCACCAGCATGAGTGCGTAGTTGGGCGCACCCGATGCCGTGATGGCTTCATAGGCGAAGACGACGCCAGCCATGATGAACAGGCCGATGGCACCGATGCGGGCCATCTTGTTGGGGTACTTGGCAGCCAGCCAGGCAAACAGCAGCGAGCCGGGGATGGCGACCCATTCCAGCGTGGAGATAGCCATCTGGGCATGGGCATCTTCCATCCTGGCCACTTCGTGCAGGTAGATGGGCATCCAGTCCTCGACCCCGAAGCGGATGAAGTAGAGTGCCACGTTGACCGAGGCCACCAGCAGCAGCGCCGGGTTGCAGAACACGTATTTCCAGATGAGCTGCCAGTAGGTGAGGTTGGTCTTCTCTTCCTCGCTGGCGACGTTGGATTCACCGGCTTCGCCGTACATGGTGCGCAGCGAGTCCAGGCCTTCGGCTTCGGGCTTGTCGCCACCATGCCTCCAGCAGAAGACGGCCACGGCCAGCACCACCACGGCGGGCACGACGAAGGCGTACAGCACGTCGCCCGTCTTGGGCATGATCCAGCCCAGCGTGGTCATGAAGGCGATCATCATGGGCAGCATGGCCGAGCCCAGGTTCTGCGAGATGTTCCAGCCCGCGATGGCCGCCCCGCGCGTGCGGTTGGGGAAGTAGTTGGCGATCATGTTCTGCGAGGCGGGGGCCAGTGCGCCCTGAACGACGCCGCACAGGACCAGCAGCACGGCCAGGGCCGCGATGGAGGTGTGATAGAAACCGATGATGATGCAGATGACGGCGCTGGCGGCCAGGCAGGTGGCGAAGAGCTTGCGCAGGCTCATCTTGTCGCCCAGGGCGCCCATGTAGAACTTGGCCAGGCCGTAGGAGACGGTCAGGCATGACAGCAGCATGGCGATGTCGTCCTTGTTCCAGTCATTGGCCACCATGATGGACTTGGACATGAGCTTGAAGTTGTTGCGCACCAGATAGGCGCAGACATAGCCCAGGAAGGCGACGATGAAGACCATCCGTTGCCGTTTCAGAAAGGCCGCGAACTTCTCGGGCGGCGTCTTGTACTCGGTTTCCATGCTGTTGTTGTCCCTCGGGTGGAGTGTGGCGGCCGTGTCGGGCCGGGCCGCAGGCGGAGTTGCCGGCAGGGCACGGGCCTGCAACCCGTGCGCAGAGGTGTCTGCCAGGGGCGCGGACCCGAGCTTGCTGGGGCGCGGCGGTGCCCCTGCTGCCGGGCCCGTTGCTGCGCCCCCTTATTATCTACCGCCCACAAAAAAGGCCAACCCGCAAAGAGTTGGCCTTGGGGGGAACGTGACGGGTGACGTCGCGTTCCCGATGCGGCTTGGGCGGCTTATGCTGTTGCGGCCTGTGCCTGGGTGGACATGGGCTTCTTGAAGATGCCCAGACCCAGTGCGGTGACGACGGCACCGGCAGCGATGGCTGCGCAGTACATCGGCACGTTGCTGATGGCGCCAGGGATCAGCATCACGAACACGCCACCGTGAGGCGCGGCCAGTTCGATGTGCATCAGGCCCACCAGGGCACCGGTGGTGGCTGCACCGATCATGCAGGCCGGGATGACGCGCAGCGGGTCGCGGGCCACGAAGGGAATGGCGCCTTCGGTGATGAAGGCCAGACCCAGCACGGCGGCCGCCTTGGAGGCGTCACGCTCTTCGTTGCTGAAGCGGTTGCGGAAGATCCAGCAGGCCACGGCGATGCCCAGCGGAGGCACCATGCCGGCTGCCATGACGGCGGCCATCGGGATCTTGATGTTGCTGGCCAGCAGCGTGGTGCCGAAGACATAGGCCGCCTTGTTGACCGGGCCGCCCAGGTCGAAGGCCATCATGGCCCCGAGGATGGCACCGAGCAGCGCGATGTCCTGACCCTGCATGCCCTGCAGCCAGTGGGTCAGCCCTTCCATGGCGGCGACCATGGGCTTGCCGAGCACGCTCAGCATCAGCACGCCGATGACGCCGGTGGACAGCAGCGGCAGGATCAGCACGGGCTTGAGGCTTTCCAGGGTGCGCGGCAGCTTGATGGCCTTGGCCAGGAACTGCGTGAGGTAGCCGGCCAGGAAGCCGGCCAGGATGCCGCCGAGGAAGCCGGCGCCGATGGCCGAGGAGATCATGCCGCCCACCATGCCGGGTGCCAGACCCGGACGGTCGGCAATGGAGAACGAGATGTAGCCGGCCAGGATGGGCACCATCAGGGTGAAGGCGTACTTGGCGCCGACCTGGAACAGGTACCAGCCCAGCGTGCCTTCCAGCTTGGGATCGGACGGAACGTCCAGACCGCCGATGGCGAAGGCCAGTGCGATGAGCAGACCGCCCGCGACCACGAAGGGCAGCATGAACGAGACGCCCGTCATCAGGTGCTTGTAGGGGCCGCTGCGGCCGCCGCTGCCGGCCTTGGTCTCTTCCTTGCCGCCTGCGGCGGCTGCCTTGCCGTCGCCCCAGGGGGCGGCTTCGGCCCAGGCCGTATCGAACACCTTGCCGGCGTCATGAATGGCGGCCTTGGTGCTGGTGCTGTAGAGCCGCTTGCCCACGAAGCGGGACTTGTCGACCTGGGTGTCGGCGGCGATCACCACCAGGTCGGCGGCGGCAATTTCCTCGGGAGTGAGGGTGTTCTGCGCGCCGACCGAGCCACGGGTCTCGACCTTGATGGTGTAGCCGGCGGTCTCGGCACCTTCCTCCAGGGCCTCGGCGGCCATGAAGGTGTGGGCCACGCCGGTGGGGCACGAGGTGATGGCGACGATCTTCATGCCGGCGGGGGGCTTGCCCCCCGGGGCGGCTGCCTTGGTGGCAGGGGCAGCCTTGGCGGCTTCGCCACTGCCGGCCAGGGCCTGGCCGAGCACGCCATCGGCGTCATCGAAGACGGCCTGCGGGGTGCTCTCGAAGATGCGCAGTGTCTTGGGAAGGCTGGACAGGTCGACGGGACCATCGGCCACGACAATGGCCACGTCGGCCTTGGCCAGTTCGTCGTCCGAGAAACTGCCCTGCTCACCCAGATGGCTGATGACCTTCAGGCCGAGCGTATGTCCGGCCCGGGCGGCGGCAGACTTCAGGGCCTCGCCGACGATGAAGCTGTGGGCAGGCCCGGATTGGCTGGCGGAAATCGCCAAGATGCTTGCCACGGGGACTCTCCTCTAGGGGGTTCTTGGGATGATCAGCGCGGGGTGACGTTGATCTGCTTGACCAGTGTCTCGACCTGCTGCACCGACGGAAGCCCGAACTCGATCTGCTGAATGCGGGCGGCGGCGCAGGCCATGCCGAAGATGGCTGCATCGGGGAAGGGGCTGCCCTGCAGCAACCGGGCAATGGTGCCGGCCACCAGGGTGTCGCCTGCGCCGACGGTGGTTGCGACCTGGACCTTGGGCGGGGTGGCCAGCCAGCGGCCCTCGGGGCCGATGATCAGCGCGCCTTCGGCACCCATCGAGACAACCACGCGCTGCACGCCACCGGCACGCAGTTCTTCAGCGGCCTTGATCACTTCGTTGTGGTCGTGCTTGAGCGGGCGGCCGACCAGCTCTTCCAGTTCGGGCCGGTTGGGCTTGATCATGACCGGTCCGATGGTGGAGGACACCTCCTTGGGCCAGCGCTTCAGGATCTGGCCCAGCTGGGAGCCAGCCACGTCGATGACGATGTGGACGCCCTTGTTCACCAGCAGCTTGGCCAGACGCAGCCAGATGTCGACGGTAATGCCGGGGGGCAGGCTGCCGCCGAATTCGCACCAGTCGCCGGGCCGGGCCAGGGCTTCGATGCGCTCGGCCAGGATCAGCTCGTCCTTGGCCTGCTCGCCGGCGTCCAGCTTGATGCCGGGCAGGTTCACGTCGGTGGATTCGCCGGCCTCGTTGTCGACGATCTTCACGTTCGTCCGGGTGCTGCCGGGTAGTCGCACCATGGCATCCTTGATGCCATTGCGTTCGAAGGCCTGGACGAACAGGCTGTCGTTGTCGGCGCCAAGCCAGCCGGTGGCGGTGGTGCGCACACCCAGCGAGGCCAGGATGATGGAGACGCCGATGCCCTTGCCGCCTGGCGTGCTGCTGTGGCCGGTGGCGCGATGCACTTCGCCCGGGATCAGTTTCTGGACGGGAATGGTCTGATCGATGGCCGGGTTCAGAGTAATGGTCAGGACTTGGGTCATGCTGCATCTCCTGCAGTGGGGGAAGAAGCGGATTTGAGGGCGGCGCCCAGCGCGCGGACTTCCTGGACGGTCTCGGCCTCCAGGGCCTTGCGGGCCAGCGCCTGCAGATCGCTGAGCGACTGGCGACGCAGCAGGGCCTTGATGGTGCCCAGGTCGCTGGCGCTCATGCTGAGTTCATCGACACCCAGGCCGACCAGCAGCGCGGCGCCCAGCGGGTCGCCGGCCAGGCCGCCGCAGACGCCCACGTGGCGCTTGTACGGGCGGGCGCCAGCCACGGTCTGGGCAATCAGGCGCAGCACGGCAGGGTGCAGCGCGTCGGCCAGGCTGGCCAGTTCGGGGTGCTGGCGGTCGATGGCCAGCGCGTACTGGGTGAGGTCATTGGTGCCGATCGAGAAGAAATCGACGTACTTGGCGAACTGGTCGGCCATGACGGCTGCGGACGGCACCTCGATCATGATGCCCAGCGGCACGTTCGGTGCATCCAGTTCGGCGCGGATGGCCTCCAGCCGCTCGCGCAGCAGCTGCACTTCCTCGATGCTGCTGATCATGGGGAACATGATCGACAGCGGGCCGTGCTTGGCGGCGCGGTACAGGGCGCGCAGCTGGGGTACCAGCAGTTCCTCGCGGCGCAGCTGCAGGCGGGCGCCACGCACGCCCAGGAAGGGGTTGTCCTCGTGCGGCAGTGCCAGGTGCGGCACCTGCTTGTCACCGCCGATGTCGAGCGTGCGCACGATCAGCGGCCGGCCGGCCAGCACGTTCACCATGGAACGGTAGACCTCGTACTGCTCGTCCTCGTCCGGCACGTGGTCACGCTCCAGGAAGAGGAACTCGGTCCGCATCAGGCCCACGCCCTCGGCGCCCGATTCCAGCGCGCGGCGCGCCTGGTCGGCCCGGTTGGCGTTGGCGCCGATCTCGACGCGGTGGCCGTCGGTGGTGGTGGCCGGCTGCATCCGGGTCTTGGTTTCTTCGGCCTGAAGCTGACCCAGGCGCGCGATACGCTGCTGGGCCTCGGCCAGGGCGGCTTCGGTGGGTGCCACGTACAGCTTGCCCCGGTAGCCGTCCAGAATGGCCTTGGTGTCGCCCTGGGAGAGGGCCGGCGCCAGGACGCCGGGGCCGGCCGCCACGACGGCAGGCATGCCCAGCGCGCGGGCCAGGATGGCGGTGTGCGCGGTGGGGCCGCCCTTGGCGGTGCAGAAACCCTTCACGCGGGAGGTGTCGATCTGGGCCGTGACGGACGGTGCCAGGTCGTCAGCCAGCAGGATGGCGTCATCGGGCAGGCCCTGGGCGAAGTTGCCGCCCTCGTTGCCCTTGCCCAGCAGGTGGCGCAGCACGCGCAGGCCCACGTCTTCCAGGTCGGCCGAACGGGCGGCCAGGGTGGCGTCCTGCAGCTTGCGCTGGGCTTCGATGCGGTTGGTCAGGCAGTTCTTCCAGGCCCAGGCAGCGCCGTGACCGTTGACGATGCAGCGGGTGACGTCACCCAGCCAGCTCGGGTCGCGCAGAAGCTCGAGGTGGGCCTTGAAGATGTTGGCCTGCTCGGCGTGGCCCTGGCGCTCGGCGTTGGAGATGAGCGTGGCCAGCTGGCGCTGGGCATTGGCCAGGGCATGGTCCAGGTCGGCAGCCGCCTTGGCCACGCCGTCCGTGTTGTCTTCGACTTCCAGTTCCTGCGATTCGGCCAGCACCAGGGTGCCGATGACCAAGCCGGGAGCGGCGGCGATGCCGCTGAAGGTGTTGCGGGCTTCAGGTTCCCAGTTGCCCAGTTCGCGGCCCAGGCCCTGGGCCTGCGCCTGCTTGTCGGCGGCCAGCCGGGCCTGGCGGGTCTCTTCGTCACCCAGCAGCTTGATGGTGCCCAGCAGGGCGCTGATGGCGTCCTGGGCGTCCTCACCCTGGGCCGAGATGCGCAGGCGGGCGTTGTTGCCGGCACCCAGGCTCAGCAGTGAGGCCACGCTGCGGGCATCGGCCACGATGTCGCCGCAGCGCACGCGCACCTGCGACTTGAAGCGGCGGATGCTCTCGACCCACTGGCCGGCCGGGCGGGCGTGCAGGCCGTTGGGGTAGCCCAGCGTGATTTCCTTGCCGACGGGGAAGTCCTTCATGGCCGGGGCGCTGGGGGTCGAGGCGGGGGCCTCGCCGGTCAGGGCCTCGACGAGTTCGGCAGCGTTGGTGGTGGTGAAGAGTTTCTTCAGCCGGGTGTCGTCACGCATCAGGCGGGTGAGGCGACGCAACACCTTGATGTGCTCGTCGGAGGCCGCTGCGATGCCCACGACCAGGTTGACGATCTGGGGCTTGCCTTCGGCGTCCTTGCCCCACACGACCCCATTGGGCACCTGCAGCACGGCCAGGCCGGTGCGCTTGACGAGGTGCTTGTCGTCGATCATGCCGTGTGGAATGGCGACGCCCTGTCCCAGGAAGGTGGTGGCGGTCTGCTCGCGCTTGAGCAGGCTGTCGGTGAAGCCGTCAGCGGCAAAGCCGGCCTGGATCAGCAGGCTGCCTGCAGCCCGCACGGCGTCGTCGCGGTTCTGGGGCGCAGCCGCCAGCTGGACTTCGACAGGGGTGTTTTCCGGGGATTGCGTTGTCGTGTTCATGAAGGTTCTTCCAGCCTGAAAAGGGTCCAGCCGGCCCGAGCGACCCGGCAGCGATGTCGGTGTGGTCAGTGGCACTGTCCTCGCCACGTCCCTGTCATGTCCGGCCAGCACCGCGAACGGGGGGTGGACAGCAGGGATGGTCCGTGGTCTGGGCAGGATTTCATTTGATCAGGGTGACGGGGATGTCCACCAGGTGCAGCACGCCGGTGGCCACGGAACCGAGCAGCAGGCCGCTGACACGATTCAGGCCCCGGGTGCCCATCACGATCTGATCGAATCCTTCCTTCTTCGCGTGGTCGGCGATGACCATGGGGGCATGACCCCGTTCGAAGGAGGATTCGTAGGGGATGTTGGCCTCGGTCAGCAGCTTCTGGGCGGGCGCCAGCTGCTCCTGGGCCTGCTCTGACATGAAGGCATCGAGGTCGGTCTTGGTGAAGTAGGCGCGGGCGTGGCCGGAGAGGATTTCCGGCTGCACGTTGAGGAGCGAGACCTGGTGGTTGACACCGGCACGGATCTGTTCGATGACCCATCGCACCGCACGCAATGCGGTCTCTGAGCCGTCGATCGGGATGAGTATTCTGGCCATGGTTGGTCGCCTCTTGTGGGATTGGGCAGCACACATGTTCCCCGGACCCCGGCAGGGGCCGTGACACGGATGTTAACCATCTTGAACTCTGATGTTACTCGTTTGGTGCCGGCTGCGGGGCAGGGGTGGAGAACGGGATGTGGATAAGCCGCAATGCTGCAATGCGCCATGTGGGCCTTGGTTAGAATGCCCGTTTTTGCGCGGAGCACGGCCGTGAGGCCAATGCTGGCGCGCCCTGGCGGGTGAATGCGTGGCTGATATCCCCGCCGGGCGACGGACCCCGCGAGTAACAGATGAGGCTTGCCGACCAATGACCCGGCAGATTGCATGGCTTCTCAGGCCGCCGCCGGTGACCGAACCGGCGAGTGCGTCACCCGAACAGGGGCTGCCGGAGCGTGTTCCGGCCGTACGTGGGCTGCAGCAGGACGTGTTGCCGGAGCGGGAGACACCCCGGACCACGCCGGTGCAGGCGTCTGTTCCTGCGCCCGAGCGCGGGCCCGCACAGAAGGACGCCCCGGTGCCCGGGAGCACACCGGTGACGACGCATGCCTTGGGGCGTCTTCCCCGGGCCCGGCGGGGTTCCGGGCCGCATCCTTTGCCGTCGCCCGAGGCCGTGCGGGCGCTGCCCCCCTTCGAGCGGCTGCCCGACGAGGCCATCGTGATGGTGGGGCCCGAGCTGGCGCAGCAGGCAGCCGACGAGATCGGCGCGCTTTCGGTGGTGGGCTTCGATACGGAGTCGAAACCGGTGTTCGTGCGGGGGCAGACGCAGGATGGCCCGCATCTGGTGCAGTTTGCCTCGGCAGAGCGCGCGTGGCTGTTCCCGTTGCAGGATCCGGCCTGTGCCCAGGCGGTGGCGGGGCTGCTGGCGCGGCCTGAGCTGCTGAAGGTGGGGTTTGGCCTGGCCGGTG
>ERZ773070.2575-NODE-2575-length-10150-cov-6.978405_pt1 | contig 10150 bp, 16 predicted proteins | sample MGYA00580618_ERZ773070 | MGnify/ENA primary metagenome ERZ773070 (study PRJEB29015, sample SAMEA2738023) | human oral metagenome | biome: human oral; feature: human-associated habitat; material: dental | place: China | collected 2019 ...
AAGAATCGCAGGAACACAGGCAAGAACAGCAGCGGTAGCGCCAAGACGACGACTGTGGAGGTGGTCACCTGGTCTGCTCTCTACCCATGACTGATGCCCAGCCCGAAACCGTCGCCACCTGGATCCAAGGGCACTGGGGAATCGAGAACCGGCTCCACTGGGTCAAAGCCATGGTCTTTGACGAGTGTCCCGCGTCAAGTAGTTGGCAGGGTTTCTTCTTGTTTGAAGGTGGGGATGGTCGCGCTGGCGCGGTCGAGATGGACTTCGAGGGGCCGGTTCTAGGCGATGGCTTCGTGAGGGCGCACGGTGTTGTATTCGATGCGGTAGTCCTCAGCTCACTCGACCAGCGTCAATGCGTCGGGGATGTCGCCTGGGAACAGGCGCTCGTATCTCAACGTTCCGAACCCGCGTTCCCGGGACCCGTTCTGGCGTGGTGTCCGGGCCCGTGTGCGGACATGCCGGAGTTCGGGGTGGCCCATGATGAACAGTTCGAAGTTCAGCGACCGGAACGGGCCACCATCATCGGCCACAATCGTGACCACGGGTAGCAGCACGCCGGTGTCCTCGTTGACGGGGCAGGTATCCACGAGCGGATGCCCGAACATGTGCTCGTGGTCGGCCAGAGCGAGCTCGATCGCCGTGATTGAACCGTCCTGGGTTTCTTGGAGGCTCCTGGTCTTGGGAATGAGGGTGGAGTTATGCCGAAGGAAATGGTGAATTGGGAAGCCGATGATGCGTCGCTACTGTGAGGAGGAGAAGGTCGCCGTGGTGTGGATGGTCAGGACGCTGCGAGCGGAGCTTGGTGTCGCACGGGGGACGGTGAAGCGCGTCGCGACGTAGCTGGGTTACGGGGTTGAGTCCGTGCGGGCGTGGGTGAAGCAGGCCGACATTGACGATGGTGTTACTGCGGGTGTGAGGTCGGCGCAGGCGTAGCGTGTGAAGGAGCTTGAGCAAGAGGTCTGAGAGGTGTGGCGGGCCAACGAGGTGTTGAAACGGGCGGTGTCTTTCTTCGGGGCGGAGCCAGGTCGCCGCTACCAGGAGTAGTCACGTTCATCGACGCGAACAAGGATGACCTGGTTGAAGGCCGCCGGCTCGGAGTCGAGTTCATTTGCAGAGTGTTGTAGGTGGCTTTGAGTAGTTACTACGCTGCCAAGGCCTGCGAGCCGTCTACTTGTGTCCGGCGGGATGAGGTGCTGATCCTGCAGTTGATCGAACTCTGGGAGGCCAACTACCGCGTCTACGGGGTCCGTAAGCTCTGGAAGGCAGCGCGCCGAGCGGGGATCGTCATCGGCCGCGATCAGACGGCACGATTGATGCGTGCCGCCGGTATCGAGGGCGCACGGCGTTCGAAGCGAGTGAAGACCACAAGGTCGCAGCCAGCGTCGGCGCGGCACCCTGATCTGGTGCAGCGGGAGTTCACCGCGACCGCTCCGAACCGGCTCTGGGTGACCGAGTGGACGTTCGTGCCCACTTGGGTGGGTGTCGCCTACGTGTGTTTCATCGTCGACGCGTTCTCCCGGATGATCGTGGGCTGGCGGGTCGCGTCGCATATGCGCACCGAGATGGCCCTCGACACGATTGAGATGGCCCGCAGGTCCCGCGCTGCCATGATGATCTGAGGTGTCATAGCGACGCGGGATCTTAAGTTCACCTCGATTCGCTACGGCGAACGTCTGGCAAAGATCGGTGCGGCACCCTCGATCGGGCCGGTCGGCGATTCGTATGACAACGCTCTGGCCGAGACGGTGAACGGGTACTACAAGGCCAAACTCGTCCGCGGACCCGCCCGATCCGGACCATGGAAGAGGATCGAGGACCTCGAACTCGCGACGCTTGGATGGGTGCACTGGCACAACACGCAGCGCCTCCACGGCTATCTCGACGACATCCCACCCGTCGAGTTCGAGAACACGTTCTATGCTGTACAACACGACCACAACCTGCCGGTCGGAATCAAACAGGGAAAACCTCCATCAAGCCCAGTGCGGTCCAAAGTCCTTACTGTCGATACCACGTACTGATGTGGTGCCGGGCTTCCGTGGCCGCGGTGCCAAGGGTGCAGAGATGAGCCTGTTGTGTCACCTTAGTCCGGAGTTCGGTACAGTGCGAGGCAGCTTTTGCGCCTGTCTGTGGCGCTTGTAGAGAGCATAAGTGGGCGGCTGGCTTTCGAGTATCGCGATCTAGAGGACGTGCCTGGCTCACCGTGCACCAGCCCTGCCGCAGGTGCCATCGCTGAAGAGCTTGGGCGTGGTCCTTCCAGAACGGCCCTGGAATGACCCAAGCCCATGTGGAGTACACGATCGCTTGCTCCCTGCTTCCGCCCTTGACGCCAATCGCTAGCGCTCGCCAAGGTAAGTTTTCCTGTCAAGAAGATCGGCAAATCACCGGAAGGCAAGCGGATCGCAGGGATTTACCTGGATCACAGCCCAACCTTGCGAATAAGTTTCAGTGTGAGGGTCTGGTCGCTCTGCTGGGCGTGGAGGTCGTAGAGTTGGTACAACCAAATCTACTTTTATGAGCACGGGTGCAGAAAGGTAGCACGGGATGGTGAAAGATAGTGCCAGTTTAATCGACGAGCCGCGGTGGCATTTCGGCGCCGGGGCAGATGGTAAGCCCCGCTCCTACAACCAGTGGACAGCCGACTGTCGCAACGCCAATGGTGATGAAATCTGGCCCTATGAGGGCGACGGCAACGTGCGGGATGGCATGGACTCTAGTACGGTCGAGACGTTCTGGCGGGTCGATGACTACTTGGAGAGATATGGAGTCCGACTGGATCGAGTCGGCGATCCGCGTGGAGCATATCTCTTCGTCGTCAGCGGTCTGCGCCCTGCGGCTTTCGCGGAACGCTCCATTAGCCCGAACGCTGCGAGGCTTCCTTACCACAGGTATCGTGTGGCGGGACGGGAGGTGCCATCCGGCTGGCGGATCGAGACGGGCCAGGTGGTTTGCGCCCATGGAGCCCGGGGGGAGGCCAGCAGGTGCTGTTTCGTGACTCCAGCAATCAGCTGGTCAGCGTCGAGGAACTGACAGGGTTGGGTCTTCTGGAGGAGGTGCGGGAACGTGTCTGATTGTTTCGAGCGGCTGGTGTCGGTACTCAACAATGCAGGCGTGTCCGTGTTTGATGCCGGAGGCTCCCGGCTTATCGGACGTGAGAGTAACGCGCGTACCGTCGTTTTCTGGGAGAGCGCCGGGAAGTGGCATGTAGATCATATGGACTGGGTGGATCAAAAGCCCGTCGCAACTTTTTCCACCGCTGATCGTGACATGGCATTGCGGTGGTTGGTCTGTTGCGTTGCGAATCAGTACCGACACCGGATGGGGTGGCCATGGTTGTTGCCGCTGCGAGCGGTGCCGGGGTTCGCGAGAGGTTGGAGTGCGAGCCGCGTTTCGGAGGATAGTGAGAAACGTGGTATCCGGGCGATGGGTCAGCTGATTCGGCCTGACGGGGTGTCGGTGGAGGGGCAGATGCGTACCGCATTCCCGTCAGCTGTCGAATTGGCGGCCCTGTCGCATCTCATGGACTTGAGTCCCGACCAAGTGCTGGATTCCTATCTCACCCCGGAGGGCGGCGCCCTGGAGTCCTTGGTGGAGTCAGAGAACCCGGTGGCGGTTATGGGAGAAGGTTTTCGACGGATGGTCGCAGCCGTTGATTTCCGGGTGGTTGCGGACGAGGATGGTTTTCACTGGTCGGTGCCGGGCATGGTGTTGCACGTCTGGATAGAAGATGGCTGCTGGTGTTTTGGTCACACCGAACGCGGTGAGGAACGTACCATGGATCTCGTCAGCGTCGACCGCGATCTGGTACTCCGTTGGATTGCCTATGAATGGTTGAACGGTGTGCGTCGCAGCCGCGGCTGGCCGCAGATTATGGCGGGATACTGGAAGCCGGTGATGGCGCCCGGCTGGAGTCAGCAGCAGCTGGGCGATCGGCACGGAATTTTGATAGGGCCCGGAGGCGATGCGACCGAGGTTATCCTGCACGCTTACTGGGTCAATGCCTTGGATGTGTTGTCGCATCTGATGAACCTGGACTTGGAGCAGGTGGTTGATTCTTTCTTGGCCGAAGATGGCGGCCTGCTGCGCGAGGTCGTCGATTCTGGGCCGAAACGCAGTAACCAGAGCGTGTTGGACTATGTTGCTCAGTATGGGGATCGTCTCGACCGAGTGGGCGACCCCCGTGGCAGCTATTTCTGCGCAGTGCCTGGTCCTAAACCCTATTCCTTCGAGCAACGGTCACTTCCTCCGAGCGCGGTGAAAGAACCCTACTATCGGTACCGTCTGCTGGATCTACCGCCGTATGTGACCTTGGTCAGTGGCATCATTGCTCCGTGGTTCGGCCAACCGGGCGGCGCGCGTCAAGTGCTCTTTCAAGTCGGCGAGATCCTGTTGACAGCTGAAGAGTGTATTGACCTGCACATTCTGGAAGGAGATTCCTGATGTCAATCATGGATGAGCTGGTATCTTACGCATCAGAAGCCGGTGCAGAGGTGACAGACGCTCCCGACGGGCATTCCATGAGTTGGAACGGCGGGCTTTATGCGCATCATTTGTGGCGCACGGATGATGAATGGTTCTATGGGTACAGCGAGCGAGGTCGGGAACGTGTCCCGACCATGTGGAGTCCGTACGATCAGCTCACGTACAAATGGGCGGCAAGCCGGATCGCGATCGACGCCCGGGCTGCGCTGGAACTCCCAGCTATTAATCTGCCTAATACTATTGAGACTTTGGGGTCCGAATGGCAAGTTGGTCAGCTGACCTTGCTGACAGGATGTTTGATTTTGGAAGGCGAACGAATTCCTGCAGAGGTGAGGACTATCTTTCCACAGTGCCGGCACCTCGTGGAGTATTCCTACTTGATGAGGTCATCTTATGATGAAGTTTTAGAGTCATACAGAACATCCAACGGTGCCCCGTGTCTCAGTTCATTCGTATCGTGGTGATCGTCACGTCATTCTGGAGGGTCGCGCGGTGTGCGCGCTGTACAACCCCTCAGGGATTCGGTTCGAGCATGGAGTGCAGGTGTCCGCCGTCTTTTGTCAGGAGACTGTTGATTTCTTGTGTGAGGGTGAGGGGCATGAGGTGTGAGAGTGTGTTGAGGTTTTCGTGACGGGGGAAGACTGTGCGCATGACCATTGGTAGGTGGATGTTGTCTGGGCTGATGAGGCGCCCGTAGTCGTCGTATAGTTTTTGGACCTGCCATCCGGGTAGGAGGGTTGGGTTGGTTTTGTAGGTGAGGATGCTTGGCCATCCTTTGTTGAAGCGTACGATATTTAGTAGTTCGAGGGCTATCCAGCGCAGTACTATGTCGCGGTCGGTGCTCAGTATTTCTGCTGGTCTTTTCTCGCCGCGTTCGGTGTGGCCGAAGCGCCAGCAGCCGTCCTCGATCCAGAAATGTGGAATCCAGTCAGAGTATGTGTTTGGGAAGATGAAACCGTCCTCGCAGGGTGTGGTGCGGTCACCCCGGGCTTGGGTCAGGTGTTGGAAATCCTGTCCCATGGTGGCGATGGGGTTTCCGTGTTCGAGGAGGTGGTTTAGGGGTTCGCCGTTGGGGGTGAGGTAGGCGTCCAGGACTTGGTCGGGGGTTAGGTGCATGAGGTGGGAGAGGGCCGCGAGTTCTGGGGCGTGGGGGAAGGCGGTGGTCATGTCCATCGCGACCGGGGTGCCGTCGGGTCGGATGAGACGACCGGTGGCTTTGACACTATAGAGCAAGGTCTGCTCAGAGGTTTGCTCGGCTGTCCAGCCGCTCGCAAAATCAGAAATAGTTCGGAGAGGAAGGAGAAAGGGCCATTCCCGTTTCTTGCGATACAGGTTACCGGTGCAGCAGATCAGCCAGCGAAGCGCGACATCGTGGTCGGGAGTGGAAAGGGTGGCTATTGGGCCCGTGAATCGCTGATCGTGGCCGATGTGCCACATGCCGTTCGTGTTCCAGAATCGAACCTCGCGAACATGTTGTTCGCGATTGATCGCGACGCACCCATCATCAGCGGATACGTATACTCTGATTCCTGCATCACGCAAGGATGAGACTACTCTTTTAAGGCAATCCAACAAAGTCGGCAACTCCTCTCAAAATGTTCTTTTCCGGCGCAGTGTCTGCTGTAATCGGCTTCCCGTTTTTGTCGTAAATTTGAACTTGCCGTGCACCACCTGGCGCGTCATGCCATGGGGCGACGGTTCCGGTCTCAATTCTATAGCCTTCTGGTAAATATCCGGTAAATTGATACTGGTAATATGGTTTGCAGGTGGACCTGGGTCGATTGAACGTTCTGTGAAACTTGCTACATGAACTCTGTCGACACCTCCAAGGTATGTACCGTTTGGATCCCCATTCCGTCCAGGCGATCCCCGTATTTCTCCAGATACTTATCGATTGCGGTGCAATTTTTATCAATTGACTCAGGTGTCATTCCATTGTTTACCGGACCTCCGACCTCTCCTTTTTGTCAAGCGCATTTTCGTTCGTCGAATTGGTACTTCTCCGCCTGGTCGTTATAAGAGTTGGGTAGACCCGTTTCTGGGTTGGTTCCGAAGTGGTGAGTCGGGTCGTCAATCAATCCGTAGCCGTCGTCCAGCACTTTTCCTATCTCGGCATGTTCCCCAGTGTAGTGTGACGGCAGTTCTTCGTTGACCTGCCTGACGTCATCGATGGTTTCCGAGGGTCGGTCTCGGAGTCTCTCCAGCTCGGGATCTGTACCGTCGTTGTTGTGGCCGTCTCCGCCATTGTTGCTGCGAGGGATTCTTGGGTCTGTATCTCGGTGCTTCGGTGCGGGCCTCGGCCTGCCAGCGACGCCAGATGCGCTCGGGCATGTCGAAGAGCTGGCAGAGCCTCACGATTCGACATGCCCGCCTTCATGCGGATCACCTCGAGGTCTTCGAAGCGCCCAGTCGGCCTTCAGTCGACTTGTTCCACACTCTGACCTCCAAAATCTGCCTGGCCCAGCGTCTGGGGCAACTCGGCGCCCTTGGCCTCTAGCTGCTCCTCCCGAGACGAAGGCCCGGACCAGCCAGCCACCAGAGCGGTCCTGCCAGCCTCCATGAACTCGGCTGTCCGCCATCTGATCGACTACTCAGTGACTTTCTCCCCTACCTAGCAGCCCTGCCGCATAGTCTGACGGGCGACAAGAACAGGCTGCCATTCCCTTGTCGAAGCGCACCTCTTTAAATAACTTGCGCGGCTATCCTCGAGTGTGATTTGAGTAAGGAAATGCTGGTCGATGTGTCGTCTGTGAAGGGTCTCCTGATTGTTTTCCGCGTCGAATATCACCGCCTCCATAAAACCTTCAAAATCACAATGCAGGCCATCGCGTGGAGTGCTTCTTCTTTGCGCGTCTCTTCGCGCGAAGTAAAATTCGGACCCTTTTTGCTGGAGGTGTATAGTTTCGGGGTGGCGTCCTTCGAATTCCTATTCCTGCGAGTTCTTGCGTTCGAGAAGTTTCTGATACGCTTTCTCCAAGGAGAGGAAGGCCATGGAGAATCCGGTGCAATCGCCATCTCTGACGAGATTCATATAACTCGTTCTCCCATTTCCACTTGGCTTCACAATGTACGCATCCTTGTATGGAATGACTTTCCAGTCATTCGGATGGAGATGGTCTGAGGCATCTATATTTCTTGAATACCAGTCGGCGAAATAATCAAATACTTCTTTATTTGTTGTGTTTTCCAAGGTCCAATCCTCTCCATTCGGATTCTTGTGAATTTCGAATCATTGAGGCTTATTCACAGCCATCCTCAAACGCGCTCTGACTAGGGGTTTCACTGGTTGACATGTCGCCTGTGAATAAGCCTCATTGCATCTAGATTCCAGATATCATCATCATATCTAGGAGGCCAATCGGCGGTCATCCCGAACTGCTCATCGGCCCAGCGAAGGTTTCCGCGGCTCATCGCAAAGCAGGGTGTGGGCGTGGCTGGTGTGGCGGTCCTGGGGTGAGGGTCGAGGTCTTCCGACGATGGGAGTTCTCACACAGCCCTGCGGGAAGACCTCGACATGTTGCACGGTACCTTTGTTCGCCCTGATCTGACCAGATTCACATGTCTGGATGAGTTGGGGCTGGAGGTCGTGGCGTAGCGGATCGAACCCGGTCAGGTAAGCCTGGTGTGTCGGCTGGTTGATCCGGACGACAGGTGTCGTCGGGGTGGTGCGGGGCAGGGCCATCCGGCGGCTGGTTCATGTCCTGTTCGGGTGGTGGCTGACGACGCCGTCCTGGCTGGGACCGGGCCGGCCAGGTCGCTCGACATGATCGAGGCCGCTCCAAAGCATGACTGGTACAGCGCCCCAAGGCGTGGTGCGATGGGGTAGAGGTGGTCACGATGGACGGATTCACCTGGTTCAAGACCGCCGCCAGCGAGGAACCCCCAACCGCGACGGCAGTGATGGACCCGCTCCATGTCGTCCGCCTTGCCCGGGACGCCCTGGACCAATGCCGGCGCCGCGTCTAACAAGAACTCCACGGGCACCGCGGCCAGGCCGGCGATCCCCTGTTCCCGGTCCGCTGCGCCCTCCACGCCGGCACCGATCTACTGACTGAGCAACAACGAGGCCACCTGGCACATTTACCAGAAGATGATCGCCGTCTACCGTGAGTCCGACTCCACAATGGGCAAAATCCGGACGAAGTCCCGGATCGCCAAACTCACCCATGCTGTCCCGGCTTGGCTGACCGCGGTCGCTACCCTCGGATGAACCCTGAAGAAACGGACCGCCGACGTCCTCGCGTTCTTCGACCGCCCCGGCGCCAACAACAGCCCCACCGAAACGATCAACGACCGCCTAGAACACCTCCGAGGCTCCGCGCTCGGTTTTCGCACCCCGACTACTACATAACCCGAGCACGCCTCGAGACCGATAGCTTCAAACCAGCCCTACATCCTCAATTGTGAAGAGCCGGGATGTGTCTCCACTCGTTGTGGGATCAGCGCGGAGAACTGGTTCCACAACGAGTGGATGATGCATGCTGGCGCAGCAGGCGCGAACAGTCTTTCGGTGGTTGAGGATGACTAGTTACCCTTCGTCTCGAAGGATTTTTTGATATATCGATTCGACATCCGCGAAGGCGGGGGAAAACCCAACACACCTGTCATCCTTCACAAAATACATATAGTTTCCCCTCTTGCCTCCGCTAGGGACCATGGTGAAAACTTCTTTGTATTGACCGATATTCCAGTCGCTTAAGGAGGTTTCGCTAGCGTCAGGATAATTTTTCTCCTCCCAAGCTCTGAAAACCTTAAAGACCTTCTCTTTGATCTCTTTATCCAGTGCCAAGATTCAATCCCTTCCATTTTGACTCCAGCGAGCCGCGAATTATCACGTCGGCGCGCCAGATGCTCTGACCATACCGTGGTGGCCAGTCTGCAACCACACCACGTTGTTCATCTGCCCAGCGAACCTTGCCGGCTTCATCAACATATGCATTGAACCAGTGTCCGCCTGTATTTTCGCGAGGCATCCCAGGCATATCCCAGTCAACCCCTACAATGGCCGTTGTTCCCGAGGGTTCGTTAGATAGTTTCTTCCCGATGATGTCATATGTCTTCTGAGTGAACTCCTTAGGCTTAACGTGTCCATCTTCCTTGGGATGTGGGTTGGTTACTCCAGGTTCTGGAGATGCGCCCGTTATGGCATACATTTCAGAGCCTTCGCCTCTAACCTTATCACCATATGCCGCGATGGGTGTTCCGCCTTGGTAGGTGTCGGCAAAGGAGCGTGAGCATGGACCGCAGTTGTATTGCCAATCTTTTCCTTTAGCGTAGTTGGGGTTGCCGTGTTCGATCCAGTCATCTGGGTTGGTCGGGCCGTGCTGTTGCACGGCGTCGGCGAATGCTTCTTGCTGTTCTCGTGTTGGTGCGATGTAGCGATCCTCTGCGGCCCATGCGGGTGGGTCGAACGAGGTGTCTCCGTCGGGTGTCCCCGTTCTGGTGTGCGTGTCAATGTTTCGGCCGGCGTCGCCGAGGTCGTCTGAGTGGTGGCCGAGGTTTTTGAAGAGGGTGTCGATTTTGTTTTTGAGGGTGTGGAAGAGGGTTTTGAGGTCGGTGAGTTTTTTTGACGAGGTTGTGGGCGCTGGTGACGAGGTTTTGACGTTGCGGCCTACTTGGCCGATGAGGGATGCGATGCGGGTGGCGATTTGTTCGGCGACGATGGGCC
>ERZ773070.2576-NODE-2576-length-10150-cov-4.589698_pt1 | contig 10150 bp, 14 predicted proteins | sample MGYA00580618_ERZ773070 | MGnify/ENA primary metagenome ERZ773070 (study PRJEB29015, sample SAMEA2738023) | human oral metagenome | biome: human oral; feature: human-associated habitat; material: dental | place: China | collected 2019 ...
AACTTGCCTCTTTTCCTGATTGCATACATCAAAAATCCTCAGTGTAGCCCTACTACACCTAGGTTTTTGATGTACACACTCAGAAAAATATTCATCATTTTTGATATACTTATTTTTTGGACGATGCACCTGATATATGTATAATATGCCAAATGAAAGCTTGCTTTCAGCTATATATTATACATATATTTCTAACTGATTGCTGCCAACATTCATCTTCGTCTGATTTATAAATAAGATTAAATTTTTTTCGGTTGTTTTGACGAAGATGAATGAGCTGTCCAAACTGTAACAGATTATGAGGAGGTGACATGTATTATAAAGAAGAACTTGTTGAAGAAGTGCGTGAAAGAAATGATATAGTAGATGTCATCTCTTCCTATATCAGAATACAAAAAAGGGGCAATAATTATGTAGGGCTTTGCCCTTTTCATAATGAAAAAACCCCTTCTTTTGTTGTAAGCGGGGGAAAGCAAATGTATACCTGCTTCGGCTGCGGTGCCTCAGGCAATGTAATAGGCTTTGTGATGAAGTATGAGAATTACAGTTTTCAGGAAGCCTTGCAAAGCCTTGCGGCAAGAGTGGGTATGGAGCTGCCGGAATCCGACTATGACAAGGAAGAAAAGAAGAACAGGGATATCAAGCAAAGGCTTTTAGAGATACATAAGGAGGCGGCAAAGTTTTATTATCACAGCCTGCTTAAAGATGAGACTGCAAAAAATTACCTTTATAAAAGAGGTATCAGTGATGCTACCATGAGGCAGTTCGGACTGGGATACTCTCCCAAGGCTCCCGACAGTTTATATAAGTATTTGAAAAAAACTTATGATGATGACATACTTAAGTTAAGCGGTCTGGTGATAATAGAAGAAAGAGGTGCTAAGGACAGGTTCTGGAATCGTATTATGTATCCCATAATTGATATACATAATAAGGTTATAGGCTTTGGAGGCAGAGTAATGGGAGATGCACTGCCCAAGTACATCAATTCATCGGAATCTATGATATTTGATAAAAGCAGGCAGCTATACGGTCTTAACTTTGCCAAAAGTTCCAGACAGAACTTTGTTTTGCTGTGCGAAGGCTATATGGATGTAATAAGCCTTTATCAGGCAGGTTTTAACAATGCGGTTGCAGCACTCGGAACGGCATTTACCCCTAATCATGCAAACATATTAAAGCGATATGTTAAAAGGGTAGTACTTAGTATGGACAGCGACAATGCCGGAATAAATGCAAGTAAAAAGACTATAGGAATATTAAGAGAAGCAGGTATTGCCGTTTTAGTGCTTAATATGAAGCCTTATAAGGATCCGGATGAGTTTATTAAAAATACCTCAAAAGAAGAGTTTGAGAAAAGAATAAAAAATGCTAAAAATGCCTTTATGTGGGAAATAGAGCTTTTAAAACAGCAGTTTAAGATGGAAGATCCTGAGCAAAAGACAGAATTTTACAAAGAAACGGCAAAAAAATTGGCAGAATTTAATGTCGGCTTGGAAATGGATAATTACATACAGGCAGTATGCAAGGAGCATATAATCAATTATGAGGAAATGAAAGCCTTAGTTTTAAGTATGATGGGCGGCGTAAGTATTAAAAGGGAAAAGAAGGCTTTCTATAACAGTGGAAGAAAGAAAAAAGAAGATCCCGTACTTAAGTGCCAAAGACTTCTTTTAATAATTATGATAGAGGATGGCTCTTATATTGAAAAAATAAGAAAGTACCTTTCGCCGGATGATTTTTCAAATGAGCTGTATAAAGAAATTTTACTTAAAATATATGAAAAATCAGCTCTTAATATGCCCTTGGAAAGTATTATAGATGAGTACGCTGATACAGAAAATTACGATAATATATCAGGCTTATTTACAGCAAGTCTTTCAGATGAAATAAATTTATCTGAAAAAAGGAAGATTGCAGAGGAAAATATACTGAAACTTAGGCAGGCAAGGCTTGATGAACTCAGTAAACATTCTACCGATATAGTGCAGCTGCAAAAAATCATACATGAGCAGTCAAAATTAAAAAAAGAGGGTATCTCAATAGATTAGGTGATTATGTATATTAATTTATCAAAAAGACTGAAACTTATAGCAAATGAAGTAAAAAAAGGTGTTAAGGTAGCGGATATAGGTACGGATCACGCCTATATACCTATATACCTTGTCCAAAAAAATATTGCAGACTATGCCTATGCCTGTGATATAAAAGAAGGACCTTTGCTTACAGCCAAGGAAAATATAGCTGCCTACGGCTGTGATGAAAAGATAGAAACAAGGTTGTCAAACGGATTGCAGGCTATGAAGGCAGGAGAGTTTGATACGGTGATTATAGCAGGTATGGGAGGAGAGCTGATCAGAGATATTTTATCCGCAGGTGAGCATTTGCGGACTAAGGATATAGAGTACATACTGTCTCCACATTCAAAGTTAAATGAATTTAGGGCATATCTTAGAACTAAGAGCTATGAAGTGCTTAATGAGTTTATGCTTAAATGCAGCGGTAAATTTTATACTGTTATAAAGGCTGTATATAATCCTGACTTTAAGCCTGATTATAAAGCGGATAAGTATGAACTTTATGATACTTTCGGCTATTACCTTATAAAAAATAAGGATAGATTGCTTTATGAATACTTGATGAAAGAAGAAAAAAAATACGAAAATATAATCAAAGGCTTGAAAAGCAAGGCAGATGAGGCGAGCTTAAGCCGGAAACTTGAAATTATAAAGGAGGCGCTGTATGAAATGCAATGATATCTTGGATAATTTACTAAAGGTGATGCCAAAGGAGCTGGCTATGTCTTGGGATAATGTAGGGCTGCTTGCCGGAAGTAAAGAAAAAGAAGTTAAAAATATAGTCGTAAGCCTTGATCTAAGCGAAAAACTTATAGAAAGAGCTATAAGCCTCAAGGCTGACTTGATAGTAAGCCACCATCCGCTGATATTTTCTCCTATAAAAAATGTTACAGATGAAACAAGTGTAGGAAAAAGGCTTGTATCCCTTATAAAAAATGATATTTCTTACATAGCTCTGCATACCAACTACGATATAGCCGCAGGCTGTATGTCCGATCTCGTGGCAGAAAGGATAGGTCTTAAGGGAGAGCCTTTGGAAAAGACCGCAAGTATGGAAGATATAGATGTGGGTATAGGAAAGGTCGGTGATTTGGAAAAGTCTCTAAAAATATCTGAAATTGCCGAACTTGTAAAAGAAAGATTTAACCTCCCGCACCTTAGGGTATTTGACGGAGGAGAGGATAGACCGGTAAGTCGCATTGCCATATCTCCCGGCTCCGGCAAGGGGATGTATAAGGCGGCTTATGAAAAGAGGGCTTCCTTGCTTATAAGCGGTGACATATCTCACCATGACGCTATTGATGCCTTAGAGCTTGGAGTGGCTACGATAGATGCCGGGCATTACGGCTTGGAGCATATATTTATAGCTGATATGGCACAAAGATTAAGGGATATGGATAAGGCTTTCGATATTTTCCAAGAAGATATTACATTTCCCGATAGAATAGCGTAAGAAAAAGTTTACTTTATTTTATGTAAAAATATAGTATAATATTAAGACATGAGCAAAACAGATAATCGCAGTTATACATGACGAAAGGGTATAATTGAGGAAAGTCCGAACCTCACAGGGCAGGATGCCGGATAACGTCCGGTGAAGGCGACTTCAAGGAAAGTGCAACAGAAAATTACCGCCATGTTAAATGGTAAGGTTGAAAAGGCGGTGTAAGAGACCACCGAGGTTAAGGTAACTTAACCTGCCATGTAAACCCCATCCGAGGCAAGACCGAACAGAATTACAGTTGGCCCGACTTTTATTCAGGTGGGTTGCTTAAGTTAAGCGGCAACGCTTAAATCAGATAGATGATTATCAGATACAGAATTCGGCTTACAGTTTTACTCATACCAAGGGGATGTACCGGTTTCGACAGGGAACATGCAGTTGGTGAAGCTATCCGTATGCGATGCGTTAAATGGCAAAAATAAATATAAACGCTGAAGAAAACTTCGCATTAGCTGCCTAAGGGCAGCCATCGGCTTTAAGGCACTCACAACTTAAATAACCGGTGTCAAATCTGTGAGAAACCTTATATGCAAAGCTTTGAGCATATAGATGTACTATGAAGCTACTAAACTCCAAGGACTGTGAATTGCCCTTGGACGGAGGGAATGTATATAAATTCACTATGATAGTAGAAGAACAAGGAATTGTTTTTTGGACACGGGTTCAACTCCCGTCATCTCCAGTTAAAAAGTCTTGAGTTTCAAGGCTTTTTTATTTTTGTCCAGTAATACTTTACAAAACATATATTAACATGTTAAAATATTAGCATGTGAAATAGTGTAATACTATAATTATTTAGAAAGGAGATATCATGCCAAACATAGTATCAGCAAAAAAGAGAGTACAAGTAGCAAAGATTAAAACATTAAGAAATAATATGATTAAATCATCATACAAGTCAGCTATAAGAAAATTTGAAGAATCATTATTAACAAAAGATTCAAACTTAATGGAAGTTAACTTCAAAAATGCAGTATCAAAAATAGATAAAGCTAAAACTAAAGGTGTTTTAAAATCAAATACTGCAGCTAGAAAAAAAGCTACACTTGCAAGAAAATTAAACAACAATAAATAATTATAAAAGAAGGTATAAAATATATGCCTTCTTTTTTCTTACTTAATTATCTTCTCTTTCTACTTCTACAAACCCTATATCTTCTTTTTGTAATACATTTAGAACTTCTTCTAGTTTTGTTATATTATTATCATAATCTTTAGTTTCAAGTACAAATATATGTCCTGCATTAGTATATTTATGAAATGGTGCTTCCCATTTTATTTTTTCTTCAAGATTATTTGTTTTTATTTTAAATGAATTTGTATAATGTTCTTTATCTGTAACTCCTTTAATCTTACCATGTATTATTTGATCAATATCTATAAACATTTCTTTATCATAATTTTCTGGTAATGCTATTAATTGATAATTCAAATTATTTTCTTCTGAAAATCTATCACATTTTTTTCTTATTGTTTTAATTATTTCTAATCCTAATTCTTGTGCTTCTCTTATATTCTCTATCTTATTTTTCCTATATATAGCAAGAAGTGTTTCATAAAGGCCGGTTAAATCCAATTGCAAGTATTCCGGTGTTTTAATGCTCTTCTTAATTTGTCTTCTTCTTTTATTTTATCACTTTCAAGCCATAAATTTTGTCCAAATAGCATTGGATAATCATTCCTTGATTTTTCACTTAGTTCTTCAAACCTATCGTAAAGTACTTGTCTTGCCGCTAAAAGAACTTGTTCTATTTTCTTTAAAAATGATTTTTTCGAAAATCTTTTGCTTTCCTTATTTTCTTTTATAGCAAGTCCTACTAAATTTATACTAACAACAGCTAAAAGCCCTCTTCCTCCTACTACTTTTCTTTTATCATCTATATTATTATCTATTATACGTATTCCATTTAAATATGATGCTTCTGTTAAATAATTACCTTCTACATATTTTTCTTTATTAAAACTACTATCTAACATTGAATATTTAATTTTTTTTAGATTTAAACACATACTATCTAAAAATAGGTCATAATTTTTTGTATTTTCTGTAAAGTTAATTTTTTTTGATAGTTTAAAAACTATTTCTAAAGTATTTTGCTTACTACTTTTCTTATTATTTATTACCTTAAATAACATTTTAGTTACCATTCTACCGTTCATCACTTGTATCTGTTCCTAAATTTAAACTAAATATCATTTCTTGTTCTCTATCTTCTGAAAGCATATTTAAATTATGTACAAACATTTCTATCGCCTTATATGTATCTTTTTCTGTTTTTATTATTGCCATATTATATGCTTTTTCAAAGATTTCAAATACTTTATCACTTTCTCTTAAATATTGTCTAAATATTTGTATATCAAATCTAATACTTTCTATTCTTTCTATTTCTCTTAATATACCATTCATAGGTAAAAATTGTAAAAACTCTGTAAATTCTAAATATTCTATTAATATTTTTTTAAAGTTTTGTTTAAATGTTTTTAATACTCCTTTTGCAAGTAAAAAATCAAATGCTGGTATTCCTTCTCCATAATATTGTTCTCTTGCTGTTAATAACATTATATTTGTTATTATATTTGTATATGTATATATATTTTCTCCTTGATTTTTAATCAATTCATTATTCGCAAAATCTTCTTCTATTTTTTCTAATAGGTCTAATTGTGTAAATCCTGTTATTCCTGTTGGTATACATTCAATATTATGTATATATATTTCTCCTATTTCATGTGATTCTAAATATTTCTTTTTTATTTTTTGAGTCATAGCATATTGTTTTAATATATCATTTCCGAAGTTTTTCAATCTTACTTTTAGGTGTTATTCCTTCTCGTTTTTCTTTAGATATATTTTCTTCTATTTTTAGCTTATCTAATATACCCAAAAACTTATATTGTTTTCTTTCTTCAAATGCTTCTCTTATTTTCTTCCTATTTTCTCTATATTGTATAAAACTTATATATACTTCTGTATATTTTAAACTTTTAAGCTTATTTACTATAATATCTTGAATTGTTTCTATTTTTATTCTTTTCTGATTATCTTCTGTTTGTCTTTCTAATATATATTTATCATATATCTCTTTTAAAACTGCAATATATACCTTATTTGCATCTTTTTCTATATATTTTTCATTTTCTACACTATCAAATGCTTTTTTTATTGCTATTGCTATTTTATCACCTTCAAATTCTACTTTTCTACCATTTCTTTTTACAACTGTTAATTGTTTTAAACTTTTTTCTATATTTACAAGTTCCATATTATTTCCTTATTATTCCTAAAATTTTATTATATAGGATCTTTTTATTTATTTCATTTTCTTCATTATAATCATATATAACCTCTTTAGTTTTTGTATCATTTTCTTTATTATTATTTTCTAATATTTCCAATATCTCTTTTTTCATAACTTCTTTATCAAAAGATATTATATATCCTCTTTTATTATTTTTTATATCTATTTCTGCATCTGATACATCTGTTGTAATTATCTTCTTACCGCATTACCATTGCTTCTTGAAATACAACCGGATATCCTTCTGTTAAAGATGTTAAAAATATATAGTCTGATATTTTAAAATATGGATATGGATTTTTTTTCTTTCCTAATAATATAATTCTTTTTTCTAATTTATTTTCTTTTATATATTTTTGTATATTATCTGTTTCTTTACCATCTCCTAACATTACTAAATATGGCATTACATTTTTACTATTTTCTATTACTTCTTTAAATACTTCTATCATAGTATTTAAATTTTTTTCTTTTGAATGTCTTCCAACATTTAATAATATTTTTATATTATCATTATTTTTCTTTGCTTCTAATATATTTTTTATTAGTTCTTTTTTTTCATTATCTTCTATTACTATTTCTTCTTCTGCTTTTTTTAAAATTTCATCACCATCAATATAATTTTTTATAACATATGTTTTAATATTATTTCTTTCTATATATTTTTTATCTATTATATTATAGAAAGTTTCTTCATTTTTCTTTGATACAAATACTATTTTAGTTATATTATTTTTAACTATTTTTTCTATAAATTGTGTATATTTTTCTTTACTTCCGAAGTATATCTAAATATTCTCCGATGCATCCATATACTTCTATTATTACTTGTAATATTTGTTTGTACCATACCTGGTATTGAATATGTAGCATAACAAATGCTTACATCATATTTTTTATTATATTTAATTTTAACTATAGTTCTTCTAAATAGGTTTATCAATTTTCTTAAATATTTATTTTTATTTTCTGATACCTTATATTCTATAATCCTTATATTTCTAGGAACCATATCTAAAAATATTCCTTCTTTTTTTTCTAATGATAATGTAATTTCTAAATTATTATCTCTAGATAAGTTTTCTAATAATTTAATTAATGATGTTTCTATTCCGTCCGAAGTGTTAAAGAATATGCTGTGATCATTATCTTTTTTTTCTCCATATTTTTCCTCTTATACTATATATTTTTTTCTAGTATCTTTTATAATATCTTTTGTGTCTATAAATGTTTTAATATATTTTTTCCTTTCAATACCATAAATTATTATACTTTTTATAATATAATATCCGGAATATTACAAGTGCATATACAAACATACTTTTTTTATCTAATCTTGCTTGTATAAGTGTATTACTAAATACTATATATACATATGTAAGTACATTTATCTCTAACCCTTTTATAAAATATTCTTCTTTTGATCTCCTATATGATAATTCATATACTGCTATACTTAATGTTCCTAATATAACAACAAATATATTTATTGTTATAAAATTTAGGACATCTTTTAATACATATGTTATTGCAAAAAGTATACACATAATTACTGGAATTATTAATTCTTTTAAAATTTTAAATCCTATCGTTTTTTTCATAGCAAATGGTATCTTTATTCTTTTTTCATATGCTTTTTTTGCATTTTCCAATGCTTTTTCATCTATATCTTCTTCTATATCTAAATCTAAAATTTCTTCTTTTTCTATGATTTCTTCTTCAATATTATTTTTATCACTATTTTTTGCCATTATCTCCTCAATTCATAATTTAATATACTAAGTAATGCTACTCCTGCAGTTTCTGCTCTTAATATCCTATTTCCAAGTGTAACTATTTTTGTGTTTTTAAGTTTTTTAAATTCTTCTATTTCTAAATTATCTATTCCACCTTCTGCTCCTATTATTACCCCTATATTATTATAGTTACTATCTATTATAGTCTTTACCATAGTTTTCATATCAATAGTTTCATTCAATATTTGTTCATATAATACAATTACTATATCTTCTTTTTCTAAACTATTCATCATTTCCCTATTATTTAATATAGCTAATTTAGGTATATCTAATCTTCTAGATTGTTTTGATGATGATTCTAATATTTTCTTAAATCTTTCTTCTTTCTTATCTTTTTCATTTTCCTTAAATTTAACAACATTTCTTTTAAGTGGTATAATACAAATTTTATCTACTCCAAGTTCTGTTGTCTTTTCTAAAAAATATTCAAATCTTTCACCTTTTATAGCTCCTTGATAAATAGTTATTTTAATATTATCTTCTTCTTTTATTATTATATCTTTTACTTTTAAATTTCCATCCCCATCTTTTATTTCAGTAATATATAATGTCTTATTTTGTATATCTACAACTTCTAATACTTCTCCTATTTTTGCTCTTAAAACATTATATATGTGATGAAAATTATCCGTTTTTTTTTCTATTAATATATCTCCATTTTCTAAGATATTAACATTCTCAAATATTCTCATTTTCTATTTTCCCAATCTTTATTATAGTTTCTCAAATTTTGAAAAGAATTGATCTCTTTATTAATATCACTCATTCTGTCTATCTCCTCTTTTGTATACATTGTTTCTTTATCTATTAATATTCTACGAATAAGATTATAGAAAACTTGTGCATCTTTTTTTCTTAATGTTACTGTTATTGTCTCTTTTATACTGTCTAGTATAAGTGTAGACATAAAAATTCTATCTACTTTAGTTATATCATTAAAATAACTAAGTTGTACTGTTAATGTTGATTTAATCGGAAATATTACACCATCAGATTTTGCTACAATAATTCCCTTATTTGTTATTGCAACTCCACATAGTTCTCCAAAAAAACATGGAATTGAATGGAAAAAGCTTCCTTGTTCACCAATAGATCCTATAAACACTATTTGGACCTCTTCATTATAATCTAAATTTATTTCTATTTGTCTAAAATATTTCATATACATTGAATCTGTTATTTTAAACCTCTTAACAGCCCTATTTTCCTTATACCATTCTAACATCTCTTTTGCTAATTTCATACTTATTATTCCTCTACTTCTTTAATCTTTCTAATTATATTTCCAATTATACTATATCTATTTCATATTCTCTATATTTAATAAATGAAAAATACAAGCAATTAAAAGAACTTTTTCATTCTTCTAAATACTTGTATCTTTTTACATATCTTTTGTTACTTCTTCTAACCTTAAAAGTTCTTCCCATCTTCTATCAACTTCTTTTTGAAATTCTTCTATCATCC
>ERZ773070.2579-NODE-2579-length-10144-cov-8.647240_pt1 | contig 10144 bp, 8 predicted proteins | sample MGYA00580618_ERZ773070 | MGnify/ENA primary metagenome ERZ773070 (study PRJEB29015, sample SAMEA2738023) | human oral metagenome | biome: human oral; feature: human-associated habitat; material: dental | place: China | collected 2019 ...
CCACGTATCCCCCCGCCTCTGTGCATGATGAAGCACCCACGCCTCCTGATCAATGTTTCCGCTCTCATCCAACAGCCCGTGCCGCTTGGCATACTGCCAATCGGCGTAAAGGACGTTTGGGAACCTGATTGGTAGGAGACTGAGGAGAAATACAAATACAAGCAACATCATCAAGCATGCGAGTGTGAACAGTAGCCATCCAGGGGCAGCTATTTCCTTTAGGAGTCCAACACACAGCGCAATGTAACTTATGCACGTTATGGCTGGAGCCCCGACTGCAGCAACATTCCTGCCAATCCGCCCCCTCCCATTCATTCGTCGCCATAGTCTTGCTACTTTCCCATCAAGAAACATCTCGGCATACCAGGTGACAGACCCAGTAAGCGCCATGGCGAGACAGCATAGATAACCAGTTGGATTCTCTCGCATAGCTCAGACCTTACCCAATTGACTCAGCGATACGATCGGTTCCCTGCTCATTGATGAGATCACCAAAGTACTCACCCCCATAGTGTCCTGCCAATCCACCGATGACCCCTCCGACGAGACCGCCAACTAGAGCGCCCACGGGGGCAAACGGTCCTGAGCATGCGGCACCAACAGCCGCACCAACTTTTGCCCCAGCAACACCCATGACGAAGGTTGCGCCACCAGTTGTCACTCCTTTAACGCCAGCTCTCGCAACCTTATGTCCCTCACTCCACTCGGGGTGCTGAACCGTGTCGGTTTGATACGTATCGTAGGCGGTGATTCCACCATCGACAACAGCACCCGCCACGCCAGCAACCTTCCCGATTTTTCCGGCAATCGGAGCCACAACGCGTGTCCCCGTTGGTTCCAGCCCGTGCGCTCCCGGCGGCCGAAACTTCCACTTCGACAGATCACCCCTGGCGAGGAATCCCTCTGGAGCCTCGTATAACCCACTGAAGTGCTGCATCGTGAGCGCGACTGTCGACTGCCCGAGAAAATCTAACAGCCCCAATGCATAGGGGACAGCGATGGCCAGTCGATGCTTCTCGCTCAGAACAAAGTGTTCTTTCAACCCGTCGAACACCGGCTTAATCCACTGCTCATACGTGCCAATTTTGAGATCATCGAGCGCCAGTGAGAACACATACTCCGCGCGCTCGTAGTTCAGCCGTTGCTCCCGCGCCCTGACGCTGAGCTCGCCGAATACTTTGCTCAGCGCCGCATCCTGCTCGTCCGGCAGGATCACCGTGTCCCCCTCGACGATCAGACCACCCGCGGCCGCAGCCTGAGCAATCCCCTGATACTCTCCCCGCACCGACCGCATCGACCACGCCAGGTCCGAGACGGCCAGCTTCAACGCCTTCAAATCCGCCGCCATCTCCTCGTATGTTTGCGATGTCGTCAGCAGATCCTCGTTGCACCGATGCACGAGCAAGGACTCCTGCTGGGAGACGATAGCCGAGGCGCGCGCCACATCACCATCGGCCCGAGTGAGCGCGCCGATCGATTCCTCACAGATCGTTTCAAAGGCAAACAGAGCATCGACGTCGATGAGGAATTCCATCGAAAATGAGGAACCCTGAGAGACAGCACTTGCGTTTGTCATCGTGCGTCCAGACTGTCGAGGTACTCACGGACCGCCGCAATTTCCGCGGCGGCCTGATCATCGGCCTGAGCAAAGGCACTGGAGGCCGCGTCCAGCCCCTGCGCTACGGCGAGCGAACAGAAGGAGCTCATCGCAATCACCTCATTGATTTTCGCGATCCGCTCAGAAAGCCTCCCCTCGTTACTGCCGACCCCGGTAGGAGTATCCAGCACGTACGCTGCAACGTTTTCACCCGATGCTTCGACAATAGAAGATGCTCGCGACACTTCATCGCTATCCCACACGACCTGACCCGACACGCCACACCCCTTACCGATTGACAGGAACGAAGCTACCCCCCCCCCCCGAAGGTGACTGTCAAGGGCAGATTCTAGGGATGGTTGCGACACGTTTCATACCCCGAGCAGCAGGTTCGAGGCGTTGCAACCGCCACCAGAACCTCCGACAGGGCCACGACCGCTGCGCGCGGCCCGATCCTACGCCGCCCGGGGCCGCGGGGTGCGGACACACTGACAAGAGAGGGTAAAGAGGGGTCCGCTCGCACCCCATACGCTGTTAAAATGAGGGGGAAGGATCAGATAACCGGCGGGCGAGGCAACGAAGCATCGCCGTCGGCGAACGACTCGAGGAGGGGCATTCTATGACACGTCCGAACACCGCTGACTCGCGTGACACCAACGTCAAGTACATCGCAGCGGTCGCGAAGATCCTGCACGCGAACGCCGAGGCGACCGCGGAGGGGTGGACCGAGGTGGGCCTGCTGGTCAACAAGGCGCCCGACAGCCAGAAGGTCTCCACCTACGCCGCGCTCGAGCGCGGCTCCGAGCACTTCGACGACTGGCTGACCCCGTCGGCGTGGGACGAACTGGGCAAAGTCCTGGCCGCCTGGCAGTTCGACCTCACCCAGCAGGGCCACCCGAAATGGACGGCGATGTTCCTGGGCGGCGTGCGCGACGGAGGACTGGCGTGGCTGCCCGACTACTCGCCCACCTTCGGCAAGTGGCGCATCCACAGGAAGCACTCGAACCTGCCAGCGATCCAGGAGGGGCTGGAGAAGGCCGCCCGCCTTTGAGGGCCCCTGCCCCAGCGCGCTTGTCCGCGCACCGGGTTCCCCGCAGCCACGACCCCTCCCCCGCGAACACGTTCGGGCCCGGGCCGGTGCGCGGGGTTCCCTGTCCGTGCTCCGGGCCCCTCGTCCGCGCCCGGAGCGCGAGCCGCACTGCCCGCCCGCGCACGAGTCGGCGCGGCGCGACTCCCAGCCTCCCGCCTCCCACAGCAAAAGTGCTGATAAACTTATCAAACGCCCGAAGCTTTGATAAACTTATCATCATGAGGACTCCGCTGGACTCGCCCTTCAGCCCTGGATCCGACACCGTCCCCCATGTGTGGGCGGGTCGGGTCGAGCAACTCAGCGACTGGCGCGATGTCGTGCGCCCGCGTCGGCGCGCGGGCATTCACGAGCGCGGGCGCACCATCCTCGGCGAAGCCGGGTCGGGCAAGTCCGCACTGGTCCGCAAAATCGCGCACTCCGCTGCGGCCGAAGGCGACTGGACGACGCCCCAGCTCAGGATCCCCTCCGGTACCGACCCCGTGAAACGGGTGGCGTCGGCCCTCCTGCGCCTCGCATCCGACGCGGGACTGCCCAGTGCCCGCGAGCGCCGCATCGCCGACCTGCTCGGCCGGGTCGAATCGATCGCCGCATCAGGATTCGGGCTCACGGTGCGGGCGCACGCAGGACCCGAGCCGTACACGGCGCTCACCGAGCTCCTCGTCGAGATCGGCCGTGCCGCGATCCATGCTGACGCGGTGGTCGTCATCCACATCGACGAGGTGCAGAACATCACCGACGAAGCGGCCCGCTCGCAACTGCTCATCGCCCTCGGCGACGCGCTGGCCCACGAGGAGGAGATCTTTCTGCCGGGCGGTCCGCGCGCCTCTCGCGCTCTCCCGATCGCCGTGTACCTCACCGGCCTCCCTGAGTTCGCCGACATGGCGGGGGCCAGGACGGGCGCGACCTTCGCACGGCGATTCCGCACGACGATCCTCGAACCGATCAGTGACAACGACCTTCTGGTCGCGCTCCACCCGTTCGTGACCGAGGGATGGCAGGTGCCCGGCGGCGAGCGCGTCTACATGGAGGCATCAGCACAGCGGGCCATAGTCGAGCTCTCGCGCGGCGAGCCGTTCCTCTTCCAACTGGCGGGCGAGCGCTCCTGGTACGCGGGAACCGACGACCTCATCACCGCCGAGCAGGTAGCATCGGGGTGGCGCGGCGCCGCCCACGAGGCCGAGACCCACGTGCAGCGCATCCTGGAGCGCCTGCCCGCCCGGGAACGGGCGTTTCTCGAAGCGATGGCGCAGTTGCCGCCCCCGGAGCGGACCCTGACGAACATCGCGCGCGCACTCGACTACCGTCGGGCCTCCGACGCGGGACCGACCGCCCAGCGCCTCGACCTCATCCGGCGCGTGATCCGCAGGGGCCGCCCCCACTACACGTTCCGCAACAGGGCGGTGGGCGCCTACTTGGAGTCCGACTGGCCGGAGTGACCACCTTCCGGGAGCGGGGGAGGTGCCGGAGCCCCGATGCGCGGCGCGCCGTCACTGCGGGAACCGGTCAGTTCCCGCATCTCCTCCTCGGGGAGCCGCATCCGCTCGGCGAGCATCCCGGTGATCGCGTCCAGGCCCGCCTGATCGGACTCGTCGGCAGGGCCGAAGCTCCAAGTGAGGTTCTCCTCTTTGGTGATGACGTCGAGTTCCGCGCGGCCCTCCTTGCCGCCCCGGCGCCTGACGTAGCGGATCTCGTCGTTGGGGATCTCGCGCCAGAACTCGCCCCGGCTGCGCAGATCCGCGAGCTTCGCCTCGACGACCCGCTGATCGGTGATTGCGATCACCGTCTGCTGCCGGGCGTCCGTCGCGTGGGCGAAGCCGACGAGTTCCTCGTCCCGCTCGAGCGTCCAGCGCAGAACCTCCAGGAGCTCTTTGGCCTCCTCATCGGGGTGCTCCCCCATGACGCGGGCATGGGGCTCGGGGTCCCGCGGGGACGCCAGGGCGATAGCACTGGCGAATTCCTCCACCCCGTTCACCAGTTCCTCCACGGCCTCCAACACCTGGTCGCGGGGCACTGGGCTTTTCTGCCAGTCGCCCGGAAGCCACCCTTTCACCGCATTTAAACCACTGACGGCGTTATCGAAGATGCTCGCCGATTGGGCCACAGTGACCGCCCTGGCCAGGTGGAGGGAACGACTGAGCGAGTCCACAAGGCCGGTCATCCGCACGACTGCGGCTTCGTAGTCGCCCTGGACATCTTCGATGATCGTCTTTAGGTTCTCGCGCTCGCCGGGATCCGTCCGCGCCTTTTCACAGACATGCGCAGCGAGCAGGATCTGGTAGTCGCGATTAACGCGCTCCACCACCATGCAGCACTTCAAATCGCCGAGTACCCGCCCTCCGTTCTCCTTAATATACGAATACAATTCGCTGGCCGACGCCCCCCTCAGCTCTCGTATCTTCTTCGAATGGGCTTCTACCTTGTCCCCGTACCGGTTTCTATGCTCCTCGATCTTATTGCTGTAGCTACCAACGCGCGACCACATCGTGTCAGTGACATGACCGCTCCTCATAGCACTTTTGAGCGCCTTCCCGACTGCCGCCGCGAGACCCGCGAGCTCGTCTTGCTGGCTTTTGCGAAGCTCGCCCAGGATCTCGTGCGAGATCTCGTAGCTCTTCTTCGCCGTCTTCTCCAACCTGCCCAGTTGCAGCTGCAGCGCGACCATCATGAAGGCAGGGCCCAGGGACGCCAGAACAGTGCCCCCAGCGGCCTGCGGGCCGACTGGCTTCCAACGGACCTGCCTGGCGAACCGCCCGCCCGCGTCCGTCAGGACGCCGAGGTTGTCGCCGCCGCTCACGAGGGGTTTCAGCCCCCCGTTCATCGCGGCCACGGTGTCCGGGGTGAGGCGCACGAGCCCCTGCAGGTTCCCGACCGCTAGTGCGGCGGAAGCCGTTTGTGCGAGAACGCCCGCTGTTCCGAGCACCTTGTCCAGTTCGACATGGTCAACGCCGAAAGGCAGTTCGACCAGATCGCTTGTGACTTCGTCGGGCAGCGCGCTGAGCGACTCGCCGACTATGAGCGCGATCTCCGGGAAAACCTCAATGAGAGTGGCGCCCGGCGCCTGCGCGACCAGTTCGCCTTGCCCCTGTGCCGTTGCTCCGTCAGGCTCGCGATCCGCTTCTCCATCAGATCCGCGCGCAACCCGTTCGCCCGGTTCCCGCGCCGCTTCTCCCTCGGAGTCGCACGGGAGTGGGGCCGATCCGTCATTGGTGTCCATGATCGGAACGATAGCAGAGTCAGCCTGCCTGAGGTAGCGGGTAAGCACCAAGGTCCGACAGCGTGTGTGAAGGCATTCATAGGTTCGGGGACGCCGTGCGATGCGCGTCTTCTGCTGGTCCATCGGTGCGCGCTGTCCGCGGCGTGGCAGTGGATCTCCACATGGTGGCGTAGTGTTCGGCAGGTCGTCTGGTGTTCCAAAATGCGTCTGAGTCTCGGGTGGGAACGGAGGCACGGCGGGCACGTGTTCCAAAATGCGTCTGAGTCTGCCCGAATCCGCCCAGATCGGGCCGAAACCGCTGAACTCAGACGCATTTTGGACCAACCCGCGGCTAAGCCGTCCGAATGCGGCGAAACCCAGACGCATTTTGGACCAGTAGGCGCAACGGGCAGCGCGGCCGGACCCCGCAGACGGACAGCCCCCGCCCGTCGGCAGTCGCGCCCGCCTGCGGTAGTGCCTGCTCCGACTCGCCGTTGCGACCGCCGACCGGGATTCCTCACCTTCCGGCGCGGTAGTACCGGACCGCCACCTGCGTGCGGTTGCGCAGCCCCGTCTTGGCCAGGATGGAACTGATGTGGTTGCGCACCGTGCCCTCGCTCATGAAGAGCCTCTCCGCCGTCTCGGCGTTGTCCAGGCCGGCCGCCACTGCCTCGACGACCTCGTACTCGCGGTCGGTCAACGAGGCGAAGACCGTGCTCCGCGGGTCCGGGGCCCCCACCACGCCCGCGGGCTCGCCCGAATCTCCGGGCGCCCCGGGACGGTCGTCATTCTTCCCCGCCCCACTGCCGGACGTCCCCGCCCCACTGCCGGACGCGGGGGCGGGCAAGGCGCGCATGCCCATGGAGGCCCCGCGCTCGAGCACGTCGCCCTCCAGGACGCACACGCCGACCATGACGGAGCGCAGTGCCGGGGCGATCTGGGCGACGTCCTGTTTGATGAGGTAGCCGCGCGCCCCCATTCTCAGGGCCCGCACGATGTACTCGTCGTCCGAGAAGGTCGTGAGGAACACGATGCGCGCCTGCGGGTCCCCCTCCAGGATCTCCTCCGCGGCGCTGAGCCCATCGGCGCCGGGCATGCGGATATCCATGAGGAGCACGTCGGGGCGCAGCCGCCGGAACTCCTGGACCGCCTCCGCGCCGGACAGGCACGTGCCGACCACGTCGATGCCGTCCTCGGCTGACAAGATGGTCGCCAGGGATTGGACGACGATGGCGTCGTCATCGACGATGAGAACCCTCATACCGCACCGTCCTTGTCTTTCGGGATCGTCGCGAACACTGTGAAACGGGGGCGGGGAGTGATCCGCACGGTCCCGCCCAGAGCCTCGACCCGGTCCGTCATCGCGCGCAGTCCGAGGCCGGGGCGGATCGCGCCGTCGCCCGGCTCCCCGAGCCCGGACCCTCGGACGGATGGTGTCCCGAGCCCTGCCCTTCGGACGCCTGGCATCCCGAGCCCGGACCCGCGGTCTAATGGCGCACTGCCGGGGGAGGCCCCGGAGCCGGGCGAGCCGCCGTCCGGCTCCGCGTCCCCAGCGGGAACGGCGCCGTCGTTGTCGACCGTGACCTGCCAGAAGGCGGGGTAGTCGATGACGGTGACCCGCGCCGAGGCTGCGCCGCCGTGGCGCGCAGCGTTGGTGAGGGCTTCGCGCACGACGGCCGTGATGCAGCGTGAAACCGTGCGCGGCGGTTCCGCGTCCAGCGAGCAGTCCACATCCACTGTTGCGATGGCGCTCCGCGAGCCCAGCAGGTTGAGGGAGACCGCCAGGTCCTCCCCCTGGTCCGACAGGGCGTGGACGGAGCGGCGCATGGAGTCCAGCGCCTCGTCGAGCCCGTCATCCAGTGCGGCCAGGTCGGTGACGACGCCGGGATGCTCGCGGTGGGTGATCTGAAGGGCCTTGACCCGCAGCAGGAGGCGGGTGAGCAGGTGCCCGACCCCGTCGTGGATCTCGCGGGCGATGCGCGTGCGCTCGGACAGGGCGGCGGCGCGCAGCTCGTCGTCCTGCATCTGGAGCATCCGGGCGTTCGCGTCCTGCAGGGCCAGGACCCTTTCGCGCAGGTCGTCGCGGGCGGCGTTCAGGTTCTGGCGGGTGGCCTCCCCCTGGCGGGTGCGCAGCGCCAGCAGCGCGGCGACCGCCCCCAGGGCCGCCGTGTAGACCGCGGTCGGCTCGCCCCTGCCCACCGCCGCGACCACGATCGGGGCGCACACGGCGGCGGCTGCTGAGCGCTGCCACGGCGGACGGCCAGCACTGGCCCGGGCGAGGTCGTAGACGGCCAGCGGCGCGCCCACTGCCGGGGCCGCCGCGAGCGCCGCGGCCAGCAGGTAGGCGGCCGGGACCGCGGCGAACCAGGGCCAGTGCTCCGCCACCACCGCCAGTCCACTGATCGTCACGGCGAGCAGCAGCCAGACCACGGTGGCGGTGTCCGCCCTCCACATCAGGAGGCATCCGCACAGGAGCGCGCCTTTGTCCGCCAAGACCCTCATGCCCCGATTATCGGCGATCAAGGGCCGGGCGCGCCCCGCGTCCGCAGAACCCCGTCGAAGTCATGACAGAAGTCATGCCCTCCCTCCGCACTCATGACTTCCCGCACTTCCGCGGCGCCCGCCTCGTCGGGATGATTGGGGGCACGGGGCCAACGCACCGACATGAGGAAGGCGGGGAGGAATGGACTCCGAGAACGGCGCCGAGGGCGCGCAGCGGAACGAGGCGGGCGGGGACGCGGAGCCGGCGCGCGGAACCAGGACGAGTACGGACCGGCAGCGCAGAGCCGGAACGGCGGGCACCGCGCCCGGGAACGACAACCCGGCGGGCGCCCCGAGCGGAAGCGACGGCCGGGCGGGCGCCGCCGTCGAGATCGAGTCCTTGGTGAAGCGCTACGGGGAGCTGATCGCCGTGGACGGGCTGTCCCTGAGGATCGGGCGGGGCGAGGTCGTCGGCCTGCTCGGCCCCAACGGCTCGGGCAAGACCACGACGATCAACTGCCTCCTCCAACTGCTCTCCTACGACAAGGGGGCGATCCGCGTGTTCGGCGAGCCCATGTCGCCCACCGCCTACGGCCTCAAGCGCCGCATCGGCGTAGTGCCCCAGGAGGTCGCCGTCTTCGACGAGCTCACCGTGGCCGAGAACGTCGACGCCTTCTGCGCCCTGTACGTGCGCGACCGCGGCCTGCGGCGGCGCATGGTCTCCGAGGCTGTCGCCTTCGTCGGGTTGGAGAAGTTCGCGGCCTTCAAACCGAAGAAGCTCTCGGGCGGGCTGCTGCGCCGCCTCAACATCGCGTGCGGGATCGCGCACCGCCCCGACCTCATCATCCTCGACGAGCCCACGGTGGCCGTGGACCCCCAGAGCCGCAGCGCCATCCTCGACGGCATCAAGCGCCTCAACCAGGAGGGCGCCACCGTCATCTACACGAGCCACTACATGGAGGAGGTGGAGCAGTTGTGCGACCGGATCACCATCATGGACCGCGGACGCCAGGTGGCCTCGGGCACCTCCGACGAGCTCAAGGCCATGATCGGCACGGGCGAGCGCATCCGGGTGGAGGTCGTTGACCCGCTCCCCCTGGGCGAGAAGGCCCTGGAGGCGCTGCGCCGCCTCGAGCGGGTGCGCTCCGTCGCCTACGAGGCGCCCACCGCGCTCATCGAGTGCGCCGCCGGGCCGCACAACCTCTCCGACGTCATGGGCGCGCTGGCCGGGGTCGGCGCGACCTGCGGCCGGGTCGTCTCCGAGCCCCCGACCCTCAACGAGGTGTTCCTGGAGATCACCGGCCGCGCGCTGCGGGACGAGGCGGCCTGACATGGTGACCGTCTTCCGCTACCAGGTGCTCCGGCTCCTGCGCGACCGCATCCTGCTCGTGTGGACGCTCGGCTTCCCGGTCGTGCTGTCGCTCATCTTCATGGCGCAGTTCTCCAACCTGGAGAAGGCCTACGAGGCCACCCCCATGAGTTTCGGCGTCGTCCAGGACGACGCGTACTGGGCGGCCCCCGGACTGGACGCCGTCGTCGAGCGCGTCTCCTCCGAGGACGCCGACCCGCGCCTCATCATGAAAGTCTCCCATTCCACCGCATCCGAGGCCGAGGCCGCCGCGAAACGGGGCGACACGAACGGCTACCTCGCCGTCGAGGACAGCGGGCCGGTGCTGCACGTGTCCCAGAAGGGCAACGAGGCTGAGACGACCCGGGTCCTGCGGGTGGTCATGGACTCCTACACCCAGGCGGCGGCCGAGCGCCGGGCGCTGGCCGAGGCGGG
>ERZ773070.2580-NODE-2580-length-10143-cov-29.211142_pt1 | contig 10143 bp, 11 predicted proteins | sample MGYA00580618_ERZ773070 | MGnify/ENA primary metagenome ERZ773070 (study PRJEB29015, sample SAMEA2738023) | human oral metagenome | biome: human oral; feature: human-associated habitat; material: dental | place: China | collected 2019 ...
CCGCCCCGAGTCGAACCACCCCGGGCCGAGCGGCGTAGAGGTGGGCCTGCCCTGTCCCGAGATGGAGGCGAGCGCTTCGATCAACGGGAGCGCTTGATGTCCTCGACCTGCCGCATCGCCGCGTCGGCGGTCTGCTTGAGGAAGTCCTGACGCCGCTGCGGGGTGTCGTTCTCGCCCTCCATTGAGCCCAGGACGAGGCGCTGGGTGACCCGCACGCCGCAGTAGCCCAGGACGGCGCGCCCCACGCGGAACACCGACCCCCATGGCATCAGGCGGGTCCACAGGCCCGGGGCGTGGGAGGTCGTGATGATGGTGCCCGTGCGGCCGTCGAGCAATCGTTCGGGCATCAGCTTGCCGGCCCGGTATCTGTAGGCGATGCCGGGGGTCAGGACCCGGTCGAACCATCCCTTGAGGAGGGATGGCTCGGCCGACCACCACGTGGGGAAGGCGAGAACCATGTGGTCGCAGGTGACGAGTGCGTTCTGCGAGCTGGCGATGAAGGGGCTCTCCGGCATGCGGTCCCGGTAGCCCATGCGCAGCACCGGGTCGAAGTCGGTGGCTGCCAGGTCCACGAAGGTGATGGCGGCGCCGGCCTGCTGCGCAGCGTTGGCGTAGGCGTGGGCCAGTGCGTGGGAGTAGCTCTGCGGGTCGGGGTGCCCGGCGACGACGAGGAAGCGGGGCTGTCGAGCGGTTGATCGCGGCGTCGTAGTACTCACGCTTAACCAGCGTAGGGAAGAGTGCTGAGTGCCGGCATCCGGACACCCTTGAGCTTGCCGTGAGCTTTCCCGGATTCGTCTTGAAATGTGAAGCTTCCTCGACATCGAGGTTAAGGAAGCTATACATTTTCGCGCATGGACAACTCTTCGGATTCCGCTGATATCGCCCTTGACGCCGCTGAAGCTGCCGATGCTGCTGATGCCGCCGACGCAGCAGCTCCCGTCATCGGCACCCCGTGGTCCCGCCTGGTCCTGGCTGTGGGGGCCCGGCCCGGGCTCATCATCGCCATCGGCGCCGTGCTCGTGGCTATGAGGCATTCGTTGCTGTGGATGAACGTCGTCATCATCGGTGTCGACGTCGTCACGCTCATGCTGGTTCACCGCCTCCTGTGCGCCGAAGGGCGCGGATTGTCAGACCTGCTGCGCTTCCGGGGCGCCGACATCGGCTGGGGCCTGCTGTGCGGTCTCATCGTCATGATCGCGTGGATGCCTGCGTCCTTCATCGGCAATCTCATCGCATATCAGGGTGCGCCGCCCGCGTCGTCGTACCCTTCGGTGCCCCTGTGGCTCGGACTGCTCAGCGTCACGATCATGCCGGTGACCATCGGCCTGGCCGAGGAGGCGCTCTACCGCGGCTACCTCCAGCCCAGACTGCAGGGGCGCATCGGCCTGGTCTGGGCCGTGCTCGCGGCCTCCGCCGTCTTCGGCCTTCAGCACATCGGCTTCGCCCTGCCCGATCCTCAGGCCATAGTCGCCAGTGTGGTGCGGACCTTCCTGGCCGGGCTCGTGTTCGCCGGCCTGCTCATGTGGCGCAAGCGGGTCATACCGCTGGCCATCGGGCACTGGCTGCTCGATCTGCTTGGACTGGGGCTGCCGGTGCTGCTCTGGTCGCTACAGTGAGACGGATGAAGGGGGTGTCGCACATGGAACCGGCAACTCGCCGCTACCTCGTCCGCTTCTCCGTGGGGATGGTGTCCTACTGCGTGCTGCTTGTGGTGGCCCTCCTCATCGGGCGTGCGACGGCGCCGCCGTGGCGGGCGCTCAGTGCCCTCGTCGTTCTCCCCGCGGTTGTGCTGATCGTGCGTGCGATCATGCTGCACTGGCGGGATGTGGACGAGCTCGCCCGCAGCCTCATGGTGGAATCCCTCGCCGTCGGTTTCGCCATCGGGACGCCGATCATTCTGGTGATCGGGCTCTTCCAGGCCTTCGGTCTGGCCGACCTGTCCTTCTTATGGGCCTATGGGATCCTCATGGGCGGTTGGTTGCTCGGAGCGTTCTTGGCCCGACGCCGATACTTCTGAATCTCTGATCTCTAGGGCGGCCTCTGATGTGGAATCGTGTGCGGAGCCTTCGCCGGGATAGGCGCTGGACCCAGGCGGAGCTCGGTGAGGCCCTGGGGGTGTCGCGGCAGACGATCATCGCCATCGAGAACGGCAAGTACGATCCGTCGCTGCGTCTGGCGTTCGCGATCGCCGCAGTGTTCGAGCTGCGTGTTGACGAGGTCTTCAATCCCGACGGCGACGGCGCGCCAGGCGCAGCAGAGGGTTGATCGGCTGGCGGGCCCCTCGTTCCTGAGGCCGCCTGATATCCTATGGGGACACGATCATTGATCGCCGGCGCTTAGCGTGCGGCGCTGTCGTGCGGAGCGTCTCGCCATTGCGTCTCAAGGTGGGGTGCGTGGTGTTTTTCGGACTGGGGGAGTTTTTCTTCCTGTGAGTTGATAGGATAGATGCCATGCCAGCAGCGAAATACTCGGAGGAGCTGCTAGGCCCAGGTCGTGCGTGAAGTCATTGAGAAGGACCGCACGATAGCGTCAGTGGCGGCCTCGTACGATCTTGTGGCCCAGACGGTAGGTAACTGGGTCGCAAAATACAGAAAAGATCATGCCACCGACCAGGACCGCCAGAAGGCCTCCGAGTCAGCCGAGATCGCGAAGTTGAGAGCGGAAAACAGGGAGCTGCGTCAGGAGAACGAGCTCGGCGAAAAAAGCAGCCGCCTTCTTCGCGAAGGAACGACCGTGACCGAGCGCTACGAGCTCATCAATCGCGAAGAAGGCCATTACCCCATTGCCTCGATGTGCCAGTGGTCCGGTGTCTCACGGTCCGGCTACTACTTCTGGCGCGACCGACCTGAGTCCATCGCCAGGGTGAGGAGAAAAGAGCTCAGTATCATGATTAAGGATGCTTTTGCCGACTCCCATGGCACTTATGGGTATCGAAGGATCCAGGCCTACCTGGAGAGGCGTGGCTTGAGGGCAGATGGCGCCACGATCCGTTCCATCATGCACGACCTGGGCCTTGAGGCCGCGCAGCCACGGGCGAAGGTCCGAACTACCGTGCCGGCCGAGGATCTCGATCAGCGCCCCGACCTGATGAGGCGGGACTTCACTGCCGACGAGCCTGGACGTAAGTGGTGCGGGGATATCACCTACATCAGTACGTGGGCCGGGTTCGTTTACCTTGCTACGGTTCTGGACTGCTGCACGAAGAAAGTCTTGGGGTATGCGATGGCTGATCATATGCGCACCTCGCTGGTGTGTGAGGCCATCGACATGGCAGCAAAGCGGTGTCCGGTTGAGAAAGGTGTGACAGTCTTTCACTCCGACCGGGGCAGTCAGTACACGTCTCAGAAGTTTCTGGACCACCTGAAGGCCTATGGTATCCGGCCGTCCGTGGGTCGTACGGGGGTGTGTTGGGACAATGCGTGGGTGGAATCATTTAACGCCACGCTCAAGAATGAGAGAGTGCATAGAATGGTGTACCCCACGAGACAGAAGGCGATCAACGATATTGCCTCGTGGATCGAGCTGAGATACAATCATGTGCGCCTTCACTCAGCCCTGGGATACCGCACGCCTAACAAGATCGAGCAAGAATTCCTGGACCTAACCAAGGCAGCCTGAAACACCAAACAAGCAGTGTCCGAAAAACACCCAGCAGCCCAGATCGACGTCGACGCCACCCTGGTTAATGTCCACTCTGACAAGGAGGGCGCGGCCCCGACCTTCAAGAAGGGGTCCGGCTACCACCCCCTGACCGCCTGGATCGACCACGGAACCGGCCAAGGTGGGGGTGAGTGCGCGGTGATCATGCTGCGGCCCGGTAACGCCGGGTCGAACACCGCCGCCGACCACGTCGAGATCATCCGCCGAGCCCTGGACCAGGCCGGACTGGGGCCCCGGCCCGGGCGGCGGGTCCTGGTGCGCATCGACGGGGCCGGAGGCACGAAGGAGACCATTGAGTTCCTGGCCCGTCGGCGGGTGTCCTACAGCGTGGGGTTCCCCCTGCCGGACCACACGCCGCAGATCCACGGGCACCATCCCCGAAGCCGCCTGGACCCCCGCGTACAACACCGACGGTGAGCCCAGGGAGGGTGCGGACGTCGCTGAGACCCGCCGACCTGCTGGACCTGACCGCCTGGCCCAAGGGGATGCGGGCGATCATGCGCCGCGAGCTACCCCACCAGGGCGCCCAGCTGCGCTTCGAGGACGTGGGCGGCTACCGGCTCACCGCCTTCGCCACCAACACAAAAGTGGGCCAGCTCGCCGACCTCGAGGTCCGCCACCGGCTACGGGCCCGCTGCCAGGGGACCGCATCCGCTGCGCGAAAGACACCGGACTTGACCGCTTCCCCTTGCAAGGGGTTCGCTCAGAACCGTATCTGGTGCCTGATCGTGGCCCTGGCCCGCAGGCCTGCTGGCCTTCTCCCAGCTGCTCGCCCTGGCCGACGCCCCCGCCCGCGCCTGGGAGCCCCAGACGATCCGGTTGCGGCTGATGGCCACCCCCGCCGTCATCGCCCGCCATGCCCGCCGCACCATCCTGCGCTACAAGGCCGACCACCCCTGGACCGACCTCCTGCTTGCCGGGCTCGGGCGCCTCCAGGCACTCCCCGACCCGTAGACACGCGGAACTCATCTCCTGCCCGCCACGATCCTGAAGGAACACCCCCCTGGCCCCTGGAACGGCCCGACCACCGCGAGGCGACACGCGGCAGACCGCCACACCCAACCGGCATAATCCCAGCCACGACACCGGCAACGACGCCACCCAAACCCACTCAACCAGACCACGAAAGATCGAGGCTAACAGTGCTTCGCCGTCGATGTCTGCGAAACGTACGCCTCGAATCATATTCACTTACACCCCATGAATGAGCCTCACCCCATGAATAAGCCTCCAGGCTTACACACTACTTGCTATAGCGACGGCATCTGACCGTGGGTGGGCACCGCAGAATGCGGCGCCCACCCACGACTTAGTAGATTGCTTAGCTGGATAGGGCTCGGTGACCTTCCAGACCCAGGCCGCGGGCGCGATGCGCCTCCAGCGCCTGCCTACCGAGATGCTCACTGCCCAGAATCTCACCGACGATGCGGACGGCCTCATCCCAATCGATCGACTCCGGCGCATGAGCCTTGGCCAGGGCGGGGTAGTCTTCCAGGAGTTCTTCATGAACCCTGGAGCCGAGTGGATGCACATGTCCCTGCGCTCGAGACAGCACCCCATTGATGGCCCCATTCAGAGCAATCCTTCGCCGCCCAGTGATACCGTGCTCCGCCTGAAAGGCCAGGTAGGGCTCTTCCTTCCGATACTGGACCGCTATAGATAAGGTGTGCAAGGCATCCTGTAGCTCTTCGATGCGTTGAGACTGTTCATCAATGCGACGACGTAACTCATCTAGCTCTGCGCTGGGCTCTGACATTCGCTGTGATCTCCTCTCGCTCCTAGTAGGAGTCTAGAGTAGCGCCCACATGGCCCACTCGACGGAATCTGCGATAACTTTCGCGGTGCCACCACCTAAGGAACCTTCGAGTGCGTAGAAGAGTTTCTCGCGAACTACGTGCCCAGCAAGGTCAGGCAAACCTGCTACATCATCGATAGCATCAGCAATCTGCCCGGACGATCTACGTATGGCAGTTTCGGCGGCATCATCTAAGAAACCTTTTGTGAGGTCGATAAAGGCATCAGGACTTTTTCGTATCATCCAGCCGACTGCCTTCAAAGCCTTTTTGAAGGCGAATGACTTTATTCCGAAAGGTTGAGCGTCATCACCAACCTGAGCCTGTGGGCTTAAGGGAAACTTGGAGAGGGTTGTGATGTCGGCAGGTCCTGTTGCATTCTGCGCCTCATTCGCCCAGCCTCTGAGAGTAGTTGCCGATTCAATATCGCTTGCTTGTTCAGCGGCATCGGCGGCAGGCCGGCGGGCTTCGGCAACTGGACCACCGGCGACGCCCCCTTCCACGGCGGGATGCTGGCGATCGTGTCGGTGTTCATGGTGGCCGGGTTCTCCTTCCAGGGCACCGAGCTGGTGGGCGTGGCGGCCGGTGAGGCCCGTAACCCGCGCCGGGACGTGCCCAGGGCGATCCACACGGTGTTCTGGCGGATCATGATCTTCTACATCGGGGCGATCGCGGTGGTCGGCTTCCTGGTGCCTTACACCGACCCCAACCTGCTGCGCTCGGAGACCTCCGACATCTCCTACTCGCCCTTCACCCTGGTCTTCGAACGGGCGGGGATCGGGATCGCGGCCGCCATCATGAACGCGGTCATCCTCACCGCCGTGCTCAGCGCCGGGAACTCGGGTCTGTACGCCTCGACCCGCATGCTGCACTCGATGGCCCTGCAGGGCCAGGCACCGGCCTGGTTCGCCTACGTCAACCGCCACGGGGTCCCGGTGAGGGCCCTGGGGGCGACGGCGCTGGTGGGCGCCGCCGGCTTCCTCACCGCCGTGGTGGGTCAGGACACCGCCTACACGTGGCTGCTCAACGTCTCCGCCCTGTGCGGTTTCATCGTGTGGCTGGGGATCGCTGTGTGCCACTTCCGCTTCCGGCGCGCCTACGTGCTCCAGGGCAACGACCCGGCTGACCTGCCCTACCGGGCTCCCTGGTTCCCACTGGGCCCGATCCTGGCCTTCACCCTGTGCGCCCTGGTGATCCTGGGCCAGAACTACGAGGCCGTCTTCAAGGGCCAGCTGCTGGAGGTGCTCTCCTCCTACATCGGCCTGCCGGTCTTCGGAGCCATCTGGCTGGGGCACCGACTGGTGTCCGGCTCGCGAATGGTGCGCCTGGAGGACGCCGACGTCTCCGGCGTTGTCGTCCACGAGCGTCATTAGCTCTGTCATCAGCCCTGTCATCGGGGCGCGGCCTCCCTGGACGCGGTCTCGGTGAGCTCTGGTGCGGTGAGGGTGCGCACCTGGCCGGCGTCGGCGCTGATGAGTGTGGGGGAGTTGACCTGCTCGCCGAGGGTCTCCAGGGATCGGGCGGTGACCAGCAGCCTGTTCTCCATGGAGCCGACCGCCTTGTTGTAGGCGGAGACGCTGCGCCGCAGTGCCCCGCCCAGGGTGTCGAGGTGGCCGGCGACGGTCCCCAGCCGCTCGTAGAGGGTGCGGCCGAGCTTGAGCAGCTCGCGGGCGTCGTCGTTGATCGCGGTGCGTGCCCAGGCCGTGGCGCAGGCGCGCAGCAGGGCCAGTAGCGTCACCGGTGAGGCCAGGGCGACGCCGCGCCCCAGCGCGTGCTCCAGGAGCGCGGGGTCCGTCTCCAGGGCGGCCGAGAGCATCGCCTCAGCCGGGACGAAGAGCACCACGAGCTCGGGTGAGTCTCCCAGCGCCCGGTCGTAGCGGCGTGCGGCGAGCTGGTCGACGTGTCCGCGCAGCGCCTTGGCGTGAGCGGCCAGGAGCTCGCTGCACCGCCCCTCGTCCTCAGGTGAGGCTCCCCGGACCGCGGTGGCCGCCAGGTAGGAGTCCATGGGCGCCTTGGCGTCCACGGCCAGGTACCCGTCCCCGGGCAGGTGGACGACGACGTCGGGCCGGGACCTGCCAGCAGCGCCGTCAGCGGAGACGGCTGTGTCTCCCAGACCGCCGCGGCCCTGGACCAGCGCCCCGATGGTGCGCTGCTCGGAGAAGTCGACGTGCCGCATCATCCCGGAGGCCTCCAGCACGCGAGCCAGTTCGACCTCACCCCACATACCGCGCGCCGAGCGTGAGCGCAGCGCACCCTCCAGGGAGGCCGTGGAGCGGGCCAGGTCCCGCTCACGCAGGGCGGTGGCCCGCAGCTGCTCGGCCAGGGCCGCGTGCTGCTCGGCGCGCTGCTTCTCCAGGGACTCCACCCGGGCCCCCACCTGCTCGAGCTGGCTGCGCACCGGTGCCAGGGCCCGCAGCACGGAGCCGTCCCGCTCGGCACGCTCCTCGGCCACCTGGGTGCGCGAGGACAGCTCCTCGGCCCGCGCCTGCCACTGGGCGGCCTGGGCCCGCAGCTCCGCCACCTGCTCGTGGTCCGAGCGGACCGCGGTGGTGCGCCGGGCGATCGCGCCGATGTAGCCGATGACCACCCCGATCGCCAGACCGACCAGGAGCAGCAGGATGGGAAGAAGGACGGATGAGGAGCTCATGAACCGATGGTGCCCCGAGGGTGTGACATCTATTCCGGTGCCTTAAGCGATCTTTCCAGTGGGTCTTGTCCATCCCCGCGTGGCCATCGACATCGCCACGCCGATCGTCTCTCAACCGACCGTCCGGACCTGGGTCGACAGTCCCCTGCACGACCCTCTTCGCCTCTCAGAGGAGGCGAAGAGACCAACGGCACGGCTTCTTTGCTACCTCGGGAGGATGGTCGTCAGCTCAGGTAATGCCATTCTTCATGGTTGTGAGCCTCTTGCACAGCATCGATCTGACCAGCCCCAGGACGATCTGGTTCGTGGCCGTCCTGGCCGTCCTGGCCGCCGTCGTCGCCGCGGTGCTCCTGCCGCGGACCCTGTCGGACGCCAGAGGGGAGCAGTGCGCTGATGCCCCCGATGTCGCCGAGAGGACCACGAATCCCGGGAAGCCCGGTCACGAGCGCCCGAATGCCCGCGCGGTGCTGCGTGCCGCCGGCCGCTGCACGGCACGCACCGTCATGGTGATCGTGCCGGTACTGCTCGTCGTCGGAGTCGGCGGTCTGCTCGTCAACCTACCCATGCACTATGTGCGTACGCTCGGGGACGTTGTCGAGGCCGCATCCCCGCAGGCGCATAACGCCTCGCGCATTGCACCGTTGCCGGACGCCTCCGTCTACGATACGGTCCCGGCCTCGGCCTGGAAGGCGTCCTTCCAAGACGTCGGCGACGGCTCGCAGAAGGGCACCTGGACCGGTCCGATCAGTGGCATCACCCTGCCGGTGCGCGTGGTCCTGCCCGCCGACTACCGGCCCGACGACGGACGCACCTACAACGTCATCGAGGGCATTCATGGCTGGGTCGGCGACCCGGAGTCCCTGGTGACGGGTTTGTCCTCTCCCAAGGCTCTCCAGGCCGCCATCGACTCCGGCCGTATCCCGCCGTCGATCATCGTCATCCCCTCGGTCAACGTGGACGGCAACCAGCACGACTGCGTCGACATCGCCGGCCGCCCGGCCGTCGAGACCTGGACCGCTGAGGAGATTCCTCGCATGATCCAGGCCAGTTTCCCCAACGTCTCCACTCAACGGGCCGGATGGCTGCTCATGGGGGTCTCGGCAGGGGCCTACTGTGCGGCCCGCACCGCCTTCGACGTCCCTCAACGCTTCGGTTCGGTCGGCGTTCTGTCTTCCTACAACCGCCCCACCGAGGGCGCTCTCGCACACAGCGGCCAACAGCTGCAGGCGCAGAATGCCCTGTCCACCCTGCTGGAGCAGCGCGTTCCCGACGGCCTGCGCTTCTACGTGATGGGAACTCAGGACGATGCCTACGGCGCCGCCCGCACGGCCTGGCTCATGGAGGAGGTGGCTCAGGAACCCGACTCGGTGTCGATCGACACACCGTCCCAGGGCGGGCACTCCTGGTTCCTGTGGACCGACCGTTTCCCGGCGCTGCTGACCTGGTGGGGCTCCGATCCGGCCGTCTTCGCCGCGGCCGGCCTGCCCGCGCCTGAGGACGATACGTGGGCCAAGGCGGCCGCCGAAGGCATCGCCCCCATGTCGGCCCCGCCCCAGGATCAGCGCACGGTGGGATCCGCCTCCCCGATTCACGCCGCACCCTTCGAGATCAACGGCCTGGGTACCATCATCGTGGCTGTGGGCGTGTCGCTGGGCGTGATCGCAGCCGCCCTGGTCCGGTCCCCCCACTGGGGCCGACGTCGCGGAGACAAGAAGCCCTCAGCGTTGCGGCTGGGTGGTGCGATCCTGGGGCGCTTCGCGGTGGTGGCGCTTGCGGCCGTCCTCGTCACGGCAACAGCGGGGATCGGGGTCAATATCGGTGGGGGCTTCTACACCTCGTGGCATGACCTGTGGGCCTCGATCCGGGTGACTGATAGCTCCAGCAGCTGAGGAGTGTGCCGGACCTCTCCGGGTTGGAGCGGTTGACGTCGTCGTGCGAGCAGGTGCGCCGTCGGGGCGCGCGGTGTCGGAGGGGCCGTCTAAACTCTCCTGCGTGGCACTTACCATCGGAATCGTCGGACTGCCCAACGTCGGCAAGTCCACC
>ERZ773070.2581-NODE-2581-length-10143-cov-5.050456_pt1 | contig 10143 bp, 8 predicted proteins | sample MGYA00580618_ERZ773070 | MGnify/ENA primary metagenome ERZ773070 (study PRJEB29015, sample SAMEA2738023) | human oral metagenome | biome: human oral; feature: human-associated habitat; material: dental | place: China | collected 2019 ...
GCTAATGATGATTTTATAGAAAGGAGCAATGGAATGAAACCCTTCTGTATTGGCACGATGCGCCAATTGGTTGAGATTGTTAGCCATGCCACACAATTTGCGAATGAAGTCTGCCTGCTCAACCGTAAGGCGTTCAATAATATTTCCATTATAAAGAAGTTTTCTTACAAACTCACTCATGGTTATTCCTGCGCTTTTGGCTTTGCCTTTAAGCGTATAGTAATCCTGCGTATTCAGTTTCACCGTGATACGGTATTTCTTCTTTTCGGCTACGCCCTTGGTTGGACGACCACCTTTTTTATATTCTGTTTTTATCATACTTGTTTCTTTAATTTGATTTGATGGAGACCAGCGGGATAATCCTCTGCAACGACTGTCAGGAGGTGGAGCAAGTGGTTTTGGTATGCCCAAAACATAAACTTGCTCCCCGAAAAACAGATTACGCAAAGCAAATCCTACAATCATAGCTTAATCCCTTTGATTTTCTTGTTTTCTGTTTTCTCTGAATGCTTGAATTCAGCACATAAATACTCATTTAGGTCTTTATAATTCTGGAAGACGGAAGAGCAGTCTTGAACATCAAAACCGTCTCTTTTGAGTTGTTCTAAAGTTCGCTTTCCTCCTTCATCATTATCTAAATATGAACAGATGAGCTTGTGCTTTGAAAGGAAAAATCTTGACTTTTTGATATTATTAATCGAGTTAAGTATCAGTGCAGCTTTCTTCTCTTCATCTGGACTCATCGTAAGCAGACTAAGATAATCCATAAAACCTTCAAACAGATTGATTTGTTCTGAAGGACTGGGAACATACGATATATCGGAAGGAGGCAAACACCCTTTGAAGTATGGATTGCGCAACGCATACCCATAAGAATTGTTTGGAAAGCCTATTGCGTAAAAACTCCTATCACCAATTCTATAATGGATTTCCCTACAATATTTTTTCGCAATGTTTAGATTGATTCCTCTATGTGTGAAATATTCTATGAGATTTGGATGACATAAGTTGGTAGAACCGATAACCTCTATACGTGATTGGCTTGGAGAAATTGTTTTGCTATTAGCTATGGAGAATTTTGGTAGGTTATTTTGTTTGCCATTAAACAACTCTATAGCTTGTACTAAACTGCAATTATGTAATTTCATAACTAAATCTATAAGACTCCCACCTTTATCAAGAGCAAAGTCATACCATAGATTTTGGTTATAATCAACTTTGAAACTTGGAGTATGTTCATTTCGGAATGGACTTTTATACATTCCGTAATAGCCATAATTCTTTATAGGGTATATAGACATACTACCTAAGTAATCTTTAATTGATATTGCTTTAATTTCATCTATTGTCATACTTGTAACTTTTAAGTTTGGTACTTACTACAATGTGATATTCTTGTAAGTCATTGACAATGAAAGAAAAATATGTAGTACTAACTATCTTTGTAGTAATCATTGCACATGTATATGGTAGGTTGGTAGTAATGAGGTAGTAATACCTTATATCATTATTTACTACGGTCTAATCTTTTTTCTTTCAATGCTTTATCTCTCTTTGTAGTAAAGTAGTATTAATAATTAGTATTGTAACTTTGAATAAAGGGATTTGGAACAATCTTGCGTATGTGGTAAACATACATAGGATTGCCACCTATCCTTTTGGATTTCCGCAAGAAACCAGCCTTTTTCAAGGCTTCTCCCATTCTCCTTTCACTTAGGTTAAGCGTTGTATATCCACGCAAATAGTTTAGGATTTCAGAAGTGGTCATATAACTCTCTTCGGTTGCTGCTGGCTTTTCCATGCCTTTAAGAAGCATTTCATACTCAACAGTCTGCACTTGAAACCCTTCGCTCTCTTGATGCAGTTCAGCTATTTCCTCTTCATTGAACCAGTAATGATAGTCAACTCTCCATAATTCAACTGCTTCGGAGTACACCTTGTTGATATTAATCTCTTTAGCTGCGTCAATATCAATATGTTCAACTTCAAAAGGTAGAAAGCGACGACTTCCTGTCGGATCTGTTAGAAAATCATTACCGTTAACTGATGCCATAAAGCTTGCTAAGTGAGGATACTCTTCGATGTAAGTGTCGTATGGTCTACGATATTTTACTCTTGGTGTTGTTATCAGATTCTTCAATTCATTTTCATCTCTTTTATTGAGTGCCTTTAGCTGGTCGTCAATATTGATAAAAAGGTATTCCGCAATCAGTGTTTGTACATCTTTTCCTTGTGGGTCAATCTTTCCTGTGAAAAGATAACTCTTCAGTTCTTCTGGACAGAGTAAATCAAGGAAAGTTGTTTTGAATTTTCCTTGTTCACCTGTAAGAACTAAACATGTATGATTACGACACTGTAAATCATCCATAGCATTGGCTACAACCGCAACCAGCCATTTCACAAAATAGTGCTTCCACTTCTCAGGATTCTTCACTGTAACACAATTTGCCAACCTTATGATTTCAGATTCATCTTCACCTTTAGGCTTTGGAAGATTCAACAAATACTCACGAATCGGGTTGACTTTATTGCAAAAGTCGCTCTCCAATATTGCACGAATATTGTCAGAGGGAGTATATATCCCCAAAGTCCCATCTACCAGCCGACGCATAGAATTAATATCATATTTAGTAAGAGGACGGAATGAAGTATTAGAATCTTGTTCTCGAAACTCTGTTCTACTTTTAACTGTATTAAAACGAAAAGCATAATGTTCTTTCAAGAATTGCTCTATGCGTTCATTCTTAGATTGCTTGGCTCGCCCTTCAGTTCTTTCCTTTTCCATAATACATATAGTTATAAAAGGGAAGAATCAGAATGTTTCTCAGAGATAAAAGCTTTTGCCTCCTCGTTGATTTCGGCAACAGTCTTTTTCTTACCTCCTTCAATCCATGCCAACAACTCATCTTCAAAAAAATAGAGATGCTTACCATTCTTATAACAAGGTAGTAAGCGTTTACGTACTAAGGTGTAAACCGTGGGTTTGGCTTTCCCTATAAGTTTACACGCATCATCTATTCCAATAGGAATACGTTTGGGAGGGACAATAGGGGTTTGTCCTTTACATACTAAATTCTTGATTTCAGCAACTTCGCTGACTAAGTGAGCAACTGCCTTTGGCAAGTTCTCAAAAGTGATTTCATTTTGTACCATAATACTTGTTATTGATTTTTACGGTGCAAATGAAAAAAGTGTTTCCTCTGTGTCCTAAGACACTGAAGAAACACTATAAAAACACAATAGGTTTGTGTGTTATTCTGTTATTTGGTGGTCTGAAAGGCTTTGTACAATAGGTATAGTGCCTTTCTTCTCATCATCACGGAGGTGACTTTTTATGCTTCCAACTTCCACATCTTTGAATGTGATGGCAAAAACCTGTTTGAGGAACTGCGAAATTTCATCTTGTTTGCCAACTCTAAAATGGTTCCATATATTCCAACCAAAATGAAACAGGTCTAAGGCAACTAACTCTTTGATATTAATTGGCTCAATGTGTGATAAGGGAAGTTTAGCGGAATACGACTCTATATATTTGCAAAGTCTGAGCAAATCTTTGTCAGAAACATAAGGTGCGAATTGCTGTTGAGTATATTTAATAGCTATAGCACGTTTATCTTGTACTGTCTGGTCCATTAACTTTTGTTGCTGTTGCCGAATTGAGTCAAAGTCCATTGATTGTTGCTGTTGTTCAGAAGATGAACCGCCAACACCGTCTACTACTTGTCCAGCCTCAGCGTCGGATGCTTTATCATTTGTTTTATCTTCTTGTTTCTTTGGAAAGAAAAACTTGACTAATGCCGTAAATAGTCCCTCTACCAAAATCGACAATATAGAATAAACGATGATGCCTATGGCAACAACACTCCAAAAGACTATTTGTGCAGTAAATTCATCACCACCTAAACGCAAGGCAACCACTCTTGCAAACAATGCAATGATGACACAAACAACGAGAACGGACAGATATACTACGATATGTTCAAAATATTTGGTATTCATATTATGTTGTCGAATTAAGTTTTATCATTTTCAATATCTATTTGAATAGCATTGGCTGCTTTATTTTTCTTTTCATCGACAACCTTTGCATATACTTGAGTTGTTTTGATATTTGTATGCCCAAGCATCTTGCTTACAGTATAGATGTCTGTTCCGTTTGCAAGTTGAAGGGTAGCAAATGTGTGCCTAAAACAATGAAAGCTGAGGTGCTTCTGAATACCAGCTTTTTCTATCCATGCTCTTAATGGACGAGAAATCCAAGAAGGATTTGGTAATCCTTCAAAAACAAGTTGTTCTGGTTGTCTTGGTTCTCCACAAAGTTTAAAAGCCTGCTCTGAGATGGGCATATACTCCACCCCTTTTGTCTTTCTCTGAGTAAAGAGAAGTTTGATTTGGTTTCCTTCTATGGCTATTTCATTCCATTTTAGTTTTTGAATGTCGCAATGTCTTAATCCTGTCAGAGCAGAGAATAGTGCAGCTCGTTTAAGTACATCACGTTCACAAGGAGTATTAGCTAACTTGTTAAGTTCATCAAGGGTTAAGTATTCCCTTCGGGATTCTTGTTCCTGTATGCCTTTGATTTTTGCAGATAAATCTATGGTCAAATATCCGTCTATGAATGCTTGTTTGAGTGCAGCCTTAAAAATAGAAAAATATGTGGAAGCTGTGTTTCGTGATATTGTCCCTTTTTTACTTCCACCACAAGGAGCGGACAACAAGAAAAACTTAAAATCTTCTGCCAATCTATTATCTATCTGTGAAAAGAGTAGTGTGTCTCCAGCAAACATTTTCAATAAAGCATGTACTCGCTCCCAGTTTGTTTGAATTGAAAGGGAACTATTACGGTGTCGCTTGTCTGCCACTTTATCAAAGTACTTGATGAAATTTTGTTGCAATCGTTCTTTCTGTTCTGCGTGTTCTGTTTCTGTGTCACTGTACAAACTTGCATTATCATATTCACGCTGCCGTAGTTTTCTAACACTATCTGCATAAATACAGGCCTCTTGGTCTATCTCACTTTTGCACAAGATAATACCGTTCAAATCTCGTTTAGGTTTGAATGTTTGAGTCGCTTCGGTAGTACGAGCAGTTCTGCTTTTATCCCAAATAGGAGTAGTGATTGTTCTGTTTAGATACTCACGCACTCTTTGTGGAGAATCTTTTCCAGCTACTCTCACAGGATAGCTTTCTATATACAGGTACCATTCTTTTCGATAGGCACTCTTTCGCAATCGTACTGTTGCCTTTGTATTATCAAGTTCCTTTCTCATTGTATGTCGTGGGTTAGTGTTTATACAAATTGTCTATCTCTGATTTTGGCGCATAGACGTAATTACCAATCTGCCTTGTTGGAATAGAATATTTGCGAATATGCAGATATACAGTACTATCATGGATACCAAACTTCTTAGCTATTTCTCCAATCGTATAACAATCTTCAGGCTCAAGCCGATAAGTCTTTACTTCCGATTGTTTCTCTTTTCTTCTTTCATCGTAAGGACGTAGATTAAAACGTTCTTGTAAATCAGCTTTGCAAATACGTATCATCCTTAGTCCGAGGTTATAATAACGGACTTGCTTATTCCTGATTAAGCGATAAAGGGAGTCGCGACCAATATCAAACAACGCTGTTGCATCAGCGATTGAGAGATAAGGTTGATTCCTCGAAACTCTCGCTGCCTTTTCTCTTTTCAATGCATCCAACTGTTCTTCCTTTTTCCTTTGCTTATATGCTGCTTGAGAACAGTTCTTAGAGCAGTATCTGGAGGTTAGCGTCTTTGCAATAAAAGATTTACCGCAAATTTCGCATTTCCGCTCTATTTGAAATTTTGCACTTGCCATACTATTTGTATCTATTTGATTATCAATCTATCTTTTAAATTAAGTCGCACTTTATCTCCCATTAAGTCGCGGCACAAATATGGTACAAATATAAGCACAAAAACAATTAAAAACGATAAGATTTAATCATTATTAAGAAATAAAAATCCCAGCAACTTATTATGTTACTGGGATTTACTTATTTTTGATTAGCGTTTGTTAGCACTTTTACTTCACTTCCTCAAAGTCTGCGTCTTGCACATTGTCGCTAGTGCTGTCGCTTTGTGCTTGCTCACCGCCTGCACCTTGGAAACCGGCGTTGGGATCAGGTTGAGCACCGCCTGCACCTTGATACATCTGTGCGCTAGCAGCTTGCATCACGCTGTTAAGGTTGTTGATGGCAGCATCTATTGCGGCAACATCGGCAGCCTTGTGGGCGTCTTTAAGCTGTTGCAGTGCGCTTTCGATACCTGGCTTTTGGTCGGCAGGGATCTTGTCACCGTTATCTTTCAAGAAGTTCTCGGTGGTGAAAATCATCGAGTCGGCTTGGTTAAGCTTGTCTACCTTCTCACGCTCGGCCTTGTCGGCAGCTGCGTTTTGTTCAGCCTCAGCCTTCATGCGTTCAATCTCTTCCTTGCTCAATCCGCTGCTAGCCTCGATGCGTATCTTCTGTTCCTTGCCCGTGGCCTTATCTTTGGCAGACACGTTAAGGATGCCGTTGGCGTCGATGTCGAACGTTACTTCAATCTGTGGAACACCGCGACGAGCGGGTGCGATACCTTCGAGGTTGAACTGTCCGATGCTTTTGTTCTGCGAAGCCATAGGACGTTCGCCCTGCAAAACGTGGATGGTAACAGCCGTTTGGTTGTCTACTGCTGTAGAGAACGTTTCGCTCTTCTTGTGCGGAATGGTGGTGTTGGCGTCGATAAGCTTGGTCATTACGCCACCCATTGTCTCGATACCCAGCGTCAGAGGCGTAACGTCGAGCAATACGATGTCGCCCACACCGCTCTCCTTGTTGAGGATTGCACCCTGAATGGCGGCACCCACGGCTACCACTTCGTCGGGGTTAACGCCCTTCGAAGGCTCTTTGCCGAAATAGTTCTTTACCAATGTTTGCACGGCGGGGATGCGGCTCGAACCTCCTACGAGGATAACTTCGTCGATATCCGAGGTAGACAGCTTGGCATCCTTTATGGCGTTTTGGCATGGGATGAGGCAAGCCTGTATCAGGTCGTGTGCCAATTGCTCGAACTGAGCGCGTGTCAAGGTCTTCACCAAGTGCTTGGGTACGCCACCCTCTGCCGATATATAAGGCAGGTTAATTTCGGTCGACGTGGTGCTCGACAGCTCAATCTTAGCTTTTTCAGCAGCCTCTTTCAGGCGTTGCATAGCCATAGGATCCTTCGTTAGGTCGATTCCCTCGTCGGCTTTAAAGCCATCGGCCAGCCATTTGATTATCACTTGGTCGAAGTCGTCGCCACCCAAGTGGGTATCGCCATTGGTAGAAAGCACTTCGAATACGCCACCACCAAATTCGAGGATGGAGATATCGAACGTACCGCCACCAAGGTCGAACACGGCAATCTTCATGTCCTTGTTACCCTTGTCTACACCGTATGCTAGGGCAGCAGCTGTTGGCTCGTTAACGATACGTTGTACGTTGAGGCCAGCAATTTGTCCGGCTTCTTTGGTTGCTTGACGTTGCGAGTCGGAGAAGTATGCAGGAACCGTAATAACGGCATCGGTTACTTCCTGTCCGAGATAGTCTTCGGCGGTTTTCTTCATCTTTTGAAGTATCATCGCCGATATTTCTTGCGGTGTATATTTGCGACCTTCGATGTCAACACGAGGCAGCCCGTTTTCGTTTACAACGGTGTAAGGCATGGCCTCAGCCTCTTTGCGGCTCTGCTCGTAGGTCTCTCCCATAAAACGTTTAATCGAGTAAACGGTGTTCTTGGGGTTGGTGATGGCCTGACGTTTGGCGGGGTCGCCCACCTTGCGCTCGCCGTCTTTAACGAAGCCCACCACAGAAGGTGTGGTGCGTTTGCCTTCGCTATTGGCGATTACCACTGGCTCGTTGCCTTCAAAAACGGCAACGCAGCTGTTAGTTGTTCCTAAGTCTATTCCAATAATTTTTCCCATAAGAATATTTTGTTTTATATTTTTGTTCGTTGTTTAATTACTTGCGGCTGTGGCCTTGCGGTGCGATACACCATATATATAATAAGGTGTAACGGAGTATGTGGCGCATAGGTCGCCGCCGTTCGCTTACTTCATAAACAAAGCTTGTGCCAAGAGTGAATGCCCGTCACAATGCTGACAAATTGGCATAGGAAGGTGGGGAGGTGACGTTTTGAGTTTTTGAGCTGATGAGTTTTTGAGTTGATAGGTTTTGAGTTGATGTTTTTTAAAGTGTCTGAGCTGGTTTAGATTTGTGGGTTGATGTGCTTGTTGGTTGATGGGTTTAAGGTTCGTGAGGCTATGAGTTAATAGTTTGTTTCTTGACTCAAACTTCCAAACTTCTCTCCTTATCAGCTAGAAAATACCCAAACTCAAAAACTCGCGAACTTACAAACTAAATAATTGCAATATATTTGTTATCTTTGCAGCGTTAAAGGCCAACCTAACAATATCACCTTAAACGAACGGTGTTTGCGCGGCGCGCCTGTACGTTATATCATAAAACAATAGTAGGGAAATGACTTCATTGACATTGGCAATCGTCGTTGTCTTCATTATGGGCTATCTTTGCATAGCCCTCGAAAGCTTGACGAAGGTGAACAAGGCGCCTGTGGCGCTTTTGATGTGTGTGGCTTGCTGGACGCTTTTCATGGTTAACCCATCCGAATTCGTTCTGCCTGGCATGCCCGAATTAACTGGTAATGCTGCTGGCATATTGGCGCATGTGGGCGAAAGCCTGAGAGAACATTTGGGCGAAACGGCCGAAACGCTGTTCTTCCTCATGGGGGCAATGACCATCGTGGAGGTTGTTGACACCAATGGCGGGTTCAACTTCGTGCGCGATGCCATACAGACGCATAGCAAACGTGGACTGTTGTGGCGCATCGCCTTTATGACTTTCTTCCTTTCGGCCATCCTCGACAACCTTACAACAAGCATCGTGATGATTATGGTGCTGCGCAAACTTGTGGCCGACAAGCAAGACCGCATGGTGTATGCCGCGTTGGTGATTATCGCTGCCAATTCGGGAGGTGCTTTCTCGCCCATCGGCGACGTAACCACCATCATGCTCTGGATTGCTGGCTCTATCACTACAGTTGGTGTAATCACCGAGATTTTCTTGCCTTCGCTGGTGTCGATGCTGGTTCCTGCTTTCATCATGCAATATATGTTGAAGGGCAAACTGCCTGCTATGGTTAAATCGGCAGAAGACAGCGCGTTGGCCTTTACACGCACGCAACGTCGCATCATCTTCTTCCTTGGCGTTGGCGGACTAATGTTCGTTCCCATCTTCCGCTATCTCACCGACCTGCCTCCCTACATGGGCATACTCCTCGTGTTGGGCGTTTTGTGGACTGCCACTGAGATATTCTACCGCGGAGCACATCTGGGCGAAGACTCGATGTCGGCTCGCGTTATTGCCTTGCTGCGCAAGATAGACATGGGTACTATCCTTTTCTTCCTAGGTATCTTGATGGCTGTGGGCTGCTTGGCAGAGATTGGCGTTCTTACGGCTATGGGACGTGGGTTGGAAAGCATCAGCGGTGGCAACCACTACTTGGTAACGGGCATCATCGGCGTGCTTTCTAGCATTGTAGATAACGTTCCGCTTGTGGCAGGATGTATGGGAATGTACCCCATTGCACCAACAGGCGACATGTCCGTAGATGGCATTTTCTGGCAATTGTTGGCCTATTGTGCTGGCGTTGGTGGCTCGATGCTCATCATTGGCAGTGCGGCAGGTGTTGTGGTGATGGGTTTAGAGAAGATAACCTTTGGCTGGTACATGAAACGTATTACGTGGGTGGCCTTCGTTGGATATATTGCCGGCATCCTAACTTATTGGGTAGAACGTATGTTGTTTTTCGATTGATGATCGTTTAGCCAATTATAATATTAGGTGATTGGGTGGTAAGGCCCGACAAGTCAGACGACTTTGACCAGTCGGATTGGGTAGACTTGTCGGGCCTCATCAATTAATACGCAAGCTTGGGATAAGAAATGTTCGCCATGTTAACTATCGCGTAGCGCTAGTTGGCGAGACGGCTATTCGTTTATTATCTAATCTTGCTCAAGAAAGCATCGTATCTTATCTCGAATTCGCGTAACGTTTGATACTAGCTTGGCATGATCTACGTG
>ERZ773070.2582-NODE-2582-length-10142-cov-11.943392_pt1 | contig 10142 bp, 9 predicted proteins | sample MGYA00580618_ERZ773070 | MGnify/ENA primary metagenome ERZ773070 (study PRJEB29015, sample SAMEA2738023) | human oral metagenome | biome: human oral; feature: human-associated habitat; material: dental | place: China | collected 2019 ...
AAGTGGAGCATCCGCAAATCATTGAGGCAGACGATGCCATTATTCGGATCGTTCGGACTTGTGTCTGTGGCTCTGATCTGTGGAGCTATCGCAATCCGGATATTGAAGCAGGGCATCAGAATAGCGGGCACGAAGCGATTGGTATCGTTGAGGCAATTGGTGATGCAGTGACGACCGTTAAACCTGGCGATTTTGTCATTGCCCCTTTCACACATGGTTGTGGTCAGTGTGATGCTTGTCGTGCTGGTTTTGATGGTTCGTGTGATAATCATCCTGGTAACAACTGGTCAGGTGGTGTCCAGGCTGAGTATATCCGTTTCCACTATGCCAACTGGGCACTGGTTAAAATCCCTGGACAACCTTCTGACTATACAGAAGGCATGCTAAAGTCCCTCTTGACTCTTGCAGATGTTATGCCGACAGGCTATCATGCGGCGCGTGTTGCAAATGTTCAAAAAGGGGATAAGGTTGTGGTCATTGGTGATGGGGCTGTTGGTCAATGTGCTGTTATCGCAGCTAAAATGCGTGGAGCATCGCAAATTATCCTTATGAGTCGTCATGAAGATCGTCAAAAGATGGCTCTGGAGTCGGGTGCGACAGCTGTTGTATCTGAGCGAGGTCAAGAAGGTATTGCTAAGGTGCGTGAAATCCTCGGTGGTGGAGCAGATGCAGCACTTGAATGTGTTGGAACAGAAGCAGCGGTTGATCAAGCGCTTGGTGTTCTCCATAATGGAGGGCGCATGGGATTTGTTGGTGTACCGCACTATGAAAATCGAGCCATTGGCTCAACCTTTGATCAAAATACAATAATCGGTGGTGGCCCAGCTTCTGTCACAACATACGATAAGCAATTCTTACTAAAAGCAGTCCTTGATGGTGACATTAATCCAGGTCGCGTCTTTACCTCAAGTTATAAATTGGAAGACATTGACCAAGCCTATAAAGATATGGATGAACGTAAGACGATTAAGGCAATGATTGTGATTGATTAAAAAGAAAATCCTAATGGAGATTTGAGAATCTCTATTAGGATTTTTGACTTTATTATATTAGTTGAGTTATGGCAGAGTACTTTCTCTCAGAGTCAGTCTAGTTCCCAGCATAGTTAGGCTAGGAATTTTCCGACCATGAAGAACTTCCTTGTTAAGAATATCCATACCTGCTCGGCCCATCTCCTCAGTATAGACTGTGATGCTAGATAGGGGGGGATAGACCTGCTTGGTCAGGCTAGTATCGTTAAAGGAAATGAGACTGACACGGTCTGGTAGGCTGATTCCAGCTTCTTGAAGGGCACGGAGGGCACCGATGGCTAAACTATCGCTGGCTGCGAAAAATGCTGGTGGGAGTTGATCACCCAACTTGTAAATGGCCTCCTTCATCAAGTCATAGCCAGACTGGGCAGTAAAGCTACCTTGAAAGACCAGTTTATCATGGTAGATACCTTTTGATATAGAATAGTTTTTAAAATGTTCTAGACGTTTATCCTGGATGATTTCTTCTTGGTCGGTTGTTTCTTCAAGGCCGGTGAGAATCCCGATACGATCAAGCCCTTGGCTGAGGAAGTGGTCTACAACTTGTTTCACAGCAGTGTAAAAGTCAGTTATAATACAGGTATGACCTAGTGAGAGGGTGTCGCTGTCTATAAAGACTAAGGGTTTTTGGTATTCTTCAAAGGCAGAAATCTGTGCTCGACTGAACTTTCCAATACAGAGAATCCCAATCACTTCCTCGCTCAGAGTAAAAGGATGGTCGTTAAAATAGCGCAAGATATCATAGTCCAACTCTTGGGCTCTTTTTTCAATACCGAGACGAATCTGATAGTAGTAAAGGTCGTCCAACTCCCCTTGTTCGCTGACCCATTGGATAATGGCAATCTTTTGCTTGGGTTTGTGGGATTCGCCTGTCTTGAGGTGCTTGGTATAGCCTAGCTCTTCAGCGACAGTTAAAATACGGTGTCTGGTTTCTTCTGTAACAGATAGACTCTGGTCGCGATTGAGGACACGAGATACGGTCGCGATAGAGACAGAGGCTAGCTGTGCAATGTCTTTTAAGGTAGCCATAAATCCTCCTCCTTTTAGGTTAGTATATCATATTTTTCTTCTTTTTACCGATTGTTTAGTAAAACTTTAGTAAAAAGGATTGACCTTGGGAAATCCCTTGGATACAATAGAAGAAAACGATTACACGTTAAGATGACTTAACGGACAGTCAAAGGAGAATTCATATGACACAACATCTTACTGCTGAAGCCCTTCGCAAAGACTTTCTTGCCGTTTTTGGTCAAGAAGCAGACCAAACCTTCTTTTCACCAGGCCGTATCAATTTGATTGGTGAGCACACGGACTACAACGGTGGGCACGTTTTCCCAGCAGCTATTTCCTTGGGAACTTATGGGGCGGCTCGCAAGCGTGACGACCAAGTTTTGCGTTTCTACTCAGCCAACTTTGAGGACAAGGGTATCATCGAAGTGCCTCTTGCTGACCTCAAATTTGAAAAAGAGCACAACTGGACCAACTATCCAAAAGGGGTTCTTCATTTCTTGCAAGAAGCTGGGCACGTGATTGACAAAGGTTTTGATTTTTATGTCTTTGGGAATATCCCAAATGGTGCTGGCTTGTCTTCATCAGCATCCTTGGAACTCTTGACAGGGGTCGTGGCAGAGCATCTCTTTGATTTAAAACTAGACCGTTTGGATTTGGTTAAAATCGGTAAACAAACAGAAAACAACTTTATCGGAGTCAACTCTGGTATCATGGACCAGTTTGCTATCGGTATGGGGGCAGACCAACGCGCTATTTACCTAGATACCAACACCCTAGAGTACGACTTGGTGCCACTTGATTTAAAGGACAATGTCGTTGTCATCATGAATACCAACAAACGCCGTGAACTAGCGGATTCTAAATACAATGAGCGCCGTGCTGAATGTGAAAAAGCAGTGGACGAACTGCAAGTTGCCTTGGATATTCAGACCTTGGGTGAACTAGACGAGTGGGTCTTTGACCAATACAGCTACCTCATCAAAGACGAAAATCGTTTGAAACGTGCTCGTCATGCTGTTCTTGAAAACCAACGTACCCTTAAGGCTCAAGCAGCCCTTCAAGCAGGTGATTTGAAAACATTTGGGCGCTTGATGAATGCGTCACACGTTTCTCTAGAACATGACTATGAAGTAACTGGCTTGGAATTGGATACTCTTGTTCACACAGCTTGGGATCAAGAAGGTGTTCTCGGTGCTCGTATGACAGGAGCAGGTTTTGGCGGATGTGCCATTGCCTTGGTGCAAAAAGATACTGTTGAGGCCTTTAAGGAAGCTGTAGGCAAGCACTACGAGGAAGTAGTTGGATATGCTCCAAGCTTCTATATCGCTGAAGTTGCAGGTGGCACTCGCGTCCTTGACTAGTCAAAAGGAGGCTCTATAGTGACCTTAGTAGATAAATTTGTAACCCACGTCATTTCTGAAAGTTCCTTTGAGGAAATGGATCGCATCTACCTGATCAATCGTGTTTTGGCACGAGTGGGAGAAGGTGTTTTGGAAGTTGAGACGGATCTAGATAAATTGATTGACCTCAAAGACCAGTTGGTTGAGGAAGCGGTTCGATTAGAGACGATTGAGGATAGTCAGGCCGCGCGTGAAATCCTCGGTGCTGAACTAATGGACTTGGTAACCCCTTGCCCAAGTCAGGTCAATCGTGACTTTTGGACAACCTATGCCCACTCTCCTGAGCAAGCGATAGCGGACTTTTACCAACTCAGTCAGAAGAATGACTACATCAAGCTCAAGGCCATTGCTAAAAATATTGCTTATCGTGTACCGTCTGACTACGGAGAACTTGAGATCACTATCAACCTCTCTAAGCCTGAAAAGGATCCCAAAGAGATTGCGGCAGCCAAGTTGGTGCAAGCTAGCAATTATCCTCAGTGTCAACTGTGTCTAGAGAATGAAGGCTACAATGGTCGGGTCAACCATCCAGCTCGTAGCAATCACCGTATTATCCGTTTTGAAATGGCGGGTCAGGAGTGGGGCTTCCAGTATTCGCCCTATGCTTACTTTAATGAGCACTGTATTTTCTTAGATGGTCAGCATCGTCCCATGGCCATTAGTCGGCAGAGCTTTGAGCGTTTGTTGGCTATTGTAGACCAGTTTCCAGGCTATTTTGCAGGATCTAATGCTGATTTGCCGATTGTGGGGGGTTCTATTCTAACTCATGACCACTATCAGGGAGGCCGTCACGTATTTCCTATGGAATTGGCTCCTTTGCAAAAGACCTTCCGATTTGCTGGTTTTGAACAGATAAAGGCTGGGATTGTCAAGTGGCCTATGTCAGTGTTGCGTTTGACTTCGGATTCCAAAGAGGATTTGATCAACTTGGCTGACAAGATTTTGCAGGAATGGCGTCAGTATTCAGATCCTGCAGTGCAGATTTTAGCAGAGACAGACGGGACACCGCATCACACTATCACACCGATTGCGCGTAAGCGTGATGGACAGTTTGAGTTGGACTTAGTCTTGCGGGACAATCAGACATCGCTAGAACATCCTGATGGCATCTATCATCCCCACAAGGATGTCCAACATATCAAGAAGGAAAATATCGGCTTGATTGAGGTCATGGGCTTGGCTATCTTGCCACCACGTCTGAAAGCAGAAGTGGAGCAAGTAGCTAGCTATCTCGTGGGAGAAGCTGATATAGTTGCTGCTTATCATCAGGAATGGGCAGACCAACTCAAAGCTCAACATCCAGAACTAGCGGATAAAGAAAAAGCCCTTGAAATCGTCAAGGACTCTGTGGGTGCTATCTTTGCGCGTGTACTTGAGGATGCAGGAGTTTACAAGCAAACGGAGCAGGGACAGGCAGCCTTTATGCGCTTTGTAGAGCAGGTCGGAATTTTGCCAGACTAGGAGCTTTCTCCTTGCACAGTCCTATAAAAAGTAGTATCATAGTGTCGTTTGAAATATCAGGAGGAAACGATGAAAGATTTTCATTTTGACGCTATATCTGCCTTTGAAAATTACGAAATAGAAAAAATGAGAGATGGTCACGTTGTGGTGACGACTAAAGTAGTGAACTCGTCGCTCAACTACTATGGTAATGCCCATGGTGGCTATCTCTTTACCCTTTGTGACCAGATCAGTGGTTTGGTGGTTATCTCGCTAGGACTTGATGGAGTGACACTACAATCTTCTATCAACTACCTCAAAGCAGGAAAACTCGACGATGTGCTAACCATTAAAGGAGAATGTGTCCATCAAGGTCGCACAACATGTGTAGTAGATGTCGATATCACCAATCAAGATGGTAGAAATGTCTGTAAGGCAACCTTTACCATGTTTGTCACAGGCCAACGGTCAAATGAGAGACAGGTAAGGATATAGAGATAAATGAGTAGGAAAAATTATCTTACTCATTTTAATTAGTTAAAGAGGTTCCAGAGAAATATATAAGAGCAGTGAAATACTAAGCTAATGATTACTTATATGTGGTATAATACTAAGTATGAATATTGAACAAACGAAAAAAGTTTTTCTACAGCCATTCACTAAATGGACAGGTGGTAAAAGGCAATTATTACCTATCATAAAAGAACTAATGCCTGAAACGTATAATAATTATTATGAACCTTTTATCGGAGGGGGGGCATTATTTTTTGATTTAGCTCCTGAAAGGGCAGTTATTAATGATTATAATTCTGAGTTAATCAACTGTTATCAACAAATTAAGGATAATCCTCAGGAGTTAATTGACTTATTGAAGTATCATCAGGAAAATAATTCAAAAGATTATTACTTACAATTACGTTCAGTTGATCGTGACGATAAGATAAATAATATGTCCGACGTCCAAAGAGCTGCTCGAATCCTATATATGCTAAAAGTTGATTTTAATGGCTTATATCGAGTGAATTCTAAAAATCAATTCAATGTGCCATACGGTAGCTATAAGAATCCTAAAATTGTTGATGAAGAGCTAATATTTGCTATTTCAGATTATCTAAATAACAATCTAATAGAAATTAGAACGGGCGATTTTGAGGATGCACTCTTAGATGTTCAAGAAGGAGATTTTATCTATTTCGATCCTCCGTATATTCCATTATCTGAGACAAGTGCTTTCACATCTTATACTCATGAAGGTTTTTCTTTTGATGACCAAGTTAGATTAAGAGATACATTTATGAGACTAAGTGAAGCGGGGGCTTATGTTATGTTATCAAATTCATCAAGTCATTTAGTAGAGGAGTTATACCGAGATTTTAATATCCATCATGTAGAGGCTACACGAACAAATGGAGCTAAGTCTTCAAGTCGAGGAAAAATTTCTGAAATTATAGTCACAAATTATGAAAATTAACGAATATAAGTATGGGGGTGTTTTAATGACAAAACCATACTATAATAAAGACAAAATGATTCTTGTTCATGCAGATACGTTTAAATTATTATCAAAAATGAAACCAGAGAGTATGGATATGATCTTTGCTGACCCACCATATTTTTTAAGTAATGGTGGGATATCTAATTCAGGGGGACAAGTTGTTTCCGTTGATAAAGGAGATTGGGATAAGATTTCTTCATTTGAGGAAAAGCACGAATTCAATCGTAAATGGATTCGTTTAGCAAAAGAAGTTTTGAAACCTAATGGAACTATATGGATTTCAGGGAGTTTGCATAATATTTACTCAGTTGGAATGGCATTGGAGCAAGAAGGTTTTAAAATTTTAAATAATATTACTTGGCAGAAAACAAACCCAGCACCTAATTTATCCTGTCGTTATTTTACTCATTCTACTGAAACTATTTTATGGGCAAGAAAAAATGATAAAAAAGCTCGTCATTATTACAATTATGATTTGATGAAAGAACTAAATGATGGTAAGCAAATGAAAGATGTTTGGACGGGAGCCTTAACGAAAAAAGCTGAGAAATGGGCTGGGAAGCATCCGACACAAAAACCAGAATATTTATTGGAACGTATAATTTTGGCTTCTACTAAAGAAGGTGACTATATTTTAGACCCGTTTGTAGGAAGTGGAACAACTGGAGTAGTTGCTAAACGCTTAGGTAGAAGATTTATAGGCATTGATGCTGAAAAAGAATATTTAAAGATAGCTAGAAGAAGATTAGAGGAGGAAAACTATGGCTAGAAAACCAAATAAACATGGAGGAGGAGCAAAAACGACCATTAATGGTTTGAAATTTGAAAGAGATACTGATTTTTCGGAATTAGTAGATTCCCTTCCTGGCTATAAAGTTAAAGAAATAGATTTTAAGGATAGAAAAGCAACAAAAGGCTTTGAAGTTTTTAGAATTGGGGAAGAAGAACTCATCGGTAAAATTATGCCTCAATATAGATTTTATGATTTTTTGAAAGAATTGGGAATTGAGAATACCAATTCTAAACAATGGAAACCAGATGAAGTATTTATCAATTTTGAAAATCATACAGTTTATATAGTTGAGAAAAAATGGCAGGAAAGCGAAGGAAGCGTCGATGAAAAACTTCTAGGTTTTGGTAATAAAAGACGTATTTATCAACGTTTGTTAGATAGTGTGCAAGAGGGAGAACCATTTTCTGTACAATTCATATTTGTTGGAAATAGAAGTTTCTTTGGACAAGATAAATATCGAGATACTTTTGAAATGTTACGAGGGGACGGTATCAAAATTATGCTTGATGAATACGACATGTCATTTTTTGGGTTGTTTTAATTAGCAAGAAGGGAAATTATGAATTTCAATACTTATATTTCCTCATCATCAGAGGATAGATTGAAGATTTTTTTAAATACACTTTCAATAACCAACCGTACTCCAGATTACTATGTAAATTGGGAGAAAGTTGAACGTGAGACTAAGAAGTATGAGCTAGAGTTGAATACATTAAACTACTTAATAGGTAAAGATAATATTTATTCAGAAGCTCTACACTTATTCACTAAACAACCTAATTTATTAAAAGCAATTCCTAGTCTAATTGCAAGTCGTGATAAAGTTTTAGATATTTTAACAATAGATGAAAACGATAATATGAGTTTTGATAGTTTGAATTTTTCTAAAATTGATAATAATAGAATTAAAGATTATGTTGATTTTGTTAAACAGTCTGGCCTATTAGATTTTTTGCAGAAAAAAGCAAATCGATCATTAGTTGATTATGTCTATGGTGTTGAATCAGGATTAGATAGCAATGCACGAAAAAACCGAAGTGGGACAACCATGGAGGGGATTTTGGAGAGACATGTAGCAAAAATTTCTCAGGAACAAAAATTGGAATGGAAATCTCAAGCTACAGCCCAATTTATTAAGGATAAGTGGGGAATTAAAGTACCTGTTGATAAGTCTGAGAGAAGATTTGATGTTGCAGTTTATTCCCGAGAAAAACATAAAGTTTGGTTGATTGAAACGAATTACTATGGCGGAGGAGGAAGTAAATTAAAAGCGGTGGCTGGAGAATTTACTGAACTTAGTCAATTTGTTATTACCTCAAATGACGATGTTGAATTTGTTTGGGTTACTGATGGTCAAGGATGGAAAACAGCACACTTACCACTGGCAGAAGCATTTAGTCACATTACGAATGTATTTAATTTAGAGATGTTAAGAGAAGGATTTTTAGCGGATTTATTTTTACTATAATTGTTCATTTGCTATAAACAAAAAAAAGAGGTTTTCACCTCTTTTCTTATTTCTTTTTCCGATTTAATACGGCATTGAGTACAATGGCGAGTAGGCTTGCTACGACAATTCCATTTGAGAAGAACATTTGGAAGGCTGTCGGCATGCTGACAAAGAGATTACTGTTATTGAGTCCGACACCAGCAGCGATTGAAACAGCTGCGATAAGGAAGTTGTGTTCATTGTTAGCAAAGTCAACGCGGGCTAGGATTTGCATACCTTGAAGGGAAACAAAACCAAACATGACTAGCATGGCACCACCAAGGACAGGACTTGGAATGATTTGGGCAAGGGCGCCAAACTTAGGTAGGAGTCCAAGGAGGACTAGGAAACCAGCTGCGTAGTAGATTGGCAGACGGGTCTTGATACCAGACAATTTGACCAAGCCAACGTTTTGTGAAAATCCTGTGTAAGGGAAGGTGTTAAAAATTCCTCCGAGAAGTACGGCCAAGCCTTCTGCGCGGTAACCATTGCGAAGGCGCGTGCTGTCGATTGGATCCTTTGTGATATCTGACAAGGCTAGGTAAACACCAGTAGACTCAACCATAGACACCGTTGCGATGATACACATCATGACAATAGATGAGATTTCAAAGGTTGGCATCCCAAAGTAGAGGGGAGTTGGGACATGAACAAGCGGTGCTGCTGCAACTGGAGAGAAGTCAACCAAGCCCATGCTAGCAGCAATAGCAGTTCCAACAACCAAGCCAATCAAAATAGAGATGGACTTGATAAATCCTTTGGTAAAGATGTTAATCAAGAGGATAATCAAAACAGTGATAGCAGCAAGCAAGAGGCTTTGACCAGTTGGCTCTGGAACGTTATTTCCCATATTTCCAATAGCGACCGGAATCAAGGTCAAACCAATCGTGGTAATAACTGATCCTGTTACGATAGAAGGGAAAAGATTGGCCACTTTTGAAAAAATGCCTGAAATCAAAACCACGTAAATCCCTGATGCGATAAGGGCACCAAACATGGCCCCACTACCGTGGCTCTGACCAATCATAATCAAGGGAGCGACTGACTGGAAAGCAACTCCAAGAACGACTGGTAGTCCAACACCAAAGTATTTGTTGAGTTGGAGTTGAAGGAAGGTTGCCACCCCACACATGAAGATATCTGTAGAAATCAGGTAAGTCAACTGCTCAGCTGAATAGCCAAGGGCTGTCGCAATCATGATAGGAACCAGGATAGAGCCTGAGTACATTGCGAGAAGATGCTGAAGCCCTAGAACCGCGGCTTGCGAGTGTTTTTCTTGTTGTTGCATTAGAGATCTGCCTCCTTAAATACGACTTGACCGTTTTCAAAACGATCCAAGCGAGCGAGTGATAGGACTGGATAGCCAGCTTTCTCGAGCAAATCACGACCATCCTGGAAGGATTTTTCAATCACGATACCAATGGCTTTGACTTTTGCTCCGGCCTGTTCGATGATTTGGATCAAGCCTTTGGCAGCTTGTCCA
>ERZ773070.2587-NODE-2587-length-10130-cov-21.422233_pt1 | contig 10130 bp, 8 predicted proteins | sample MGYA00580618_ERZ773070 | MGnify/ENA primary metagenome ERZ773070 (study PRJEB29015, sample SAMEA2738023) | human oral metagenome | biome: human oral; feature: human-associated habitat; material: dental | place: China | collected 2019 ...
ATAGATAGACAGTAGGCAATACAGTCTAACTTTCCTTACTATTTTATCAAATTTTACTGAAAATGCAAGCCTTTTACACATTTTTTGTCAATTATTCCTTATCTAGCTTATAGTAAGGCTGATTGGGAACGGAAGCACCAATACTGGAAGCATAAATCCATTCTCTCTCTTCTAATTGAGCGAAATTTTCAGCTTTTCCTGTTAAGATAACACCGGAGAATTTGCAATCTTCTAAATTTTTAAATGTCTTATTAAGATATTCCAATTCTTTCTTTGTGTTATAAACTTCTCCTTTTGAAGTCGTTATACTTGTCAAACCATGCTTATCCTTTAGCGAATTTTTCAAATGGGTCTTAAAAATATCAAAACTATACTCTGCATCATCTTTAGTCAGTTTAAATCCAAATATATTACTAATATTTAAGTTCTCAGTATTATAATTCGAATATGTACCAAGCCAATACCAATTAACTTTCAAATTGGAAGGAAGCATACTTTGTAATTCAGAATAAGTATAAGGTCTATCAAAAGTTAAAGCTACTTCGACTAGTTGCCCTTTCATTTCAGAAACTAACGGTAATTCTTGTGAAGGGTTGGACGTTATGTCAGTTTCGTCCTTATTTTTTATGTTAAAAAATAAAGGAATCTTTACTCGTTGTCCAGCATTAAAAGCCATAATATTTTTATTAATACCACTGGTAGGAATTACAGAATCAGCCATCTGATCAATTTTTTCAAGATTTGGTCCAACTGATGCTGTCACGGTATCATAGGGAACGGTAACTCCATCTACATCCTTAAAACGACTTAATTGATACAGATTTGAAAAGCCAGTGGTATTATGAATATTACTGTTGGAATAAATATTTGGATAGGCAATTTGCAATCTATTTTCATAAAAATTTGTGACTTCTGTCATATGGTGCTCTGTCATTTTTTCCAAAACGGTTCTTGTAGCTATGTAAACACCGATAAAAGACAACACAACTACCATAGACAATATAAGAATTTTTTTTGTATTTCTTCTTCTACTTTTCTTCGCTAAAATTTCAAATATTTCCATTTTTATATCCTTTCTTTTCCAATTTATGGCGGAGCTTAATTCGGCTACGCATGAGTTGTACTTTCACTTTACTTACAGAATACGACATAATTTGAGCGATTTCCTTTACTGTAAAATTTTGGAAATAATAAAGATATAAAAGTATTGCTTCCTTGGTAGGGAGTTCTTCTATCGTCGTCCTTAACAGCTCATAATGGTCGTTTTCAAATGGTTGAATCACATCTTGTTTAAAAAATTCCTTTTGCAAAATTTCTAGATAATGCTGATCGCGCCTATAGCGATCGATATAGCGGCGGATGGAAACCCGATACATCCAAGCTCGCATCTTCTCTGCCGGGATGACCAGATCAGTCTCTAACATTTTGACAAAAACATCCTGCACCACATCTTCTGCCTCGACCTTAGAAGCTCCTGACTTTTGCAAGTAGAAGACAATCTCTCGAGCAAAGCCGATCAAGATGTTTTCGTATTCATCTAGTTTGATAATCTCACCTCCCTACAACTTCTCTTAAAATCTCTAATTATTTGCACTTCTTTAAAAAGAATAACAAAAAAGCCTTTCTAATCCAAAGCTCGCAGCTGCTACTTTTCATTTGATTCTGCTTTTCTCTATTCAATACTTCTCTATTCTTCCCCCTTTCTACTAGTATAACGAATCGAAAGTTATTTTGGTTACAAAAATTTTAAACATGACAAAGAAACCCTAGATAGGTGAAAACTATCTAGGGTCGATATCTTATAGATTTTACTGAGAGATTGACTCTGAGTTAGTGATTTGTTCAGAAGCAGTTCCCAGAGCCTGTTCTGCAGTTTCAGCTTGAGACTGATGAGCTTCTACTGAATGAACTGATTCAGCTGGTTCTGAAACTGATGCTGAAAATGCTGATTGGGTTGACTCTTGAGTTTGGGCTTGGCTAACAGCAAACGGTTGAGTTGGCTGGTTCACTTGATTCTGACCAAAAGGTTGCTGAGGCTGACCAAACTCTGGATTCTGAACTGGTGCTTGTTGCTGAGCAAATGGTTGCTCTTGGTTAACAGGCTGACTAAACTGTTGGTTTTGAGCTGGCTGTTGAGCTTGACCAAATTGTTGGTTTTGTGTCGGCTGTTGTTGTCCTTGGAATCCAGGCTGAGCAAACTGTTGGTTTTGAACCGGTTGTTGTGCTTGACCAAATTGCTGACCTTGGAATCCTGGTTGACCAAAAGGAGCCCCATTAACTGGCTGAGCTGGTTTGCTAGCTTGGCAAAGCAAGACAATCAGAGCAATACCACATGGTAGAGAAACCAAAGCAGCTAAAATATTCAAAATTGGAATGAAAGAAGCTATTGTTGGCCCTACTCCCAGAAAAATAAATGACCAGTGGAAGCCAGCGTCGCGAAGACGACGAACTGTGATAGCAAGATAAGGAACGATCGTTGCAAGTTCATAGATGGCAAGCAAGAACATGATGAACACAGCTAAACCAGCGCCAGCCATAGCTCCAGATAAATCAGGTTCATAATCGTACAATCCCGCATAATAAATTTCACTAAAAAGTGGAATGAGGAAGCCGAAAAAGGCAATCAACGAAAATGGTAGGGTAATCAAAAAATTACATAGGACAACCCACCAGAAATCCGAACGACTTGAACGACCACTAAAGTCTGCATAACGAGTCCAAAATTTTTTATAAGCAGAAAACATAGAAATCTCCTCTAAATTTTTATTAACAGGGTTCATTGTATCATAATTTTAGTTCGAAATCAAGGTAAGTTAATTCTAGCTTAATCTCAGAGCAAGGAGACAGGAGTTACTTTACCGTTTCGATTTCCCATGAACCCCAGCCACTGAAGCGAATAGCTCCTTGTTCATCTGTACGAAAAATCTGTGTCTGAATGTTCTCAAATCTGTCCAGAGTTTCCTGATGAGGATGCTTGTAGCGGTTATTCTTACCGGCAGAAATGAGGGCAATTTTGGGCTGAAGCTGATGTAAAAATTCTGGGCTAGAGGATCCTTTAGAACCGTGGTGTCCTGCTTTTAAAACATCCACCTTGAGTTGCGGAAAACGCCGCATCAAGGCAGCTTCGCCATTTTCCTCTAAGTCTCCCGTAAACAAAAAGCTGGTTCCAAAAAATTGTCCATATAAGACGACAGAGTCGTCATTACTGCCGTCGCCCGTCTCCTCAGGATAAAGAACTTGCAGGGCTCCATCAAAAATTGGAAGTCTATCTCCTACTTCTACCACATGAACTCCCGTCTGCATCCGCTCCAATTTCTCCACAAAATCCGACTGGGTCAAACTTCCCTTAGATACGTAAATTTCCTTTATAGAAAAATGCTCGGCTACTTCCAACATATCGCCCATATGGTCCGTATCGGTGTGGGTCAAAACCAAAGCATCCAAGCGACTAACTCCCCTACTTTTCAGATAGGGAATCAAGGTTTTTTCTGCATTTGTCGAAGAAACCCTCTCCTGCCAGGCTTCTTTCTTGCCAATCTCCACTCGACCACCCACATCAATCAGAACAGATTTCCCCCGCCAATCGCGCAAGAAAATGCTATCTCCCTGCCCAATATCAATGACTGTAATTTCATTTTGTAAGGGATGCTTAGTGAGGAAAAATAGCAGAGCTAGAGACAAGCTGAGTAGGATCAAAACCTTCTTCTGTCTGCGAAAATCATAGAGCAAACCAAGAGTGATGAGTAGACCTAGCATCATCCAGATAGATGGCTGACCAAAAACCACTGGACGTGAGGAAATAGACGCCGTCCAACGAATCAGCCCTTCCAGCAGTTCAAACAAGGCATTGATCTGGGTAATTTTCAAAAGAGGCGATAGGGCAAAAATAAAGGTCAGGGCTGGAAGCATAAAAAGATCAAAAACGACTGAGAATAGAAAAGTCAGCAGAATAGACCAAGGCTGAAACTCGGAAAAATAGAAAATCAGAATTGGCAAAATCCCCAGTGAAATGGTCAGACTTTCTGCCAGCACCTTTCGCACGGGAGGTAAATGCTCGAAATTCATGACCGAAATGACAAAAGCATAGGCACAGGAAAGAACGCCACCCGTCGTCAAGAGAAAATTGGGCATGAAAATGGCTAGGAGCATGATCGTTAAAGCAAAATTATCCAGCTTAGTCACACCAAACTGCGAGAGCAGCTTTTGCACTAAACTCCTCACGACCGACACTGAAAAGCCCGTCAAACCTGCATAGATGAAGGAAAAGGGCAACTGAATCCAATCGACGGTTTCCCTTTTTAAACCAGATTTCAGGAGAATCCGGCGAAAACCATCCATGAAATAGCTGACCTGCATGCCAGATAGGGCAAAGAGATGGATAATCCCCAGACTGGAATAAAGTTCATTCATCTCAGCAAAATCTGTGTCCAAGTCACCAAACAAAAGCCCAGTCATATAATGGCTCATGGGACTAGGAAAGTTTCCTTTGATATAAACTAAGGCTTTTCTGCGCCAGACCGACAGCCAATCCCAAGGATTAAGACTGCTAAAATGTTGACTGGACTTAATTTGATTGATTTTCAAAATCCTGTAAATCCCCTGCGTTTTCAGATAAGCCCGATAGTCAAAACCTGAAAAATTACGCTGGTCTTCTGCTAAACTAAGCTCTCCATCAAGCTCCAAAAGCAGTTGATCGCTCAGCTTTTGAAAAGCTTGTTTTTCCTTTTCTGACTGGATTTTATAAAAGGCCTGATAAGTTCGACCATTGGAATAGCCGCGAAAAGAAAGCGAGTCGCCATTGACTTTAATTGTATCTGGCTTCATCACAATGGTAGAAATGGTTTCCGGCTCATCTTGAAAGGCTTGATTAGCCATTTCTCTCCTAAATAGGAAAAATCCTGTAAAGAGACTCAAGAACACCAAAACAAGCAGACTATTTTTAGTCGAATAAAGGCAAAATAGCCGAACAAGGAGGACTGCTAAACCTAGATAAGCTGGCAGACTACTAGTATAAATCGCAAAGTAGGTCAGCACCAGCAAAAGACAAAAATAGATTGGTTTAATAGGCAATTCATTTATCCACTGTGACATAGTCTTTTAACTTTTCTAAGGTTTTAGCACCGATTCCTGAAACATTTTTCAGCTCATCTACTGACTTAAACTTGCCATTGGCTTCCCGATAAGCGATGATGTCTTGCGCTTTCTTTTGACCGATGCCTGAAACTGTCTGAAGTTCAGCTTCAGTCGCCGTATTGAGATTGACCAAGCCAGACTTCCCTTTCTCTGTTCCCCCATTTCCAGCTGGCGTCTGACTAGTTTGCGTCACATCTGCCCCTTCCTCACCGACTTTAGCTACATAAACAACCGCCTCATCTGTTAATTTTTGAGCTTGGTTGATGGATTTTGACTCGGCATCTGGCAGTAGGCCACCTGCTTTTTGTAAGGCATCATGCACACGCGCTCCTGCCCGCAACTGATAAACTCCTGGATTTTTGACAGCTCCTTTGACATCAACGGTTACTTCTTTCTCAGATTCCTCTGAATCCATATCTTTTTCTGAGTCGATTTTTTCTTGATTGATATTTCTTTTTTCTACATCGGTTTCAGATGAAGCCGATGTGACCACTTCCTGAGCCAGTGCGCTGACCTGATTCTGTGGCTGAGCATTCCCCTTCATCAAGAAAAAGCCAGCCAAGACGACTCCTAGCAAAGAAAGTCCCACAAAAATCTTGTATTCCTTCAATTTTTCAACTATTTCTTCAAACATAATTTTTCTCCTTTATCTTTATATTCGTAAAAGAAAAGGGAAAGTATAGAAATCTGAAACAAAGTTTCAAATATAAATAAGAAAACTAAAACAGAGGCTGGGACAAAAGTCCTAGCCTCTCAATTGTCTTTGGATTGTCGAGCAAGACGCAGTGGTTGAGTGGGCTCTACTACGCTGATTTCATCAGCTTTTACAGCCCTACTCAACTGTGCGGAGGTGGGATGACGAAATCGAATTCTAACGAATTACCGATTTCTGTCACACTCTCTGTCGGCATTATTTTCTATGCTTATCTGGATCCCAGACAAAGCTTGCAAGGAAACTAAAAATGAAGGTCAGAATACCAATCAAGGCAGCTGGAATAAAGGCTAGTGCTCGTAAAATCCGCCAGAAGATATTTGGTTTTTTACCTGTCTGATAAGGCGCCACTTCTGCGTCTAAACGGTCAAATTCAGCCTGAATCCGACGAGCCACTTCCTCAACTCCCTCATCGTTCATCTTTTTGATGTCAGAAATATCAATAGGATTGCCGAAGTTCATATCCACGCGCTCACCAGCTGCCAAGCCCTTGAGGCTCATGGGACCAGCATAAACTACTGGCATGATACGGACTTTAGCCATCTTGGCAATCACTGCCACTCCTCCCTTGACATCCGTAGAATGGCGGCTACCGCTCGGGAACATAATCAGGGAACGATTGCTCTTTTTCAGCATATTGACAGGGTATTTAATAGCTGACGGACCAGGATTTTCCCGGTCAATAGGAAAGGCACCACACATGCGAATCCACCAGCCAAACACCCGATTTTCAAAGAGCTGTTTCTTGGCCATGAAAATGAACTGCTTGGGCTTGGTCGCAAAAGCCATGTAAACCGGATCCCACCATGTCCGGTGAGGGGCAACCAAGATATAATTTTCATCTTGTGAAGGAATCTTCTCTTTATTATGGTAATGGGCATTGCCGTTTAGAGCCCAGAGGATAAAAATTACCAATCCTCGCAAATAGGTATAAAACATAAACTCTCCTTATTTCAAACTGTGATTGTACTTGAAATTTATTACATCCTTTCTCATTATACCCTATCCCATTATAGTCTGCAATATTTTTCCAAACTTTGGCTGTAACAGCTGATTCTGATAGCTATTTCTATAAAAAAATGGTATCATTAATCTCATGAATAAGAAAGAATTAATTGGTTTAAACCAAACCCAAGTAGATGAAAAGATTTCGCAGGGCTTGACCAACGATTTTACAAGTGACACCAGTACTAGTAACTGGCAAATCGTTAAGCGGAATGTTTTCACCCTTTTTAATGCCCTTAACTTTGTGATCGCTCTGGCCTTGGTCTCTGTCCAAGCCTGGAGTAATCTAGTCTTCTTCGCAGTAATCAGCTTTAACGCCGTCACTGGTATTATTACGGAACTGCGAGCCAAACACATGATTGACAAGCTCAATCTGGTCAGCCGAGAGCTGGTCACAGTTATCCGAGACGGCCAGGAAGTCAAGATTCAGCCAGAAGAAATTGTACTGGGCGATCTGATCAAACTGTCAGCCGGCGAGCAAATTCCCAGTGACGCCCATGTAGTAGAGGGTGTTGCCGAGGCCAATGAAGCCATGCTGACAGGTGAGAGTGATTTGGTTCTCAAGGAAGAAGGCGCCGAGCTGCTGTCTGGTAGCTTTTTGGCCAGTGGGCAGATCTATGCTAAGGTGCACCATGTCGGCGCAGACAACTATGCCAACAAGCTCATGACTGAGGCTAAAACACTCAAGCCTATCAACTCGCGCATTCTTTACAATCTTGGGAAAATTTCCCGCTTTACTGGAAAAATCATCATTCCTTTTGGATTGGCACTCTTCTTTGAAGCCCTGATGATAAAGGGACTGCCTGTCAAAAACTCTGTCATTACCAGCTCGACAGCCCTTTTGGGTATGCTACCTAAGGGAATCGCCCTGCTGACAGTCACGTCACTCCTGACAGCTGTCATTAAGCTAGGTATGCGCAAGGTTCTTGTTCAGGAAATGTATTCTGTTGAGACGCTGGCTCGGGTGGATACTCTCTGTCTGGACAAGACCGGGACAATTACCCAAGGTAAGATGACTGTTGAAGCCTTGCATAGTCTGTCAGATAAGTTTTCTGATGAGACCGTCGGTCAAATCTTAGCAGCCTACATCCAAACCAGCGAGGATAATAACCCAACTGCTCAGGCTATCCGCAAGGGATACGGCCATTTAGAGCACACCTATACTAGCGACAATATCATCCCATTTTCTAGTGACCGAAAATGGGGCGCTATGCATTTATCAAGTGTCGGAACTATCTTTTTGGGGGCACCAGAAATGCTACTGGACAGCAATCCTGCAGCGGTTGGAGAGGCCCAAAAACGCGGATCGCGAGTTTTGGTGCTGGCTCACAGCGACCAAGTGCTAGACAAACACAGTATCCAACTGCCTGAAGATATGACCGCTTTAGCTGTTCTGGAAATCACTGATCCTATCCGTGAGGGAGCGGCTGAGACGCTGGACTACCTGCGCTCTCAGGATGTTGATCTGAAAATCATCTCTGGTGACAATCCCGTGACTGTTTCCCATATAGCGAGCCAGGCTGGATTTGCCAACTACGACAGCTACATCGACTGCTCGAAAATCAGCGATCAAGAACTGGTTGAGCAAGCAGAAGAAACTGCCATCTTCGGCCGTGTTTCTCCTCATCAGAAAAAACTGCTCATCCAGACTCTTAAGGCCGCTGGTCGGACAACAGCCATGACAGGAGATGGTGTTAATGATATCTTGGCCTTGCGCGAAGCAGACTGTTCCATCGTCATGGCCGAGGGCGACCCAGCAACTCGGCAGATTGCCAACTTGGTCCTTCTTAACTCCGACTTTAACGATGTACCTGAGATTCTTTTTGAAGGCCGCCGAGTCGTTAACAATATCGGTCGGATTGCTCCGATTTTCTTCATCAAGACCATTTATTCCTTTATCCTGGCTATTATCTGTATCGCCAGCGTCCTGTTAGGCAATCCAGAATATCTATTGATTTTCCCATTCATTCCGATTCAAATCACCTTGATTGACCAGTTTGTCGAAGGTTTCCCACCCTTTGTCCTCACTTTTGAGCGCAATATCAAACCAGTTGAAAAGCACTTCCTCAAACGCTCCCTACAGCTGGCTCTGCCAAGCTCCCTCATGATTATCTTCAGCGTGCTATTTGTCCGTATCTGGGGCAGCAGCCATGGCTGGAGCAACATAGAAATGTCCACCCTGACCTACTACTTGCTAGGCAGCATCAGCTTCTTGTCAGTCATTCGGGCCTGCCTGCCACTCAACCTCTGGCGCGCTCTTCTGATCATTTTTTCAGTCGCAGGCTTCTATCTATCCGCCTTTGTCCTGCAACACCTTTTGGAAATTGCAACGCTGACAGCCGCAACCTTGCCAGTCTATCTGATTCTCATGGTTTTCTTTATCGGAATTTTCATCGCTTGCACCATCAAGCAAAAATATGAATTCAACTAAAATTCGCACCTGACTGTTTCTGTCAGGTGTTTTTTCCTATAAAATTTCTCTTTCTTCTTTGGAATGGCACTTAATCATGCTATAATGTTGGTATGACAGAAACAAAATTAAAAGACGGAGAAAGAGTTAATCAGCTCTTTTCCACTGATATTAAAATCATTCAAAATAGCGAGGTTTTTAGCTATTCAGTCGATAGTGTCCTGCTTTCTCGCTTTCCAAAATTACCCAAACGAGGGCTCATCGTTGATCTCTGCGCTGGAAACGGGGCTGTTGGTCTCTTTGCTAGCACACGGACTCAGGCCCAGATTCTAGCGGTGGAAATTCAGGAACGTTTGGCAGATATGGCCCAGCGTTCCATTGAATTAAATAACCTTACTCAACAGATGCAGGTCATCCATGACGACTTGAAAAATCTAGGCAACCACATCTCTGGCAGTAAGGTTGACATCATTCTCTGCAATCCTCCCTATTTCAAGGTCGATGAACATTCCAATCTCAACGGCAGTGAGCATTATCTGCTAGCGCGTCACGAAGTTGCTACGAATTTAGAAGAAATTTGCACGATTGCCCAGCGAGTTCTCAAGTCCAATGGTCGCTTAGCAATGGTTCACCGTCCTGACCGATTTTTGGATATTTTAGAAACTATGAAAAACCATAATCTAGCGCCCAAGCGCATCCAGTTTGTCTATCCCAAGCAGGGGAGAGAAGCCAATATGCTCTTAATCGAGGCTATTAAAGATGGTTCACCAGACGGCCTGAAAATCCTCCCGCCTCTCTTTATCCACGACCAAGACGGCAGCTATACACCAGAAATTCAAGAGATTTACTATGGAAAATAAAGCCTATATG
>ERZ773070.2590-NODE-2590-length-10124-cov-16.069818_pt1 | contig 10124 bp, 8 predicted proteins | sample MGYA00580618_ERZ773070 | MGnify/ENA primary metagenome ERZ773070 (study PRJEB29015, sample SAMEA2738023) | human oral metagenome | biome: human oral; feature: human-associated habitat; material: dental | place: China | collected 2019 ...
GCAATACGTCGGTTATACGTCGCCGCTGAACATGAGCGGCAACCCCGCCATGAGCGTGCCGCTTTACCGGCATAACGGGCTGCCCGTCGGCACCCAGTTCGCCGCCGCACACGGACGCGAAGACACGCTGCTTAGCCTCGCCGCGCAGTTGGAACAGATACAGCCGTGGGCGGAAATACCGCAGTTGGCGTAGGGCTTGCATTGGATAAAAAGCGGTCTGTTTGCCCGAGGAAAAGATTGATATAAGGTCGTCTGAAAACATAAAAGCGTTTTCAGACGACCTTATTTTGTGTTTGTGATGGGTAGGGGAGGGCACAAAGAATGTCGGAATCTGACATCTTTAAAGAATCTGAATTGTTGGTTCGGAAATAAACCTTTAAAATAACGTTAATTCATTTTTTCAGACGGCCTCTTGCCCATTTACAGGCCGTCTGAATATTTTATTCAAGCCGTTACGGATGTTTTCATGATTAGTCTTTCCAAAATGCTTGACCGGCCGATTGCGCGCGATGGTCGGAAGTTTGATGTTTCTCTCTTGTGGATGGTCGTCTTAATGACGGTCTTCAGCCTGATTATGATTTATTCGGCTTCTATTGCGTATGCGGCATCGGAAGGGGGCAGCCAGTTTTCTTTTGTGTCTAAGCAGGCAATGTTTATCCTGTTTACGGTGGCCATATGCTTGCCGCTTTTCCTGCTGAAAATGAGTTTCTGGCGGCGGATTATTCCGTTTTATTTTGCTGTTTCGGGTTTGCTGTTGTTGTTGGTATTGTTTGTCGGCCGTGAGATTAACGGCGCGACGCGCTGGATTCATATCGGACCGCTCAACTTGCAACCGACCGAATTTTTCAAATTGGCGACGGTCTTGTATTTGTCCAGCCTGTTTACGCGCCGTGAAGAAATGTTGCGCGATTTGGATTCTTTGGGTTGGTCGTCTTTGTTTACCGGTATTGGCGATTTGGTGTGCAGCCCCTTTAAAAATGAAGCTTGGGTAAGGGTAAAGGAACGCTTCCGCAAGTTTAAGACCTTGATTCTGCCGATTATGTTGGTGGCGGTCGGTTTGGTTTTGATTATGGGTCAGCCGGACTTTGGCTCGTTTGTCGTGATTGTCGTGATCACCATGGGTATGCTGTTTTTGGCAGGCTTTCCGTGGAAGTATTTTGCCGTATTGGTGGCGACTGTTGTGAGCGGTATGGGCTTGCTGATTTTGGCCGCGCCTTACCGTATGGCGCGTGTGGCGGCGTTTTTGGATCCTTGGAGCGATCCTTTGGGTAAAGGCTATCAGCTGACGCATTCTTTGATGGCGATTGCGCGTGGCGGCTGGTTTGGCGAGGGCTTGGGTGCGAGTTTGGAAAAACGTTTCTATCTGCCCGAAGCGCATACGGATTTTATTTTTGCCGTCATCGGTGAAGAATTTGGCTTTGTTGGGATGCTGGTTTTGGTGTTCTGCTACGGCTGGCTGGTGTGGCGTGCGTTTTCCATCGGCAAGCAGGCGCGTGATTCGGGCTTGATGTTCAGCGCGTACATTGCCAACGGTATCGGTATTTGGATTGGTATTCAAAGTTTCTTCAATATCGGTGTAAACATCGGTATCCTGCCCACTAAAGGCCTGACTTTGCCGTTTATGTCTTACGGCGGTTCGGCTGTCTTTATCATGCTGGTGTGCGTTACTTTGTTATTGCGCATTGATTATGAAAACCGCCAAAAAATGCGCGGTTATTCGGTGGAGTAAAACCATGAGCGGTAAAACTTTTATGCTGATGGCCGGCGGTACGGGCGGTCATATTTTCCCTGCATTGGCGGTTGCCGAGTCGCTGCAAAAGCGCGGCCATCATGTGATTTGGCTGGGCAGTCAGGATTCGATGGAAGAGCGTATCGTGCCGCAATACGGCATACGCTTGGAAACGCTGGCCATTAAAGGAATCCGCGGCAACGGCATCAAGCGCAAGCTGATGTTGCCGTTTACGCTGTATAAAACCGTCCGTGCGGCGCAACAGATTATTAAGAAACACCGTGTCGAGTGTGTGATTGGTTTTGGCGGTTTTGTTACTTTCCCCGGTGGCTTGGCGGCAAAAATTTCCGGTGTGCCGATTGTGATTCATGAGCAAAACGCCGTAGCCGGTTTGTCCAACCGCCAACTGTCGCGTTGGGCAAAACGTGTTCTGTATGCTTTCCCGAAAGCCTTTCAACATGAAGGCGGATTGGTGGGTAACCCTGTTCGTGCCGATATTGCGGCATTGCCTGTTCCTGAAGAACGCTTTGAAAACCGTCAGGGCCGTCTGAAAGTTTTGGTGGTGGGCGGCAGTTTGGGTGCGGATGTGTTGAACAAAACCGTTCCGCAAGCTTTGGCATTGTTGCCTGAGGTAGCCCGTCCGCAAATGTATCATCAGTCCGGCCGCAATAAATTGGGCAACCTGCAGGCGGATTACGATGCGTTGGGTGTGCAGGCCGAGTGTGTCGAATTTATTACCGATATGGTGTCGGCCTACCGCGATGCCGATTTGGTAATTTGCCGTGCCGGCGCGCTGACGATTGCCGAGTTGACGGTTGCAGGTTTGGGTGCATTGCTGGTGCCGTATCCACACGCGGTAGACGACCATCAAACAGCTAATGCGCGCTTTATGGTGCAGGCCGAAGCTGGTTTGCTGCTGCCGCAAACTCAACTGACGGCAGAAAAACTGGCCGAAATCCTTGGCGGCTTGAACCGTGAAAAATGCCTCAAATGGGCGGAAAACGCCCACACGCTGGCTTTGCCGCACAGCGCGGATGATGTGGCGGAAGCCGCCATCGCGTGTACGGCATGATGACATGATGTGATGAACGAAACAGAGGTCGTCTGAAAACCAAGAAACAGGTTTCAGACGACCTTTTTGCAACTTGGCAGCCCTATCACGCGGGAGTATGATGTAAATAGAAATCTCTCTCATTGGAGGCTACCATGTCTACAAAAATCTCTCCCGAAACCGTTTCCGCCCTGTCCAGTACCATGCTGATCCCCCTGTGGGCGAAGGCAGTAGAGCAGGGTAGGGCGCAGCCGCTTTTGCGCGATGACGAAGCTGTGCGGATGTTGGACAAGATTGATTACGACTTCAGCAAGTTTGCCAAAGTCAAAGCATCGCAGGTCGGCTGTTGCGGGCGGGCGAAGCTGTTGGACGATATGACCCAACACTTTATCGCCGAACATCCCGACGCCGTCGTCGTGCAAATCGGCGCGGGGCTGGATGCGCGTTACGAACGCTTGGGCAAGCCGCGCATTACCGCTTGGTATGATTTGGATTTGCCCGAAGTGATTGAAGTGCGGCGTATGCTGCTGCCCGAATCGGACAATTATTATCTGGGTGCATCCATGTTTGACGAAGTGTGGATGAATACCGTCGCTGCACACGGCAAACCCGTGTTGCTCGTCATCGAAGGCGTGTTGATGTATTTCGAAGAAACGCAGGTGCAGGATTTTTTCAAACAGGTTGCCCGCCGCCTGCCGAATGCCCAACTTGCTTTTGACACTATCCCCAAAGCCTACATCGGACAAAGCAAACGCCACGACGCACTCGGTAAAATGGACAAACCGCCCGAATTCCGCTGGGCGATAAGCGGAACGGACGACATCCGACGGCTGATGCCGGGTGTGGAAATTATTGAAGAAGCCGGCTTGAGCAGCGTCTGCAAACCGCGTTATCCGTGGCTTTTACGCCTTTTGTATGCAACCGCGTGGGGACGGCGCAAACTGGATATGCGCTTGATGAGGATACAAGTGCCGTCAAGTTGATAAGTGAGAGGTCGTCTGAAAACGGTTTTCAGACGACCTTATGTTTTGTTTTTGCTGGTGTTTTGGTAGCTGAAATCAAGTTTAAAAATAGGCAAAATAGCAAAGATTCGCCGCCAAGTGCAGCCTCTTTTTTACCCATATTGCAACCAATGTGAAATCCTGTATGCCAAAACATCTTTAATTTACAAGAAAACTATGGCGCAGAAGCGGATAGCCCTTTAAAATAACGCCTTTACGCACTAAAAACCAACCGGAACGCAACGTTATGATGAAAAATCGAGTTACCAACATCCATTTTGTCGGAATCGGCGGCGTCGGCATGAGCGGTATTGCCGAAGTTTTACACAATTTGGGCTTTAAAGTTTCCGGTTCGGATCAGGCGCGTAATGCCGTTACTGAGCATTTGAGCGCTCTCGGCATCCAAGTTTACCCAGGCCATACTGCCGAACACGTCAATGGTGCCGACGTGGTTGTTACCTCTACTGCCGTCAAAAAAGACAATCCGGAAGTCGTTGCCGCGTTGGAGCAGCAGATTCCCGTGATTCCGCGCGCGCTGATGTTGGCGGAACTGATGCGCTTCCGCGATGGTATCGCCATTGCCGGTACGCACGGCAAAACCACGACAACCAGCCTGACCGCTTCTATTCTCGGCGCGGCAGGTCTTGACCCGACTTTCGTTATCGGTGGCAAACTTAATGCCGCAGGTACCAACGCCCGTTTGGGTAAAGGCGAATACATCGTCGCCGAAGCCGACGAATCCGATGCCTCTTTCCTGTACCTGACCCCGATTATGTCCGTCGTGACCAATATCGACGAAGACCATATGGACACTTACGGCCACAGTGTTGAGAAGCTGCATCAGGCGTTTGTTGATTTCATCCACCGTATGCCGTTTTACGGTAAGGCCTTCTTGTGTATCGACAGCGAACACGTCCGCGCGATTTTGCCCAAAGTGAGCAAGCCTTACGCGACTTACGGCTTGGACGATACTGCCGATATCTACGCAACCGATATTGAAAACATCGGCGCACAAATGAAATTTACCGTTCATGTTCAAATGAAAGGACATGAGCAAGAGCCGTTTGAAGTTGTTTTGAATATGCCCGGCCGCCACAACGTCCTCAATGCGTTGGCGGCTATCGGCGTTGCGCTGGAAGTTGGCGCATCGGTTGAAGCGATCCAAAAAGGCTTGCTCGGCTTTGAAGGTGTCGGCCGCCGCTTCCAAAAATATGGCGACATCAAATTGCCAAACGGCGGAACCGCTTTGCTGGTGGACGATTATGGCCACCATCCTGTCGAAATGGCGGCAACCCTTTCCGCTGCGCGCGGTGCATACCCTGAAAAACGCTTGGTCTTGGCTTTCCAACCGCACCGTTATACCCGTACACGCGATTTGTTCGAAGACTTCACCAAAGTCCTCAATACCGTTGACGCGCTGGTGTTGACCGAAGTTTATGCTGCAGGCGAAGAGCCGATTGCCGCGGCCGATTCCCGCGCCCTTGCCCGTGCCATCCGCGTATTGGGCAAACTCGAGCCGATTTACTGCGAAAACGTCGCCGATTTGCCGCAAATGCTGCTGAATGTTTTGCAGGACGGCGATATTGTGTTGAATATGGGTGCCGGCAATATCAACCGCGTTCCGTCTGCATTGGTGGAATTGTCGAAACAATCATAATAAACAGGCATATTGGCCTTTGAGGACAGATAGGTCGTCTGAACAATATTCAGACGGCCTGTATCAGTATTTAAGAAAGTGGAAATTATGCAGAATTTTGGCAAAGTGGCCGTGTTGATGGGTGGCTTCTCCAGCGAGCGCGAAGTTTCGCTGGACAGCGGCGCCGCTATTTTAGCTGCCTTGAAAAGCAAAGGCGTCGATGCCCATGCGTTCGACCCCAAAGAAACCCCGTTGTCTGAATTGAAAACACAAGGTTTTCAGACGGCCTTCAATATTCTGCACGGCACTTTCGGCGAAGATGGCGCGATTCAAGGCGCGTTGGAGCTGATGGGTATTCCTTACACCGGCAGCGGCGTGGCCGCTTCTGCGCTGGGTATGGATAAATACCGCTGCAAACTGATTTGGCAGGCTGTGGGCTTGCCTGTTCCTGAGTTTGCCGTATTGCATGACGACAGCGACTTTGATGCCGTTGAAGAGAAATTAGGCTTACCGATGTTTGTGAAACCTGCCGCGGAAGGCAGCAGCGTCGGCGTGGTAAAAGTAAAAGAAAAAGGCCGTTTGAAAAGCGTTTACGAAGAATTGAAACACCTGCAGGGCGAAATCATTGCCGAACGCTTTATCGGCGGCGGCGAGTATTCTTGCCCGGTATTGAACGGCAAAGGCCTGCCGAGCATTCATATTATTCCGGCTACCGAGTTTTACGACTACGAAGCCAAATACAACCGCGACGATACGGTTTATCAATGCCCGTCGGAAGATTTGAGCGAGGCGGAGGAAAACCTGATGCGCGAACTCGCCGTGCGTGGCGCGCAGGCGATTGGTGCGGACGGCTGTTCGCGCGTGGACTTTCTGAAAGATACAGACGGTAAACTGTATCTCTTGGAAATCAATACCTTGCCTGGTATGACCAGCCACAGTTTGGTGCCAAAATCTGCAGGCCATACCGGCGTAGATTTTGCTGATTTATGTATTGAGATTTTGAAGACCGCTCATGTGGGATGATGTAGGCGCACTGGGTCGGTTGACCCGCCGGCTGTTGGTGCTGATGACCTTTCTGCTGATAGGTTCGGGCATAGCTTGGCTTTACAATTCCAAATATTTCCCTGTGAAACAGATTGCCATTCAGGGTAAGCTGAAATATGCTTCCAACAAAGAATTGCAAACCGTTGCACGAGAGCATATCAGGGGTAATATGTTCCGCGCCGATATTGATTCGGCGCAGGCCGCTTTTCAGGAATTGCCTTGGATTGACTCGGCAATGGTACGTCGCCGTTTTCCGGAAACCGTGGAAATTATCCTGACCGAGCGTGTGCCGGTTGCACACTGGCGCGCTGGCGGCTTGGTGGACAGTAAGGGTAATGTGTTTGCCGCAAGCCTGAAACAGGACCTGCCTATATTTGAAGGGCAGCAGGGGACAGGCAAAGACATGGTCAAACATTATGCGGACTTTTCCGGTATTTTGAGTCCGTTGAAACTGACCATCAAAGAATTGATCTACACGCCGCGTTCGGCATGGCTGCTTGTATTGAACAACGGCATTACCGTGCGTTTGGGGCGTGAAAACGAAATCAAACGTTTGCAGCAGTTTGCCCAGATTTGGCCATCGTTGCTGCGTAAAAAACAAAGTCGTATCGAGTATGTCGATATGCGTTATAAGGATGGTTTTTCAGTCCGTTACCGGCCGTCTGAAAACCCTTCCGACAGTGAATAGCCGATTAGACGTGAAGCAATCTTGTTTCAAAAATAATCAAACCGTCAGTCAGACAACATAGCGAACGAGCAATTATGGAACAACAACAAAATAAATATATCAGTGCCTTAGACATTGGTACGTCCAAGGTCATCGCCTTAATCGGCGAGATTCGGGAAGATAACGAAATCCACATTGTTGGCTTGGGTCAAAGCCCTTCACGCGGTCTGCGTGCAGGTATGGTGACCAACATTGACGCCACTGCGCAAGCCATTCGTCAGGCGGTAGAAGATGCCGAGCTGATGGCAGATACCAAAATTTCCCACGTCGTCACCGGTATTGCCGGTAACCATATCCGCAGCCTGAATTCACAAGGCGTGGTCAAAATTAAAGATGGTGAAGTATCGCAAACCGACATCGATCGTGCCATCGAAACGGCCAAAGCCATCAATATTCCGCCTGATCACAACATTTTGCATACCGTGGTTCAAGAGTACATCATCGACAACCAACCCGGTGTGAGAGAGCCTATCGGCATGAGTGGCGTGCGTTTGGATACCCGTGTACACATCATTACCGGTGCGAACACTGCGTTGCAAAATATCCAAAAATGTATCCAACGTTGCGGCCTGCAAATGGATCAAATCATGCTTCAGCCTTTGGCAAGCGGTCACGCCGTTTTGACTGAAGACGAAAAAGATTTGGGCGTGTGCGTCATCGATATCGGTGGCGGTACAACCGACATCGCGGTTTATACCAATGGCGCAATCCGCCATACCGCGGTTATTCCCGTTGCCGGCGATTTGATTACCAAAGACTTGGCACAGGCCTTGCGTACGCCGCATAGTGCAGCCGAGTACATCAAAATCCATTACGGTGCCGCGATTCCGACTATGGACGGCTTGGATGAAATGATTGAAGTTCCTAGCGTTGGCGACCGTCAATCACGTCAAATTTCACGCCGTGTATTGGCTGAAATCATCGGCCCACGCGTAGAAGAAATTTTGGAATTGACGCTGAACGAATTGCGCCGCTCCGGCTTCCCTGAAGAAGTGCTGACTTCAGGTATCGTTTTGACCGGTGGTGCTTCTATGTTGACCGGTATTGTTGAGTTGGCGGAAGAAGTCTTCAACTTGCCGGCGCGTATCGGTGTTCCACAAGAAATGGGCGGCGTATCCGAGCGTATCCGCAATCCACGCTATTCAACAGCGATTGGCCTGCTTCAGACGGCCTATGCTGCCGAAGAGGGTGAGCAAACCAGCCGAACCGGTGCGATTGCACTGAATGATTCAGGCAAAAAAATGGGTCTGTGGGAAAAAATCCAAAGATTCTTCAGAGATAATTTCTGATAAAAGTTTTCAGGGCAGGCGGTGTAGCAACCGTTTGTTCTGAATATTTAAGTGGAATTAAACAGTTTTAAATAATTGTCAAGTGGATAATTTAAAACTTGTATATTTTCTGTTAAAAAATGTAGTAAAAATATAACGCCGACAGTCGAATGGTAAGAAGATTTTTGCCAGTATCTGGATACTTCTTATATAATACGGATAATAAGTTATTTTTGAACCGTCCTTATAAAGCGGGGCGCGGAGGATTATTGAATGGAATTTGTTTACGACGTAGCAGAATCAGCAACGAGCCCTGCTGTTATTAAAGTTATCGGTTTGGGCGGCGGCGGCTGTAATGCCATTAACAACATGGTTGCCAACACTATTCATGGTGTTGAGTTCATCAGTGCCAATACCGATGCGCAATCATTGGCTAAAAACAATGCGGCTAAACGCATTCAATTGGGTACAAACCTGACTCGCGGTTTGGGTGCCGGTGCAAATCCTGAAATCGGCCGCGCTGCTGCCCAAGAAGATCGCGAAGCCATCGAAGATGCCATCCGCGGTGCAAACATGCTGTTCATCACTACCGGTATGGGTGGTGGTACAGGTACCGGCTCTGCTCCTGTTGTGGCTGAAATTGCTAAAGAAATGGGTATCCTGACCGTTGCGGTTGTAACCCGTCCGTTTGCTTACGAAGGCAAACGCGTACATATCGCTCAAGCAGGTTTGGAACAGCTCAAAGAGCGCGTTGATTCCCTGATTATTATCCCGAACGACAAATTGATGACTGCTTTGGGCGAAGACGTGACCATGCGTGAAGCTTTCCGTGCAGCCGACAATGTACTGCGTGATGCGGTTGCCGGTATTTCCGAAGTGGTGACTTGCCCTAGCGACATGATCAACTTGGACTTCGCCGACGTGAAAACCGTGATGAGCAATCGCGGTATCGCCATGATGGGTTCAGGTTTTGCACAAGGTATCGACCGTGCCCGTTTGGCTACTGATCAAGCTATCTCCAGCCCGCTCTTGGATAACGTTACTTTGGATGGCGCACGCGGTGTATTGGTAAACATTACCACTGCTCCCGGTTGTCTGAAAATGTCTGAGTTCAACGAGATTATGCGTATCGTCAACCAAAATGCACACCCTGAAGTGGAATGCAAATTTGGTGCTGCCGAAGACGAGAGCATGAGCGAAGACGCTATCCGTATTACCATCATTGCTACCGGCTTGAAAGAAAACGGTACTGACAACCAACTGCGCGCTGCTGCCCGTACCCAACAATTGGTACGCGGTGCGGAAGAAGCGCCTCAAGCTCAAAGCCAAAGCAGTGCTGAAAGCTTGGTTCGTACCAACCGCAATATCCGTTCTATGAATCTGACTGCGGCTGATTTCAGCAACCAGTCTGTACTGGATGACTTTGAAATTCCGGCTATCTTGCGCCGTCAGCAACATACTTCTGATAAATAATCAGGATCATGCATGAAAAGACCTGCCTTAAAGGCGGGTCTTTTTTATTAGCAGAATAAACTTAAGGCCGTCTGAAAGTTTGAACTGGCCCCCAAATCTTGGACGCTCATAAAAGCCTTTTCAGGCGCTCTGTGTAAGCTGGGTTCTGTATGCGACAGGACTCAGCTTTTTCAATTTCAAACTGCAACGCTCCCG